>Ga0209490_10000512_pt1 | contig 38649 bp, 24 predicted proteins | sample MAT06_FD_187209 | JGI IMG/M metagenome (GOLD analysis project Ga0209490, IMG submission 187209) | Freshwater microbial communities from Lake Fryxell liftoff mats and glacier meltwater in Antarctica - MAT-06 (SPAdes) (version 2) | ecosystem: Environmental > Aquatic > Freshwater > Ice > Liftoff...
CCATCAACCCCGCTGCCTTTAACCTGACCTGATTTCAAGCAAGTGACTGTGGGGTTGAGCCGAGATAGGTAGAAAAGAGTGCCACGATGCTTGAGTGGACTAAATTTGGCATAGATAACCCAAAAGTTATGGTCTAAACCCTTTATTCTGTCGTAGAGAGCGATCGCCAAGACAGCCCAAAGTCGTTGAGTAATTGCAGGGTGGCGCAACTGTAGAGAGATAGATGAGGCATCAGCAAAAGCTGTTGTAGTTGTCCATGGCTTTGGCGATAGTCACTGCTGAACCAAGCGATAAAAGCCGTTAGTCGTTCTCCATAACTAGACGCTGCTATGTTTGCTGGCAAACTCGCACGGGTTTTCTTCAAACAGCCCTGACAGACTAATTCATGCAGGCGGTGCTCAATAATCGGCGGCTTAATCGGCGGATGTCTACTTGTTGATGGCGATACGGGTGCTCATCAACCCCCCCTTAACTCTGCTCCACAGACTTTGCAAGCCGGGGGAAACACATCATGAATCGCACTGCAAGCCGATTCGTCATACAGGTATCGCTCATGACCCGAATGTCCCCTTTGTCCCCCGCGTTTGCGCTTTTTCCCTTCGATTGCTTCGGGTTTCTTTTTCCCAAACCCATCTCCTGATGGCGGTCGCGAGAGCGCGTTACTTTTTGTGGCGAATTAATCACACAACTTCAAGCGCTGCAATGGTTTGTCATCCATATCCAGCCGATGCCAGCCTCCCGTAGGCGACACAGAGCGCCGGATTTTAGGGTGAAACTTTGCAAACACGACACAAAGCACGGAACGCTCAAAAAATGCCATGCTACATCGCTAAAACTTACATACAGTGACTGTTTCAGCCGCTCAAATCACACGACATAAAGCGCGGGATCGACGACACAAAGCGCGGGACGCGACAGCATGATAAGTCTCCGACTCGAAATCTAGAGCAGTTGAAGCAAAGAACCCGTTCGCTACTGCATCAATTGCAGAAATTACCGGCGCTGATTCGGAATTATTTCCAACATCCATCGATCGCTTACGCTGCATTGTAAATGGCATTTTGTTTTATCGCCGAGGTAACAGCGGCACAAGTGAATCTGAAGCGATTGGTCAAGCAACCCAGAAAAAGTAAGTCCAAAACGCCTCCACGAGTCCGCGACCCAAAGCATCCCCACATCTCGACAGCAAAACTTTTGTCTCCTGGCCAAATAACACCTAGACAGGTAGCTGTCTATTTTCGTTTTATTGATGGCTGAGTCCCTTGATGAAAAAGGGACTCATCAGTTTTTGGGTAACCGAGTATTTCTGTCCTTAGGTGACTGAAACCCCTGGCACTAAAAGGTTTCAGGTATTTTAAGGCTTTTTTGGGAAAAGTGATTTTTCACTGAACCTATTGAAAATCCAGGAAATAGCTTAAAGTCATGCTTTACAAGTCTTTCAAGGATATTGAAGGTACTTGAGGCAGTAGTGCTAAGGGCTGATAAATGATTGTAAAATCCATCGCGCTAGAAGCGAGAATGATTGCCCAATAGACATTCTGGCGTTTCAAAAATGAAAATAGACACCTACCTAGACAGGTATCAGTCTGGCCTCCCATGCCGAATCCTTTCACCACTTCTGCCATGAATTGCCGTCGATCACTACCCTTCAGCTTTTCAGCCGTTTTGATATATAGGGTTTTCAGATCATCGGTTAGTTGGATGAGGGTGACTGGACTCATGAGGATTCTTCCGATTCACAATGTCCCAGTATCGCAGGATCAATCATTCTTTGGTGTTCTCTTATACTTTATCAAGGTCAACGCATGAACGTGTGTTACGACAAATCATTAAGAATAGTTATTTTTTTAGAATAAGCATAACGTTGACTTTTCAAGAACCACATTGAACGAGATAATAGCTTTGGAATTTAGAATAATAACTTTTTGAATCTCTTTGGGTTCGTTCCCCGCCCCTTGAGGCGAAACACCGACCGGGACTTGCCCCGTGGGTTTATACCAGTGATTATTACGTACTACAGCGATTCTGTATTAGGTTGTGAATTCTGCATCGGCAGATTATTGCTCATGTGATCAGTACGCTCACGCTTTAAATCAGGAAGGAAGTAGCTTTCTAGTGTCATCAATCTTAGCAAAGCTAGAATTTCCTTGTTAATTCATCTGATTAATTCATCGAGTGTTGAAACATAATATTTCAACACTCGATGAATTAAAAAGCGATGTTGAAATTAATGCTTTTCTGAAGATGGTAGTTTTTGGGATTGTTCCGGTTTCTCGTTAATACAAAGAGGAGAAAATCAGAGTGCTAGAGATTAAGTATGGGGCAAATCTTACCATCCCAGGCAGACCTCAATTTTCCATTTCTAATCAGACACTTCAGAGTGAAGTATACAAGCATTTTTATATTACCCTAAATGCAAATCAAGACACGGAAGAAATTATACTCAGCGAAGTCAAAAAACTCAATCTATTGGTTGTAAAAGCTACACCTACTTTAGCACCAGGTTCACTCTCGAAGTTAAAGTACAAGATTGATGCAGGAAGTCTGATTGAGCTTGATGCTCCTCTTGTAATATTGGGAACTTGGGTAAGTTCTATCGTCCCAGATGGCCTAAAAATGTCATTTAAGCTTGAACCAAAGCCAGGCAAAAATCGCAAGTTCAAATCTGAAGTGCATCACCTGGCTCAGAACGGCTTCCGGCATTTGCGGCGATCGCTAGGACATCTAATACTCTATGTCCTGGTAGCAGCAGGGCTTGTAGGTTCTTCCAGCATTATTATAAATCCAATGACGGAAGCGGTTTTGAGCGGGTGATGCACTTCAACCTTGAATTGGCGAATTCAGTTAAGTTTGCCAAAGATGCCGTCAAGGTGGAGATTATAGCTGGATGGGCGGAAGCCAGCTAAACTGGATTTCTGATGTCTTGAGTTGCTGAGCTGGTTTATAGAAGCTGAAAGACGGGGGTACTTTTTATGATTTTTGAGGCAATGCAGCAAATAAGGAATGATTTGCAGCAGTATATTGTTGACGTGGAACAATCTGATGGGACAGAAGATATTGTCATTCTAGACAATATTGCGCGGGCTGAAGATGCATCTGGTAGCGAGGCTATACAAGATCAACGTATTGTGATGAGTCTCGTTAATCTTCAGGAAGAAACTACCCTTAAAAATGAGCCTCACTATCGCTTAGAAAATGGTCGAACTGTCTATCGGAATCCACCAATTCAGCTCAACCTTTTTATCCTCTTTTCGGCTCTATATCGAGCACGATATGATCTTGCGCTCAAAAGTCTCTCACGCGTCATTGAATTTTTTCAGTGGAGAAAAGAGATTCCATTTACGATAACGCCTGGCTTGACAAATACCGCACAGGATGGACGAATATTCCCTGACCTTTATAGTTTGACCTTTGAACAACTGAATTATCTTTGGGGCAGTCTAGGCGGAAAGCAGGTTCCCTTTGTATTATATCGTTTCCGCATTGTCGCTTTAGAAGCGGAAAAACGTCTGGCAGAAAGCGAACCGATCACAGCCATTTCCATCAATTCGAATGGGTCAACGTAAGCTATGTCCATTCAAATCATCTACAAAAAAATTCTGGATCTGGAGCTTTGGCACGATTACTATCTGGGCCAACCCGACCCGCCTGAATTGCCAACCAGCTACAATGTCTCGGATCTGCTGACGATCATCCCGACTGCCGATTGTTTACAGATACTCAAAAATTTGCGTTGGGTTTTTCGTTCACAGGGGCGGGGGGCTACTGTTTTTGCCAATGTTAATGAAGTCACTCCAGGTAACTTCCAAACTCAGGTACCTATTGACCAACCCTATCGACTGACGTTTTGGCTGGTTGTACGCGATCGCTACTTTGCCAATTTTACCAACCTGCCGCTATCACCCACCCCAAAACAAATTTATTATTTTTCTAATCTAAGCAATAATCAAGGTCATGCCTTATTTCTGACCCAATCCCTAGCAGCTTATAAGGCTAAAACTGAATATCACTTGGGCCAATTGGTAACCCGCAGTGATAAGACGCTAGAAGCTCTAAACTATAAGGCTTCTGCCAGTTCAACTCCTAGTGCCAAAGACTGGGAAACATTGGAAGTCAGTAGCCAATATGTCTCAGATCTAGATCGCCTGACCTGTCAGTCTCCTTCACGGACGCAGATCATTCCCAGCCTGAATCCCGGCGATGCTTTTCGTTTGACGTTAGTCGATATCAATGAGCAGGAGACGTTTGCCTTTGAAGACGCTGCTCCCAATCAACATCCACCTGGAACATCCATCTCTGTCAACCTAAATTTTTCTGGGCAAAGCCCCGGTCGCTACCGACTGCTCCTGAATGGTACACAGGTTGACGAGTTTGTGCTCGCCGATTCCCTTGCCGCTCGGCAAGCCTTGGGGCTAGTCGAAATTGTCTTGAATCCAAGCCTGGTATCACCGGCTTTCGCCCTTCTAGAGACTAGAGCCGGACAAACTCTCATTCGCCCCAAAACCTACGTCATTCGTTTCAAAAATCGGGCGACTCGCTGGCGCTATCGCTATGAAAAGCCGCATGATTTCGATGCCTCTGTCCTTCCTGACTTTGACCTCTTAGATGATAAAGCTTATGTTACTAAACGCCCCTTAGGATTGCGTCGGCAACCCGCAACTTTACTCAAAGATGGCAAAGACCGCCTGCTACCGACACCCAGTGTCATGTTGATCAAGCCCGAAATTGATGCCGATCGCCGCGTAACCACTATCTTTTCCGATATTCATTTGTAACTAACCACTCATTACTGAGCACATATCATGCCAAGCACGTACAAAACTCCAGGGGTTTATATTGAAGAAATCCCAAATTTCCCCCCCTCGGTTGCTCAAGTTGAAACGGCTATCCCTGCGTTTATTGGCCATACCCAAATTGCCAAAGTTGGTGCCGAAGACTTTCATGCCGCCACACCGCCAATCGTGCGTCCGATGCGGATTACGTCACTGTTGGAGTATGAGCAATTCTTTGGCAAAGCCATCACTGAAACGGGCATTCAAGTCGTTATTGGCGAAACAACCGATGGTGCTGGAAATGTGACCAGCCGCAAAGCTAATGCCCGCATCACTACCGCCAGCCCGAACAACCTGTACTACGCGATGCAAGCGTTTTTTGCCAACGGCGGCGGTCCTTGCTACATCGCTTCGGTCGGTGCTATGAACGGTACGGTGACGCTGCTAGCACTGCAACGGGGATTGGCAGAAGTGGCAAAAGAAGATGAAGTCACCCTGCTGGTGTTTCCTGAAAGTCAGACCCTGAGCGATGCCGACTATGCGGCACTGATGGCAGATACCCTAAATCAATGCGGCACCTTGCAAGATCGGTTTGCGGTGATGGATCTAAAGCTGCCCACCGGAACCGATACGATCTTGGATACAGCGACGGCATTTCGGGCATTAAGCTTGCCGTTAGACAATCTTAAGTATGGCGCGTGCTACACGCCCAATGTAGAAACGATCTTCAACTATTTCTATGCCGAGGCCGATGTTGATATCCTCCGCAGCACCAATGGCGCGGCTGAGGCAGTCAGTGGCACGATGGATACCTACAACCCTGCGACAATAGCGGGTGCCGATGGCACCCAGTATGCGCTAATCCAGGCGGCGATCGACCAGTTGCCCCTGATCCTGCCGCCCTCTCCCCTCGTGGTGGGTCAATATGCTCGCACCGACAATGCCCGTGGCGTTTGGAAAGCACCGGCTAACGTGGCGCTGACATCGGTGATTAAACCCGTCTTGAAGATCACCGCCGACCAGCAGGCTCAACTCAATGTTGATACTAGCGGTAAGTCGATTAACGCCATTCGTGCCTTTACTGGAAAAGGTACGTTGATTTGGGGATCGCGCACACTGGCAGGTAATGACAACGAGTGGCGTTATATTCCAGTCCGTCGCTTCTTCAATATGGCAGAGGAATCGATCAAGAAGGCAACGGAACAATTCGTCTTTGAACCCAATGATGCCAATACCTGGGTGAAGGTAAGGGCAACGATCGAAAACTTTTTGACGCTGCAATGGCGGGCGGGAGCGTTGGCTGGAGCAAAGCCAGAGCAAGCGTTTTACGTTAGCGTCGGACTCAATCAAACCATGACCGCCCTGGATATTCTCGAAGGTCGGATGATTGTCGAGATTGGTATGGCTGTGGTGCGTCCGGCTGAGTTTATTATTCTGAAGTTCTCCCATAAGATGCAGGAAAGCTAAGCTAATCCTGACATTTTTGCATCACTTAATCATCAGTCAACCATCATTTAACTCATTAATTAGCGAGCAATCCAGTCATGGCTGTATATCCTTTACCAAAGTTTCATTTTCAAGTGGAGTGGGGGGGAACCCGCCTGGGGTTTACTGAAGTGTCTGGTCTAACGGTAGAAACGGAAGCGATCGAATATCGGGAAGGCAACATGCCCGAATATCACAAAATTAATATGCCCGGGATGCAAAAGTTTGGCAATATCACCATGAAGCGTGGTACCTTCCAAGGAGACAACGATTTCTACACTTGGTGGAACACCGTGGCTCTGAACACGATTGAGCGTCGTGATGTCACCATTAGCTTGTTGAATGAAAACCATCAGCCCGTAGTCGTCTGGAAGCTCAAAGATTGCTGGGCCAGCAAAGTCCAGTCCAGCGATCTCAAAGGGGATGGCAATGAAGTGGCGATCGAGACAATTGAGATTCGCCATGGCGGTTTAACGATTCAAAATGAATAAGTGGGTTAGCTATGGTACGCACCTATCCACCGGTCGGGTTCTTCTTTGAAGTCAGCTTTCAGGGTCAGTATAAAAACATAAATCTGGCTCAGGAAACTGTGGAAACACGCTTTCAAAGCGTGACTGGTTTAAGTGTTGAGTTACAAACCGAAACCCTAAAGGAAGGAGGTCAACAGCGGTTTGAACACATTCTGCCTGTGCGTACCAAGTACAATCCTCTCACTCTCAAACGCGGGTTAGTGAAGGATTCTAAGATGATTCAGTGGTGCATGGATGCGATCGACAATTTTGATATTCAGCCGATGGATCTATTAGTGCATCTACTGCACCTGAAGCGTCCTGATCAGACAAAGCCTGCCCAGGGTATTGAGCCTTTGATCACCTGGAACGTAGTGAATGTATGGCCCAAAAAGTGGTCTGTGTCTGACTTCAACGCCGAGCAAAACTCGATCGCGATCGAATCCTTAGAACTCAATTACAGCTACTTCACGATGAAAACTTAGTCAAGGAAAAAGCTTATGCCACTAGAGATTAGAGAGCTGGTGATCAAAACCTCAATCAGTGATGGCGGACAAGCCCAAGCGACGAATTCGAGCGCAGACATTAGTGGCGGAGGCGACCAGGATGCGATCATTGCCTCCTGTGTAGAGCAAGTGTTAGCCATCCTGAAAGCAAAGGCAGAGCGATAAGCTATGACAGGTGAAGTAACCAAGGTTGTGATTCAAGCGTTTGAAGATAAGGGATATACAAAAAAGGTTGGAGTTCCGTTTGAGCTGCCGATCAATCCTGAGCAATTTTCTCAAATGTTCAAGATAGAGTACGACCAGCAACAGGCACAGGGAGCGCAAGGCAATGACCCTAAGTTTAAATTTACGCAGCCGGAAGAGCTAAAACTCGACTTTACCTTTGACGGTACGGGCGTGATTCCTATCAATAAACAGTCGGCATCGGCTAACCAACCCCGTCAATTTCATAAGGATGTGGTGAGTCAGGTGCAGACGTTTCTGGATACCGTTTATACCATGAATGCCAAAACCCATAAACCCAATTTTTTGCGCTTACTGTGGGGCAACTTTTCCTTTGGCACCAAAGGCGGATTTGACTGCATTTTGAAAGATCTGCAAATCAACTACACACTGTTTGCAACGGATGGAAAACCGTTACGGGCTAGAATTAGCGCGACGTTTCTCAACTATATTGAGCAAGCCCGTCGAGTGCGAGAAGAGGGCAAACGGTCACCCGATGTCACCCATCTCCGGAAGGTGAAAGCAGGCGACACGTTGCCAATGATGGTTCACGAAATTTACGGCGATCCGTCCTATTACTTGCAAGTGGCGAAGGTAAATCGGCTGGTCAACTTTCGTCGGTTGGCGACCAATACAGATCTGAGATTTCCACCCATTGAGAAAACGGGATTATGATCGATCGCACCATTCCCAATCCGTCCACCTATGATGTCCCAACGTTCAAATTGCGGTCAGATGGGAAGAACATCACCAGCACCTATGACGTGCTGTCGATGGTGGTCGATTGGGTGGTGAATCGGGTGCCCACCGCTCGAGTGATGCTGCGCGATGGCTCAGCATCTGAAGAAACCTTTACCGCCAGCCAGGGAAACGATCTGATTCCCGGTAAGATGCTGGAAATTGCCGTGGGATACGACAGTCAGGATAAAACGATCTTTAAAGGGCTGATTGTGAAACAATCGCTCAAAGTCGGCACAGATGGTAATTCTATCCTGACGTTAGATTGCAAAGATGTAGCGGTGAAGCTTACCGTTGGTCGTCATAGTCATTATTTCAAAGACAGTACCGATAGTGATGCGATCGCAACCATCCTGAGACAATACAGCGGTATCTCGCCAAACCTCACCGGCACTAGCATTAAGCACCCTGAGATCGTCCAGTACTACGCGACCGATTGGGATTTTATTCTGTCGCGTACCGAGATGAATGGGCAGATTTTGGTCGCGAATAACGGCAAGCTCACGACAAAAGTGCCCACCACCAGCGGCACGCCCCTGATCACATTGACCTATGGAGCCAATCTGCTGGAGTTTGAAGTCGAAATGGATGCTCGCTCCCAATATCAGGCGGTGAAAGCCAAAGCCTGGAACTACGCCGATCAGAAGCTGATTGAAGCCCAGGGTACAGAACCCCCAGTCAATGCTCAGGGCAATTTGTCCAGCCAAACGCTAGCCCAGGTGATCGGGCTGAACGAATGGGAGCTGCGGCACAGTGGACTGGTGCAAGCCCAGGAGCTACAAGCCTGGGCTGATGCCCAAATGCTCAAAAGTCGGTTGTCTAAGATTCAAGGCCGAGTTAAGACAAAGGGCTACGTCGATGCCAAGCCCGATAGCCTGATTCGACTGGCAGGGGTGGGCGATCGCTTCAATGGGTTAGCTTACGTCTCTGGCATTCGCCATGAGTTGCGGGGAGGCGCGTGGGATACCCACATGCAGTTAGGCATGGCTCCGCAATGGTTTTATCAAGACGCCGATATTGTGGATCGACCCGCAGCGGGGCTGCTGCCGGGGGTGAACGGGCTGCAAATTGGTGTGGTGGTGCAACTGAAAAGCGATCCGACCGGGGACGATCGCATTCTGGTGAAAGTTCCCACCATTGATGCCAGGGCAGAAGGCAGTTGGGCGCGGGTGGCAACCCTGGATGCAGGAAACAATCGCGGTTCCTTCTTTCGCCCGGAAATCGGGGACGAGGTGATTTTGGGATTCCTCAACGACGACCCGCGTGACCCAATTGTGCTGGGAATGCTCAACAGCAGCGCCAAACCTGCTCCGCTGCCAGCCACCGATGAGAACCATCAAAAAGGGTTGTTCACGCGATCGCAGCTCAAACTCACCTTTGATGACGACAAGAAAGTAATTGCGCTGGAAACACCGGGTGGCAACAAAATCACCCTGTCAGATGACCAGAAGGGTATCACCCTGGAGGATCAAAACGGCAATACCGTCACCTTAAATGACAGCGGCATTGCTCTAAAAAGCGTGAAAGATATCACCCTGGAAGCGACGGGCAAACTCACCCTCAAAGCCAGCCAAGACACCAGCATTGATGGCATGAACGTCAAGGTTAAAGCCAATGCCCAATTCAAAGCCGAAGGGAGTGCTGGAGTTGAGATGTCTAGTAGTGCGATCGCCATTCTCAAAGGCTCATTAGTCAAAATCAATTAGTTTTTTCAGATACCTAGCAGCCTGTCGGGGAATTCAACTTCAGGCTTGTTTTCCGCCAGGAAATTAATTTCCTGGCTCAGAGCGAAAGTCCATTAAAATGGACGTCAGTCCTTCAGAGAAGCCTTTTCAGTCCGTTTCAACGGATTTTGCTGTTAGCCCGAATTTTAATTCAGGGCGGATGGTAGGCAAAAGGGATGCTCAAAAGCTGATTTTTCCATTAGTCCGACAGGCTGCTAGTACCCCATCTATCCCCCTGCCCTCCGCCAACTACCCCTATGGGAAAACCCGCTGCTCGAATCAATGACATGCATGTCTGCCCGATGCAGACCCCTGCCGTTCCTCCCATCCCCCATGTCGGGGGACCCGTTTTGGGCCCTGGCGTGCCGACCGTCCTGATTGGCGGTATGCCCGCCGCCGTTCTAGGCGATAGCTGCGTCTGTACCGGTCCGCCCGACGCCATCATTCTTGGCTCAGCGACGGTAATGATTCAGGGGAAACCCGCCGCGCGGTTGGGCGATTCTACTGCCCACGGTGGCTCCATTGTGGTAGGCGACTTCACCGTCCTAATTGGAGGCTGACATGCAGGACGATAGCAATGCCTATTTGGGAACGGGATGGGGTTTTCCTCCCACCTTTGACAAAGCCAGCAAAACTGTACAGATGGTCAGCGCGGAGGATGACATCTGGCAAAGCCTTTACATCCTGTTATCAACCAGTCTGGGGGAACGGGTGATGCAACCGACCTATGGTTGCAACCTCCAGGAGCTTTTATTTGAAACCCTTAGCCCCAATGTTGCCAGCAACATTAAGGAGCTACTCCGCACCGCAATCTTGTATCACGAACCCCGGATTCGCCTGAATCGCCTTGATCTGGGCATGAGTGAGCAACGTGAGGGTGTCGTCAATATCGCCGTAGACTACACCATCCTCAGCACCAACTCTCGCTTCAGCCTGGTCTACCCCTTCTATATCCGAGAAGGAGCAGGAATCGCCTAATATGACAAACTGTTGTGACCTACCCAATCCGCTGATCCGCGATGGAGTCAGCCAACGTCAACGGCAGGCACCCGCCCTACCGCCTGACTCAATTGCCGTGAATGGGCGCGACCTAGCGGATTGGCTGGTCTTTGCCCATCAGTTAGGTCGCCAAATCATTTACTATGACCTGACCAATCAGCCGCAGGGGACATGGCACGAGTTTTTTGAACAGAGCACCCCCGTCCAGATCGCGCTGATCAGCAAAACTCGTCCGCAAGGGGTGCGGGATGCCTACACGCGCCAGTTAGAAAAATTTTTGGGCGATCGCTCTCCCACCTACCTATCGACCCTACTCGATACCCTGGCGGGGATGCTGAAGCAAATTCAGCAGTGGTACACAGGGTTAGATGCCTCCACGCCATTGAAGAGTAGCATCAAGGGATTGGTCAAAACCAACCTGTCGGACTCTCTGGCCCGGCTGGCTGCCCTAGAAAGCCATGCATCTACCCCTGGAACCCCCTCTCAGCGATCGGAACTCTACGAGGCATTTATTCAGAGTTTTGGGCTGACTCCCCGCGCCACCGCCCTGGTGGATATTACCGCTCCAACGGTGACTCGGTTTACCGCCCGGATGGAATTGGATGGGGTGTTTCAGGTGATGTTTCAAAACTATCGGCAAATTATTCAAATCGCACCGGGCTACTTAAGCGATAGTCTCAGCGGACGGCAGGATCACCCGCCCCACCTGGCACTGTATGTCGCCTTTTTGCGGCTGCTGACCCTGGCGCAGGCTGACCTGAATCGGATTACCCAGCGACACCTCGACTTCTTCTACCGTCAGGTGCTCCAACTCCCCGATCGCCCCTCCCATCCAGATTACGCCCACCTGATTTTTGCCTTAGCTAAGTTTCAGGGGGAGTATAAACTCCCTGCGGATACAGCCTTTAATGGCGGCAAAGATGCCAGCGGTGCAGACCTGATGTATCGGCTAGACCAGGACATCATTATTCACAAGGCGCAGATTGCTAGTCTCAAAGGACTGTTCCTAGCGTCTAATCCGGCGAGACAGATGACCGGATTGCATCAGTCTGCGATCGCCAATTCAGCCGATGGTCAGGGTACTGCCTTTCCCAAAGAGCAGGCGGTTAAAGCATGGCAACCGTTTGGCGATGCCCAGCGTCCTCAATCCGCACTGGGACTGGCGATCGCCTCTGATATTTTCTATCTCCAGGAAGGCGATCGCGCCATTACCCTGACCTTCACCTTTGACCAAGCGCCGAGTGGATTGCTCACCACTGCATTACTAACCCTATTTCGGGTCGAGTTCAGCGGTGAAAAGGACTGGATCGGCGGTACGCTGACCGGCGCGAACCTGCAAGGCAACACCCTGACGCTGACCCTTACCGTAGCCGCCGACCAGAAGCCGATTGGGTCTTACCATGCCGATTTACCCGGTGCCCGTCTTGCTACAACAAAACCTGTTGTCCGAATTTATTTAAATCCTGACATTCTGATTCAAGAGCGATCGCCCTATGACGCTTTCCGTCCCCTAAAGCTGGTGAACGTTAAGGTGGAGACTAGGGTTACGGGCGTTCGCAATCTGATTTTGCAGAACGAACAATCTGTGATTGACCCAACCAAACCCTTTCAGCCCTTTGGTTCACAGCCAAAAGTGGGGACAAACTTTTATATCGGCAGCAAGGAAGTTTTTCAAAAACGACTCACCCACTTGAAGGTAGATCTGGACTTAGAGAGTCCTCTGCCGAATGATTGGTCAAAGTACTACGCTGCCTATGGCATCGGCAACCCATTTTCTCCTGGAAAATTTCGGGTTTATGCCTTGAGCCATAAGACATGGCAGCCATCTACAGGCATTGAGCAGTTGTCATTGAGTTCGTTTGAATTCACTCCTGACAAGTTATCTGCCCTGAAACTGAATAATTTTGTTGACACAGAACTGACTGACAGTTGGAATTACCAACGTGTTAATGGATTCATGCGATTGGAATTGACGGATGATTTTTTGCATGGTCGATATTCTAGCGTCCTAACCCGACAAGTTTTAGCGTCTGCTACCAATGAGCTCATTGATGTATCTGTTGGTGGTAAGACGGAAAAGCAACGCAGAGCCGTGATTGGAGCCTACTATCGCGTTGACGAAACGATTGAGCCAGCCACAACCCCTTACATTGAGGGTAATGCTGAACCGATCGTTCCCAACGAACCCTTTACCCCTGTGGTGCGATCGCTCTCCCTCAGCTACACGGCTCAAGCAAATAGAAGCGATTGTCAATTATTTCACCTCCATGCCTTTGAGGGCGTAGTTGCCCTTGGGTCAGATGCAACCACTCCTTTTTTGCCTCAATACACCCATGAAGGTGAGTTACTGATCGGCTTAGCCGATCTGGATGCTCCCACCGCACTGCCGCTGCTGGTGCAGGTGGCAGAAGAAACCGCCGCCACCGATCTGGAGCGAGCCACCGTCCAGTGGTTTTATTTGAAAAACAATCAATGGCAACCGTTGCAGCCGCAGCAGATTGTCAGCGACACCAGCAATGGGCTGATCACCTCTGGCATTGTCACCCTGGCGATTCCCGACGACATTCAGACTGGCAATACTCTGCTGGATGCCAACCTGTATTGGCTGAAGGTTGCAGTGGCTGAACGCAGTCGCGCCATCTGTAACATCATTGGGCTGTATACCCAAGCGGCTCGCGTCACCTTCAGCGATCGCGGCAATGATCCAATTCACTTGACAACGCCCTTAGAAGCAGGGGCGATCGCCAAACTCGTTGACCCCCAACCGGAGCTAAAAACCATTGAGCAGCCCTACGTTTCGATGGGAGGGCAAGGGCAGGAAACCTCCAGCCAGTATTACCTGCGGGTGAGTGAACACCTGCGCCACAAAGGACGCGCCGTCACCATTTTTGATTACGAACGGCTGGTGTTGGAGCAATTTCCCCAGATTTACAAAGTCCGCTGTATGAACCACAGCCGCATTACCGATCAGGATCGCTTGCAGGAACTCGTCCCTGGCTCAGTCACCCTGGCGGTGATTCCCGATCTATCGCAACGAACCACAACCAACGACCTGGAACCAAAGGTGAATCGCAATTTATTGGCTGATATTCGCAGCTATTTGCTAGAGCGGTGTTCCTTTGTGTTGCAGAATTTTTCTGCCCTAGACGACATCTATGTCATCAACCCCCGCTACGAGCAGATTCAGGTTGAGTTTCAGGTGGCGTTCAAATCGCCCTACAGCGCGAATGCTGACTACTATCTGCGCGAGTTAAACCACGCCATCATCCGGTTTTTATCCCCCTGGACGATGAGCGATGGCGCAGAAATTAACTTTGGGGGTAGTGTGTATCGCTCGTCCATTCTCAACTTTGTGGAAGAACAACCCTACGTCGAGCATGTGCTGAACTTTGCCATGCACCAGGGCAACCAGCGCAACCTCCGGGAAGTGGTGGCATCCTCTGCCCGTTCCATTTTGGTTTCAGCTCCCTTTTCCGATGACTCCAGCATTGGTCATGTGATCCAACCCATTCAAACCTATCCGCCGACAGTGCCGATTCGTCCCAATGAGTTTGGTTATACCCCGCTGGAAAACCTGATCCTCGATTAACCCGCTCGATTTACCTTGAAAAACTCCCTCCCCCCTGCCACCATGTTGACCCTGGACATTGCCATGATTCTACGCAAACGCAACGAACTCAAAAGTTTTTTCAAGCAAAACAGTCGTCTGTCAGAGGCAAATTTTGCCGCCCTGATCGACTCGATGCTCAACAAGCGGGATGATCAATTTCATGGCATCTGGAAGCCGGGACAGACCTACCGCAACGGGGATGTGGTGGTCTATCAGGGGGCACTGTGGGAGCTGGTGGCAGAGGGTGAGAGCTGCTCGCGCCAGGAACAGCCCCCCCGCAAAGACAATCCCCTCTGGAAATCCCTGATTATTCCCGTCGATGACGATGACTGGGAGGTGCTGGCAGAGGAGGGGGTGATGTGGGCAAAGGTATTTGACCGGATTGGCATTGGCGTTGGCAATTATCAGGGAGAGTATCCCGATCGCCCGGAAGCGCGGTTGGATGTGCGCCAGTCGGGGAAGGGACGCTGGTTGGTGTTTCCTAGCGAAGCCGAGCTAACCCAGGTGACATTGCTGCACACTGCTTCCCCAACCGACAGCAGCTATCTGATTACAGAACTGTCGCTGGAGGAGGTCAACTGGTTAACCGATGCCGCCAAAGGGTTTGTCTTTCGCAAGAGCAGAGTGTTGACAGAAGAAAAGGAATTTGCCGAACTCAAGGCGGCAGACAGCCAGATACTCATGGTGCTCAAACCCAAACGCATTCAGGGTGGTGCAGAATTAGCCACCCTGGGGCTGAATGTGGAAGACCCAACGGCGATGCTCGATATTACCGACGGCAGCCGGGGGCAACTGCTGTTTAGCCCTGATGAAAAGCGCGATCCGGCACTGTCGATTGTCAATCTTGACCCAAAGTGTGAAAAAAACTACGTGGCGATCGGCGTGGGGCAGAGCGATGCCACGCTGGTGACGGATGCCCTGGGAGGATTTGCATTTCGGCAGGGAGGCGAGTATGGGACATACTGTAACGAAAAGAATGTCAGCCAGGGCGACTTGCTGATGGTGGTGCGGCAACACCCCGACTTCGATCGCCCCCAAGTTGGCATTGGTACAGGCTATCCAGAAGCCCGCCTGGATGTGAAGGATGGTAATCATGCCCAGGTGCAGATTTTACCGGAGCGATCGTCCACTGAAACCAGCCCCGCTAGCCCCGATGCCGAAGCAACGATCGCCATCTTTCAGGGGGTATCCACCGAGCAGCCCCGCTACCTCACCAGCGGCTGGGGGAATCATGTGGCGGGTTGGGTCAGCAATGCCGATCGCGGGTTTGTGTTTCGGCAGGGCGAACCATTTGGCATCGACAATAACCAGATCCGGCTGGATCAAGGACAGACCCATCTGGTGATTCGCGAAGATGGGCGGGTGGGGATTGGCACCGAAGATCCGTACACGCGGGTCGAGATTGTCAACAAAGCCGCGAGCGGCAAGTTTCTCTTTAACCTCGATCAAAAGGTCAATCCGGCACTGGGCATTCTCAACCTCCGACCGGGCAGTAAGGAGAACTATTTCACCATTGGTGCCGACAACAACCACGCCTTGCTCGTCACCGATTCCCAGTACGGCTTCCTGTTTAAGGCAGGGGAGGAATTTGGCATCAACGATAGCCAGATTGATGTCAATCAGGGGCGAACGCTGGTCAGCATTCGCCCCGAAGGTAAGGGGCGCATGGGCATCGGCAAACTGCCCTTGGGCTACGAGCTTGATGTCAACGGCATGAGCCGCACCTTCACCCTGTACCAGGACACCAATACGAACAATGTAGTTAGCCCCAAAGCCTTAACCAATGTGTTGGAGCGGGTCAAACTGCTGCGACCGATCACCTTTGAATGGAACAGTGCCACTGGATTTCAGGAGCAAACCCCGCGTGAACAAATTGGGTTTCTGGCGCATGAAGTGGACGATGTGTTTCCTCAGGTGGTTAAAACCTCCAGCGACGGCACCCAGGCGATCGCCTATCAAAATCTCGTGCCTGTGCTGGCGCGAGCACTGCAAGAACTGATGCAGCAACGCGATGAGACCCAACAACGATTAGACACCCTGCGAAATGACTTCACCGTGTATCGGCAAGAGATGGCGGAAACCTTGCAACGGTTGACCGATCGCATTGAGCAATGTGAGAGGAGGATGTAAGACCGTTATGCTGGAATACCTCAGTATTTCTAACAAAAGCCCTGCGTTTCCTGAGTACCTCAATTTTGAGTTCCTGCGGACGGTGGGGATCGAGCATCTGCAAGCCCTGTCGGGTCAACTGTGGACCGACTACAACCTGCATGATCCGGGTGTGACAATTCTGGAGGTATTGTGCTACGCGATTACGGAGTTGGGCTATCGCACCAACCTGGATATGACCGATCTGCTGGCACCCAACTTAGCTGACCCGACGCAGCAGGAAACCAATTTTTTCACGCCGGATCAGGTGTTGACCTGCAATCCCGTCACCGAGTTAGACCTGCGTAAACGGCTGATTGACATCCCCGGCGTCCGCAATGCCTGGCTGAAACCCGTTAAAGCCTACGAGCCAGCAATTTATGTGGATGAGCGCCAGAGCCGTCTGCAATTCACCCCACCGCCCCAGAAAACCAGCGAAACCGCGCTGCGGCTGCATCCACGCGGACTCTACACTGTCTATCTTGACCTCAACCCTGAGTCGCGCAACGATGCCTGTGGACAGCGCTACCGCTCCTGGTCTGACATTTTAGATCAGGTCAAAGCGGTTTTGTGTCAGCACCGCAATCTCTGTGAAGACCTGGATGACATCCTGATTTTAGGGGAAGAAGAAATCGGGCTATGCACGGATATTGAACTGGCAGCCAGTGTCGACCCGGAGGATGTGCTGGTAGAAATTTACGTGCGGGTGCAAGAATTTTTGGCACCCCAGATCCGGTTTTACACCCTGCAAGAACTGTTGGCGCAAGGCAAGAGCACCGCTGAGATTTTTGCCGGACGCCCCTCCAGCCTGGCTCATGCCAATACCCCTGGTGCCAGCATTCCCTACGCCAGCCACGGGTTTATTGACACGGCGGAACTGGAGGCACTCACCCTGCCCAAAGCCCTCTACACCTCCGATCTCTACCAGATCATTATGGATGTGCCGGGAGTGACTGCCATCCGCAAGTTAAGCCTGATCAACTACATTAATGGGCTTGCCCAATCCCAAGGACATCCCTGGTATCTGCCGCTCACCGAGAGCTACCGTCCAGTATTGGGGTTGGAGCAATCAACCGTCACTTCCTTTAAGGCAGGGTTGCCCCTCAACGCCAATCGGGATGAGGTGAAGCGTCGCTATTACGAACAACAGGCGGCCTATATTAAATCACCGCGCGATCGCCAGGAATTAGATCTGCCCATTCCCCAGGGCAGCTACGCCGACCTGTCAGAGCATTATTCCATCCACCACGACTTTCCTTTAACCTACGGCATCAGCGAAGACGGGCTTGCTGACACCGAGCCTGCCCTACGTCAAGCCCAGGCAAATCAGCTCAAAGCCTACCTGATCTTTTTCGATCAACTGCTCGCCAATTACTTTGCCCAGCTTGCCCGCATCCGCGACCTGTTTTCCTGGCAGCAAGATGGCTCCAGCACCTATTTTTCTAAAGCTCTCACCAACGTTCCGGGAGTGGAGAGCATTCTACGCAATTACCACCGCTGTCCCGGGTCTGACCTGCCTAATGATCCGATGGACGATCCTACCCTGGTCGATTACCCCGTCTGGCTCCAGGCTATTAGTGAAGATGCTACTACCGCACTCGATCGCCGTCATCGGTTTCTGGATCATTTGCTGGCTCGATTTGCCGAAACCTTCACCGACTATGTGCTAATCAACTACAGCATTACGGGCGATCGCCGCAAAACAGACGCCGATCTGCTGAATGAGAAGGCGGCGTTTTTGAGCGACTATCCCGTCTTGAGCCGCGATCGCTTCCGGGCATTTAACTATTGCGACTGTGAAGAAATTTGGGATACCGCCAATGTGTCGGGCTTCCAGCAGCGGGTCTGTCGCTTACTGGGGATTGACAACGTCAGGCGGCGATCGCTGAATCATTACACCGTGGTGTATGACCCCGGCAAGTTTGTGTTTGCCCTGCGGGGCAGAGGGAATGAGCCACCGCTGCAAAGTCAGCGCACCTACGCCACATCCGCCGAAGCGCAAGCCGCCCTGGAATTCTTTTTGTCTAGTGCCTTAGACCGTGCTCACTACCAGCGGCTGTCTTACCGCCACTACTACCACTATGGTTGGGATGTCACTGATGCCCAGGGCGAACCGATCGTCACCTTCGATCGCGTCTTTCCCAGTCAGGCTGAGCGCAATGCCAGTTTACAGCCCCTCCTGACCGACCTGACATCCCTGCCGGAAGTGCCTGAGCCACCCTCCTCAGTGCAGTTGGAGTCTGATGCGGCGGGCAATGTCCGTTTTCGCCTCGTGATTCTCGTTTCGGAGACAACGACCCATTCCTTCACGGGAATTCGCGTCTACCCCAATCAAAGCGATGCCCAGGCAGCGGCGGCAGTTGCCCTAGAGCAGATTCAGCAAAACCAGGCATACCAGAAAGCCCGCATTCGACAGGATGACAGTGCCGAGCGCGACGCAGGAACGGCGGAAGTGTATCGCTACTATGGCTATGGTGTCATGGGTGATGAGGGCAACCTGCTTGCCACCCAGGGCGATCGCGTGCTAGACCCTGCCCAACGAGATGAGGCATTACAACGCTGGTTAGCGCGGCTGCACGCCAATCAAAACGACGTGACCGTAGAGGCTGCCACCGAATGTTTTTTCTTTGAACTGAAGGATCGAACCGGGGAACATATCTTGCTGCGGATGTTGCGAGGGGTGCCAACCGCTGAGGCGGCAACGGCACAGGGAGCGATCGTGCTGGAACGGGGGCGCGATCGCTCGGTTTACGACCTGACCACCGACGGGGATCGATTTGGCTGGCGCTTACAGCAAGAGGGCACAGCGTTGGCTGCCCATCCCGCCACCTATGCCACCGAGGTGGAACGCAATCTGCGCCTGGATGCCCTACGGTATTACCTGAATCGCCCGACGCCCCAAGCCGCCATTGACGGTGAAACCGGAACCTTTCGCGCCACCCTGCTAGATCGAGATGGCAACCCGCTGTTGATTACCTACCACAGCTATTCCACCCTGGCGCAGGCGGAGGCTGTCTATCAGCGATTGCTGTACCTGGCATCTGATCCGGTTTACTTTCAGATTGATAACTTGGTCGAAGGCGACAATCCCTACTCGTTTACGCTGGTAGATCGGCGAGGGCAGACCTTTGCCACCCATCCCCAAAACTACCCGACCTCATGTCAGCGCGACCTGGTGATTCGCACCATCATCAACTACGTCAACCTGGAAATTGAGCGACGGCTGGTGCAGCGGGAGGACGGGGTTTACTACGAGCTAATCGACCAAACCGATGCGCCGTTGCTAGTGGGGGCGATCGCCTATGCCGATGAAGCTACCGCTAATGCCGCCTTTGAGTCCCTGCTTCCCCTGGCGCGCGATCGAGCCAACTATCAACTGATTGACGACCCCGATCGACACTGCCCCTATAGCTTTGCCTTGGTCGATCGCACTACCCTGTTGGCAACTCATCCCGACGACTACGATACCGTTGAAGAACGGGATCAGGCGTTGCAGGCGTTGATCAATGCGGTGATTAGCGATGACCCGATTTACCGCATTGAGGGCAACGAAGGGCAGTTTCGATATGCACTGCTGGATGTGCTGGCAGACGCGACCGAGGCTCCCTATCTGCTGGTCAGTGTGGTCAGTGATCCCGACCCAGATACAGCACAAGTGGCATTTACCCAAATGCTGCTCCATGCTGCCGAGCGATCGCGCTATCGCCTGCTGGATGACCTACCTGCCCCGCTGCCCTACGGTTTTGAATTGCTGGACGACACGGGCGAATTGCTGGCAGTACATCACGACCGCACCAACCAGGCGATCGCCTACGCCACGACCGCTGAACGGGAGGCAGCGATCCAAAAAATCATCACCTATGCGGCTCGCCCCGAGATCCAGACTGCGATTGTGAACGAGGAAGGGGCGTTTTTTGCCGAACTCCAGGATGAACAGGGCGATCGGATTTGGATAGGGCAGCGCACTTTTCCTAGCCAGGAGACTGCCGCAGCCGCAGCCGACCTGATCCGCACCCTGGCGCAACAGCCAGAGCGATATCACCCCACCCAAGGCGTGGGCAGATGCCCCTATTCCTTTGAGCTGCGGGATGCGACAGACACCCTGATTGCCACCCATCCCCAGGTTTATGGTTCGACGACGACCCGCGATCGCAAAATGCAGCGGCTCCAGGTCATGTTCCGGGGGCGGGAGGCAGCGGTTCGCATCTCAGCCCAGGAGTTGCCCGATCATAATAAGCAGATGCATCCCGTGTTTGTGGGCGAGATTCCCGCCGAATTGTTTTGCCAGTTTTATGACTGTTCTGCGGAGCAGCAGCAAGCCTTTCAATCGGGTTCGCTGCTGACTGCGGTGTTTCCCCAGGCGACCTATCCCACCCTGGATGCGGCTAGAACAGAATTTCTGCGGCGGCTGAGTATGGCAGGCGATCGCGCCAACCTAGTGCAAACCTACCGAAACAATACTGCTCAAAACAGTACCGATCAAGATGAAGATCAATGCTACTTCACCATCAAACTCGTTGACCCCACCACTCAGGAAACGCTGGCAGACAGCCCTCAGCGCTATAGGCAACGGGTCGAGATGGAAGCGGTGATTGAGGTGATTCACCGGATCGGTCAGGGTTTTACAATCGCCCACACCACCCCCGGCACCTGCTGCGGCTACTACTTTTCCATCCAGCTTCTTGGTGGGGAGGGCGAACTCGCCCAGTTACGGAGTCTACAGCGATATCCCAATCGGGAACGGGCGTGGCAGGCGGCGGGGGAAGTTGCCGACCATTTGCGCTACCTCAGCCGCTATGTTAATCCGGCAACGGATGCTGCGGGTCGCGTCTACGGGTTGGGCATCACCGACGGCAATGGCATCTTGAGGGCGGCAACCCCCGTCGATCGCGATCCCCTCCAGACCTTTGTGGCACTGAATTCAATCGATGCCTTCCTGCGAATTGATGCCCAGGAGGGAGAAGCCCTCAGCTACTGCGCCCGATTGGTAGACTGGAGCGATCGCACCCTGCTGGTAAGCAGCACAACAGATGCCACCGAAGCAGAGGCGCGGCAACGCTTTTACCAGGATGTGCTGAGCAACACTTTTGAACCAGCGGCGATCGAGCGAACCGCCATCAACGGCAATCCTCCCTACGGCTTTCGCGTCCGCAGCCCACCCGTCACCCCCGATGCCGAACCCGATGTGGCGGCAATTCATCCCCAGGCATATGCGACAGAAGCTGCCCGAGAAGCCGCGATCGCCCGACTGCTGCTGCTGGTACGAACGGCGCGACTCAGGGTTAACCTGACTCAGCAAGCACCTGCCTATGGGGGACAGATTAGCGCCGCTGCCGGACAGGTGTTGCTCTATGGCACCCAGCGGTTTGCAACGGAAGCTGAGGCATGGAAGCACGGCAATACGCTGCTGGAACTGGCTCAGAGCGATCAACCCTACCGCCGGATTGACGATGATGACGGCACCTGCACCTACAGTTGGGAACTGACCAGCGAGGGTAAAGACCAGATTTTGGGCGTGCCGATGCAGGAGTATGGCAGCGTTACCGACCGGGAGGGGGCGATCGCTACCCTGCGCCATCTCATCGACGATGAAGGCTTTCATGTGCTGGAACATATTCTGCTACGCCCCCGCCAAAAGCCCGACGATCCGCCCCCATCCACCGACGCTGAACCATTCCCCATTCCCCCCGCCGATGAATTTTTACCCCTCTCAATGCCATCGGCGGAGGGTCAGGCAGAATTAGCGTGTCAAGACCCCTACTCGTTTTGGGTAAGTATTGTGCTGCCCTACTGGACGGAGCGATTTCGGGATATTAACTTCCGTCGCTTTGTCGAGCGCACTCTGCGGCTAGAAGCCCCTGCCCATGTGGGGTTAAAGATTTGCTGGGTGAATGTGCAGCACATGCAGGAATTTGAGACTGCCTACCGCCATTGGCTCACCGAACTGTCACTAGATGCCTGCCAGGGTGCAGCCTGTGACCTGACAGGCTGCCTGAACCGTCTGCTTGCCATCTTGCCCCAACTCCGGAGTGTCTATCCCGAAGCTACCCTGCACGACTGTGAGGACAGTGGTCCTGACGATAACCCCATCATCCTGAACCAGACCGCCCTAGGAACTGCGAACGATTAAGCCTATGACTACCATCACCAACGGCAACGGCTATCCCATCTTTGAACCCAATCAGGTCTTGACCAATACGGATCTGAATCGGATTGTGTCCTATCTGGATCATCAAAATCGGCTCACCCGCAGTCATCTGATTGGCATGGGCATTCTCTGTGGACTGACCGTGGTGAGCACGGTTACGGACACTAGCATCGAGATTCGCGTTACGCCAGGATGTGGCATTACCTCAGAAGGCTACTTTATCTATCACGCCCCTGCCAGTGACGGTAGCGATCGCCCCTTTACCCATTTTCACGACATCCTGCTGCCGCGAGAGGCATTTGGCTTACCCGCCGATTCCCAGCAAAGCCAGGTACGGGCCAGGGAGTTGCTCATCACCCCAACGGCGGCGGCGGAAACCACCCTGCCCCTGACGGTGATCGGCGACTTATCTCAGCAGGTGGTGGCAGTGTTATGTGACTGGGAAGATACCCCCCGTGATTCTTGCCTGGTGGATTGCGACGATCGAGGGCGCGATCGCCAGTTTCGCCTGCGATTTTTGTTGCTACACCGCGAAGCATTCGGCGATGACCAAACCAACGGCTGGTTGGATGCCACGACCCTGCTGCGTACAGGCTATAGCGTCCCCAGTAACCAAACGCTGGTGTCTTATTTTCAGAGCTGGTATGACGTTCCAGATTGCACGATGCCGCGCTTTGGTTACTACCCGGCACCCTCGACTACCGAATCGGATGGGGTAGATTTAAGCCGACTGGTGACGATCGATCAGTTCAAAACTGCCTATTACCAGGTTTGCCAGGACGCGATCGACCGGATCGATCGAGCATTTACCGCCATCCATCAGCTTTTTAGCCCATTTCTGGATCGATGGCACCCCAATACCAGTGAATTGACAACCCTCAAGCCCCGCCTGACTGCCTATCTGGATGGGTTGCTGGGTAGAGACAGCGATACAGCGGTGTCACCGTTGCCCTCCTACGGGATTCAGTATTTTTATGACTATCTGACCGATCTGATTGCGGCGTATGGCGAACTGAAAGACGGGCTGTTTGACGTGATGGCGGACTGTATGCCCGACCTGAACCGCTTTCCCAAATATCTACTGTTGGGTGAAGCGGCTGGAGCGTCAGCCGTTTGTGCTCGACCCAGCCTCTATCGCCACGCCTTTACCCAGCCGCCCATCTACAACGGCAATGCCCAACGGCTCAACGACGTTCGCCATCGCTTTACTCGACTACTGACGATGAGCCGAGAGTTTGCCTTTCTGCCGTTCTACCAAACCCCCGTCAAAATTACCCCCAGCCGCAGTCGGGCTGCTGCGTTGGGTGAGCAGGCGATTCCCTACTACCTTTCCTATCCCGATTTGTTGCCCTACTGGAACTACGATGCCTGTCGCAAACTGCGAACCAATAGAGTACCCGCCTATTTCCGTCCGCTGGGGCTACCCAACTCCCGTGGGTATGACCTGCGAGATCGCCTCGATGCCTTCGACTTTTTCCGGCTGGAAGGGCATGTGGGTCTGCCCTTGATGGCGGCGATCGATCGCATTAAAGGTTACGAACAGGATTTCAATCTGGCGTTTGATCTGGTTGCTGTGCGTTTGGGCAATGGAATAGATGAACCTGGTTTGCTAGAAGGATATTTTGATGATCTGGAAGTCGAGTTTGATCAGATCAAAGCCAACTGGCAGAAGAAATATGAGTATGCCAAACGAACGATTAGTAACAGGCGAATTAACCAAATTCTAGACAAGTTTCATGAATTATTTTTTAAGCATGAAGATCTTGCCAAGATTGATCCAGGCTTGATGGAGAATGAATTTCTGAAGCAAGTGCGTGACCCCAACAATTATGAGTTTGAACTCCTCAACCCTACTGCCAGTCACTATAGATTAGGGCTTAACTTTCGCAGTACTCCAGCCCGTATAGCTCTCGTTACAGATGAAACATTGACGGGCACACAAATCCAACGGGTCAAAGTGTTTACTTTAGCTGATGCCGATCATCGGAACCAAAATCAGCAGCGCATTATAGAAACATTTGTAAACAATTTTTTGGTTTATCCCAGCACTTTACAGGTAGAAGCAGATAACGAGGTCTTTCGCTTTATTCTCAAAGATGGACAAGAGAATATTGAGCTAGTGGGATCGGATGCAGACTTAACAGCAATGTTATTGCGCCTGGAAGATGAAACACCCTATAGCGCGAATGGGTTATTCGATCGCTATCATGACTTCGATGCTCTGTTTACTTTTCTAAAATACTTCGGCGGGATTGGCGAAGGTGAACGTGGTGCAATTTTGAGTGCTGAAGATGCTGCGATCCTGGTTTCCTACTATGAATTTCGGGCGTTATTCCGTCGCTATTTGCTGCGGCTAGAATCCGTGAAAAAAATGCAGCTCTTTCAGGAGTATGCCAAGCAGCATCGAGGCTTAGAGCATTTGGGGGGTGTACCCAAGGGCGGTACTTTTGTGCTGGTCTACACCAGTGACCCAACCATGATTAGCAGTTTAATTGCATCAGATTCAGCTCTAAGCAGCCTCTCTGATCAACAAGTGAAGACGATAAAAGCCCAGGCTCAAGTTCCACCGGGTGGATTGGCAGTAGGCGATCGAGGTAAAGCGATTAGTAGCGATCGCCTCGGGCAAAATGTGGTGATCGCAGATTTTTGCCTCCCCTATCGCTGTTGCAGTGCCTATAGTAGCCTCAACTACGTGATGGCTCAACCAAAGCCATTCATTTCCTTACCGCAGCCAGTGTATTGCGAAGGTGACGCTAAGATCTACGATTTTATTCTTGATCCACCAGGCGGTCTACTCAGAGGCGGTGATGGCATTGTTGATCATAACGGCACCTACGCCTTTCAGCCGAGCACAGTCGATGCCGATGTCACTGAACCGATGAATCTTACCTTCTTCTACATTGTGGATGGTGTGAGCAGCAGTTATTCCATTTTGTTACTGCCACATGTCGAAATTCAGTTTTCGATCGCGTCTACTCGCAGCCCCATCTGTGTCTTACCCAACGAGCCAAAACTGATTGATCTGCAAGCAACACCAGCCGGTGGTCAGTTCCAGTTATCGATTGAAGACGGCTCCGCCCAGAATATTACCGTCAACAACAATCAATTCGATCTCGGTTCACTACCCTTCCCCACCGGTAAAAACGTTCTCACTCTCCGCTTTTTTTACACTGTACCCAATACTGATGACTATTGTGGCGGCACCAGTGATCCGCAGGAATTGGTCGTCATTCGCCAGCCCAAGGCGCAGATCGAGTATCAAAAAAATGATGTGGGGCAGGCGATCGGGACGTTGGTATATGATCCAAAGAATTGTTCAGATCTGCGGTGGCGGGTAGAGTTCGGCAACCAAGGCAGCGAAGCAGAAACCTACGAGTGGCAACTCAAAGGTAAAAAAGTTGCAGGTGCTGACAGCCGCAATATGACGCTTGATATCCCCTATACGCCTAGTAAGCTGGCTAAGGTAACGCTGATTGCCCGTAACCAAAATGCAGCAACCAAGACTACTTGCTCAGATACAGACTCAATTAATGTTGTGCTTCCACAACTTGATCCATTCTGGACGTTTAACTCTAAGCTGCCGGCTCGGCCTGGCAATCCTGAAACAATTATCCTTTACCGTAATGGCAACCCAGAACCTCTGACGGTCAAGCAACCAGGAGGAACCTTTAGCAGTAAGCCTACAGGATTAACAGTTTCCCTCAGCGATGCGGCCCTACCGTGCGATCAGAGAACGGGCTACGTGATGGACTTTGCCAAGGCGAAAGTCGGCATCTATACCCTCACCTATACGTTGCCGGATGGGTCAAATTTCTCGCGCCAAATTGAGGTTGTTGCCCCGTATGGCTATGGTGACATGCGAGCATTGGCGATCGGTGGTAATTTGATAGCATCCTGGGAGGACAAGTGATGTCTCAAGCGATTAGAAGAGCCGTTTGGTCATTTTGGTCAAAACCTTTCCAGACAGACCGGAAGTCTTTTTGGTTCAGTGAGAAGCACCATCTCCTTTCCTGGGTGTTGTCATTTGAACGAGCAAGCCAACTCTATTCAGAAACGGTTCTGATCACCGACGACGATGGCGTTCGCATGCTGGTTGATGGGCTTGGTCTGGAGTTTGCAACGGTATCAACCGAACTGAATACGCTGAAAACACAGGATCCAGATTGGTGGGTATCAGGAAAACTGTACGCCTATCGGGCACAGACCCAGCCTTTTATCCATCTTGATAACGATGTCTTTCTCTGGAAAGCACTACCAGAACGAGTGATTGCGGCTCCAGTCTTCACTCAAAACCCGGAATCTTTCACCTTTGGTGATGAAAGTGCTTGGTATCGACCGGAAGTCTTCAAAGAGGCTGTGGAGTCTACCTATGGCTGGCTGCCATGTGAATTTAACTGGTACGTTTCGGCTCGCGGCAACCAGCCAATGTGTTGTGGGCTTTTTGGTGGGAACCATGTGGATTTCATCAACTACTATGCCGATCAAGCCATTCAACTCGTCGAACATCCTCAAAACCAACGAGCATTGCCTCTCTTACAACGGAAAACACTCGACAGTTTTATGGTTGAACAATACTTCCTAGCGGCATGTGTTGTCTATCACCAAAATCAGCAAAAATCTGTCTATCGCGATGTTTATATCGAATGCCTCTTTAATTCTTTTGAAGACGCATTTAGCGAAGCTGAAGCGAAGAAGGTTGGCTTTACGCATTTGCTTGGGGGAGCCAAGCGGAATCCAGAGTTGGCAGACAAGTTGGAGAAAAGGGTTGCGAAAGACTATCCCGATCGCTATGAGCGGTGCCTCAGATATTTGCATGAGGTTGCACCATGAGCCAACAAAACCACATCATCGGACGAACGGTATTGGCGATCGATCGCGATCGCCTCGATGAGGCGTGGAGTTTTCAGAACGACATCAGCGATTTGATGCACCAGCGGATGATGCCAGAAATGGAGCGCCTGTTCGACCAATGGGTGGGAGAGGATGAAGTCATCCGGTTGGATCAATTGGTAATCGAAGTCCCTCCGGTCGATCGCCATTTTTTGGCGGATGAATTTGTGCGAAACGTGGTGGAGGCTTTAAGACAAGCGCTGGGCGATCGCCTCACAAACCGATTGCCCACAGACTTGTCAACAGCCTTGTCAACCGAAACCAGCCAACGCGATCGCCCCGAAGCGAATGCCGATCGCTTGCCCGTGCCAGCAGAATCCGCAGTCATGAGCCGCGATCGGGCTGGAGCCGATTGGGAAGTATTGCTGTACTTTTTGCAGTATGGTCGCCTGCCCTGGTGGTGCCCCATGCAAGACTGGCAAAGCTGGCTCCCTCGCTGGGAAACCGTGATGCAGGAAGGAAACCGCTGGCAAGCCCCGCTGCGAAGCTTACTGATGACTCACCCGGTGGCAAAGCAGCGGTTGGTGGCGCAATTTTCAGAAGGCTTTCGTCACCAATTGGTGTTGCAATTGCAGCCGACCTGGAGCAGTTGGTCTACGCTTTTCGCTCAGGCGCGATCGCTCATGCAGGCTCTAGAGCTACAGAGCAGCATCGTTCAAGCATTGCAGACCCAAGCCTGGATCATCCTTTTGGCGGCGCTCGCGCAGGACTCATCACCGGTTCGCTCGTTGCCCACCACTCAATGGATGCGGCATTGGCTAGCTGAACTCATGCAACGTTGGCAACCAGAAGCGCTGACGGTACCTGAGCAGACATTGCCGACCGATGACTCAGAGGCGAGATCGCGCCCGCAACCCCGATTTGCCCCAGACCAGAGAACAGAACGCGCCGCTCAACGCCTGTATCGCCTGCTAGAGTCAATGCCTCAAGCTGAGCGATCGCATTGGCTGGCAGCGCTTGATCAAGTCATGCCTCACCCACCCACGGCTCCACCGCCACCCACGGCAACTCGCCAGCAGTCCAAGACCCAAGACGAGCAGGAAGAGCCGCTTGAGGCTGCTTCCCAGACCACCGCGATGGATGGTGTGGTGCAATCGTCGGCGATCGCACCAGAAACAACCAGCGAGAACTTAGAAGACCTTGTGGCACAACCCATCAATCTGCCCGCTGGTTCTGCTCTCAATGCCGATGCGGCGAATCCTTTAGAGCGGTCAAGCAACTCGTCCCTCTCGCCAGAAGAAGCAGCGGCAGGGCTCTTTGTGAACCAAGTCGGACTGGTGCTTTTACATCCCTTTTTGCAACTGTATTTTGAGGATGTGGGTCTTTTGGATGGCGAAGCATTTCGAGGTGAAACGGCGCAACAAACGGCCATTTATCTGCTGCATTACCTGGCAACTGGGCAAACTGATGCGCCAGAATATGAGCTGGTGCTGCCCAAGCTGCTCTGCGGCTGGGCGTTGAATGAACCGATTGCCCGTGGACTTGTATTGCCGGATGCCGCATTGGCAGAAGGTGAAAATTTGCTACAAGCGGTGGTTAATTACTGGACAGTGCTGAAAAGCACTAGCCCAGATGGTCTACGGGAGGGCTTTTTGCAGCGCGAGGGCAAACTGACGCAACTGGATGAAGGCAATTGGCGGCTTCAAGTCGAGCAACAGGCGATCGACATTTTGCTGGGCAGTTTGCCTTGGGGGTTAAACGTCGTGAAGTTGCCCTGGATGGAAAACCTGCTGATGGTGGAGTGGAGCTAAACCCATGAAAACCGCCGAGACAAAAAGCGCAGCGCAGCAACACAACACAGAGGCTCAGTCCTTCTTGAACCAGGGGCAGGAGCAGGAGCAGGCTTTTTTCTCAGAACACGCTTCCGATCGCGACTCTTTTTTCCCCTCGGTTACTCCAACGCCAATTCAGCTCAAATCCATTGCCAAAGAAACGCCATTTTTCACTCCGGCTTCCGTTCCTGTTCAGCCTCAATGCGCCACCTGTGAAGCAGAGGAAAAAGCAACTGCTAAAGATTCAATGGTTGAGCCACCGACTGTTCAGCGCACACCAGCCGTTGACAGTGCAGGAACCATTCAGGCGAAAGCAGAAGCGTTCGGCGTTGCCGTTGCGCAGAAAATCGCTCCACCACCGGCCAAACCCAAACAGCAACGAACCCCTGGCAGCAAAGAACTAGAACAGGAAGAAGGGGCAGCCACAGAAACGCCTCAAATTCAGATGATGCCTGCCTTCAGTAGTGCTGAAGACTCAGGGGGTGGAGAGGATGGCAATGCCGATCAACCTCCAGTTCAATTCCGCTTAACGATTGGTCAACCAGGAGATGCCTATGAGCGGGAGGCTGACGCGATGGCGGATCGGGTGGCTGCCCGCTCCAGGGAAAGGGCAGCGGCTAAGCCATTCACTGTCGCTCAACCACCGCAAGTCAGCCGCAAACCGGAATCGGGGATAAAACGGTCTGACGCGCCAGTGGATTGGCTGGCAGCCCTGAAGCAAGGGGTCTGGGGCACTGATGCCAAACCCCTGACTCCCGCTCAACCACAGCAAGTCAGCCGCAAACCCAACTCGCTGATGATGCAATCTGACGGCAAGCCATCCATTGCACCCAAACCGTTGGAAAGCCACCTGCAACAGGCAAACGGCAGTGGTACGCCCCTAGATACCGAGACTCGCTCTGAAATGGAAGATGCATTTTCCTCCGATTTCAGTGGAGTCCAGATTCACTCCGGGCAAGAAGCGACATCCCTGAACCAGTCCCTTGATGCACGAGCCTTCACCCACAAAAACAACATTTTCTTCAATAAAGGTGAATACCAACCCCAATCGACCCAGGGTAAACATCTGCTGGCGCACGAATTGACCCATACCATTCAGCAGGGGCATGGGGTGCAGCAAAAGGTGGCAGATTCTCCTTTCATTCAAGCCAGTCAAACAACCCCAGATCTTCAGAGAGTTCCTGATGCCGCTGGTAATCAGCCAACAGGCAGCTCTGAAGTGGTTGATCTAACGACTAGTCCCTTTAAACCCTCAGACAAAGTCAAAGGTGAAATTGAGGCAAAAGCCGACAAGGGTCTGGATGTTCGCACCATCATCAAAGGCGTCACTTCAGAAGGTCGTGTCAAAGTTAAGTTAGATCGCCAGGGAAACTACGATTCTATCGGTAAAGGCTCAATGCCGTTGCTCAATGACTGGGCAAAGCAGTTGGGTGGGATGTACGTCAACTTTAGCATCAAGAATAATGAGATCACCGGAGGGTACGCATCCTTAAAGGAAAAGGGTGGCGGTACCAATGACTGGCTGCAAGCTTTAAAGAAAAACGCCTCTGTCTTAGGTGGTTTGGGGCTTAAAGTTGAGAATTTGCCAACCCCTGTTAATAAGCTGGAGAACGGTAAATTAACCCTGGGTGTGAATGATCTCAAAGTCGAAGTCGGCGGCTTTGTTGATGCCCAATTTAATTTATTGCTTGAAAATGCCAATAAGCCCAAGATTGATGCGATCGCCAACATCAATGTCAAAGGGGTTGCAAAAGGAACATTAAAATTAGACAACACCCAAGAAAAACTAACCGGAGAGGTTGGCTTAGGGATTGATCTTAAAGCTTTTAGTGGTGAAGCGAAGGTCATATATAAGGGAGACGGCACAGTTGATATTTCTGGTAAAGCGGTTTATAACGCGAACAAACTATCAGGTGAAATTCAATTTGTCTCCACTGATTTAGAGACAGCAAATAAATTTGCCAAAGATGCGATCGCGGCAGCAGGGGGCAAAGAAAATGTACAAGATGCCCCACCCCCTGCCCCTGTCCCCCTCGCCAAGAGTGGCAGTAAAGAACGTGCCCTGGCGGCAACAGGGCAATTAGGGTTTAATTTGACCACCTGGTTTGCTGGAACTGTCAATGTCGTGGTGGATGGCAAAGGGGATATCACCGTCATTGGCAAAATTGCCCCTCCTGCCGAAATTGAACTCTTCAAACAGAGAGATTGGGAGAAAGAAATCGTTACATTTGAGGCGAGAGCCTATTATGGCATCCCACTCGTCGGCAATTTGAACGTCTTTGCCAATATTGGTTTGCATGCACTGGCTAAACTGGGTCCCGCTAAGATCTATAACATCGAGATTTTAGGAACCTATTCCACCGATCCAGACATTCAAAAAAGTATTCAAATCTCAGGTTCGCTCAATATTTCCGCCTATGCCGGGCTGCGCTTACGGGCTGAGGGTGGTGCTGGCATTGAACTGGTTGGCCATGACCTTCGATTTGGCGTCGGCTTGAATGCCGATGTGGGTGTGAAGGCTTATGCTGATGCCCGTCCAACGATCGGCTATCGCGATCCAGGTGTCTTCTACGTCAGCGGCACGTTAGAGCTGGTAGCGCAACCCATGCTCGGTCTGGGCGGCGACTTTTTCATTGAATTGGATAGCCCCTGGTGGTCGCCTGCCCCCGATAAGAAGTGGATCTGGCCACTGTTCTCGAAGGAATGGCCGTTGAGTGACCCGATCGGCATTAGCGCAACGCTGAAGGACTATGAGTTGGGTTCTGGTAAAGTCCCCGAAGTGGAGTTGAAGAAACCTGAATTTGACCCATCCAAGTTCATGACCAACATGGTAGACAACAATCTGCCTGACAAATCCGGTGGGCAAGCTGGAGGGCAAGGGACGTTTAAGGAAGATGGCTCTGTGCCCAAACCCAGCGTTGCGCCGAAAAAACCGGAACCGAAGAAGGCAGACGCAAAACCCAGCAAGAAAGGCACCCCACTCCCAACCGGAAAATCTGCCAACCCCGACTCGAAGGCGGAAAACGCTAAAAGCAGCATGAAGCTCCTCGCCGATGCCGCAAAGCAAACAACCTCCCTCAAAGCCAAAGCACCGTTTGCACAGGCAGACTTAACCAAAGAATTGGCTAAAATCAAGGGTCAAGTCAGCGGCGTTGATTTTAGCGTGAAGCCCAAAGACGAGATGTGGGCCATTAAACCCAAAGCTGGAGGCAAGGCTGGCAATCTGTTTGAGGTAGGTGCCAAAGATGCTAAGCAATCTAAAGATCAACAACTAGACGAAGGATTGAAAGCCTTAGACGCTGTTACTGCACGTTATGCCAAAGATGGCGCTGCTCAAGAAGAAGTTGTAGCAGGTGTTAAGTCCGTTCGACGCAAGTTTAAGGTATTCAAATCAATTGAGGTGATTGATGGTGGCGAAACTTGGAACTACACCTATGTTGCAAGTCCTCCAACTACTAAACCTGGACCACGTAAGTCAAAGGGATCCCAAACTGCAGACCTCAAGAAAGCAAAAGATGAATTTAAGAGTCGGTTATTTAATCGTGAAGAACTGCAACAGACTTTGGGACTTTCTAAAACGACTGCTCTAAGCCGAATTGATGTGTGGAGGACTGAAGGGAAATTACATACGCTTGCATCTAGTATGAGCGACGTTGGAACTCAATATTCCTTTGACAAAAAGAAAGCAGGGCAACGAGAAACAAACCCGAATAATCGATCAAAATACGGCTACAGTAACCGATCCAAATTATCAGATATTGGGTTGAAAATTTTAAGTAAGGGATTGAGGGCAGATTCTCCAAAACCAGTTGAGAAGGGTGATCCGCTCTATCACCAAAACAAGGCGGAGTATAAAAGTACTCGTCCTGGCTCCAGCTATACCAATTTTAGGTTTGCAGTTGCAATTCTTGGTCACAAAGAGCCTGGAGCATCTGGACACTGGAACAAAGAAGGACATAAACAAATCAAAGCCGATAACCAAGCTTGGAATAGAGATCCAGAGAATTATCAAGGTCCTGAGCATGAAGCAGAATCATCTGCCTCTGGCGGTAAAGCTGAACGATATATTGTTCCATCCGAACCGCTTAAGAGCCACTTCAGTTGGTGGTAAAAACAGCAGTTTTAACCTGGAGAAATAAATTTGACTCTTTCGCTCTTTATCATGCTAATTTACAATTTTGACCCACGAGTATTCAATCAAGGAGAAAACAATGTCAAGCCCAGAAATAGAAATTGCGATCGCTAAAGCTTGGGAGAAAATTGAAGTATGGTACAAGAAAAATGCACCTTCACTTCTACGTTTTCTAAATGAAAGCGCATCTGATGAACAGCTTCATGAGCTAGAAACTCGAATAGAAATCCCGTTGCCAGATGATTACAAATCATCGCTTAAAATTCATAACGGTGGTATTGATATTCGCAGTTACAACTACCTTAGTACAAATGAAGTGCTCAATACTTGGTTAGTGAGAACTGAACAAAGTGGGCAGGGTACATTTGAAGGTCGAGAAGTTTTTGAACAAGGAGGGGGAGTAATTCAAAACACATGGTGGGATCATCGATGGATTCCCTTTGCAAAGGATAGCGGTGGCAACCTAGTTTGTATTGATATGGCTCCTGCGGTTGACGGCATTGAGGGACAAATTCTTTATATGGAGATAGCATCAGGACCTGTAGCGAGCGAGTATGCTTCTTTTGTAGAATGGCTGGAATCCTACCGAGATGATCTTGCTAGAGGCGTATATGGGTTTGATGCAGAGGCAGGTGAAGTCCTTGAAAAGTTTGAGGAATAAACAATTCAGTGCGATCGCAATCTCGAACACTACATTAACGACAATGCACCACACCACCTAATAAGTCAATTTTTTCGAGCGCAATGCCTCCGATTTGAGCCTAATACGCATTGCTTTTGCTGGTTTAAACTCGGGATTTTGTTTGAGCGTTTGAGTCATACATTCCATCGCTTGATCGAGTTGGCGCAAGCGGTAGTAACACATTCCCATATTGTAAATCGTGTTGGGATCATCCCCATAGATCTGACGGGAGTGTTGCAAATACTCTAATGCTTCTGGGAAGTACTCCATGCTGTAGAGCAACATGCCCAAATAAAAGGGAAGATCCCGCTGTTCGCCGATCGGATAATAATTCTCCCAAATGTTCTGAACGGCCCACAAAAGCTCTTCCTGCATTGAAGAAGTTAGGTTCTCAAGCTTAGCCATCATGACTGAGAAACAATCTAGAAAAACTGCCCCATCCCAGCCGCTCAAACGCAAGTAAGCCAGAATTTGTTCAATAGAGAGGGTGTCATAATGCTCTCCCAGTACCTGCCTTAAGGCAAAAAAGTCATCTGGGTTATTTTGCACAATGGACTGGTTAAAGGCCAGCCCAGTTTCGGGATAGTTTTGAGGGTGCTCCCCAAATACGGCTGCACAAATGTTTAGACTATTGTGGCGGTGGGGGGTGGTGAGATACTGCCCACCTTGTTGCTGCACATATTGTCCGATCGCGTGGTAGTTAACCATCAGCGAAAAGCTCCCATGCAGAGCAATGCCCGGTTCACCTCGAAATAACAGGTCTTCTTCTCGACTAAAGCCTTTGTCACCAGAAAGCAAAAGTAGGCGATCGCCGCAAAGCCGACGGAGATGGTTAAGACACTGTAGCGCCACATGGGGAAATAGCAGATAAGTATCCGTCAGCGTTTGCTGATAGTCCTTCAGCAATTCATTAAACCCAGTGTCGTCATAGAAGTCGCCATTGATCGCTTGTTGAGTGTAGCTCACTTCTAACTGGGGGAGGATCTCGGGATCGTTGAGATTGGGTTCTGCCTCAGGGGTAGTAAGGGTAACCAGGCTCTCAAAAAGTTGACCGTTCTCAATGAGAAAGAGATCTTGAGGAATCGTATCCAGTACGTAATTCGCAATCACAATCATGGGATTGCTCAAGCAATCGGGCTCTAGTTTTGTTCCCGATTGGCTAAGGGTAATGCTCTGGTCATTTTCAGCATCAAAGCAGGCAAAATCTAGCAAATCTTTTTCCAGATAAGGTTGCAGCGATGGATGGGTTTTCCAGTAGTTGAGATTTTGTTCAGTAAAGTCGGTGAGGATGTATTTGACTGGATTCTGATTGAGTGATGATTGAGCGTAGGCAGCGTGAAACTTTTTCAGAAAGTGGTAGGCAAAGCGTCCAGAACCAGAACCCAGTTCCAGAATATAAATCGGTTGATTGGGATGAATCGCTGCAACACTGGAGCCTTGTTGGCCTGGGATAGCATAACAATCCCTCAGAAAACCCAGAACCACTTGGGCGTAGGCATTGGCAATATGAGGATTACTGGTGATGTAATGGGGAACCGTACCTTGTCGCCAAGCTTGGATACCCTGTTGTTCAAAAAACTTGCGCTGAAGCTGCCAAAGGAGAGATTTGGAAAAGCGCTGTTTCTCTTCTAAGAGCGAAGATTGCTGGTCAACACTTTCTGCTTGGGTTACATCCATCGGTGAAGGTCCTGTTTTCCTCCTTTTATAACGTTGATCGTCGTAACGCCCACAGACTTGCATTTTTACTTAAGATTCCTTCCATCACGCCAAGAGTGCTGCGATGGTGCATGAAGTAGTGGGTTATGCGATCGCAGTGAAATAAGGATTGAGATTTCAGGTTGCCAAGCTGGGCAATGGCGATTGCTTAGAGCAGAAGGATACTCGTAAATTAGCAAGAAAGATCATCGCGACTTGGAAAACTGGAGGAACTGTCGGGGACTGAGTTCGAGGGAGGATGAGCGCCTGACCTGAGTACCTTTTTGTTAACGCAGCGATCGCCGCCTAAAATAGCCCCATAAAATATAGTAGGACGTTTAGAGGTAATACAATAATGGCTTTTCGTACTCGCCGCCGCAAAGCGCCTTCCTCCCCAGAAGCTCAGGGGCTTTTCTTTGACAAGGCGCATGTTACCCCAGAGTTCTTCGACCCGTCTCGGCAAACGGGCAATGGTATAACCTCTCCTTTAGAGAATCGCAGCAATTCGACAGCCACATCCGTAGTTCAACGTCAGGAAGAGGCATCTCCGAAACCGGAAGAAGAAAAGCCTGTACAGAAGCAAGCCAAAGAAGAAGAAGCTCCTGTGCAAAAACAGGCTAAAGAAGAGGAAAAACCCGTCCAGAAGCAATCTAAAGAAGAAGAAGCTCCTGTGCAAAAACAGGCTAAAGAAGAGGAAAAACCCGTCCAGAAGCAATCTAAAGAAGAAGAAGCTCCTATACAAAAACAGGATGATTCTGCCGAAAAGAAGTCTCCTAAATCTAGAATGCCTACCCATCCTAGCCACTCTGAGGGGGAACAAGAGCAAACAACTGGCTTACCCGATCGCCTCAAAACCGGCATTGAAGCCCTGTCCGGCATCGCCATGGATGATGTCAAAGTTCACTACAATTCCTCCAGTCCTGCTCAGATGAGAGCCTTAGCCTATACGCAAGGCACCGACATCTATCTTGCTCCAGGACAAGAAAGGCACCTACCCCACGAAGCGTGGCATGTCGTGCAACAGAAAAAGGGACGCGTGGAACCTACTATGCAAACCAAAGGGGTCGGTGTGAATGACAATCCGGGTCTGGAACAAGAAGCAACCGTTATGGGGCAGAAGGCAAACGCCCATTCCTCTTTAGCGTGAAACAAATTCTCTCATCGCCCAACCTCCAAACCCTGGAAACAGCACTTTCCTACCTGGCTGAGGTCATTCACTGGCGCATCTCGACCCACTTTGGGGAGAATACTCAACCCCAGACTGAGATGCCCAGTCCTCCTGCTGATTGGCTAAGCACTGATACAACCTTCAGTCAGTTTATTCATCATCATCAATTGGATATTGCCGCGCAACTCACCCTACTGATTGCTCTAGCTCCGCATCTCCAGCCTGATTTTTTTGATCAGACCATTACAGCTCAACTCCCTCAGGCGGGCGACTATCCCCAAATTGGCGGCTGGCGGGGCAAATCCCATCGAGGCTTTTTGCCCACTGGGGAAACAGTGCTTTTTATGCTGAGAGATAATGGGTTTGGCGATCGTCTCCATCTCCAGCACCTCTTCAGCGAGGAGCACCCCTTTGCCCGTGAACACCTCCTCTATCTTGACCCACCCCCTGAAGGGGAACCACTCATGAGCGGTAAACTAATCATAAATCAGGACTACGTTGACCTCTTTACACAGGGGCACTTTACTCGTCCCCATTTCAGCCTTCGCTTTCCTGCCCAACGCATCACCACCGAAATGGAATGGGAAGACCTGATCCTGAATTCGCAAACCTTACAGCAAATTCATGACCTGGAAGCTTGGATTAAGTATGGCCCAATCATTCTCTACGATTGGGGCATGAAGCGGAAACTGAAGTTGGGCTACCGCGTCCTTTTTCACGGCCCTCCAGGAACAGGTAAAACCCTTACAGCCAGCCTCCTGGGCAAATACACTGGCAAAGATGTCTACAAAATAGATATCTCCATGTTGGTATCAAAATTTATTGGCGAAACCGAAAAAAATCTATCCAACCTCTTTGCGCGTGCTGAAAGTAAGGATTGGATTTTGTTCTTCGATGAAGCCGATGCCCTCTTTGGTAAACGTACAAACGTGCGTGATGCCCATGACAAATACGCGAACCAGGAAGTCAGTTATCTGCTACAACGAGTAGAAAACTACGACGGATTAGTTATTTTAGCTTCCAACTTCAAAAGCAACATCGATGACGCTTTTATCCGTCGCTTTCAGTCCATCATCCATTTTCCCTTACCCAGCGCCAGAGAGCGACTGCAACTGTGGCAAAGGGCTTTTCCATCTCAACTTCAATTGGCTAAAACAGTAGACCTTTCCACCTTGTCAAACACCTATGAATTAACCGGAGCAGACATCATGAATGTAGTCCAGCATTGCTGCCTGCAAGCATTGCAGCGAGGCAATACAATGATTCATGAGACAGATTTGATTCAGGCTATCAAACGAGAACTGAGTAAAGCAGGAAAGGTTTTATAGGGGCAACAGTTAAAAGGGGAAGACACTGATATAGCGGTTCTTAGACGGGCAAGGTACGATCAAAGTAGAGGAGATGCAGAACGACTCTACACTATTGCGTTTCCTGCAGGAGGGCATGATG
>Ga0209490_10000516_pt1 | contig 38423 bp, 49 predicted proteins | sample MAT06_FD_187209 | JGI IMG/M metagenome (GOLD analysis project Ga0209490, IMG submission 187209) | Freshwater microbial communities from Lake Fryxell liftoff mats and glacier meltwater in Antarctica - MAT-06 (SPAdes) (version 2) | ecosystem: Environmental > Aquatic > Freshwater > Ice > Liftoff...
GGAAATTAGAAAATCAGTTAAAACGCATGAAAGGCGGAGAAGGATTCTATCGCTTCACTGGTCTACAGCGCGCTAAGCCATAATCCCGCCGTTGGCGGGACCGCAGGTTCAAATCCTGCCCCCGCAACCACTTTTGTTAATCCCGCAATCACTTTTTATGGTTGCACTGGGTTCTTCTTATAAAGTTTACGTTATTCAAAACTTACAAGGCCGCTTTTACATTGGCCTGAGTGACGAAGTCTTACGCCGTTTAGATGAGCACAACACTGGTATTTCTAAATGGACTAGTGGGAAAGGTCCTTGGTCATTATCTTGGATGAGCGAAGCTATGTCCCTTACCGTTGCGCGGAAATTAGAAAATCAGTTAAAACGCATGAAAGGCGGAGAAGGATTCTATCGCTTCACTGGTCTACAGCGCGCTAAGCCATAATCCCGCCGTTGGCGGGACCGCAGGTTCAAATCCTGCCCCCGCAATCATTTGCTTTTCTCTCAATTCGCACTCGCAGGATTTTAATGTTTAAATGATGCTGCTCAAGACGATTTCCCCACAAGTTGATTAGTGGTGTGATTATTTTGTAATCCGCATAAAGTGGTTAATCATGAAAATTCAAACCTACACGGGTGGTCTAGCTGAAACAAACGCTTACTTAGTTGAAGTTGAGGGCGGCTTTTTAGCTATTGATGCCCCTGAGGGGTTTCTCAATTTCCTTAAACAAGAAAAGGTCAAGGTGCTCGCTCTTGTTCTAACTCACGGTCACTGGGATCACATGTGGGATGCGGCCGCCATTGTTGAATGGGCCAAGTGCCCTGTATATTATCATCAAGCTGATGTGCCATTAATGACTCAGCCTGAGATCATGAAAAACTTCGGACTACCCGTCGATCTCAAGCCCGTAAAGGCGACCCGTTTTCTGGATCAAGGAGATACCTATTCTTTAGCTCCATCGAAGTTTACAATTTTACACATTCCAGGGCATTGTCTGGGCAGCATATGTCTTTACGAAAAAGAGGCAGGGCTTATTTTCGGTGGTGATGTGTTGTTTCAGGGTGGCGTAGGGCGTTGGGATTTGCCTGGCGGTTCTCAAGTGCAGTTGATTCAGGGTATTCAAAAAAAGCTCATGACCTTACCAAGTGCCACCGTGGTTTATCCTGGTCACGGAGATCCTACCACAATAGGTGAAGAGAAAAACTCCAACCCTTACCTTCAAGATTGAGCTGCTAGTGACCGCCTACGGGGTTCTTGTTTGTAAGCCCGGAACATGTTGAAAATGCTCCTTCTCTAAGGTGATTAGGGTCAGCCCATGAGCTACGCAGGTGGCGGCGATCCATGACTCATGCAGTCCCAACTTGATCTTCCGCTTGTCCAAACCCGTCATGATCTGGGCATGTGTTCTGGTAGTAGCACGGTCGATTGGTAAGACAGGGAAATTCTCCAACACAGCCTCAACCCAAGCGAGGCGCCGTGCGCGTTCAGACTCCTTCTCTGCACGGGTGATCGCACGTAAGAGTTCATCCGCACTCATGATAGAAAGAAAGAACTCCTCATCACCCAAGGGAGTGGTGAGCTCTGTTTTTAGGCAGTGTAAGAGGACGCTGGAATCAAGAAGAACACCCATAGAACACTTTAACGAGTTTTACTAGTCGGCAGGCCTCCATGCCGGATGGAGCTTAGGTCTTTGTTTAAGGCGCTTAATTCCAAGGAAGATAACTTAGGTAAAGTCTGAACTAGGGCAGCTAACTCTGACATGCGGCGTCCTGCAACAATGGGGCGCAATTCGGCCACGGGCTTTTTTCCGCGGATAAGAAAAAAACTTTCTCGTCGATAAGCAACACGATTAACGAAATCGGAAAAATTTCTAGCCGCTTCCGTAATGGAGATATTTTGCGTTAACATAAATTATCAGATTTTTTGTAAAATTGTATTTACAACTAATATGATTATCAGATAACTTCATTTTTGTCAAAGAACACTTTATTTATATGTCAGGACTAACCAACGATGATTCAGTGACTCCGAGAAAGCGGAGACGGGCGAACTTGGAATTTAATTTTATTACAGGTAGTCCCACTCGTGTACGCAGGAAGGTAGGTGCGCACGCAGCAACCACGACAGCGACCACCGCGGTGACCCCAGTTCCAGAAACAGTCGCTCCGATATCTAATCCTATAATCCCTAAAAAGGTTGTCACACTAACACCAGTCCCATCAATTTCCCCAGAACCAAAACCCGCCAGACAAGAGGAAGTTCCCACCATGAGCACACCCATCAATCCAAACTCAGAAAATACAAATCCCGCACCTATCCGCACCACTAATCTACAGCGGCAGATAAAGGAGCAAAAAGCAGTTGGCACCGTTCTCAACAGTGTAGCCCTAGTTCTTATCTGCGGCGTTTTACTAGTGACAGCTTTGGCGGGCATGGGTGGCTATGTCCTTTGGAAACAAATTCAAGGGCAAAGTGCAAGCCTCGCCATCCTTGACCAGAATACGAAAGATCGACTCTTTGATTTAAAGGCTGAACTCGTTGCGAGCGATATGGACACCAATAAAACACTCGGACAGTCTAATCTGCGCTTATTGGAACTCACCACTCAGTTTGAGAGCTATCGCAGTGAAACATCTCAGCTTTTAGCAGAACTTAGAGCTACAAATCGAAGCTTAGAGCGGAGCCTCAGCCTTTATCAGAAAAAAGCTCAGGAGCAGGAAAATCAAATGGCTCAGATTCGTAGAAATCGTTAACCTACTTGGTTTCATGACAGCCCTTGAATTTAAAAGGTTGTTTTCCGAGTGGCGGGTTAAGTTGCAGCGGGTTCAGCACATCCTGCAGCCTCCCACTTGGACGCAAGAGGAATGGACAGAATTTGCGCGCATTCTTGCTAGTATGATTCGGAAGTATGGAGCCAACTGGCAGCATGAGAATAAGGAGTTCTGGGACATTCGTTGGGATTTGCAGGAAGGTGGCCAACTAGCTTGTCAGCTAGAAGCCGTTCAAGGTGAGAAACTCTCCATGGTCGTAGCGCAGTATGGTGGATTCGCCGATGGGAAGGAAAACTACATTTGGTTTTATTGTGATTTTAATGAAAGTGGCCAGTTCCGCGGCGAGCCGTTTTGGGTTGAGGGAAACTGGAAGGATGCTTTAGCCATGATTCTTATGCCCCATAAAATGTCCACAGGTTGCTACCTTTCTAACGGCACGAACAATCAGTTAACGCAGCATCTACTAGCTCAAAATTCAGGAACTTAAAAGGGTGGCATTCCCCATAGCCTGCGGAGGCTAAATCCAGTATGGTGAGACGTGGCAGGAAATTATTCACTAGGCCTACGACTAAAGGCAGAGAATTAAAAATTACAAAAAATGCCTCTCAACTGTAACAATGTTGGCTAAACTTAAGTTGTTCTTTTGAAAAAAATACGATTACTCACATTACTCATCAGCTCATTCACTCTGGGTCCTCTCTCTACCACACAGGCGGGCGATGCGGTGCGACTCTATGAATTCGGTGCCGATGAAATGGCCTATCTCGCCTTGCCGAAGGAAGCACCTAAGGGCTCTATTCTGTTAATCCCAGACTCTTTTGGTGTGCCAGAAGTGGTGGCAAGTCGTTGCGATCTGCTGGCTCGGCTGGGATTTGTCGCCATGACCATTGATCTCTATAATACTCAAACAGCAGAAAATCCTGAAACTGCTCGTAGGCTTCAATCTAAGGTAAATACTGTTGTAGCCCAAAAAATGATTAAGGCTGCCATGAACCTTTTATCCGTCAGCCCACAATATCGCACAAACAACATCATCGTGGGGGTTTGGGGCGAGAACATGGAATTTGTTAAGGCAGCCTTAGCTGATTCTAGCATGAAGGTTTCTCTAACTAGCTTAACGTGGTTCGACCCGAGTGGAGCACTTCAAGGTGACCCCTTTAAAGGATTACCTAAACCACTACACGTCCTGACGAGTAATGGGCCATGGAACACGGCTTATATAAAAAGCCAAGAAAATCGACCATTGAAAAAAATTGCAGCTAATCTCTCCTATTACAATGCTCCCCAAGGTTTCCTCATTCAGGAAGAAACAAATGCCATGGCGATTCAAGCCTGGACTTACATTATAGAGACATGGAATGAAATCTTACCAGAAACGAAAAAAGCCGGATCAACCGCTGCTACGCCTGAAACCGCAAAATTAGCGGAACCTGCCACTCTAAAACCCCCGACCAAACCTGCGGCTCATCAATCAGAGATCATGCCTAAACGTAACTCTCGTTAATGTTTGGCCCAATTTATTCCCCAAGTAGATGAATTATGAGCAGCACCAAATCTCCGCTTCTACAGCAACTGCAAGAAATGGCCGATCCTGATTACGTCGTTCAAGTACGCCGTTTTTTTAAAGATGGCCCTGGCGGCTATGCCGAAGGGGATGTTTTCATGGGCGTGCGCGTACCACAAATCCGGAAACTCTTGCCGCAAACAGACTCCTTAAGCCTATCCCAATTAGAGAAAATTCTGCATTCAAAAAAACACGAAGAACGGCTCCTCGCCCTTCTTGCGCTGGTACGACGCTACGAACAATCTGATGACACCTTACGCCTTTCCATCGTGAAGATATACTTAGATAATAGCCGCTGGATTAACAACTGGGATTTAGTGGATTTAACGGCACATAAAATCTTAGGAGCTTGGCTGCTAACTCGGGAGCGAGAAGTGTTGGAAACCCTGAGTTGCTCGCCGCTTTTATGGGAACGACGTATTGCCGTGGTCAGCACGTACGCTTTTATTCGCAAAAGGCAATTAGCTGATACTTTTTTATTAAGTAAAAAACTTTTAAAAGATCCTGAAGACCTCATGCACAAGGCTTGCGGATGGATGTTACGTGAAGCCGGCAAACGGGATGAAGCGGCTCTCTGTCAGTTTCTGGACATGCACCGCGGCGATATGCCCCGCACGATGTTGCGCTATGCTATTGAAAAATTTGCGGAGCCGAAACGTCAACGGTATCTACGTTAAAGCTTGGTCGGGTTAGGGACGTCGCCGTAAACTTCTTTAGGGTCAAATGTTTTAACATTCTCTTTGTAATTTAAGGCCGTTGCACGATCGGGTCCCGTTGGGATTTCGCGATAAAAACAGGAGCGATAACCCACATGGCAACTGGCTCCAGAGCCCGCCACTTCAACACGCATCCAAAGAGCGTCTTGGTCATCATCAATTCGTAGCTCGCGTATTTTTTGCACTAGCCCACTTGTGGCACCTTTATGCCAGAGGACTTTACGGCTACGGCTCCAATAAAAAGCTTCGCCCGTTTGAATGGTTTTTGTCAGAGCCTCTTTATTCATGTAAGCGTGCATCAGCACTTCGCCCGTAGCATAGTCTGTGGTAACTACGGCGATGAGACCCTCATCGTCAAACTTAGGAGCTAGGTCGGAACCTTCTTCTACCTGTTCCACACTGATGCGTGCTTTAAAGGCGTTGGGTTGTGTCTCGGTTGACATGGAGTAAGAATAATATCCTGCCAGAAAGGGGGATGTCTAATTCTTTTTTTTCTGGGTTGTGATGCCTAAGGAAGTGCAAGGTTGTCACATACCTAGAACCAGTAGCGACACAACGAATAAAGGGAAACAGGAAACCGTAGTAAACTATCATTGCATATAGCTTCTGATTGCAACAATCAACGCAATCTAAGGCTTAAATAACATAGTTGCTTTAATGCTCAGAGCAGACTATGCCAGAGAGATGGATTCAATTGATCAATTAAAAAATATAGTAACCCGCTTGCGTGGGCCAGATGGCTGCCCATGGGATCAGGAGCAAACGCATGAGTCTATTCGTTCTCAACTGCTAGAAGAATGTTATGAAGCGCTGGAAGCGATTGATGAAAAGAATGATGTCTTGTTGAAGGAAGAATTAGGGGATGTTTTATTGCACATTGTTTTTCATGCCGAATTAGCTGAGGAGCGGGGGGCTTTTGTCTTAGATGATGTAGCGAAGGGGATCAGTGACAAATTGGTTCGACGACATCCGCATGTTTTCGGGGAAGATAAACTCACCACATCGGATCAAGTGCTACAACGCTGGGATGAGCTTAAGAAAAATGAAAAACCTGAACGCAAAGGCGCATTGGACGGTGTGCCCACAGCACTACCTGCTTTAATGAAGGCTCAGGAAATTCAGAAAAAAGCGGCTAAAGTTGGCTTTGATTGGAAAGAGTTAAGGCCGGTGTTAGCGAAGGTGCGAGAGGAGTTGGCTGAATTAGAAAAAGATCTAGTGGATCGAGAAAAAGCGGCTGATGAGTTAGGGGATTTGTTATTTAGTGTCGTGAATGTGGCACGGCATTTGAAGTTAGATGCCGAACAATGCTGCCGAGATGCTACCAGTAAATTTACGCAACGATTTTTAAGCGTGGAAAGGCTGGCCGAAGCCCAAGGAGTCAAGATGGGGGATTTAAGCCTAGGCGAGCTTGACCTGCTTTGGGAACAGGCCAAGAACCAGAAAATTAGTTCGCCTACTTAATTAAGCGAAAGTTAAAGGGATATTTGTATTCCACTCCATTGTTGGCTTGGATTCCTGCGTAGATGGAAAGGCCTAAAACGGCAAGGCCAAGAAGTCCAATGACAGGAAACAGTAAAACTCCGATGACAATGAAGGAGAGCAGAAAGGCTATGACGAATAGGGGCAGCAGAATGATCATAGCTGTGATCTGAAAGTTAAGGGATTCTTTGCCGTGAGCGTCGACTGAAGGGATTTCATTCTTCTTGATCTGCCATACAATCAAGGGACCAACAATATTTCCAAATGGAATGACAAAGCCTGCAAGTGCGGATAAGTGGCAAAGCATATTCCACAGTTTCGTGTCGCTATCGGATGGGGTAGTCATAGGTATGTTTTTTAAGTTAGGGGGTAGAATCAAAACCACGTTTTTTGATTGGTGATGTAAGTATCAACAAATTCCTGATCTGTTTTGGTTAGATAAATAATACCTTCGATAAGTCCGACAATACCCATGAGTCCACAGGTAAGAAGGCTCACAACCAACATGATGATACCCTCTTTTGTGTAACCTAAAATAAATTTATGGACGCCAAAGGCCCCAAGTAATATTCCGCAAATACCTGCAACAATTTTTTTTTCTGAACCGGGAATGGTGGACAATAGAGCCTCCTAAATTAGATGTTAGAGTTCTTGATAGAACCAAGGCACTTTATTTGCAATACTTAATTTCTAATCTGGAACAATAACTGCATCCTTGTCACGAGAATGACACGTGCTTACTCCGTAATTAAGCTAATGAATGTAACATTGTTGAAGACGTGTGTGGCTCTTTTATTTGCCTTACTGGTTGCTGCGGGGTGTTCGCCTAGTAAGCAGGAAAAAGTGATTATCTTACACACAGGACGCATGGCAGGTAATGTTTATCCCATGGAGCTAAAGGGTTTGGCTCCGTTACAATACTATCCTTATTTGGCAGCTTATGTGGCACAGGTTCGGAGTGATGCTCAAAAGAATGGTGACCAAGTCCTTTTAGTTGATTCAGGGGATAGTTTACTCGGCTCCTTTGCTAGTCATACAACACAGGCTCAGAATGTTGTAACATTATTTAACGAATTGCATTATGATGCAATTTTTCTAGGTAACCTCGATGCGAATCTCGATGAGGCGATGCTTCAAACCTTAAAAGCTCCAGTTCTTATCCCTTTTATTCGTGAAAACAGTAGGCCGGCCATGGTGGGAACGCATTTGGGCTTAAAGCTGCTGCGTGGTAATAGGGAGATCATTTTATTGCCCAATTTTTATGGAGATACGAGTCGAGCCTCCGCTCCCTATCGTTTCCCTGTTTGGTTTGGCTCTAATCCTAGCGAAGTGGGTCCCTTACGAGAATATCATAGCTCCCTTAATTCTTTGGCTCCTATTTCTCCTGAAGCATTAGTCTTATTTCACTGGATGAAGTTTGAAGATACGGGAAACGTGCCAGTTGCTTTTCTTGAGCAACTAAAATCATGGGGTGTACACGCTATACTAGGACATACCATTTACGGCTCTACTTCCCGCGAAACGTGGAAGCAACGAGATTTTTCGTCTTGGGGCATTCCTGTTTCAGAAAACATCTTACGAGAAAATCGTGGCTTTACCGTGGCTCGCCTCGACTTGGTGCGAACGGGAAAAGGTTGGAAACAGGAGGGTTCGACTCAACTCATTCCACTAAGTGCTAACATCGCTAAAGCGGATCCACTTATTATACAAAAAATGAGAAATTTCGCGGACACCATCCGTCAAGCAGACGAAGTTCTGGGGCAGCTCAACGAGCGTGTGAACGAAGAAGCTCTTTTAAAATATCATCTTTCGACCTTGGGAAAAACACCAAGAGCCAATCTTGTTTTCTATTCTGCGACCTCTATCCGCGGCAGTCTCGATTCTGGAAAATTAACAGCTAGTAAATTTTACAATGTAATTCCTTGGACGAATGAACTTAGCTTGATTGAGTTAAACACTGAACAATTAGCTAAAATGCGTAAAATGAAGGGTTTTGTCCTACTGAGTCAACCAGACGCTAGCAGGAAACCCGTTGTAGTAAGTTCCCGCTACTTTACCCGGCTTCTTCAAGACGCGCTTGGCTTAGAAGATTCCCAAATTAAAGTTATAGCCCCAAACGAATTTGAATTTGCTAAGAACATGATAAAAACTTCTGGAGTCATGCCTTCTGCCAACCCGCAATTAGGAGGGTGGATTTATGAAAAGTTGGAATAACATCTTACACCAACTTTTGGGTAGTCACCTGAATTCCAGAAAGGGTATCACGCGTAACGAGTGGCTAGCCATCCTTAGCTTAGGCGTTGTCGTTTTTGGTATTGCCACTCCTTATTTCATACATACGGCTGCATCTGCCGCCCGCTCTGCTAGCGCAGCTAATTTACAACAATGGGGGATTGCGCTTAACTTATATCTAACAGAGTATGATAACAGACTGCCCGATACGGGAGACGCCAGCTTGCCAACCGAAGATACTCAGGCTTGGTATAATAGTCTCCCGCCCTACCTTTCCCAAACTCCTCTAAATGAGATGGCGGTTAAACCGCAACACGGTGAACCTTCACTTTGGGTCGACCCATCTCTTAAAAAGTCTAAAACAACAGAGTTTCAGTTTTCTTACGCCATGAATGCGTGGTTGCAACCCGACCCCACCAAGTCCGCCTATAAAATCTACGAGATTGAAGACCCCTCACGTGTTGTTTTTTTGACAGAAACTGCAGGAGATTCCCCCCGCATCCAATCGGCGGAAGTTGACTTCCGTCATGGCAAAAAACAGCCTGACCCGCAAGCTAAGGCTCACGTCCTTTTCTGTGATGGTCATGTTGAGCTAATTACTCAAGAAGATTTAAAAGATAATACCGCTAGCCAAGACCCACAAGCCCCCATGTCTAAGATCAGTTGGGTTCCCTTCTATCGAGCACCAGCACCCAAATAGAGCGGTCGTTAGTAGATAGAAATGAATTACTGCAAACTCCCACCCAACAAAGATTGACCATGAAAAGTATTCGTGTTCGCATAGATTATGGCCGAAGCTAGACCCAAAGATTTTTTCAAAATTCACGGCAGATATCCTCTTTCGGGAGTGATCCGTCCGCAAGGTAATAAGAACGAAGCCATGCCGCTACTAGCTGCCGCATGTATGACGGATGAGCCTGTTCACTTAACGAACATCCCGCAGATTGAAGACGTATCTCTCATGTTGGAGATTTTGCGTAAACTCGGCGTTAGCGTGGATGTAAAAATGGAAGGCGACGAACAAGTCGTAACCATTAACGCTGCTAAAAAACCCTCCCATGTTTTACCTCTCGAGCTAAGTAGCCGTCTGCGTGGCTCTGTCACTTTTGCTGGCCCCCTCTTGGCACGTTGCGGTAAAGTCTTTCTTCCTAGACCAGGAGGTGACCGCATCGGACGTCGTCGCCTTGACACCCACATGCTTGCGCTCGAAGCACTCGGTGCCAAGATTAAGGAATCGCGCGAGGGTTTTGAGTTAAGTGGGCGCACTTTAAAAGGAGCCGATATTTTGTTGGATGAAGCCTCCGTCACGGGCACGGAAAATGCCGTTTGTGCCGCCGTCTTAGCACAAGGAACCACCACTCTCCGCAACGCCGCCAGTGAGCCCCACGTGCAAGGTCTCTGCCGGATGCTCGTTAGTATGGGAGCTAAAATTGAGGGCATTGGCTCAAACATTCTCGTTATTCAAGGCGTCAAAAAATTACACGGCACCACTTTTCGGGTGAGTCCAGATTATCTGGAAGTTGGTAGTTTTATATCCTTAGCGGCAGTTACCCGTGGCGAGATTTTGATTCAAGATGCAGACATCCCGAATCTGCGTATGATTCGACTTATTTTCTCACGGCTAGGAATTCAAACGATTGAGCAAGGCAAAGACCTTTTAGTGCCAGCTAAACAAAAAATGAAAATTCAAATGGATCTTGGCGGAGCCATTCCCAAAATTGAAGACGCTCCTTGGCCTGCCTTTCCCGCTGACATGACCTCAGTCGCACTCGTTACCGCAACGCAGTGCAAAGGAACCATTCTTATTCATGAAAAAATGTTTGAGTCCCGCCTCTACTTCACCGACCCTCTGATCAACATGGGGGCTCGCATCGTGCTCTGCGACCCGCACCGTGCCGTTGTTATAGGGCCCGAGCGCCTGCGTGGCTCACGGCTCGTCAGCCCCGATATCCGTGCGGGCATGGCTATGCTAATAGCTGCGCTTTGTGCGGAAGGTGACTCGGAAATCCAAAATATTGTCCAGATCGACCGTGGCTTCAGCCGCATCGACGAGCGTTTAAAAAGCTTAGGCGCACGCATTGAACGTTGTGTGTGATGGAAGGAAAAACAGGTTCTGCCATTAACTTGTCGATTCATCTACTTTCACCGCAGCTTCAGAGACTATGTTACTCGTAACCCAGAAACCGTAAAAGCCAGTTGCACAGCCTCAACTCCTTTGCTATCTATAACTCATGATTAAATCTTTTCTCTTGGCTCTTACGTTGGTCGTTGCCTCATTTTCCCCTTCCTTTGCGCTCACGGCCTATCAGGCTAAGGATGTGGCTAAGCGGGAAGTCAACGACGTGGCTAAGAAAAGCTTAGTTCAAATTCATGGTAAGCGCGGTGCTGTGGGTGTTTACCCTCTTGAGTGGGAAATCTTATTTTACGATCCATATGCTGACCAAGACGGGACAAAGGTCAAAGTCGCTGGTAATGTCATCACGCAAATTACTCAAGGTTACACTCAGATGGATAAAGCACGTATCTTCGCTTACAAGCAGGATGAGATTCTTGATCCAACTCGCCTTAAAGTTGATTCCAATGAAATCGTTAAGATTCTATCCCGCTCGTCAGCTTTAAATAATGTCAAGATCACGAGTGTAGATCTTTCCCTTAGCAAGATGAGCAAAGGCCCCATGGGCTCGGCAATGTGGTCTGTTGTCATGTATGCGAAAGATTCAAAGCAAGAAGAAGTAGAGTTTGGCAAAGCTCAAATCAATGCGGAAAGCGGTCAAATTCTGCAGCTTAAAATCGATCTAAAAAAGCTCATTAAAAAATAATTTCATGATTAAAACGGGTGCTGCGTTATGACAAAAAACTGGCACTTGCCAGTCTTCCTAACCCTTGCAGTCACCTTCTGCTGTCATTACGCCGTCTTAGCCGAAGCTCCGCTCACCACCTTAGGCTCCCTGCCTGAGTGGCGTAAGCTTGATCAGTTTCAATCCAGAATCACGCGCCAACAGTTTGAGCAAAACCTTTGGGTCTATTCGCCAGATGCGGCCATTTACCGCTTCCTCGATATTTCTGATACGCAGTTAAAGATCTACTCAGATTCAGAAAAAACGATCCTCCTTTGGGAATTACGGTTTGCTCTAGACCCTGCGCTCAGGCCGTTGTCTCCCTACCGCCTTAAGCCGACTCACTTAAGAACCTTCATGGGTGCTACCCTTGAGAAGCCTCTGCAAGGGTTGCGCATTTGCTTAGATCCTGGGCATATCGGCGGGGAATGGTCGAATGTGGAAGAACGTTATTTTAAAATTCGGAAAGATCCACCCATTGAGGAAGCTACGCTTAACATAATCACGTGTCAGCATGTAGAGCGCTCACTAATTGAGGCAGGCGCTGAAGTTGTCTGGACGAAGAAAGACTATCAGCCCGTAACAGATCTACGTCCCAAGGATCTTGTGTGGGAGGGACTTCAGCTCCTTTTTCGTCGTAATCCAAAAGCTTATACATCATTTTCCAAATCTAAATTACTTTATGAGCTAGGTTGGAATGCCGAGCTGGCTTTTTACCGACCGGCTGAGATCGGTGCCCGCGCCCGCGTGGTAGAAAAGCTAAATCCCGATTTCACGATATGCCTTCACTACAACGCAGCACCATGGCGCAACCCCAAACGGCCACGCTTACTGAAAGCCAATAAGCTCATCGTTTTTGTTTTAGGCAGTTTCATGGCGGATGAGTTAAAGTATGATGATCAGAAGTTTAGCCTCATTAATAAAGTCTTAGAAGACTCCTTTGCCCTAGAGGAAGGGCTGAGCACAAGCATCGCTGAATCACTCCAGACCACGCTAGAGCTGCCTCCAGAAAATTACACATCCTTCGCCGCCGCTCAACGCATCAACGGAAATCCTTACGTATGGACACGTAATCTTTTAGCGAATCGCCTTTTCCCTGGCCCCACCATTTTTGTCGAAGGCCCTTACATGAATGACGCAGGTGTGTATGCACGTTTGCAAGCGGGAGATTATGATGGGGAGAGGCAAGTGCAGGGCGTTATGGTGCGCAGTCTTTACCGTGACTACGCGGAAAGTGTGAGTCAGGGTATTATTGAGTTCTACCGGAACCGTTTAACGAAGCCCTAGCGCAACCATTCTTTTCTCAAGTATGGAGATTAGTGCGCACCAGAGCAGGCTGGGGTCTCAATGATCACGGGGTTAAGTTTAGTGAGTGCTTGATAAGCTTGGCCTACTTCATTCTTAAAAGCATCTGCTGCCTCCTTACGGACAAGATTAATGGTGGCTCCGCCGAAGCCACCGCCACTTAGGCGTGAGCCTAAACAGCCTGCCTGTTGCGAGGCTAGCTGCACGAGTAAGTTGAGCTCTTCGCAACTATTCTCAAAATAATCAATGGAGCTTTGGTGGGATTGGAACATTAATTTCCCGAAAGCTTCCATATTGTTGTGAGCTAGGTAGCTGACAGCGTGGGCTACGCGTTCATTCTCACCAACCACATGCTTCGCCCGCTTATATGCTTGTTCGGGAAGGGTTGGCCTAAATTCTTCCAGCTCACTACTGGACACATCACGTAAAGCTTTTTTACCCATGAGGGCAGCGGCCTTTTCACAAGACTCGCGCCGTTCGTTGTATTCACCAGAGACTAAAGCATGTTTAGCTCCAGAGTGAATAATAACAAAAACCATCTTTGGATTCAGTAAGAGGTGGCGGATCTCAAAGCTACGACAGTCAATGTAGGTGGCGTGATTTTCTCGGCTCATCAAGACAGAAATTTGGTCGAGCAGCCCGCACTTTACTCCTGCATACAAATGTTCCGATTGTTGCGCCACCCGCGCTAGCTCTAGGGGAGCTAAATCGTAAGGGTAAAGTTTTTTTAAGCTGAGAAGCGTCGCTATTTCTAACGCAGCACTACTACTTAATCCCGCGCCGATGGGAATGGTGCTAGAGATTTTAAAATCCGCTCCGCCTAAAGCAACTCCACGTTCTTGTAACCCGGCAAAGCAGCCTAAAATATAGTTAACCCATGATTCATCAGACTGTGGCGTGATTTGATCTAAGGCACCCTGCCACTGCCTCTGTAAATCACGGGACTCAAAACGTAAGGCCTTGCCATCAAGGCGAGTCGCTTCGATCTTTGTTCCCGTGTTAATTGCTAAAGAAAGGACTAAACCTTCATTATAGTCCGTGTGATTACCGAGTAATTCTGCCCGACCTGGAGCGTAAGTAGAGAACGTCATGTGATGACTAGAATCTGGAGAATTTAGGTAAGGCTGTCTAATTAATTTCAAACTTTTCAGCAAAAGAGCACAGCGCCGCAAAACCAATTGAAGTTCTTTTAGTAACGACTAGCTTAGAGTTATGAATAAGATTTCCGTCAACGACCTCCAACAAAAAATAATGCGTAATGAAATTGTCCATCTTATCGATGTGCGCACTTCAGGGGAGTTTTCTGCTGAGCACGCTGTTTCAGCTCTTAATTTTCCTCTAGATATTGTCTCTAAAAAAACCCTCGAACAAACTGGCCTAGCTAGCACGGACGAACCCCTTTATATTATTTGCCAAGGGGGCGGTCGTTCTAGTAAAGCCATTGAAAAACTTGAGGCTGAGGGTATCCAAAATTTATTCAACGTAGAGGGAGGCACAAATGCGTGGATCGCCGCTAAACTAGCCACTGAAAAAGGCTCAGGCGTTATCTCCCTTGAGCGCCAAGTGCGGATAGCAGCAGGAGCTTTGATTTTCTTCGGTGTCGTCATGGGTCATTTCATTCATCCTGGCTTTTATCTAATCCCGGGTTTTGTCGGAGTAGGCCTAATCTTCGCTGGCATCTCAGATTGGTGCGGCATGGGGTTGCTGATGGCTAGAATGCCGTGGAACCAAAAATAGTTTTTTCATTATTTTTTTTATGCTGGATCCACTTTCATTACGTGCTGACTTCCCCATCCTACAGCAGTCCGTGAATGGGGGCCCTCTCATTTATTTTGATAACGGTGCCTCTACCCAAAAACCACGAGCCGTCATAGAGTCCTTAACGTATTACTACGAACATGACCATAGCAACGTGCACCGTGGACTACACGAGTTAAGTAACCGTGCCACTGCGGCCTATGAAAAAGCGCGGGGACGTTTGGGTCGTTATTTAAACACTCGCTCGGCCGATGAAATTATCTTTACGCGGGGCACGACAGAAAGCATCAATCTCGTGGCTAATACGTGGGGGCGCACGCATCTCCGCAAAGGAGATGTGATCTTACTTACGGAAATGGAGCACCACGCTAACATCGTTCCTTGGCAGCTCCTAGCACAGTCCACCGGAGCAAGTCTTCGCTTCCTGCCTGTGACGGAAAATGGCGCCTCACTGGATCTTGATCGCTTAGATGAATTTCTCACAACAAAGGTTAAACTTTTTGCGTTCACCCATATTTCTAACACCTTGGGCGTTATCAATCCCGCCGCAGAACTTTGCCAACGTGCCCGACGTCTGGGTGTTACCACGCTACTCGACGCTGCCCAAAGCGTCGGCCACAGCCCCGTCGATGTTCAAGCGCTGGGCTGCGACTTTCTTGTTTGCTCAGGTCATAAAATGGCTGGCCCTACAGGAATCGGGCTTCTCTATGGGCGCCAAGAAATTCTCGACACCATGCCTCCGTGGCAAGGCGGTGGTGAAATGATCACCCGCGTGAGCTTTGAGCAAAGTGAATGGAAACCCTCACCTTACCGCTTTGAGGCTGGCACGCCGAACATTGCCGACGCTATCGCACTAGCCACTGCGGCCGAGTACCTTGACCAAATTGGGCGAGACAACATCGCCGCTTATGATCATCACCTAGCCCAACTAGCCTACGAAAAGTTAAGAGAACTTCCCTTCCTGCACATTCTCGGTCCGCGTCCAGAACAAGGCAAACGTGCTGGCCTTCTCAGCTTTGTTATGGAAGGGGTTCACGCTCACGACATCACCGAAATGGCCAACCAATCCGGCATAGCCCTACGAGGCGGACATCATTGTAATCAGCCCTTGATGAAGAAACTAGGCACCCCAGCCACCACACGAGCCAGCTTTTACTTCTATAACACCGAGCAAGAAATTGATTTCTTTGTTCAATCTCTAAAAAAAATTAAAACTTTTTTTGCACCATAATTGTTATGCTAGATCTTGAAGAACTTTATCAGAGCGTTATCCTCGACCATTCTCGCCGCCCAAGGAACCGTGGTGTCTTGCCGCAGCCATGTCAAAAAGCCAGCGGAGATAATCCAGCCTGTGGGGATGAAGTCACCATCTACTTACGCCTTGATCTAGAGAATAAAATTGAGGCTATCCAGTTTGAAGGACAAGGCTGCGCCATCAGCCAAGCATCCGCCTCTCTCATGACCGTTAAGCTTAAAGGCAAGACCATACCGGAAGCTCACGAGATATTGACACTTTTTCAAAATCATCTTACCGCTAAAACGGAGGAGGAGCTACCTGACACTTTCGGTAATCTCAAAGCCTTAGCTGGTGTCCGTAAATTTCCCCAGCGCGTCAAGTGCGCTACACTAGCTTGGAACGCGCTTAAACAAATCCTGCAGGAACAGGAAGTTTCTCCCTCCACCCCCTCCGCATCGAATTGACGAAACTAGATGATGCTCTAAACATAAAAGCTATGTTCTCTCTATTTCTACCCACGACGCTGGCCTCTGGCGGCGTTGCCTTTTCTTTTCAACATGCCGACGTTGCGGGGAAAGTGATTATTTTCATTCTTCTCCTCATCTCCGTTTTTACGTGGTCAGTAATATGGACTAAGAGCAAAATGATCCGCCAAGCCAAACGAGATAATCTTTTTTTTCTCAAACGTTACCGCAGTGACCGCACTCCCATTGAGCTCTATGCAGAGAAAAAAATCTACTCCGCCTCACCCCTCTCCGCTGTTTATCAAGCAGGCGCACGTGAGCTCTCCTTCCATTTACTAGGCTCCTCCGAGGTGGATGAAACATTCCGCTCACGCCTTATTGATGCAGATAAAGTTGATGCCGTTTCCATGGCCTCCGTCCGTTCGGCCATGGAGCGCGCCGTGGGAGAACAAGCTCTCGCCATGGAATCCCAACTTATCCTTCTCGCTACCGCAGCCAGCGGCGGCCCTTTCCTTGGTTTACTTGGAACCGTCTGGGGTGTGATGGAAGCTTTTAGCGGTATCGCCATTCAAGGTAGTGCCACCCTAGCCGCACTCGCTCCAGGCGTTTCTGGTGCGCTCATAACAACAGTCACCGGCCTGGTAGTCGCCATTCCAGCCATGTTTGGCCATAATTTTCTCATCACCACCATCCGTTCCATGGTTGTAGAGATGGAAAATTTCGCTGCTGAATGTGGCTCAGATTTTGAGCATCGCTACTTAAAGTCACGTTCATGAAACGACATTCCTCACGCTTCCAAGGCCATGTTATGACGGAGTTAAACATCACTCCACTCTTAGATCTTGTCTTTGTGCTGCTAATTATTTTTATGATCACCACACCGTTGATCGAACAACAGATTTCGTTGAACCTTCCCAAGTCCCAGCCCGCAACGCAGAATAAGGTGAATCCTAAATCTGTATTGAGCGTGAATATCGACGCTAAGGGCACCATTTTTCTGTCAGAAAAAAAAGTTACCCTCCAGCAACTTGAAGCCGCTATCACCCAACAGATGAAAAAAGATAGCAACAGCGCCGTCGCTCTTCGGGCAGATGCTAAGCTGCAGTACCAGCAACTAGTTGATGTGTTAGACTTGATCAAAAATTCTGGAGCTAAGTTAGGCCTAGCCACCACACCGAGGGAATGAAGCAAGAATCTCATAGTAAGCCCAGCGGAAAAACCTTGGCTTGGGTAGCTGGAGCGCATGTGCTGGTGCTTATTCTCGCCTTCGTTATTCCCTCTATCTTGAAGCCTAGTCCGCCAGATAAATTTATTCAAATGGTCCCACTTGGTTACATTGATCCTGGGGAAGGTAAGCCAGACTCTGCCGATCAAGATTCTGGCGGCTCCATGGGCTCCAAAGGCGGCGGAATCCAAGGTAAAGAAACTCCCAAGCCCCCAACCCAACCTAAAGCGCAAACTGCAACCCCAGATCCTGTGGTGCTCCCAGCTCAGGTAATTCTGCCTAAACCTGTAGCTCCCGTGGTTCCTGCTAAGCCCATCGTGGTGAAAGAAACCGTGGTGCCTGTAAAGTCGGAAAAAATCAAGCCTGTAACAAAACCAGAACCAATTCCAGAAAAACCAAAGGTCACAGAACCCGTGGCCAAGCCCAAGTCTAAAATCACCCCCAACCTCACCGTTGTGAAAAAAGAAGGCACAGCCACCGCTAAAGTCAGTGGAACCAGTAAGCCCAGTGCAAATACTTCCAACAACACAGGACAAGGTCTCAGTGCCTCGGATGTTGAAACTAAATTACGTGGAAAATTCGGCACTGGCTCAGGTGACGGCACAGGTGCAGGGCAAGGAAATGCCGGAGTAGAGGGTGGCACAGGTCAAGGCCGCTTAGGCGATCCTAATGGCGTAGCCAATGCGCCTTGGTATGATATTTATATCGGTAATCAGCTGAAAAAAAACTGGGTGCGTCCCGCCAGCGGTCCGAGCATCGAAGCTTGGGTAGCCGTCCGCATTTACGCTGATGGCACCGTGCATTACGTGCGTTTAACTAAGACGTCTGGAAACCCTGAAATGGACCAATCCGTGATTAATGCTGTGCAGTCTGTACAGAAATTAGGCACCCTACCGCCTAAAGGCTTGCCCAATCCTTATGATCGTGTTGTTAAATTTGAACTATGACTCAATGCTTATAGAAAGATGGGAAGCAGCTTGCGGAAGAAGATTTTCAGGTAGCTGCCAGCGGGCGCAGTTCAAGAGGGGAGGGAATTAATTTCTTATCTAACAAGTTTTTATGGAATGATGCGTTGTAAATGAAGCAAAGGCCTTTCAGGCCAAGCATTTAGATTCTGCTGTAAGGTTGTACCCAACTCCGCAACAATAGCAGAGTTGATAGGACATACCGCTGGTGTTATGTATGTTTCCTAGAGAAAAAAGCCCTTCAAACCAGTGTGAAGGGGAGCGGGCGAAGGGATTCGAACCCTCGACATCAACCTTGGCAAGGTTGCACTCTACCACTGAGTTACGCCCGCATTAAACAGAATTAAAACCGTAGAGCCTGACTTGCATCTTCGCAAGTACTTTTCTTTTCCTGCCGCATTATAGTTTCTGAAAAAACCACTACTGTAGTGAATAGTTTCTTTGATGAGGGCTTGCCGCTTTCGTTCAAAAAAGGTAGAAAGGATTATGGGATACAGGCACTGGCACTCTTCGGGCTCGTATGAGCCTCTCGCTTATGTGAGGGGTTTTCCCATCGATTTAACGACGTTAATCACGGCCCTGCATATCTTGACCACGGTTATTTGCGCAGTGGCTTTATCCCTCGGCCAAAAATCGCTCTGGGAATTGAATCTAATCTTTACCACTACAGGCTTTTGGGACGGGAAGGTTTGGACGGTTTTTACCGATCCTTTTTATCATAATATTGCGCAGGAGCACATTTTCTTGGCCTTGAACTTATTTTTCTTTTTGCATTTTGGTCGTGAAATTGAACGCATGATTGGCCGCTGGAATTTCGGCCTACTTTACTTGGCCTTGTTGATTCTTCCAGCCATGGCGTGTATTCTAGGTTCAGCTATTTTAGGAACACCTCTTGGGGTGCGTGTGCCTTATGTTCTAACCACAGCGCATTTCGCTATCTTAATTGGGTTCACCTACATCTATCCCACGACTCAGTTTATTTTTGGAATCACCGCTCGCTGGGTGGGAATTATTTTAATCGGGGTAACGACGTTAGCGTTGATTGCTATTCCTTACTTTGGAGCTCTTATTCCTTTCGCCGCTTCCTTGCTCACAGTTTATGCATTCCTGAATTTTGTCGGCGCAGGAGGTGGTATTAATTGGGTAGATACAATTCAAAATTGGCGTGAAAAAAAGCAAGATCAGCTAGTGCAAGAACGCAGAGTTGTACAGAAAAATAAGCGCCTTGAGCAGGAGGCTTCCGTTGATACTATTTTAGAAAAAATTAGTCAGCACGGGATCCAATCTTTAACGGCAAAGGAGCGCGCCTTTTTGGAAAAAGAGGGTTCACAGCTTAAAGCGAAAGAGGAGCAACAACGCAGATGAATCCTGTGCTGACTCGTTTGCTTTATCCGCCGATCAAGCCCATGCTAAAACTTTGCGGGGTGCCAGTTGACGCTACTCTAGCCATCGTCCTGACCCATATTACCATAATGGTGCTGCTAGTTTTATCTTCGTTTCTGATGCCTACGGTGACGGGAGGGCAAGACGGAAACTTGCTGATCTTTAGCATATTTAATACGGAGACCTTTCAGTTCCATCAACCTCTGAGCTTGTTCCTTTATCCCTTCCTGCACGATATCCGCTCCGAGCATGTTTTTTTTCTGGTGGAGATGCTTTTGCTCTTCGTCTGTGGGCGGCAGTTGGAAGCCTTAATTGGTAGAAAATCCTATATTTTTCTACAGGCAACACTTCTTATAGTGCCTCCACTTTTATTATTAAGTTTAAGTAAAGTAATCCCCGTTTCTTTCATTCTTAGCTCTTCTTTTTATACCACTATGGTTCTCTGCTTAACCTATCTCATGATTGTTCCTAAGCCCCGTGCCTACGCGGGTTTGAGTCTGGCTGTCATGACGTGGTTACTTGTGGGATTTTGCCTGATTTTTTTCTTGGCAGAAAGAGATTGGCGGCGGCTAGCTAATTTTAGTATGACTTTAATGGCGGCACTTGTTTTTATAGAAGTGATCGGGGCGGGCAAAGGAGCCGGGATACTTTATTTCTTTAAGGCGGTGCCTGAGGAAAATAATTCAATCTTTAAAAAGGTAAAATCCCTCGTCTCTGACGAATTGGTTCCAGTCTGCGATCAACAAACGGTTGATACTATTTTAGATAAAATTTCTTTGTCAGGCATAGACTCACTCAATAGAGAAGAGCGCAAGGGTTTAGCCGACGCTAGCCAACGACTCCAAAGGAATGACTAATCCTTGCTCTGATGCCATCACGGTTGATTGGTTAACATGGCAACCTACGGAACGAGCAGTGCTGTGCTTTGTGGTGGAAAATAGTCGTATTTTATTAATCGAAAAAAAACGTGGTTTAGGGGCAGGTAAAGTGAATGCTCCAGGCGGCAAGATCGAGTTAGGAGAAACGCCATTAGAGGCCGCCATCCGTGAGACGCAAGAGGAGGTGGGCGTGATTCCAATTGGGCTAACGGAGGCGGGAGTCTTACGTTTTCAATTTAAGGATGGTTACGCACTACACTGCACCGTGTTTAAGGCTAAATCTTTTCAAGGAGTGTTGATAGAGACACCTGAAGCCACCCCGTTTATCGTGGGAACAGATGAAATTCCGTTTGAGCGCATGTGGGCAGATGATAGTCATTGGGTGAAGTATCTATTGTCGGGAGACTATTTTTCGGGAGCCTTTTTGTTTGATGAAGATCGCATGCTTACGAATGAAGTTAAGGTTTAGATGAAGCTCTGTAGTTTACGGATGACGAAAGTCAGCTAGAATGATTTTATGATGGAACCTTGGGTGTCTAAAATACTGTGGTGTGTGGGGCTCCTAGCTTTGGCTTATGCCATGTCTCAATCGTCTTTTTTCTGGCTGCGCCGTTTAGGGCTTTGGGTGGTTTTCGGCACAGTAGGATTAGGCATTTGGTTCGTTAGCGAAAACGGAGTGTTGGTTCTAGCAGGATTTCTCGGTTGGTTTGGTCTTCCCTTGGCGCAAGCACTCTATTTTTCTAGAAACTTACGTTTTTCTTTGTCACGTAGTTTAGTTAAGGAGCGGCTTAATGTAGATGATCTGGAGGAGTGGGTGACGATTACTCAAGAATTCCGTAAAGAAGGGTTTTCGACTGCGGGCGAATATTGCTTAAAACCTTCTTTTGTTGATTATGGATTCCGCTTATTTCAGCGTTCAGAGCAAACTTCACAGCGAGTCGGAGGTATTGGCCTTGTGCGGCAAGGGGCTATCTCGTTGTATTATATAGTTTTTGTCACGAAAGCCAAAGACGGCACCTTGTGGATGACTTGGGATTACCCTTTAGCTTACGGCTTAAAAATGCCGCCTCAGATTCAAGCCTTTCGTTGTTTGGAATCGGAATCGGTAAATGAACTACTCGCTCAGCACGAAGCGTTTTTGAAATTAAATGACGTGGCAGAGGCTGAGGATAATTCGGAGCCACAAGCGCTTTTTAACAGACTCTTTTGCGAGACCATGAGTTACAATTTAAGCATAGGACTGCTGAAACTAGCAAATGCTTCACAGGAAGAAATCCTTTACAGTTGGCGTGGAACTTTTTTCATCATAGGGCAAGTTTTGCGCCAGATGGTAAAAGGCTATTAGTTTTTAAATCAAAGCGACGATAGGTCTTAGTCTGGCCAAGATACAGTGATTAATTCTGAGTAGTCGGCTAGGGATTCTATTTCTAGTTGACCGGCATTGGCTGGGAAAAAGAGGCTGCTCCCACGAGGAAATTCTTTTCCTTCAAATTTAACCAAACCCTGAGAGACAAAGACGTATTGGAAGGATTCCGCTCCGACCTCAAAATCCCTCGTTTCCTTTTCAAAGAAGGGTGCGCGCATAACGGTGAAGTAAATGCAGGCGACTAAGGTTTCGCCATGTGGTTGAGCGAAGTCCGGTTCGATATCCTGATAGTTAATGCACTCCAAAGATTCCTTAACATGAAGCGGGCGCAGTTTTCCAGTATTTTGATCAAGTCGATCCCAGTCATAAACGCGAAAAGTGGTATCTGAATTTTGTTGAATTTCTAAAATAACGTTTCCCGATCCGATGGCATGGACTCGTCCTGAAGGCAGAAACATCGTTTCACCCGCACTGGTTTTTAGCCGATGAAAACAGGAGGCCACATTCCCGTTGTCAAGTGCTTGGATGAACGCTGCGCGGGTGACACCTTCTTTTAAGCCGGCATAAATTTCTGCCTGATCTTTGGTTTCCAAAAAATACCACATCTCTGTTTTGGGTTCGCCCTGGAATTGAGCCGCAAGATGGGCGGGGGGATGAACTTGGAGGGAAAGCTTTTCTTGAGCATCAAGGAGTTTAATGATGAGAGGGAACCTGTCCGTGTTGGGTGAGGCGGTGCCAAAAAAAGTCTTACGCTCTGGGCTAGCCCAAACATCATGCAGTGTCATTCCTGATTCCGCAAAAATACTCTGCGCCTCAGGCCGATCACAAAGCTCCCAGGCCTCTCCGATTTTTTTATCTAAGAGGATAGGGCGTTGAAAAAGAGAATGAAGATTTTGGCCTCCCCAAATACGTTCTTGGTAAAGGGGTTTAAGGCTGAAGAATAACATTTAAAAAAACTATCTTTTCTTAATCTAAGATCAAGTGCTGCTTTGCTCACACTTTCATTTTACTCTATTCTACGAGTTACTAGCCATTAATCTTGTACAGCTCTTGCCATCAGCCTTTGCCTATGCCAAACATTAGTGACATGAGCGCAGCTGTTAGCAATTCGATTCTTTTTTCAACGGAATTTTTAGCTATTCCTGCTGGTGGGGGAGATCAGTTGGTATGGAATCAGACGACTGGTGAGAAAGAAATTCTCAGCGGCCAAGATGTGGAAATCCTACGCATCTGTCAGCAACCACGTTCCATTTCAGAACATTTAGATAGCATGGAAGAGGATTGGGGTTATCGGCCAGAATGGTCTGAGTTTCAGGGCATGTGGCAAGATTTGGTCAATAAAGGATGGCTTCTTTCCGTGGAGACGTTCCAGCAATCTTTCAACGCAAAGGCTGCCACCGAGAGCGCAAAAAAGCCTGTCCACATCTCCGCCTTTACGATACCGATGCGAGCCGTCGGGCCAGCTCTCGTCAGGTGCTTAAAATCAGTCGAACCTCACATGCAAGAAAACGGCAGAAAGATGGAACTCATCTTAGTTAGTGAACAGGATGATGTCGATGCAGCGAGGGAGGTCGTGGGTAACATGACTTGCGACATGGAACCACGGTGGATCGGGCCACGTGAACGCGAGGTATTTATCCGGTGGCTGGTTAAAGAGACGACACTTTCCCCAGAGCTTTGCGCCTATGCGCTGAAGCCTGATGTGCCAGGAATTAAAATTGGGGCCTTACGTAATGCACAACTTTTAGAATGTGTGGATCAACATTATCTCAGCACGGATGATGACACTGTGTGGGATCTACGTCGTCCAAGAACATCTTCCGAAGCCACCATCTTAGGCGGGTTCGAAGCAGCTCTCTGGAATTATGAGCTTCTAACTACAGATGCCCTCAATTATGGAGAAGAAGTGGCCAGTAATATATTCGAGCTACATGAGCGATTTTTAGGAAAGTCGGCATCAGAACTAATAGCCGCAGCTAAGACATTAAAAATTTACGGTTTGGATTTAACATTAAGAAAAAGCTTAAATAACCCACATTCCCGTGTGGGTATGAGTGTCACGGGATACCGTGGGGACGCCGCCTTTACCGATTTCAGCACGCTACTTAGTTTTCCTAAAAATGAAATACCTCCATGGTTTCAAGAATCCTCTGCCTATCAATCCTTTCTTTCCGCTCAAGAAGTTAGTGTTAGTGGGGCTGGCTTGCTGTGTGGCAATTTCTGTGCCGCCGGAATGGGTATGGCTTTAGATGCAACAGCTGAGCTTCCGCCATTTCCTCCATTGCACCGGAACGAGGACGGACTATTTCAACTTTTTTTACAACATAACCAACAAAGACTGCTCAGCGTGGGCTTGCCCGAAACGCTTTATCATAAAAGACAAGAGACTCGCTTCCTAGCTCATACCTATGCAGAATCTCTTCAGGCTGATCCCTCTATGGATAAATGGGTCTCACTTCTTTTTCATAGCTACCAAGAAGGTTCCGTGGTTCGGGATGCTGGCTCTTTTGGGATATGGCTCAGGGAAAGTATTACCCATGAGCCCGAGAGCATGACTAAATATCTAGTTTCTATTTATGATCAATATATCTGGAACGCAAGGACAACACTATCCATGGCTTTTAAAGGTAAGCAGCTTCCCGCAGTATTCAGATCTGATTTAAACAAGGCCACACAAATCCTTGAGGAAAAATTATTAAATAGCACACCTGTTTGGCCCCGTGAGTTTCAAGGCAGAGCAGAGCCCTTAACCGATTTTCTTAAAGAACTATGTCTTCTCGGAGAGCTTTTAGAAAAATGGCCACTCTTTCTTGCGGCGGCTCGTCACCATAAACAGGTAGGTCAGCGTCTGTCTGTAGCCTTGAGATGAAACTGGAGATACCTACTCTAAAAGCCTTTTGGTTGTCCGCACCGGCTACCTTGCGCGCAATAAGTCATGATTTCATTTTTTTAAAATCCTGGACGGGAACTCGTCATCAAATTACGAAAGTCGAGTCGATGGTGTGGCACTTTTTCCAAAGGGCTCAAACCATTCAAGAAGCGTATCAAGTATTTGCGCAAGATTATTTCTGGACGCAAGCAGATCTGGATTTGTTAGAACCTGCTTTGGAGAGATTGAAGCAATTGGGGTTGATTCATAATTTCTCTACTCTCCACGCATATTGGAGAACAGAAGCAACTCTTCCCAAGATTAATGAGTGTAAATTAGAAACATTAGTCATACCTACCTGCAATCGCCCGCAAGCACTAAATACCAGTCTGTGTGCTTGGGGTGCTTATGGAAAAAAATGGGGTCGTTCCTTCCACTTTATTATTGGTGATGACTCTAATCTTGAGAATGCGAAGAGCAATCGCAGTATCATCTTTGAACAGAGAAAATCGGGGCTGGTGATTACCTATTTCGGTCGCAAAAAAAGACAACGTTTTTCTGAAGAGCTGGCTTCTCGTGCACAGGTGGATCCTGCCATTTGCAACTTTGCCCTGTTCGGTATCGAAGGGCAGGCCTCCTGTGGTGGGAACCGGAATAGTCTCATGCTATCCTGTGTGGATCAGGTATTTCTTAGTGTGGATGATGACATGATTCCTGCTTTCTACGGGGATAAGAAGAATGACTCTATCCTAGAACTGAAAGATAATCATGCCTCAATGCGTTCTACTTTTTATCCAGATCGAGAGTCGTTACTGAGTGCGGTTCTGTTTGAAGAGAATCATGACGTAATTAAATCGATGGAAGCTTTTTTAGGGCAATCACCACAAAGCCTTAGCTTAGATGTGGGGAAGGAACTTCAGCTTGAAAATGCGCACACCACGACTCTAGCTAGGTATTTACGGCCTCAAGCTAAGGTCAGCTTTGTCATGGCCAGCACAGCAGGAGATGATTATGTGCGGTATCCGAGAATGATGGATGCTTTCTTAACAACAACAAAGGACTGGTCTACCAAGGTTCAACACCGCGAAGTGCTTCTGCAATTTCCTAACGATACGTTAATGCCCGGTTCCTTCTGCATTACGGGGTTTATTGGGCTAGATGCTAGAAAACGTCTGGCCAGTTTTTTCCCAACTCTCCGTGGGGAAGATAGCTTATTTGGCCTTACGGAGTTTATCACGAATAGGGCATCCTTCGGGCTAAACTTAAGCTGGGCTATCTATCACTCGCCTGTTGACGCACGGCCAAGTTATGCAGATCTGAAAACTGAAATATTAAAGTGGAATCCTTGGGATGAGCCTTGGTGTTTTTTCAAGTTGGCCTTACTTGCTGTTCAAGGCCACGCCTCAATTCCCACGTCACACTATGCGTTAGGTTCCTCTCTTGTTCATTTGGCTAAGCTGCCTTGCCCGGATTTTAGTCAAATTATGGAAGAAGCTTTTTTGAATGAACTAGGAGAGATTATGGTACTTTTAGACTATGAATTTAAAAAGCCGTCCACTGACGCATTTAAAAAGGAGTGTCTTTCTTTAGCGATGGATCGTTTAAATCAATTAGCACGAGAACCCATGACATGGTTAACTGTGGAAATTAAGAAATTAAAAGGTGCGGAGGCCTTTGCTTGGTCTAAAGAGTGTTTGGAAAATTATGGGAAACTTCTTATGGCATGGCCTGATTTATGGTCGGCGGCCTCAGCACTAAAAAAGTCGGGTTGGACGAGAAGACTGCTGGAATCTGAGGATGACTAATTAAACTAGCAATTGCCTTCTTCTTCACTTGCGGTAATTTCTTCTCCTATGACCGTCTTAAACCGTATGCCTATGATCAGTATCATCATTGGAGTTCTCTTAGATATCGTAGGAGTTGCCTCCTTCATCTCAACGGGTTCAACTCATAACGCAGCCTTGATCCCTTGTATTATTGGCATGATCATTTTTGTTTGCGGCATCTTGGCCACTAAGCAGAAATTTCTGAAACATGCCATGCACGCGGGAGCCGTGGTGGCTCTCTTCGGATTAATCATGGGATTGGCTCGCCTCATCGAAGCTTTTGGTGATGCCAGTGTCTTAAAACTAGCCTCAACCCTTTCATTGATCATTCTTTGCGGACTTTACTTAGGTTTTTGCATTAAGTCTTTTATTGAAGCGCGCCAAGCTCGGCAACGTGCACAGGGTTAATTAGCCACTAGAACTTCTATCGGATTCAGCCAACGTTGTTGAGCTCGCTCTACCTGCCGATCCCAGTTGTTGGGGCTTACCCTTGTTTGGCTATTTATTTCTCCTACCATAATGGCTGTGGAAACTTTGCTGCTTTCGGCCCGGAAACCTTGGCTCCAACGGTCTTTGAGGACGGCTAATGACTTGGGTTGAACTAAATTTCCCGCTCGGTAGATAACCGCAGCCATGGGAAAAACGGTCTTAGCATTAGCCCCTTCCAGCAGCCATCGCGTGGCGAAACTTTTTAAACGATAGTTAGCACTTTCCACCTCTAGGCTGAAGGGCGCAGAGTCTGGTGCTTGGGGCCAACGCACTTTCTGGACGGTAGAACGCAAGAGGGGATCGCGCAGGGCGAAGCTGAAGCGGTGATTAATCACGAGCACTTCGTCCTTCGTGCGCCAAAGCGTTTTTTGTTCTAACACTACACGTAAGGGACCCTGACTTAAGACACGTTGTTGGGTCTCTTTAGAAATCAGTTGGGGTGTTGAATAGGCTGCGGATAGCAACGCAGTCGTAGCGGAGGCAGTAAAAAATTGTAAGTCATCAGGCCCAGTCGTTTTAAAAAGAAAAGTCGGCGTATCGACTTGCAACATAGTTTGTTTAACCGAAACCCTAAAAGGGCTGTCTTTACTTTTTTTACTCTTCCCATTTATCACTTGAACAGGGAGGCTTTCTTTTGGGGCAAGGCTGACTTGGAAGTAAAGTTCATCGGGCTCGCCGTCACCATTTAAGTCATCACGTTGATGGGGGATTTCCTTACCTGCTTGGTCTAATAAGATGAGGTCACTCTTGCGCGCCCATGCAGGAGCTTTATCGAGGGAAACGGTGACGCCTTCATTGATCCGCTGTAAATCTATAGGATTACTGATGATAAGGGTAAAGGGCTTAGAGGGGGAGCAAGCAGATAGAGAAAGTGAGAGAAGTAAGAATGCGCCAAGAAGTTTAGGAATTCCTGAGATGTTAGACCTCATGTGCATGGCTTAGCGTAGATAATTTATAAAGGGTTGCAACAAGCACTCCGCACAAAGTGGAATGAAATGTATGGCGCGCTGGGTAATCGAGTTGGGCATTTTTTTAACGATTTACACTGCTTCGTTTATTCCTTTTTGTTCTTCTTTGTTTGTGTCTTTTCCTCGGGCTTGGTCTTTTCCATTGGGCGATCACCTAGGAAGAGGTAAGACTTGGCGAGTGCGTCAAACGAGGCGAGAGAATCGGCAAAGAGTTTTGGGTTGCGCGAAGTTAAAACGACAAAATTGACGGTCTTCTTCTCCACATAGTAGGCGACTGCTTCACTGTTGCCCCATTCGTCACCAGTAAAATGGTAGATAACCAACTCCTGACCGGCATCCGTCTTGATAGTCTTCACTCGCTTCGCCGTATACTTAGGGCTTCCGTTAGCGTGAAAATCCTCGACGACGACCTTGGCAACATCATCGGCCGTAGCAATTTTGTCCGTCCGTGGGCGAGACTGAGCGTAAGCGACTATTGCACCATCCTTCCATGTGCTGCCCTTAGGATAAAAGACTGCATGAACGCCCTGCTGGACAGCACTTTCGTTGTCTAGCATCCATCCCTTCGGAGCCGTCAGGCTAAAGGCGTGGTCCGAACCATACACGATGCCATGACCCTGTTCGGTTATGCTGGCCAATGTCGTCGAAACGAAAAGTATGGCGGAAAGAATGGACAGAAGTGTGGTTTTCATTGAATCTAGACAATGAAGTATTCAAAGAAAAATTTAGTGTTAATTCTTAAGTTAAAAATCCAGTTTCCTATCAGTAATCCAGTTTCCTATCAGTCACCATGACGACCCCCCCGCCCTTTCATCTTCTGATCACGGTCGCCATCGGCTTGCTGCTGACGTGCGCCACCGCCGCTGGCGCGGATGTCTCCGAATCCCGGCTCTACTTTGTCCGCCACGGCCAGACTTTCAGCAATGTCGGCAGCAAACCCAGCACCGGCGACGCCCACGCCCTGAACGAGTTGGGGCAGCAGCAGGCCGAACAAGTTGTGCCGCAGCTCAAGCCCTACACCTTCGATCGCATCGCCGTCAGCACGATGGATCGGGCCATTGCCACGCTCCTGCCCTACCTGCGCAGCACCGGGAAGAAGGCCGAGGTCTGGCCGGAACTGGCCGAGTGCTGCTACCAGAAAGAACGCGAACTTCCGGCGATCGGGATTCAAACCAAACACATCATCGTGTTTCCCGATTTCGCCAAGGAGAGCCTGTTCTTTCCGACCGATGGCGGCAACCGGGTAATGTGGTCCGAGACCTACCAGGATGGCCTAGACCTGGTGCGTCTGGCTGCGGCTCGGGTCGAGGCCGTGCTGAAGACCCCGGGGCAGAACCTACTGATTGGCGGCCACTCCCTCAACGGCGGGCGGATGATTGAGCTGCTGACCCAGGGAAAGTTTACCGAGACGGTCCACCTGGAGAACGGCAAGTTGACCATCATCCGTCGTGATGCTGATGGCTCATATACCCTGGAGATGCGCAACAGCGTGCCGGTCGCGGCGCCCTGATCCTGGGCTGCGGTATGGACCGACAAGGCGCCATTCCCGAGGGGAAACTAGGAAACTAGGGGTCAGTGTGCAAAAACTTGCAAACGCACTTGACTTGAGGAGCAGTCCTTGACGAGATGAGGGAGTGGCACGGAGCATTCGAGTGGAGTTTGCGGGGGCGTATTATCATGTGATGGCGCGTGGGAATCGGCGCGGGGCGATTTTTTTAACGATTTACACTGCTTCGTTTATTCCTTCTTGTTCTTCTTTGTTTGTGTCTTTTCCTCGGGCTTGGTCTTTTCCATTGGGCGATCACCTAGGAAGAGGTAAGACTTGGCGAGTGCGTCAAACGAGGCGAGAGAATCGGCAAAGAGTTTTGGGTTGCGCGAAGTTAAAACGACAAAATTGACGGTCTTCTTCTCCACATAGTAGGCGACTGCTTCACTGTTGCCCCATTCGTCACCAGTAAAATGGTAGATAACCAACTCCTGACCGGCATCCGTCTTGATAGTCTTCACTCGCTTCGCCGTATACTTAGGGCTTCCGTTAGCGTGAAAATCCTCGACGACGACCTTGGCAACATCATCGGCCGTAGCAATTTTGTCCGTCCGTGGGCGAGACTGAGCGTAAGCGACTATTGCACCATCCTTCCATGTGCTGCCCTTAGGATAAAAGACTGCATGAACGCCCTGCTGGACAGCACTTTCGTTGTCTAGCATCCATCCCTTCGGAGCCGTCAGGCTAAAGGCGTGGTCCGAACCATACACGATGCCATGACCCTGTTCGGTTATGCTGGCCAATGTCGTCGAAACGAAAAGTATGGCGGAAAGAATGGACAGAAGTGTGGTTTTCATTATGTGCGTTTAGATTTCAATGTGGTGGTTGGCTTTTATAATAAAAGTGAAAAGTACTTTGTATTTTCTTTAAATCTGCCCGTGGCGTAACTCATCGTGTAAGCAGATGACAAGTACGAGGATTGTTGCGGGTGAGCGTTGAGTGCAGCACCATCTTGGGTTTTTAATTTTTTCTGCATAGGTATGTGCCGATAATTCCACCATCAAGGTGCTTGCTGACCACACTAAACCCTGCCCGCACTAAAAGCCCGTCCATGACCCAGTCGTAGGTAGAATACTCGTCACGGAAATGACCTTCAGCATCTTTACGCAGAAAATCTCCTCCAGCTTCCTTTTGTTTGTCGATAAAACGGGCGATGTTCTCAAGGGCATCAGCCTCTTCCATAATGACATCATGAAGAAAAAACTGGCCGCCCTGCTTCAGCATACGATAGATGCGCTTGAGTGAAACTCCCTTCCAGAAATCGGGTAGATGGTGAAAGGCAAAGGTGGTCACAATGGCGTCCACCGAACCCTCCAGATGCTCATAGGTCAGAAATCCGGCATGGTGAAACTCGATTCCAGAAACTCCTTCCTCATCAGCCTTGCTCTTTGCTAGGGCAAGCATGGTCTGTGAAACATCAATTGCATGGACTTGGGCTCCTCTTTTTGCCGCTTCAATGGCAAAAGTGCCAGTGCCGGAACCGAAATCAATGAGTGTATCGCCCTGCTTAATGGTGAGTGCATCCAACACGCGGTTGCTTTCCGCTTTGATATCCCGGAAGTCTGCATGGCTTGAATCATAAACGTCCACTTCGGACTGGTTGCTATAGTCGCGTCCGACTGGTTTAAATTCGTCGTATTGCCAAAAAGGTTGAGATCGTATCATCGGTGTCTTTTCTGCCGAAATGATGGCTGCATGATAGAGATAGAGCGAGAATAATAGGAAGGGAGTGAGGGGGTTCTATCTCGTAAAGTAAATAACACCGAACAAAAAACGGATAGCTGGAAGTGGGCTAAGCTTTGATCACGTCTCGGCGGGACAGCTCTATCAACACCTAGGATAACTCACGAGCGAAGCGAGTAGGGTTAATGACACGGTTCGGTATTTCTCATCGATAAACGTCCTTACGGTGGGCGATACGGATAATAAGCACCAGCAAAACATGATCCTCTATTTCATAAACGACCCGATAGTCGCCGATCCGAATGCGGTATGTCCAATATGCACCTGCAAGCTTCTTAACGCCGTAGGGTCTAGGATCGGTTTCAAGCAGTTCAATCTCATAGTTGTTTCGCCATCATCCAAAGTGCCATAGCCATCATCATGAGGTTCTCGGTCAGAGAAATGAATCCGAGGGGAACGCTGCTGTCACCGCCCACACAAGCGCACTTGAGATCGCGCTTTTGAATGTAGACTGCCTTTATAATCGAGACTGCGCCGATGCTGCTGGCGAGCAGCACGATGGGAGCGACGACCCAAGTGAAAAGTCCCGCGATCATGAGAATACCGCCAACCGTTTCAATACAGGCATACACGTAGGCATAGGGCACATAGCGTTGGGCTAGCAGGTCGTATTGGACGAAACCGGTGGCGTAGCTTTTTAGATCCCGTAGCTTTTGTATTCCAAGGGCACACATACTGAAGGCAATGAATAACTCCGCCACTCGAATCGCGGAGAGGCTACCGAGGATCGCCCAACTGGTAGTCAATGCCATCAATAAAGTTACCACAAAAATCGCAATGACTGGCTGATAGGTCTCTCCATCATTGGGGTCTGGGCTCAAGCCAAGGTGTTCCCTAAGTTTGTCATAACCGCCTAAGCGTTCACCTTCGATGAAGATTTGCGGGGTCTCATCTACGTTGTTGTCATTCTTGTATTGTTGGTTCGCTTCCATAGTTTCGAGGTGGTGATCCGTCACGTCGAAGCCATTGCGTTTCAAAAGGTCTAACGCCTTGATCCCCCAAGGACAAAGGTGGTCGGGCGTCACCATGCGGTAGATTATAGCTTTCTTATTCATAAATTCTTTCTACCGAGTCATGATGGCTGCATGACAGAGGGAGAGCGAGTAAAAAAGGATAGGAAGAAGGGGGCGGAGGCTGGCGCGGTCTCTGCAAAAGTTACCACAAAAGTCTAGTGCTGTAAGGGGATTCACTGGAAGCACGGGTTCGGCTTTTCAGAGTATCTCCCATATCTGGAGGCTATTCGACTCCAATAAATTATTTTTCGGCGAACCGATACTGGCTACAATATCGGGAGCTTTCATTCCGGCCTTTATTTCATCCCACTTTTGACTTGGTGCTCCGATAAAAATGCTGATCGCAAAAACTGTGATCACAAGAATGGCGGTATATGACAGCAGGCGTTTCATTTTTGCCCAACGACCTCAAGATCTGCGACGCATAGGGAATGGTGCGCCTGCTGCCCAGAGAGTCCCCTGCACCGTTTGGTTAGGCGTTGCGGTCAGTGCTCTGGACATCGCTGCAATGCTGCTGCACAGCCGGGATAGGTAGCGGATTGTTAGTTGCAACACCTGCGCGCTGCCAAGGCCAACGCCCCTCTAACTCCAATTGAAGCGACGTGCTCAGAAATGTGCGAAGGAGCACAACCAAACCCAGCGTAAGGACGTGTTCAATCGTTGGGGAGACAACAACTGTGCGGATGATGTCGCCAGCAATTAGAAACTCCAATCCCAAGAGAATTGCCTTGCCCATGTTTTGTCGAAAAGTGCGATAGGGACTGTCAGTTCCCGCGTGCCTGCCAAGCAGAAAACAGATTATTGCATAAATGGAACCAATAACTAGAACGACCACTCCAACTCCATCAATGGCGGTGCCAACGAGTTCAATTATTTGCGGGAAACGCTCCATATCACATTGCTCCTAACGAGGTATATTCAGCGAAGGGCTGGCGAGGTAGCGGTCCTGTAGAAAACGTTGCGGCCAGAGCTGTCACCACAGCCCTGAAATAGGCGACAACCGAATCATGCCAGCCGCCAGTAATTATTCGCCGCCGCAAAGTCTGAAACTCGATAGCAACGATCTGACTTACGGCGATGAGACTATCTGGGTTAGCGGCGTAGTTCGGTCGGCCCGCCTTGAGAATATCCAAATCCGGCTGAAGGTTGTGAATCATATGGCGGGACTTAGTAATAGCTAAAGCGCGCCCTTCCTTGATCGTAGCAGTGATTAACGAATTGCCTGAGATGAGAACTAAACCTTCAGCTGGAACACGATTCATAGTATTAATTTTTTTGGCTGTATTTTAGCTGTATTGATTTCAATGTACTACACGTGGCACAACGCTTTGCACAAGCACAATTGTCCCGTAAGATAATACTAATGTTTGTAATTCTTATAGGTTTAGCCTCGGTTGACGGGTAGCGACGCCTAACGTCGGCCAGCCGCCACGCGCGTCTCGCGCGTTGGCTGACGGGCATGATTAGATTTTCTTTTTTATTTCCTGAATGAACTCTTCTCTGTCAATTGGTGAAATCAACCTAAATCCTGAATCCAGGATAATTTTGACTCGTTTCAGTGATAGTGCAGGTGCGCTTAAAGGATTGGACGATAGTTCGGCACTTCTTATGGATTTGTATTTAATTTTTTCTTTCATTAAGCCTGCCTGAATAAGCAGCCCCTCCTCATCAAGGATGTAACGGCAGGGAATAGCCAATGCAGCCATCAGGCCGCCTGTGAACAGTCCTGAAAGGATAGCGATCGCTGAGCCTTCTTTGGAAATAGGGATAAGATAAACCCCCAGTCCGATGATAAACAAGGGTGTGGCAACAAGTATGGCACCGAGCCACCAATCGACTTTGGATGGGTATATTTTCATAATCTAACGTTCAAAGTGAGCCATGGGAGGGTCTGGTGCAAGTGCTGGCTCTGCGCAAGGCGTGACAGTCCCAGACCTTGGCTCTGGCGTCTGGTTCGGCTCCGTTCTTCCCGCCGCCAACAGCACGGCCAGCTTTCTTCTCTGATACTCAACGTATTCCGGGTCATTTGCACGGATGTCATCGTCGACGAGATAGTGCTCCAACTCATGAGGGAGTGAATCGTAGATGGGGCTCCAACTGGAGCGTAGCTTCTCCTTGAACGCAGCCGCAGCGCTCGACCAAGCTTCTCTTTCTTCTTTCGTGGAGAGCGGAAGAGCATCGAGCGCGCGAAGTGCTTGCGCTAGCTGGATCACAAGCGGCTCAGTCGCGTCCAGCTTGGGGAGCGGGTCACGGCGGAAGAGCTTTGCGAGGATGCTCATTTTTTCCAGGTCAATGCAAGGCGACGCTGTTCCTTGGCGCAGTCGAGCAAATACAGATTGATAAGGTTCTGATATGGAATACCGGTATCTGAGGAAAGCGATTTGAAGTAACCGATAACATCGGGCTCAAGGCGAATCGTAATGGCCTTCTTCAAGCGTTTTACATAGGGGTTCCGCTTCGCTTCGGTAAAATTATATTCTTTTCTCATTATATATTCTTCCAGTATGGCTTTTGTTCTTTTGTTCCAGCTTTTCGTGCCGAGATGATTCTGAATGAAGTGCCACCCTTCCGGAAACAGTGGACAACGACAAGTATTCGAGGCGTCGCACTTTGACCCATAATGATAAAGCGATCCTCGGAGATCGAATGATCGGGGTCGGGCAACACAAGGGCTCTCTCCTCGTAGAATACTGTTTTAGCTTCCTCGAACGTGACCCCGTGCTTCTTGGCGTTCAACGCCGCTTTGCTGGAATCCCATCCAAACGACAGCTCATTCATACATACAATAGCAATACATCATATTGCGACTGCGGCAAAGTCTATTTCTGCTAAAGTCCCCAGTGACCTATCGCTGCTTGCTTCTGGCATCCGAGCCTGCTCCGCAGGCGAAATGCCAGAAGTCCCGAAGGGACAGGGATTAGGTCGACTGGCTCGTTAGCTATTTTGTTTTTCAAGGTATTCGGTCCTCAAATCCGCCAGCCATTTCCCGTCTAGTGTCTTCCAACTCGTCCAACCGTTGACCGTATTCCGGTCGCTGCCGGCTTGTTGCATGCAGTGCAAAGCTGCGTAGCTTGGGGCAGAGAATGATCGCTCACCAACAAGCAAGTCACCATCGTCGATCACTGTTGCCTCAAAGATCTTCTTCTCTCCTCCGCGAGGCTTATACGACATTGTCAGCTTTGACTGTGGAGCTACAAGTCGGGCCTCAATCAAATCAGATATCGACACATCATAGAACATAATGCCATTTCGCTCGGGAGTTGGATCGGCGGTGTCGAAGACAGGCCGAAACTCATCAGGAATCTCGTATAGAATCTCATCGGGATTCTGGAGATCAACAAGTTTGCGCACGATCCACAGCTTAACCTCATTCTTGAGAGTTTGCGCCCACTCACGAAGGTCACTTGAAACGTGATCAATTGGAATGCCCACAATCGGAGGGGATTCTATTATCTCGGTTAGGACTTGGCGGATGTCGATCTCGTCGATCCCCAACTCCTCAATCCGATTCTTCAGGGAAACATCTTCCCTTACGCGCTTGACAACGATCTCAATTAAAAGCTTTCGCGACTCTGGCTGCTGTGCCGCCACAATCTGCTTTGAAACCTGAGGGGCTATATGAGTCCACACAGAATGTGAACTCAGCTCAGCCTCCACAATGAACCATCTTCGCGACGAGAAATCGATTGCGAAGCCGTCAGGAATAGTTCCGCTGCCGTCGGCGCTCTTAATGAGTGACTTCGGAAGCATGATTGAATCTGGCCCGAAAATAAATTCCGCGTTGGTCATTACGACTCGCTCAATCTCCGCTTCGTTCTCGAATGAGGAGGTTACAAACTTGCGGTCGGCGATGATAATCATGATGGTGTATATTGTTAGCTAACGTCCGTGGTCAACCAGCCTGCGTGGCGGGGTTGGGTGAACCACTTGGTTCGGAAATCTTTCTATCAGGTTATCTCTCGTCTGGCATCTCAAATAAACGGCTCTGGCCGGAAGGTGGTAAGGATGACTAGGGCCTGAGTCTGGGGGATGGCTGAATCAATGGTCTGTGGGCTCCCTCGGTAATTCTTCTGTTTCTGAAGATTGTTTCTCGCGCAAAGCCGCCAAGTTCGCAAAGGACTCTGGAATCAAAAGTCTTCTTGTTCGCTTTTATTCTTTGTTGATATTTGAAAGAGACTGTTGGATTGCTTCTACCAAAAAGGGACTCTTCTCTTGGGCCTTCTCGATGGCCCGTAAGGTGGAAAGCCTTTCTTCGGTAATCTTCTTTCTGGGATTGTCGGGAGGACCATAGATCACGAAGTAGGAAGCTGGTTGCCGAGCAAGGAATCTCTTTGTATCTTCTATTTTATTCTCTTCGAGCATGCGAAGTGCTACCAAGGAAGTCACGGTCGCCATTCTATCGTCTGATTCCATGTTCTCCATTATCGCAGGAATTTCCTTGTAGGCTTCAATAAGTTGTTCTTCCGAAATGCCAGCCTTCTGCACGATGTTGCGGAACTCGGCCATTTCCTTGGAACGGAATGAAATCCAGCCTGCAGAGAAACCTATGAGAAGTGAGAGAACGATTGATACAAAGGTTTTCATATTTTCTGCGAGCGTCCGCGATGACCTGCCCGGAACCGATGGCACGCCGGGTGCCAGGAGCGAAGCGACAAGCACCCAAAGTGCCAGCGGTGGAGGGTTCGGTCGATCGCTTGGTTGGAATCATTTTTTTTCAAACCGATCACGGTACGGAAGGTATGCGATCATAAAAATCAAAGCAGCAGAAATGCATTGGGCACCAAACGCACCAGCTTGCTGACCAGATCTCCCAAGGACTGCATAGAATATTGTTCCCGAGACAAATAGGAGAGTTAAACTGCCGAAATAGTAGATTTGCGCCCTTGGCCTCTGGAGGAAAAATATCGCAATAGAACTTATATTTGCCAGCCCAAGAAGTGCAATCCAAGCAAACCAGCCGGTTTGAAACGGATTTTGCGACGAACTAAAATATTCCGCTATAAACCGGAATAATCCGTATAGACTTACGGATGCGAGCCAGATGCTTGCGATGACTATAGATGAGGGAGGCATATCTTGTTCCAATGTCCGTGGTCAACCAGCCCCGATTTGTCGGGGCTTGGGTGAACCACTTGGTTCGATATTATGTTTATCAAGTGAGAGTGCTTGGATCAAGTGTATAAAAACCACGTCCCCGACTCTTTCTTGTTTTTTCATCTCTTTAACCTTCATCTCTTGAATCCCATTTCTGTTACTTCTTTTTTTGATCGAACGTCCGCGATCACCGACAGGTAGCCATTCGGTGATCGCATTGTTCGGCATTTTCTACTGTCATCACTGATCGTCGAGAACAAAAAGTCCAATCACCGAAGTTAGAATCAGAAGCATCCATCCTACAGTGATGACCAAACAGCCGGGGGTAGTTGTCGAAACATAGTGGCCCCGAAAAAATCCCTTGAACTCACCGACTTGCTCTCCAAACCATATGCAGATCATGGCTATAAGCATCACGCCGACAAGACGGTTGACCGCCGCGCCGGATTCTACACGTGAATACATGAGCCACACAGATAAACTCGCGATTGCGAGGGAAAGAAGCCGATTCCAATAGGTTGCAGTCATATCGTCAAGTCATGGAAAACAATAAGTGGTCCGCATTCAGTTATTTTTTTGCCGAACGTCCGTCATCACTCGCGCTGCGCAGCGGCGTTGAGTGGATGACATGGTTAGCTATTTCTTTTTTATTCGCAGCAAGAAACCATTTGTGAATGCTGTAATGTCACTTGGATTTCGGTTGCCAAGC
>Ga0209490_10000521_pt1 | contig 38330 bp, 37 predicted proteins | sample MAT06_FD_187209 | JGI IMG/M metagenome (GOLD analysis project Ga0209490, IMG submission 187209) | Freshwater microbial communities from Lake Fryxell liftoff mats and glacier meltwater in Antarctica - MAT-06 (SPAdes) (version 2) | ecosystem: Environmental > Aquatic > Freshwater > Ice > Liftoff...
CCTGCCACCGGCGTGGAAAAACACCACGGTTATGCCTTCCAGTGGTTCGCGCTCTGCGCTCTCATCATCGGCCTCTATGTCTGGTTCCAACTCATCTGCCCCGCCCGCGGCCCTTCAGGCCGCGCCTGAGCCCGTGTCGCTGACGGTTCACGGAGTACCTTGCCCCGATCTCGGTGACCCAGGCGCCGGCCAATCGCGCACACGCGGCGGTCGCCTCAAGATGCTGCTCGTGCTGCTGGTCTGCGCGTCTCCGGTGATTGCGTCCTATCTCACCTACTTTGTCATCCGTCCCGAGGGCCGCACGAATTACAGCGCGTTGGTCCTGCCCACACGCAGCATGCCGGCCGAGCTGAACCTGCGCACGCTGGAGGGCGAGTCTGTGGCGCCGAAGTCGCTGCGCGGCCAGTGGCTGATGGTGGTGGTGGGCCCTGCTTCTTGCGAGGCAACATGCGAGCAGCGTTTCTTCTTGCAGCGCCAGTTGCGCCAGATGGTGGGCCGGGAAGGTGAGCGACTGGACAAGGTGTGGCTGATCACCGATGACGCGCCGGTCTCTGCAGCACTGCGCGAGTCCCTTGGCGGCAAAGTGCCCGTCACCGTGCTGCGTGCCGATGGCGCCGCCGTGGCGCGATGGCTGGAACCCGAAGCCGGCCACCAGCTTGCAGAGCATCTGTACATCGTCGACCCCATGGGTGAATGGATGATGCGCGTGCCCGCCAAGCCCGAGCCCGCTCGCGTGAAACGCGACATCTCCCGCTTGCTGCGCGCCTCGTCCTTCTGGGACGAGCCGGGTCGGGGCCCTTGACGCGAGGCTGCCGGTGGAGACCCAAGCTCTCGTCGACATGGCGCCCGCGCTGCGCCTCGGGCTGCTGGCAATCGTGATCGCGCTGTTACCGCTGTCCTGGGTGTGGCTGCAGCAGCGCGGCGCAAGCGCCCAGCGCCGGCTGGCTGCACTGACGGCGTTAACGCTGTTCCTCACCTTCGACCTCATCGTTTTCGGCTCCTTCACGCGGCTGAGCGATTCCGGGCTGGGTTGCCCCGATTGGCCCGGCTGCTACGGCGAAGTGACGCCCTTCGGCGCACGTGAAGACATCAGCGCCGCGCAGATAGTGCTGCCCAGTGGTCCGGTCACCTGGGGTAAGGCCTGGATCGAGATGATCCACCGCTACCTCGCCATGACCGTGGGCGTGCTCATCCTCGTGATGGCCGCCACGGCTTGGCGCGGACGCCGCCAGTTGCCGTTTTCACCCTGGTTGCCGACGTTCACGCTGGTGTGGGTGGTCGTGCAGGGCCTGTTCGGCAAATACACGGTGACGCTGAAGCTCTACCCGGCCGTCGTCACGCTGCATCTGCTGGGCGGGCTGGCGCTGTTGGCGCTGCTGGCGGTTCAGCACGAGGCCTTCCGCCGCCGGCCGCTGGTGCTGACTGCAGGCCTGCGGACGCTGACCGTTGCTGCTGCCCTGGCGCTAGGGGTGCAGATTGCGCTGGGTGGCTGGGTCAGCACCAACTACGCGGTGCTGGCCTGCACGGGCTTCCCGCAGTGCAACGGTGAGTGGTGGCCGGCCATGGACGTGGCGCAAGGCTTCACGCTGCTGCGGGAACTGGGGCACGGCCGTGACGGTGGCGCGCTGCCCGTCGAGGCCATGGTCGCCATCCACATGGCGCACCGGCTGTTCGCGGTGGTGGTGACGCTGCTGCTGGGCGGCCTGGCCTGGAGGCTCTGGCAGGGCGGACGACATGCCGGCGACGCCGTGCAGCAGCGTTTCGGGCTTGCTCTGGGCGCGCTGCTGTTGGCGCAATTGATCAGCGGCCTGTCGAACGTGGTGCTGGGCTGGCCGCTGGTGGCGGCACTAGGCCATTCGGCGGGCGCGGCGGGTCTGGTGCTGGTTCTGGCGCTGCTGCTGGCGCGCAGCGCCCCGCGCAAGCCGGCTGCCGCCCGTCACCCTGTCGCGGTGGCCACCTAAAATGCGCGGTTAGCCATGAATCAAGCACTCACCGCCGCTCCCCGCCCCGTCAGTTCCCGCTGGGTCCAGTTCTACGCCCTGACGAAGCCGCGCGTGGTGCAGCTCATCGTCTTCTGCGCGCTCATAGGTGTGCTGCTGGCCCAACCGGGTCTGCCCGACTGGCGCCTGGCGGTTGCTGCCACACTGGGCATATGGCTCGTGGCGGGCGCGGCCGCAGCCTTCAACTGCATGGTCGAGCAAGGGATTGACCGTCGCATGCAGCGCACCGCCTGGCGTCCCACGGCCAAGGGTGAGCTGTCCACGCCGGCTGCGTTGGCCTTCTCTGCGGTGCTGTGCGCGGCGGGCAGCGCGGTGCTCTACCTCTGGGTCAACCCGTTGACGATGTGGCTGACCTTCGCCACTTTCGTGGGTTATGCCGTCGTCTACACCGTGATATTGAAGCCGCTGACACCGCAGAACATCGTCATCGGCGGCGCCAGCGGTGCCATGCCGCCTGTGCTGGGCTGGGCTGCGATGACGGGCGAAGTAGGTCCTGAGTCGCTGATGCTGTGCCTGATCATCTTCCTGTGGACGCCGCCGCACTTCTGGGCGCTGGCGCTCTACCGCGTTGAGGACTACCGCAAGGCCGGTCTTCCCATGCTGCCCATCACGCACGGCTCGCAGTTCACGCGCTTGCAGGTGCTGCTGTACACCTTCGTGCTGTTCGCCGCCACGCTGCTGCCCTTCATCTACGGCATGAGCGGGTGGATCTACCTCGCAGCCGCAGTCGTGCTGGGTGCGATGTTCACCGCGTACGCCTGGCAGTTGTGGCGCAATTACAGCGACTCTCTGGCACGCAAGACCTTTCGTTTTTCGATCTGGCATCTGTCGCTGCTCTTCGCAGCGCTGCTGGTCGACCACTATGTGAGCCCATGGCTGTCTCGCGTCGCCGTCTAGTTTCCGCAGGTCTCTTGCTGCCGCTGGTGTCTTTGCTGGCGGGGTGCGACAGCGCCGGCGTGCCGGGCTCCTTCAAGGCCGTCGACATCACCGGCGCCACCTATGCCCAAGACCTCGACCTGCCCGACATCGAAGGCAAGCGCCGCCACATCGACGAGTTCAAGGGCAAGCTGACGGTGGTGTTCTTCGGCTTCACGCAGTGCCCCGATGTCTGCCCCGCGACGATGCTGGAGCTGGCGCAGGTGAAGCAGGCACTGGGCGCCGATGGTGCGAAGGTGCAGGGCGTCTTCATCAGCCTCGACCCCGAGCGCGACACGCCGGCGGTGCTGAAGGCCTACGTCGCTAATTTCAGCCCGGATTTCATTGCGCTGCGCGGCACTCTGGAAGAAACCAAGGATGCCGCCAAGCGCTTCAAGATCTTCTACGCGAAGGTGCCGGGCAAAGCCGAGGGTAGCTACTCGCTGGACCACACAGCCGGCAGCTTCATCTTCGACACGCGGGGCAAGGTGCGACTGTTCACGCGCTACGGCTCAGGCGCCGAGGCGCTGAAGCACGATCTGCAGTTGCTGCTGAAGCACGGCTGAGAGCCAGCCCCACCGCGCTTCACGCCTTCACGGCTTCACGGCTTCACGGCTTCACGCCAGGGGTGAACCTTCATGAAAGCACCAGTGCCACGGCTCGTAGCCGTAGCCTGAAGTGTTGCCACGCGGGTAAGAAAGCCTGAAGCCATGCGCTGCCGCATGCCGCTGCAGCCAGTCAAAGGCCGCCGTGGTTTCGAAGTCTTCTTCCAGCGCTGGCTGCCCCGGCACGCCGATGTCGATGGCGCGGCCGCTGTGGTGTTCGCTATAGCCGGGCGGTGCCACCCATGTCAGCGCTTCTTCGATGGTTTGACCCGAGATCAACTTGTCGCGAAGGATTTCTGTCTGACGACCGACGCTGCGAAATGCCGACACGAGATGCATTGACACGCCGACTTTGGCCGCAGCCTGCTTCATGGCCCACCAGGCGGCAGCGGCTTGCGGTTCCAGCAGGTGCTCGCGGCCGTCGTCGCCGGTCTCGGCCAGCATCAACGCGCTGGCCTCGGGGCAAGCCTGCAGGCCGCGTGCGCGCAGCATCTGCGGTGTCACGCCCAGCACCAAGAGCGATTGCGGATGCGAAAAAGTCAGCATGTCCAGCGGTAATGCCGTGCTGCCGACAGGCGGTCTCGGAACACGCCTGAAATGATCAGGCTGGCGCCAGCGCCTTGCGCATCTTCTTCATTGCCGCCACTTCGATCTGGCGAATGCGCTCGGCGCTGACCCCGTATTCAGCGGCCAACTGGTGCAGCGTCATGCCGCCAGAGCTGTCGTCGTTCACCTTCAGCCAGCGTTCCTCGACGATGCGGCGGCTGCGTTCGTCCAGCGCACCCAGGGCGTGGCTGATGCCATCACCGGCAAGCCAGTCGCGGCCGCGCGCTTCGATGACACGCGTCGGTTCCTGGCTGTCGTCGGCCAAGTAGGCAATCGGCGCATAGCTCTCTTCGCCGTCGTCGTTCTGCGGCTCCAGAGCCACGTCGCCGCCCGACAGGCGCATCTCCATCTCCACCACCTCGTCGGGCTTGACATTCAGCCGCAGCGCCATATTGGCCACTTCGGCCGGCGTCATCGTGTTGCGGTGGGTGTTGCCTTCGGTCGCGTCGCTCTTCATGCCTTGCTTCATCGAGCGCAGGTTGAAGAAGAGCTTGCGTTGCGCCTTGGTGGTGGCCACCTTCACCATGCGCCAGTTTTTCAGGATGTATTCATGAATCTCGGCCTTGATCCAGTGCATGGCATAGCTGACCAGGCGCACGCCCTGCTCGGGGTCGAAGCGCTTCACAGCCTTCATCAAGCCGACGTTGCCTTCCTGGATGAGGTCGCCCTGCGGCAGCCCGTAGCCCATGTACTGGCGCGAGATGCTCACCACCAGCCTCAGATGGCTCAGCACCAGCCGCCCGGCGGCCTGAACTTCGCCCTTGTCGCGCAGGGCGCGGGCGAACTCGGTTTCCTCTTGCGGCGACAACATCGGCAGCCGGTTCACGGCCGAAACATAGGCTTCCAGGTTGCCGAGCGAGGGCACCATGGACCAGGGGTCGCGAAGGATGACGGCGTTGGCTGCGGTAGTGTTCATGGGGGTTGTGATTCCCTCCCGGGCTACGGGTTCCGCAAATATTAGCACTCGCCGTGCGAGAGTGCTGAAAGCTGCGCTGGGCCTCGTGCGTCAGCGCCGGTGCAGGCTGGTGCAGGGTTCAGCCCTCGCGGGCCGACAAAACGCAAGCCCCCAACTCAGCCAGTCATTGGAGCCTTTCTCGTGCTGGACACGAAAGGCGCACGACGGGTATGTTCCTCCGTCTGAGGTCTGCTTCACACCGCCGCCGACAGGAGCGAGGCAGTCGCGCTGAGCCGATCTCGATCTTGACGGAGCCCATCGATATGCAAAGACGCCGTTTCATCGTCTCCGGCGGTAGCCTGGTGGCCTTGACCGGCTGCGCCGGGCTGCAAATGAAGCCGGGAATGGGCGACAAGCCGCCCGCCGCTCTGGCCGCCGACGCAGCCGTTGCCCGTGCCTTGCTGCCCGAGCAGACCCCGCGCGCCGAACTGCTTCAGCCCTGGACCGGGCCCTATGCGGGCGTGCCGCCGTGGGACAGGGTCACGGCCGAGAAGCTGAAGGCCGCCATCCTGGAAGGTATCGAATTGCAGCGGGCCGAGATCGCGGCGATCGCCGACAACCCCGAACCTGCGACCTTCGCCAACACCCTGGTGGCGCTGCAGATGGCGGGCGAACCCCTGGGCCGGTGCATGACGTTGTTCTGGGTCATGACCGGCAGTATCGGCACGCCGGACTATCAGGCGGTCGAGCGCGAGGTCACACCCCTCCTCACCCAGGCGGACAACGAGATCACCTTCAACGAGAAGCTGTTCCAGCGCATCCGGGCCGTGGCAGACGGCTCTGCCGCGGCGGGCCTGACAGCCGAGCAGACCCGCCTGGCCGAGCGGTCGCGCGACGGCTTCATCCGCAACGGTGCGGCGCTAAACGCCGCCGCCAAGGCCGAGATGGGCCGCATCAACACGGGCCTGTCGACCGCCTACACCGCATTCGGCCAGAAGCTGCTCGCAGACGAAAACGTCTGGAGCCACATTGTTCAAGAGTCTGGTGTGGCGGGCCTGCCGGCGTCCGACAAGTCCGTGGCCGCCATGGCCGCGCGCGCGCGCAATCTTCAGGGTTGGGCGATCGTCAACACCCGCTCCGCAGTCGACCCCTTCCTGACCCTGGCCGACAACCGGGCGCTGCGCGAACAGGTCTGGCGCAAGTTCGTCGGCCGCGGCAGCAACAGCGACGGAAACGACACCAGGGCCACCATCGCCCAGATCGTTGCTCTGCGGCATCAGCGGGCGCGGCTGCTCGGCTATCGCCACCACGCCGCCTGGCGCCTGCAGGACACGATGGCCAAGACGCCCGACGCGGCAATGGATCTGATGATGCGGGTCTGGCGCCCGGCCGTCGCCCGCGTTGTGGAAGAGGTTGCCGAAATGCGCGCCCTGGCCGGTCACGAAATCGCGCCCTGGGACTACCTCTACTACGCAGAGAAGGTCCGCAAGGCGAAGTACGACCTCGATGAGAACGAGCTCAAGCCCTATTTCGAGCTGAACGCCGTCAAGCAGGGCGCCTTCTACATGGCCGGGCGCCTGTATGGCTTCGAGTTCGTGCCCGTGGCGGCAGGCTCGGTGCCGACCTTCCACCCCGACGTGGAGGTGTTCGAGGTCAGGAACAAGGCCGACGGCAGCCACGTGGGGCTGTTCTATTCCGATGACTTCAACCGCACCGGCAAGCGCTCGGGCGCCTGGGCCGGCAGCTATCGCAACTATTCGACCTACGACGGCGCCAAGAACGTGCTGTCGTCGAACAACAACAACTTCAACCAGCCCGAAGGCGGTGCGCCGCTGCTGATTTCGCTGGACGACGCCGAGACGCTGTTCCACGAGTTTGGCCACGCCCTGGACTCTCTTTCGTCCAGGGTGACCTATCCGGCCCTGGCCGATACGCCGCGCGACTACGTCGAGTATCCGTCTCAGGTGCACGAGCACTGGGTGCTGAGCCGGCCGATCCTGGACGGGTTCATGAAGCACGCGCAAACGGGCCGGCCGATGCCGCAGTCGCTGGTCAACAAAATCGTCGCCGCGACCACCTTCAACCAGGGCTATGCGACCGTCAGCTATCTCTCCTCCGCCTTGGTCGACATGGACCTGCACACGCAGGCGACTCCACCCACCGACATGGATGCCTTCGAGCGCGAAAGCCTGGCGCGTTACGGCATGCCCGCGGAGATCGTGATGCGCCACCGCCTGCCGCAATTCGGCCACCTGTTCAGTTCCGACGCTTACTCAGCGGGCTACTATTCCTATCTGTGGTCCGAAGTCATGGACGCCGACACCTGGGCCTATTTCGAACAGTCGGGCGATGTCTTCAATCCCGAGATCGGGCGCCGCTTCAAGGAAATCATGCTGGCCGAGGGCAACACGACCGACCGCGCCGAGGCCTACCGCCGCTTTCGCGGCCGCGACCCGGATGTGGCGGCGCTTCTGAAGATCCGGGGCTTCCCTGTGCCATAGCGGAGTCAAGGCACTTGGCGGGGCCCTGCAGGCCACGACCAGGCCGCTGACAATGCGGACATGAGTGCTTCTTCCGCATCCCCTGCCGGCCCGCGCCGTCTCATCGTTGCCATTACCGGTGCCTCGGGCGCCATTTATGGCGTGCGCGCGCTGCAGTTGTTGCGCGAGCTGGGCGGCGTCGAGACCCACCTGATCCTCACGCCTTCGGGCGCGCGCACGCTGGCTGAGGAAACCGACCACAACGCGGCCGATGTGCGCGCTCTGGCCGACGTGGTGCACAGCGCGCGCGACATCGGCGCCACGGTGTCCTCAGGCTCGTTCCGAACGCTGGGCATGCTGGTCGCGCCATGTTCGATCAAGACGCTGAGCGGCATCGCACATTGCTACAACGACGAGCTCGTGGTTCGCGCCGCCGATGTGTGCCTGAAAGAGCGGCGGCGCGTGGTGCTGCTGTTGCGTGAAACGCCGCTTCATGCCGGCCACATCACGCTGATGGACCAGGCCACGCGCAACGGCGCGATCATCATGCCGCCCGTTCCGGCGTTCTACCAGCGCCCGGCGACGGTGCAGGACATCGTCGACCAGACTGTGGCGCGTGCGCTCGACCTGTTTGATCTCGACAGCCCGGTGGTGAAGCGCTGGGACGGCGGTTTGCGCGGCCGGGCGCGGCCCGATGCCGACGATGGCGAAGAAGCCTGATGCCCGTCGCATGAACAAGCCGCTGCACCAGCTGAGCGCTTCCGCGCTTGTCCATGCCATGGCCACAGGTGAACTGAAGGCCGAGACCCTGGCCATAGCGCTGCTGGAGCGGTGCCACGCGCTGGAGCCGCGTCTGCAGGCCTGGGCCATGCTGGACGCGGCCGCTGCACGCCGTCAAGCGCGTGCGCTGGACGAGGCCTTGGCAGCGGGTGCTGCGCCGGGCGCCCTGCACGGCCTGCCGCTGGGGGTGAAGGACAACATCGACACCGCCGGCATGGCCACGGCCTACGGCTCGGCCATCTACGCCGGGCATGTGCCGAAAGCCGACGCCGCAGTGGTGGCGCTGGCGCGCGACGCGGGCGCCTGGGTGCTGGGCAAGACGGCCTGCACGGCCTTCGCCAACATGAGCCCCTGCGCCACGCGCAACCCTCACGATGCACGGCACACGCCGGGCGGCTCTTCCAGCGGCTCGGCGGTGGCCGTGGCCGTGGGCGCGGTACCGCTGGCGCTGGGCACGCAGACGGCGGGGTCGGTCATCCGCCCGGCGGCCTTCTGCGGCATCGTCGGCTACAAGCCGTCGCCGCGTCTGCTGCCCAGAGCGGGCACCAAACCGAATTCCGACACTCTGGACGAGGTCGGCGTGTTTGCGCGCAGCGTGCAAGACGCAGCGTTGCTGGCTGGCGTTCTGGGCTGCTTCGGCACCCGGATTCCCGATGCCAGCGCACCTGCGCACGACGCGCCGCCTCGCCTGGCCGTGGCCTTGACCTCGCGCGCTTCGGCACTGTCACAAGCCATGGTGGCGATGGTGGAAGACGCCGCTGCGCGGCTGTCCGCCGCCGGTGCGCCGGTGCAGCTGGCGGCATGGCCGGCCGGTTTCGATGCACTCTTCGACGCCCAGCGCACCGTGCAGGTGTTCGAGACAGCGCGCGCCCTGGCGCCCGAGCACCAATACCGCCGCCGGCAACTGCCCGCCGACCTGCGCACGCTGCTGGATGAAGGTGCGACGATGCCGCCGGCTGTCTATCAGTCAGCCCTGCAAGACACCCGGGGCGCGCTGGGCCGCCTCGATGAACTCTTCGGCCGCGCCGACGTGCTGCTGACACCGGCCGCACCCGGTGCCGCGCCACGCAGCCTGAAGCACACCGGTGACCCGATGTTCAACCGCCCCTGGCAGCTGCTGGGCTGCCCCTGCATCACCGTGCCGGGTGGGCTGGACCCGGCCGGGCTACCGTTAGGTCTGCAACTGGTAGCGCGGCCCGGTGACGACGCCCGCCTGTTTGCTGCAGCGGCCTGGGTGGCCGATGTGCTGCAGGCCGGGCTGATCAGCGAGATGGCCTGCGCCTGAGCGCAGCGGTCTTCAAGGCGAAGCCGGCAGTTCCACCACCACACGCCGCGGGTTCATGCCCAGGCGTGGAAAGTCCATCAACGAGGCCTGGAACAGCGCGCCGTACAGCGCCGCGTCGGCGCGGCTGCCGCTCTCGGCGACGGCGCGTGTTTCATACAGCGGCTTGCCGCTGACACGGTCGCGCAGCAGCAGCGCCGCCTGACTTTCGTAACGCGGGAATTCGTGGCGCATGCTCAGATTCCAGCGTGGCGACATCCAGGGCCCGTGGCGCCAATAGCCGAAGCCGCCGCGCCACCACAGCGGGTCGTCCCAGGGGCTTGTCACGAAGCGGCTGTCGCGTGCGCCCACTTGCACCAGCACGTCGGGTTGCTGGCCCGCGGCCGCCGGCTTGAAGCCGGCCTTCTCGAGCGCCGGGCGAGCGGCGTTCTCCAGCATCTCGGTCTCGGCCGCCTGGGCCTGCTGCGAAGGCAGGCGCTCGAAGGCGTAACTGCCGCCGCTGCGACCGTCCGGCCATTCACCGAAGCTGGACACCTCGCTGCTGACACTGCGCAACCCCGCGCAGCCGGTGAGCAACGCGGCGCCCAGAACCAGGCTGCCCAGCATCAGGCGGCGCGTGGCGGGTCTTGTGCTTGCAAGCATGGTTCAGTCCTCCAGATCTTCTTCCCGTTCCAGGTGAAGTTGCACCCGGTTCGGCGCGGCCAACGGAGCACAGGGCTCTTCGTCGAATGCAATGTCGCCCCCGGCGCTGGCCACGCCTGTGGGTCTGATCGTGCTGAACGGGAAGAGGTTCCTGTCCATCAGGTGCGAGGGCACCACGTGCGCCATCGCACGCAGCATGTTGTCGGTGCGGCCGGGGTACTGGCGTTCCCATTCGCGAATCATCTTCTTCACCACGACACGCTGCAGGTCGTTCTGGCTGCCGCACAGCGTGCACGGAATGATGGGGAAGGCGCGGTGCAAGGCCCACTTTTCCAGGTCGGTCTCGGCGACATAGGCCAGCGGGCGGATGACGGTGTTCTTGCCGTCGTCGCTGACCAGCTTGGCCGGCATGCCCTTCAGCCGGCCGCCGAAGAACATGTTCATCATCATCGTCACCACCATGTCGTCGCGGTGGTGGCCCAGCGCAATCTTGGTGGCACCCAGTTCACCCGCCACGCGGTACAGGATGCCGCGGCGCAGCCGGCTGCACAGGCTGCACATGGTCTGGCCTTCGGGCACCAGCCGCTTGACGATGCTGTAGGTGTCCTGGTTCTCGATGTGGAAGGGCACGCCCAGCTTCGTCAGGTAGTCAGGCAGCACGTGCTCGGGAAAGCCGGGCTGCTTCTGATCGAGGTTGACGGCAATGATCTCGAAGTCGATCGGCGCACGTTCGCGCAGGCTCAGCAGGATGTCGAGCATCGCGTAGCTGTCCTTGCCGCCGCTCAGGCACACCATCACCTTGTCGCCGGCTTCGATCATGTTGAAGTCGACGATGGCCTGGCCGACTTGCCGGTGCAGCCGCTTGCCGAGCTTCTGCACCGTCACCGCGGCCTTCTTGACGGGGTGGAAATCGAGTGGGGAATTCATATCAAGCTTCCTTCATGCCGAAGACTTCCACCCCGACCGCGTCGCAGTCGGGGTAGACGTCGGGCTTGGCGGTAGACACCATCGCCGCGCGCACGCGCGGGTGGGCCAGCATCAGTGCCAGCACGTCGTCGGCCAGCGTTTCCTGCAGGTGGATGTGGCCCTTGGAGACACGTTCCATCACCGAGCGGCGGATGAAGTCGTAGTCGACCACTTCATCGAGCTTGTCGGCCTTCGGCGTGGACAGCGCCAGCGGGATGTAGAGGTCGACGTTGATCAGCACGCGCTGCTCGCCCTTCTTCTCGAAGTCATGCACGCCGATGTTGATCCAGACCGCATAGTCGCGCAGGAACAGGCGCCGGCAGTCCATCAGGCTGGGGTGGTTCAGCAGGCTTTGCATCAAATCTCTTTCTTGTCTCTGGCCAGGAACATCACGTCCCGACCCTGGGCCTGCAAATGCTGGCCGCCATCGACCAGCAAGGTGGTGCCGGTGACGGCAGGCGCCTCCAGCAGATAGTGCACGGCGCGCGCCACGTCGTCGGGCGTGGAGCTGCGGCGCAGCGGCGTCATGCCGTGCGATGCCTCGAACTCGCCACCACTCATTTCACCCGACAGCAGCGTCACGCCCGGGGCCACGCCACACACCCGCACGCGCGGCGCCAGGGCCTGGGCCAGCAGCGTGTTTGCGGCCTCCAGCGCGGCCTTGCTGAGCGTGTAGCTCAGGTAGTCGGGGTTCGGGTTCCAGAGCTTCTGGTCGAGGATGTTGATGATGCAGCCGGTGGCTTGCTCGGCCAGCAGCCCGTGCAGCGCGCGCGCCAGCAAGATGGCCGGCAACGTGTTGGCGCGCCAGTGCGCGTTCATGCGCGCGGCGGTGAAGCTGGCCACGTCGTCGTACTCGAAGAGCGAGGCATTGTTCACCACCGCGTCCACGCGGCCGAAGGCCTCTTGCACGCTGGGCAGCAGGGCATTGCAAGCCGCCTCGTCGGCCAGGTCGGCCGCGAAAGATCGCGCCACGCCGCCGGCGTCGCGAATGTCGTTCACGGTCTGCGCCGCCGCAGCGCCTGAACTGCGGTAGTGCACGGCCACGCGCCAGCCGTGTGCGGCCAGATAGAGGCTGATTTCTCGACCGATGCGCTGGGCGGCGCCGGTCACCAGCACGACAGGGCGGGTGTGCATCAGAGGGTGGGGGAGGGGTTTCTACAATGCCGCAGATGTCTTCACCTGGGGCCGAGAGTTTATCGGCGCGTCTGCAACATGGTTTGCAACAGCGTCTGCGAGCGGCCATCGCGGCCGATGGCGGGTGGCTGCCTTTCGATCGATTCATGGCCATGGCCCTCTACGAGCCCGGCCTGGGCTACTACGCGCGCGGCACGCCGGTCTTCGGTGCGATGCCCAGCTCGGGCAGCGATTTCGTCACCGCGCCCGAGATGTCTCCCCACTTCGGCCGCACGCTGGCGCGCCAGGTGGCGCAGGCGCTGCAGGCCACCGCCACGCACGAGGTGCTGGAGTTCGGCGCCGGCTCGGGCGCACTGGCCGAGCAGGTGCTGCAGGAGCTTGGGAATGCCGTGCAGCGCTACACCATCATCGATGTTTCGGGCACGCTGCGTGAACGCCAGGCGGCGCGGCTGGCGCGTTTTGCGCCGCGGGTGCGTTGGCTCGACAGCTGGCCCGAACACATCGAAGCCGTGGTGCTGGCCAACGAGGTGCTGGACGCGATGCCGGTGCAGCTGTTGAACTTCGACGGCACACAGTGGCTCGAGCGGGGTGTGGCCAGCGCGGGCGACGGTTTCACCTGGGCCGACCGCACCACCGCATTGCGCCCGCCGACCGAAGCCCCCGATCTTGGAAACTTCGTGCCCGGCACCGTCACCGAAATTCACCCCCAGGCCGAGGCCTTCATCCGCAGCCTGGCCGAACGCCTGCAGCGCGGTGCGGCGTTTTTCATCGACTACGGTTTCCCGGAAGCCGAGTACTACCACCTGCAACGCACAGGCGGCACGCTGATGTGCCACCGTGCGCACTTGGCCGATGCCGACCCGCTGGTGATGGTGGGAGAGAAAGACATCACCGCGCACGTGAACTTCAGCGCCATGGCACTGGCCGGGCAAGACGCCGGCCTGCAGGTGCTGGGCTACACCAGCCAGGCGCGCTTTCTGCTCAACTGCGGCCTGCTCGACCTGCTGCAAGGCGCCGACATCCGCAGCACGGCGATGGCGCAGAAGCTCATCGCCGAACACGAGATGGGCGAGCTCTTCAAGGTGCTGGGTTTCGCGCGGGGCGCCGACTTCGGCGCCATCGGTTTCGCCGCGGGCGACCGCTCGCACACCCTGTAGCCCACGACCCCATGCGCTGGCTGCTCGTTTTCCTGCTCGCCTGCCTGCTGTTCAACGGGCTGCAAGGATGGCTGAAGAAGATAGGCCTGGGCAAGCTGCCCGGCGACTTCAGCTTTCAAGTGCGCGGCCGCGACTGGTATGTGCCTTTGACCAGCAGCGTGGTGCTCACTGTGCTGGCCATGCTGATCGGCATGCTTTTCTGAAGAGTGCCTGCCTCCTGCAGGCTCGTGGCCTGATGGACAACTCGTCCCGCTGAGCGTTCAGGCGAGGGCTGCCTGCACGGCGGCGACCCGCGTGGCATGCACTTCGGCGCCTATCTCGGGGCCCTTGCGGCCGCGCGCCACGGCTGCGGCTGCCGCGTCGGCCGTGTTCACGGTCCGCGCCGCCGCCAGCAAGGGTGGCAGGCGCGTGGCCGGCGCGTAGGGCCGGTCTTCCAAGCCCGTGCGGCCGCGCGCATCGCAGGCGCAGGCCAGCAGGGCCTGCTCGAAACGCTCGGGCCGGCGCAGCGCATCGCAGCGTTCAAACAGCCGTACCAACGCACCTGCGCTGAGTGTGCCGCTGCCATGGATGTGGGTGTGCTCGCGCGCCACCACCTCGGCCAGTTCGCTGCAATCGGTGGGCACACGCAGACGCTTGGCCAGCGCTGCGGCCAGTTTCGCGCTGCGCCCTTCGTGGCCGATGTGGCGCGGCCAGGCTTCGGGGTGAGTCGTGCCCTTGCCCAGGTCGTGGCACAAGCAGGCCCAGCGCACGGGCAGCGGCGCATCCACCCGTGCGGCTTCGTCCAGCACCAGCAGCAGGTGCACGCCGGTGTCCACCTCGGGGTGGTGGGCCGGCGGTTGCGGCACGCCCCACAGGCGGTTCACCTCGGGCAGCAGGCGCGCCAGCGCGCCGCACTCGCGCAGCACTTCCAGCATGCGGCTGGGGCGTGCCGTCATCAGCCCGCGCGCGAGTTCCTGCCACACGCGTTCGGGCACCAGGTGGTCGACCTCGCCGTGTTCCACCATCTGGCGCAGCAGCGCCATCGTTTCCGGCGCCACCGTGAAATCAGGGAAGCGCGCCGCCAGCCGCGCCAGCCGCAGCAGCCGAACCGGGTCTTCGACGAAGGCCGGCGAGACGTGCCGCAGCACGCGCGCCGCCAAGTCGCGCTGGCCGCCGTGGGGGTCGATCAGCGTGCCGTCTTCGGCCAGGGCGATGGCGTTGATGGTGAGGTCGCGGCGCAGCAGGTCTTCTTCCAGCGTCACGCCCGGCGCGGCGTGGATGGCGAAGCCGCGGTAGCCCGGCGCGGTCTTGCGTTCGGTGCGCGCCAGCGCCACTTCTTCGCCCGTGTGCGGATTCAGGAAGACGGGAAAGTCTCTGCCGACGGGCTTGTAGCCGAGGGCCAGCAGTGCTTCGGGTGTGGCGCCCACGGCCACCCAGTCGCGGTCGCTGGCAGGCAGCCCCAGCAATTGGTCGCGTACCGCACCGCCCACGACAAACAGTTGCATTGCGGCTAGCGGTGGCTGCGGTAGGGTTCCTCGAAATCGAGGTAGTCGCGCTCTTCCAGCGCGTCGACGATCCAGGCACGCACGCCCGGCGCGGTGGCAATTCGGCCGATGTAGTCGTGCAGGCGGTGCGGCATCGGCAGCGCATAGGTGCGCAGGCGCATGCACACCGGCGCGAACATCGCATCGGCCGCGCCGAAGCCGCCGAAGAGGAAGGGGCCGCCGCTGTCGTTCATCGCCTCGGCCCACATCTGCTCGATGCGCAGCACGTCGGCGCGCAGGTCGGCCTGCTCGGCCCAGATCTTGGCACCCACCTCGGGCAGGGCGGCTTCGATGTTCATCGGGCAGTGGCTGCGCAGCGCGCCGAAGCCGCTGTGCATCTCGGCGCAGATCGAACGCGCCCGCGCCCGTTCGCGCATGCCTTCGGGCCACACGCCGTGGCCGGGAAACTTGTCGTGCAGGTATTCGATGATGGCCATCGAGTCCCACACCGCGAAGTCGTCGTCCAGCAGCACCGGCACCTTGCCCGAGGGCGAGAAGTTCGCCAGTTCTCGCTTGAAGGCCGAGCCGGGTGTGAAGTCGAAGCGCAATTTGCGTTCTTCGAAGGGCAGGCCCAGCTGCTTCATCAGCACCCAAGGGCGCATCGACCAGGACGAGTAGTTCTTGTTGCCGATCACCAGATGCATGGGGTGCCCCTGTTGCAGAGAACCTGGATGCTAGTCGCGCCGCGCTCCGGCGCGCAGCTTCTCGAGCTTGGCGCGCCCCTGTTGCGAGCCCAGGTATCCCGGCGCGATGGCTTCCAGCGCGGCCGGGGTGATGCCCAGCTCGGCCAGCCCCGGCAGCCTTCCGCTGGCCACATTGGGCAGCTTCATCGAGTCAACGTTGTCGCGCGACATCAGCGTCGGCCCGGGCAGCAGTTCCATCGCCAGGGCCTGCATGCGCCCGGCGAATTCCGGCAGCGGCAACACGGGCCGTTCACGGCCTGACCAACGCCCAGCCAGGCGCACCAGCTCAGCCAGGGTGTAGACGGTGGGACCGGCCAGTTCGTAGGTCTTGCCGATGCTGTCGGGGTGCTGCAGCGCGTGGACGATGGCACTCGCCACATCGTCCACCCACACCGGCTGGAACAGCGCCGTGCTGCCGGCCAGCGGCATGAAAGGCGCGAACGCCTGCAGCTTCGCGAACAGGTTCAGGAAGCTGTCTTCGGCGCCGAAGATCACCGAAGGCCGCAACAGCGTGAGCTGCAGGCCGCTTTGTTCCAGCACATGTTCACCCGCGGTCTTGCTGCGCAAATAGTTCGAAGGCGCAGCATTCACCTCGGCGCCCACGCCCAGGGCGCTGACATGCACCATTCTCGATACTTTTGCAGCGCTGCAGGCCTGCGCCAGATGGCGTGGCAGCTGCACGTGCACCTTGTCGAAGGCCGCAGCGCTGCCATGCAGGATGGCGACCAGGTTGACCACCGCATCGCAGCCAGGCACCAGGCGGGCCAGCGCGGCATCGTCGTGCACGTCGGCTTGCACCACTTCCACGGTGGGCAGCGCGGTCAACTGTTTGGCGTGCTGGGTACGGCGTGTCGGCACCACGATGCGCAGGCTGGGGCTGTGTGCCGACAGGTGCTCGCACAGCGCGCGCCCGACGAAGCCGGTGCCACCGAGAACAAGAATTTTTTTCATGGAAGGCATGGGGGTCAGGGCAATTGGCGGTCAGGCGCTGGGTTGAGTGCCGCGCGCGGGCCGATGGGTGCGCCCAGGCGTGCGCGCAGCGGTGTCGGCGCTTCGCCCAGCAGCGCGCTGTAGGTCACGCTGTTCGCGAGCACCTTCTTCACATAGTCGCGCGTTTCGTTGAAGGGAATGCTCTCTGCCCACGCGGCCGGCTCCATGTCCGCGCCGCCTTCGCGCCAGCGCCGCGGCCGGCCGGGGCCGGCGTTGTAGGCAGCCGTGGCCATGGCCAGCGAGCCGCCGAAGTCGTCGAGCACGCGCTTCAGGTAGGCAGTGCCCAATTTCAGGTTCAGGCCGTGGTCGTTGATGAGGCCGTCGTGCCAGGGCAGGCCCAGCTTCTTCGCCGTCCAGCTGGCGGTGGCGGGCATCAGCTGCATCAGGCCGCTGGCGCCGACGCCCGAGCGCGCATCGGTGACAAAGCGCGATTCCTGACGGATGAGCCCGAAGACCACCGCCGGGTCCAGCCCAGCAGCGCGTGCGCGTTCGGTGATGAGATCGCGGTGTACCAGCGGGTAGCGCTGAGCCAGATCGACCTCGGTGCGGGTGCGGTCGCTGGTGTTGATGCAGCGGTCCCAGACGGCACGTTGGCAGGCCCATTCCGCCGCCGCCAGCAGTTCACGGTCGCCCATGCCGCGCAAGGTGAAGTTCCACTCGCGCACGCCTTCGCTGCGCAGGCCGAGCTCGATCAACTGCAGCGCCCGCACCAGCCCGGGCTGCTTGCGCACGGCCTGGCGTTCTGCCTGCGAAAGCGTTGCCGGCACAGCAGGCATCCGCCAGGCCTGGCCGATTTCTTCTCCAGCCAGCTGGCCGTAGAAGCTGAGCGGCGTGGCCACGCCTGCCAGCGCGTTGCGCGCGGTGCTGCGCGCCGCATCGCCCTCGGCGCCGGCAGGCGCGCGGGCCAGCGTGGCCCGGGCATGCCAATACACCCAGCTGTCCTGGCGCTGCTCGGCCACCGGCATGGCCTCGATCGCGCGCTGCATGAGCACCCAGCGGTTCGCGTCTGCCGAGGGCTGGCGCAGCGCGGCGCGCACGTGCCAGGCCAGAAGGTCGTCGCTCCATGGCGGCTGGGTGCCGGGTGGCTGGGCGCGGTCCCACATCCTCCAGGCCGTTCGCGCGTACTCGGCCGCGCCGGGCTGCAGCTTCAGTGCCGCCTGCTTGGCGATGTGCGCCCAGACGGTGGCTTCTTGCGTTGCTTGCAGGCGGTGCGCGTTGGCGGCCTGCAGTGCCGAGGCGGCGGAGTCGGGGTCGCTGCTGGCGGCGCGCATCAGCGCCAGCACGAGAAGCTCGTGGCCGTGGTTGCTCGCGCTCGAGTTGCGGCCGCTCGGCCCGTTGAGATAACGCGCTGTGTTGTCCAGCAACTCGGCCACGGCCTTGTCGACCGCGGGGCCCAGCAAGCCTGCAGCGGCGCGGGCGGCGCGCGGGCGGTTGTTCTCGATGGCCAGCCGCAGTTCGTGCCAGGCGTCTTCGACGTTCAGCACTTTCGCCTCGAACAACGCGGTGGCCATGAACGTGCAGCCGTCGTCGAGATCGCGCTGATCGAACCACGCGGCTCGGGCCGCCTGACGCACATCCTGGCCGTTCAGGTGCTGCGCCAGCAGCGCGTAGCAGGTGACCTCGCGATCGTCGTTCATGCGAAATCGCGGGAACTCGGCGCGCAAGTTGACCCAGTCGCGACGTTTGCCCAGCTCCAGCAGCCAGTCGTTGCGCAGACGGTCTTCGACGTAGGTGCCGGGCCAGCGGGCGTAGAAGGCGTCCAGATCGGGCTGCTGCGCTTCGGCCAGGCGGTTGCCGAGCTCCCAGTAGTCCACCCACATCGCCAGCGGATGCTGTTGCTTCGCGGTGGCGAAGCGTGCGTCGGCCAGCGCGTTGCGGTCCTTCTTGCGCAGCGCGTCGCGCGCCTGCAGCACGGTCTCGTCGCCAGATGCCGCGTGCAGCGCGGGGCTGGCGATCAAAGCTGCCGCCAAGAGCAGCAGGCCCTTTGACAAGGCAGCGTGCCGCCGCTGCAGAGCGCCTGCAGAACGCAGGGCGGATAGCAGGCCGGAAAGCAGGGCGGAACACGAAGAACCCAGGCGTATGCGCATGGGGCTGAATTTAGCGCAGCGTGTCGGCGGACAGGGGTTCACGGGCCATTTCCTCTCGGGTCAAGGCGGCTTCACCGAGCAGCCAGTTTTCGAAGGCCGCCAACGCCGGGCGCTCACGCCTCGCGGGCCAGCGCACCAGCCAGTGGGAAAAGGGCGACAGCACACGACCAGCGGCGCCGAAGGGTTCCACCAGTTCCCCGCGCGCCACGGCGTCGCGCACCAGTGGCATGCGGGCCAGCGCCACGCCCTGGCCCGCCACTGCCGCCTGGACCTGCTGGTAAGTGAAATTGAGATAGACCCAGCCGCGCGGCTGCAGGCCCGGGGCGGCGTACACGCCCAGCCAGTGGCGCCAGCTGGCATACACGGCGCTTGGCCGGTGGTCGTCTTCTTCCAGCAACGTGTGGCGTGCCAAGTCAGCAGGGGTCGTCAGTGGCAGACGTTGCAGCAGCGCCGGGCTGGCCACCGGCGTGAGCACTTCGCCGAAAAGCAGAATGCTGCCTGCCGGCGCCTGCTCAGGCAGGCAGTAGCGCAGCGCCAGGTCGATTTCGGGGTCGTCGAAGTCGACCAGGTGGTCGCTGGCCGAAATGCGGATGTCCGACTCCGGGTGCGTGTTCTGAAAACCCGCCAGCCGCGGCAGCAGCCACAACGAGGCAAAGCTGGCGAAGGTGGTCACGCTCACCGGCTGGCGGTGCTGGGCGCTGCGGATGTGGCGCACGGTGCCGTCCATCTGAACCAGCAGCGGCGCCACGCTGCGCAACAACAACGCGCCCGGGCTGGTCAGTTCCACATGCCGGGTGCCGCGCAGGAAAAGCGTGGCGCCGAGTTCGTCTTCCAGGCTGCGGATCTGGCGGCTGATGGCCGGCTGCGTGAGGTGCAACTCTTCGGCCGCGGCACGAAAGCTCAAGAGCCGCGCCACTGCTTCGAAGGCACGGAGCGGGCCGATCGAGAGCGGACGGTGGCGCGGCGCATTCATGACATTTGATTATCAATCAAGTGCTGCGTCATCATTGGACCAAGTTACGGGTAAACCCGATGATCCTGCTCTGCCACCGCTTGGCCACGAACCGCATCATGAACGCCCTGCTCATTACAAAATTGCATCAGACTTTCGTCCCTTGGGAATGGCAACCGGCCGACAGCCGTGCCGCCACGCTCGCTGCGCAGGCCGCGCCTCGCTGGCCGCAAGCGCGCATGCGCTTGCGGCCAGCGCAGCCGTCGTCCATTCAGGGGGATGAGACGGCAACGCCTGCTCCGAAGGCCCGACCGACTCGTGCCTGGTGGCAATCTTCTTGGTTCTGGCCCTGGGTGTTGCCGACGGCAACGGGCAGTGACGCGCGGTGATGCGCTGAAACGGCTGAAAGGGCTGAAAGGGCCAAGCCTCGCCGCAGCCCCGCGCATGGCATGACAATACCGGCATGACGCTGCCGATGCCTTCCCTGGAACCCTCGCGCGACAAGAAGACACTGCGGCGCCAGCTGCAGGCTGAACGTCAGAACCTGATCGACCGCCATCAGCGTGCCATGCACCTGCAGGAAGTATTGCGCGTGTGGCTGATGGCGCGCAGCGACATGGCCATCGGTGCTTATTGGCCGATCAAAGGCGAGTTCGATGCGCTGCCCGCGCTCTTTCGTTGGACCGAGGCCGATGAAGAGCGCTGCATCGGCCTGCCGGTAATCGACAAGCTGACCAAGCAGCTCAGCTTCCAGATGTGGTTTCCGGGCTGCGAGATGGAAGAGGACGCCTACGGCATCCCCAAGCCCAAGGACACGCCTGTGTTCCACCCGACGCTGCTGCTGGTGCCCTGCGTGGGCTACGGCGACGGCGGCGTGCGCCTGGGTTACGGCGGCGGCTTCTATGACCGCACGCTGGCCTCGCTACAGCCCCGGCCGTACACCGTGGGCCTGGCCTACAGCTTTGGCTATGTGCCCTGGCTGCAAGCTGAACCTCACGACATGCCGCTGGACGCCGTGCTCAACGAAGACGGCGTGGCTTGGCAGCGGCCTGAACCCGAGCCACCGCCGGAAGGCCAACAGCGGAACTGAGCGCGGCTGAAGGCGCTGTTGCGAGTTGGCGCACTGCAGACCGACCGCCCGGCCCCGGGCAATCGTCAGAACCGCTTGCCCACGCCCAGGCTGAGCAGCAGGGGGTCGACCTTGAAGTTGCCGATCTTGGCGCCGAACGAGGTGACGTCGGTCTTGAGTTGCACCTTCTTCACGTCAGCGTTGAACAGCCAGCCGCCTCCCATCGGCACGTCGAAGCCAGCGCCGATCGACAGCCCGGTGCTGTTGCGCTTGAGGTTCAGGCCCAGACTCTCACCGGTGGCGCCCCATTTCACGTCGGAGATGTTGGTGAAGTTCAAGCCGGCGCCGACGTAGGGGCGGAAACCGCTCAGGCCGGTGAAGTGGTACTGCAGCGACAGCGTTGGCGGCAGGTGCTTGAAGGTGCCGATCTGCCCGACGTTGCTGATCGAGAGCTTCTGCTTCTGCGGGTAGGTCAGCACCAACTCCACAGCCACGTTGGGCGAGAAGAAGTAGGTGATGTCCAGTTCAGGCAGCCAGCGGTCGTTGATCGAGGCCTCTGACGAGCCCAGCGATGTCAGCGTGCCCCTCAGGTCGGCACTGTTGGTGTTGGCGGAATCGAGGTGCACGGCGCGGCCGCGCACGATCCAGTTGCCGCTGTCCTGGGCTTGTGCCAACGGGGCGGCGGCGGTGAGAGCAAGCGCGCTGAGGCCGATGAGCTTCTTCATGTCGTATCTCCGGGGTGTTGAGGTTCGGCTTCGTGGGGCCGCAATCCATTGCACGCCGAAGGGGTACGCATGAAGCTGACGTGCGAACGGGGTCTCGCCTTCGCTTGATCCGGGTCAAACACGGGTGCCGCGGGCTGTTGCTGCGGCGCGTCAAACGCCTGACGCCGCCTGACGCCGCCAGACCGACGCTCAGGCCAAGCCGAGCCGGCGGCAGATTTCCAGCGTCGCAGCGCTCTGGTTGAGGGCGTAGAAGTGGATGCTGGGCACGCCGCCGGCAATCAGGCGTTCGCACAGCTTGGTCACCACGTCGATGCCGAAGGCGCGGATCGACGCGGTGTCGTCCATGTAGCCCTCCATCTTCAGCGCCACCCAGCGCGGAATCTCAATGCCGTCGCGCGCCGAGATTTGCGCGATGCGGCCGTAGTTATGGAACGGCATGATGCCCGGCACGATGGGCACCGTGACACCCAGCGCCCTCACTTCGTCGACGAAGTGGAAGTAGGCGTCGGGGTTGAAGAAGAACTGCGTGATCGCGCCGTCGGCGCCGGCCTGCACCTTGTTCGCGAAGTGCTGCAGGTCGTGCCGGATGTAGCGCTGCTGCGGGTGGTACTCGGGGTAGGCGGCCACCTCGATGTGCCAGTCGCTGCCTTGCGTGCTGCGGATGAACTCGATCAACTCGCTGGCATAGCGAAACTCACCGGCCGTGGCCATGCCGCTGGGCAAGTCGCCGCGCAGCGCGACCAGGCGCCGGATGCCCTGGGCGCGGTAGGTGGCCAGAATCTCGCTGATGCTTTCCTTGGTGCTGCCGATGCAACTGAGATGCGGTGCCGCCTCGTGGCCCATGGCAGCGATGTCCTGCACCGTCGCGAGAGTCTTCTCTCGCGTGGAGCCGCCTGCGCCGTAGGTGACGCTGAAGAATTCGGGCTTGGCCGCAGCCAGCTCTTGCACCACGGTCTTCAGCTTCTCGCTGCCGACGGGCGTGTTGGGGGGGAAAAACTCGAAACTAACGGGGATGCTCGCGCTCACCAAGGCCTCCAGATCGAAGGTGGGGAAAAAAGCGGCGCAAGCCGCTTTGAGGGTGGGCTCAGCCCTCGCCCGTGAAATCGGGCTCGGGCCTTCGTGCAGCATGAGAGCCGTTGCGGGCCCTCATGGCCGCACTCAGTACCGGTACGTGTCGGCCTTGTACGGGCCGGTCTTGGCCACACCGATGTAGGCCGCCTGCTCGTCGCTCAGCTCGGTGAGCATGGCGCCGACCTTCTTCAGGTGCAGACGTGCCACCTTCTCGTCCAGGTGCTTGGGCAGTACATAGACCTTGCCGTTTTCGTACTGCTCGCTCTTGGTGAACAGTTCGATCTGGGCGATGGTCTGGTTAGCGAAGCTGGCCGACATCACGAAGCTGGGGTGGCCGGTGGCGCAGCCCAGGTTCACCAGGCGGCCCTTGGCCAGCAGGGTGATCTTCTTGCCGTCGGGAAACTTCACGTGGTCGACCTGCGGCTTGATCTCGTCCCACTCGTACTTCTCGATCGAGGCGATGTCGATCTCGTTGTCGAAGTGGCCGATGTTGCAGACGATGGCCTCGTCCTTCATCGCGACCATGTGGTCGTGGGTGATGACGCGCTTGTTGCCGGTGGCGCTGACGAAGATGTCGGCCTTGTCGGCGGCGTAGTCCATGGTCACGACCTTGTAGCCTTCCATCGCCGCCTGCAGCGCGTTGATGGGGTCGATCTCGGTTACCCAGACCTGGGCGCTGAGCGCGCGCAGGGCCTGGGCGCTGCCCTTGCCCACGTCGCCGTAGCCGGCCACGACGGCAACCTTGCCGGCGATCATCACGTCGGTGGCGCGCTTGATCGAATCGACCAGGCTTTCGCGGCAGCCGTAGAGGTTGTCGAACTTGCTCTTCGTGACGCTGTCGTTGACGTTGATGGCGCGGAACATCAGCGTGCCGGCAGCTGACATCTCATTCAGGCGGTGCACGCCGGTGGTGGTTTCTTCGGTCACGCCGATGATCTGCGCGCCCTTGCGGCTGTACCAGGTCGGGTCGACGGCCAGCTTGGCCTTGATCGAATCGAACAGGCAGATTTCTTCTTCGCTGCCCGGGTTGGCCAACAGGCTCAGGTCCGTTTCGGCGCGCTTGCCCAGATGCATCAGCAGCGTGGCGTCGCCGCCGTCGTCGAGGATCATGTTCGGGCCTTCGCCATCGGTGCCCTTGGCGCCGAATTCGAAGATGCTGTGCGTGTAGTCCCAGTAATCCTTCAGCGTTTCGCCCTTGTAGGCAAAGATGGGCGTGCCCTGAATCACCAGCGCCGCGGCGGCGTGGTCTTGCGTGCTGTAGATGTTGCAGCTCGCCCAGCGCACGGTCGCGCCCAGGGCTTGCAGCGTCTCGATCAGCACACCGGTCTGAATCGTCATGTGGATGCTGCCCGTGATGCGCGCACCCTTGAGCGGCTGGCTCTTGGTGAACTCTTCACGGATGGCCATCAGGCCGGGCATCTCGGTCTCGGCGATCTTGATTTCCTTGCGGCCCCACTCGGCCAGGGAAAGATCGGCGACGGCGTAGTCGCTGGTGTGCAGGGGTTTCAAAACGGCATTCATTGTCAGGCTCCAAGCGGTTGAGGACCTGCACGCGCGCCATTCGGGGGAAGAACACTCACCCACGACATGCTTCGTGCAGGTGAGCGCGGTTGCAATGAAGAGCTCCGAGCCTGGCCTTCATGCAGAAGGTTGCAACGCTCCTCGGAACAGCTGCAGATTCTAGCCACAAGCCCCCGAATGCGTGGGTGGTGGGGCATCGGCAGACCGTGAATTGCTGCGTCCTTCGGCGACACCCAGGAAATTCGCCAGCCGTGCGCTTTCGGCTTCCAGCGCCTGGCCAAAGGCGGCCTCGCGTGGCGCGCGGCCGCTGACGTACCCCGTCTGCACCAACAACCGGCCTTCAGTGACGGCGGCATTCGCCCAGCCCAGCACCTTGCCGCGCCACAGCAGCGGCAGCGCGTAGTAGCCGCGCACACGCCTGGGCGCCGGTGTGTAGGCCTCGAAGCGATAGGCCCAGCCCCAGAAGGCCTCGAATCGGCGGCGGTCCCAGACCACGGGGTCGAAGGGGGCCAGTAGGCGCAGTTCTTCGTCGATGCGGTGGCGCGTGCTTCGAGGGTTTTCGCCTTCGGGCCAGAACCAGCGCACGCCATCAAGCGTGGCATGGGGCAAGCGCACCTTGGCTCGCAGCAGGGCGGCGCGGCAGTCGCCGGCCCATTGGGGTGCGCCGTAGCGCAGGCGGCTGACCGCCATGTTCAGCGACAACTCAGGCAGCGGCGCGTAAACGCCGATCACGAGGTCGACCAATGCATCCAGCGCGGCGGCCGGGTCGCCAGGTTGCGCCTGCTGTACGCGCAATGCGTAGGTGCGCACGCCGCTGCTCCGCCCGGTCACGCGCAGCAGGCCGCGGTAGTGCAGGCCGTCCAGCAGTTGCGTGCTGGCATTGCTGTTGCCGCCGAACCAGTTCTTGCTCTTGCCGTGCTGAAAGTGCGCGTCCACCTCGCGTGGGTGGACGGCGCCGTGTTCCTGCACAAAAGCCAGCACGGCCTCGGCCTGCTTCCAGCGCGCCGCCGTCCAGGGCGTGCCGGTTTTGCGCGGATGGCGCGGGTGCATCAGCGCATGCGCGGCGGCGGGCATGAAGCCGTAGTTGATGAAGAAGTCTTCTTCCACGCCCAGGCGCCCATAGCGGCGCTCCAGGTCACCGGCGCGGTAGCCCTGCACGCGGTGTCGCAGAGCGAGGTCTTGGGCGCGTGCCGGCGCACGTATGGGGTCGGCCTGCACAAAGCCCATGCGACTCAGCGCCTTGGGCAGCGTGGTGGGTTTGAACAGGCTGCGCGCGACGGCGTGGCGGCGCAGGTCGTCCAGCGTGGGTGTCTTCATCAAACAGGCACAGGCAGTTCTTGAGGGTGCGGCAGGCTCGTGATCGGCGTGATGCGGCCTTGCTGCAGCAATGCCGCGCGCTCCAGCAGCGGGCCGTCGGGCGTCAGCACCACCGCGGCCCGGCAGGGGTCTTCGTATTGCAGCCTGGCCAGTTGAAGCAAAGCCTCGCAGGCATAGCGGTTGCAGACATCGGCGCGGCTCTCACGAGGCAGCGCACAACCAGTGGCGGTCTGAAAGCCGCAGCCGTGTTTCACATGGATCGCTGGGAGTTGCGCCAGGTAGTGTTGGATGGCGTCTTCGGTGCTGCTGCCGGGGTGGGCGGCTTGCCAGCGTGCCAACACGTCGGCATCGACAAAGGCGTGGTGCTTGGCGCCATGGGCGCAGCAGCCGCCACCGCACTGCACGCACAGCGCCGTGGCGGCGGCGGGCACGGCTTGCGCCGAGTCGATGCCTTCGTAACCATGGCGCCAGCCTTCGGAGGCGCCGCGCCGCCAGGCCTCGGTCAGGGCTTGGCGCAGATCTTCTGACACAGGCTCCAGTTCGCGGTTGGCCGGGCGCAGCCAAAGCAGTGCGGGCGGGTTGTCTTGGGCCGTGCCTGTCTCGGTGGCCTGCTGCACTGCCAGCTGGGCCACGGCTTGCCAGCGTGCTTTCTGCACCTCGGCGACGGCGCCCTGGCGGCAGGCGGCTGCGCCGCAGTGCGTGCGGCCCAGCCGTCGTGTGAGTTCATCGAGTGCGCTGTTGCAATGGGCGCAGATTTGCTGGGCTGCAGGCATGTCCGGCAGCTTAGCCTGGGTTCGGGGCGAGCCGCCACATGCCCAAAACGCAGGCCCGAATCGCACGCCCAAAACGCAGGCCCAAAACGACGACGGGCGACTTGCGTCGCCCGTCTGCCGTCTGCCGTCTGTCCTGTGAATGCGCCGCGAGCCTTACAGCCCTGCCGCCGCTTTCAACGCGTCCACTTTGTCCGTGCGCTCCCAGGTGAACTCTGGCTCTTCACGCCCGAAGTGCCCGTACGCTGCCGTCTTTTCGTAGATGGGGCGCAGCAGGTCCAGCATCTGGATGATGCCCTTGGGGCGCAGGTCGAAGACCTCGGCAACGATGGCCGAGAGCCTGTCATCGGACAGCTTGCCCGTGCCCTCGGTGTAGACCGTGATGTTCATGGGCTTGGCCACGCCGATGGCATAGGCCACCTGCACCTGGCACTGGCGCGCCAGGCCGGCGGCCACCACGTTCTTGGCCACGTAGCGCGCGGCGTAGGCGGCGGAACGGTCGACCTTGCTGGGGTCCTTGCCCGAGAAGGCGCCACCACCGTGCGGGCAGGCGCCGCCATAGGTGTCGACGATGATCTTGCGGCCGGTCAGCCCGCAGTCGCCCTGGGGTCCGCCGACGACAAAACGGCCGGTCGGGTTGATGAGGTACTTGGTCTCGGCGGTCAGCCATTCCTTGGGCAGCACGGGCTTGATGAGTTCTTCGCGCACCGCCTCGTAGAAGGCGTCCGTCATCTTGTGGCCCAGGCTGTATTCCGGGGCGTGCTGCGTGCTCAGCACCACGGTGTCGATGCTGTGCGGCTTGCCGTCCACGTAGCGCATCGTCACCTGGCTCTTCGCGTCGGGACGCAGGAAGGGCATGCGGCCGTCCTTGCGCAACTGGGCCTGGCGCTCCACCAGACGGTGGGCGTAGTAGATGGGCGCGGGCATCAGCTCGGGCGTCTCGTCGCAGGCGTAGCCAAACATCAGGCCCTGGTCGCCGGCGCCGGTGTTCAGGTGGTCGTCGGACGCATGGTCCACGCCCTGGGCGATGTCGTTGCTCTGCTTGTCGTAGCAGACCATCACCGCGCAGCCCTTGTAGTCGATGCCGTACTCGGTGTTGTCGTAGCCGATGCGCTTGATGGTGTCGCGCGCGACCTGGATGTAGTCGACGTTGGCGTTGGTCGTGATCTCGCCGGCCAGCACCACGAGGCCGGTGTTGCACAGGGTTTCTGCAGCCACGCGGCTCTTCGGGTCTTGCTTGAAGATCGCGTCGAGGATGGCGTCGGAAATCTGGTCGGCCACCTTGTCTGGGTGACCTTCTGAGACAGATTCGGACGTGAAGAGGAAGTCGTTCGCCACTGATAAAGCTCCATTGAAGTTGCACTGGTTCGCGTCGTCGCTGGTCAGATGCTCTGGAGCCGCGGCGAACGCTTTAGCGGATTTGTTGAAGGGCTGGCCTGCTGGCCCGCCACCCCGGCGGTGTGTCGCTATGCTTCACTCCGCGATCGCCCCGCAAGTTGTTCTTTAACTCGGCGATAGCGCGATTATACGAACCGATGCCCTTTCCCCTTGCCTGGCTCGCCCGCCGCTCTCTGCGCTTTTTGCACGCCCTGGGCGGGTTGATGGGCTGGCTGGCCTATGCGCTGTCGCCCAGTTACCGCCGCCGACTGAAAACCAACGCCACGCTGGCGGGTGTGGATGCTGCCCAGCGCCGCGCTGCAGTGGCCGATGCCGGCAAGCTGGTGATGGAGCTGCCGCGCCTGTGGCTGCGCCCGCGTGAAAGAACCATCAGCGACCCCGTGCGCTGGGAGGGCGCAGAACTGCTGGAAGAACTGCTGTCGCGCGGCAAGGGCCTCGTGCTGCTGACGCCGCACATGGGCAGCTTCGAAGTCAGTGCACAGGCCTATGCAGAGCGTTTCGGCGAGCAGCAGCCCATCACCGTGCTCTACCGCCCGGCGCGCCAGGCCTGGCTGCGTGAACTGGAAGAAACTGCGCGTGCCCGCCCCGCGCTGGCCACCGCGCCCGCCACGCTGGCCGGCGTTCGACAGATGCTGCGCGCCCTCAAGAAGGGCCAGACCCTGGGCTTGCTGCCCGACCAAGTTCCGCCCGAGGGCATGGGCATGTGGACGCCGTTTTTTGGGCAGCCGGCGTACACCATGACCCTGGCCGCGCGGCTGGTGCTGCAAACTGGCGCTGCCGTGGCCGTGCTGTGGACCGAGCGCTTGCCGCGCGGCGCGGGCTACGTCGTGCGAGCGCAGCCCTTGCCCGTGCCGCTGCCCGAACGCGCAGCCGACGGCAGCATCGACGATGCCGCCGCGGCCCTGGCCATCAACCGCAGCATGGAACAGGTGATCCTGCAGAAGCCCTCGCAGTACCTGTGGGGCTACCACCGCTACAAGAGCCCGCGCCGCGCCGAGGCCTCTTCATGAAGGCCAGCCTGGTCAACGGCCTGGCACACCTGGCGCTGGGCCTGGTGTGGCTGCTGCATTGGCTGCCGCTGCCGGTGCTGGCGCGATTGGGGCAAGGCCTGGGCGTATTGCTGCACAGTGTGGGCCGCGCGCGGCGCGATGTGGCGCGCAAGAACCTGGCGCTGTGTTTTCCCGAGAAGACCGAGGCCGAGCGCCACCGCTTGGTACGCGAACACTTCCAGTGGACCGGCCGCAGCTTGCTCGAGCGTGGCCTCCTGTGGCACGCCAGTGCCGAACGGTTGAAGCGGCTGATTCACGTCGAAGGCGACGTGCATCTGGCCGAGCGCAGCAGCCAGCCCGTGATGTGGCTGGTGCCGCACTTCGTGGGCCTGGAAGTGGCCGGTGCCGCGACCCAGCTTTTCCAGACGCGCATGGGCTGCGACATCTACACCGCGCAGAGCAACCCGGTGATGGACGCCGCCTTCCACAAGGGCCGCGCGCGCTTCGGCCTGGCGCTGCTCTTCAACCGCCAGCAGGGCGCAATACCGGTGGTGCGCGCCATCAAGAAGGGCGTGGCCTTCTTCAACGCATCGGACATGGACTTCGGCCTGCGTGACGCTGCCTTCGTGCCCTTCTTCGGCCAGCCCGCAGCCACCCTGCTGGCGCCCTCGCGCATGGCCAGATCGCTCGAGATGGTGGTGCAGCCGCTCATTGCCGAGATGCTGCCCGGCGGCCAGGGCTACCGCGTGAGGTTCATGCCGGCCTGGACGCACTGGCCCAGCGGCGACCCCGAGGCCGACGCCGCCGAGATGAACCGTTACATCGAAGAGCAGATACGCGCGATGCCGGCGCAATATTTCTGGGTGCACAAGCGGTTCAAGACGCGGCCACCGGGTTCGAGCCCGGTTTACTGAGTCGCCGCCGGGTGCGGGAGGTGCCGCCGGCTGCCATCCCGCTGCGACAATACACAGCATGCGGCTGCCCTTCACCAAGATGCAAGGCGCGGGCAACGACTTCGTCGTGCTCGACGGCACGGCCGCGCCGCTGGCGCTGACCCGGCAGCAACTGCAGCACTTGGGTGACCGCCGCTTCGGCGTGGGCGCCGACCAGATCCTGCTGGTGGAGACGAGCCACACGCCGGGCATCGACTTCCGCTACCGCATCTTCAACGGTGCCAGCGGCGAAGAGGTGGAGCATTGCGGCAACGGCGCGCGCTGCTTCGTGCGCTATGTGCATGCGCGCGGCCTCACCACCAAGACCGCGGTGAACGTGGAAACCATCAACAAGGTGCTGGCCTTGAAGCTGCGCGAAGACGGGCGCGTCACGGTGGACATGAGCCGGCCGGTTTTCGAACACGAGCGCATTCCCTTCGACGCCAGCGGCCTACAGGCGCGTGCCGAGGGCGCCTTCGATTTGTGGCCGCTGGCCGACGTGGCCGCAGGCTGCGAGGTCGCGGTGCTGTCGATGGGCAACCCGCATGCAGTGCAGCGCGTGGCCGATGTGGACACCGCGCCGGTGGCGAGCTGGGGCCCGCGCATCGAGACGCATGAGCGTTTTCCGCGCCGCGTGAATGTCGGCTTCATGCAGGTGCTGTCGAGCAGCGAAGTGCGACTGCGTGTGCACGAACGCGACGCCGGCGAGACGCTGGCCTGCGGCACCGGCGCTTGTGCGGCGGTGGTCGCCGGTGTGCGCCTGGGCTGGCTGGACGCGGCCGTGGAAGTGCACACCCGCGGTGGCGACTTGCGCATCGAATGGGCTGGCGGCGAAAGCTCTGTCTTCATGACCGGCCCGGCACAAACCGTTTATCAAGGAGAAATTGAACTGTGAGCAGTGACCTCATTAAAGGTGATCAGGCGGGTGATCAGGCGGGCGGGCAGGCGGGCGGGCAGGGAGTGCAGGGCATCACCGAAGCCGACATCGCCAATTACCTGGCCAACACGCCCGCCTTTTTCGAGCGCCATGCCGAACTGCTGGGCGCGGTGCAACTTACCAGCCCGCACGGCCAGCGCGCGGTTTCCTTGCAAGAGCGGCAGATGGAAATGCTGCGCGAACGCATCAAGGGCATGGAGATGAAGATGGTGGAGATGATCCGCCACAGCCAGGAAAACGTGGCCATCGCCGACCGTCTGCACCGCTACACGCGCACCATCCTGCTCACCGGGGAAGCCGCCGAATTGCCGGGCCGCATGGTGGCCTCGCTGAAGCACGAGTTCCTTATTCCGCAAGCCGCCATTCGCCTGTGGGGCGTGGACGCCGAACACAACGGCGCCGTGTATGCCGAGCCCGCCAGCGACGACGTGAAGAGTTTCGCCTCCAGCCTGACGCTGCCCTACTGCGGTGTCAACGCAGGCTTCGAGGCCGTTGAGTGGCTGGACGATGCCAGCACCGTGACGAGCATGGCGATGATTCCGCTACGCTCGGGTGGCGGCGAAAGGGACGGCGCATTCGGCTTGCTGGTGCTGGGCTCGCCCGACCCCACGCGCTACGCGGCGGATATGGGCACCGAGTTCTTGATGCGCATCGGTGAGGTGTCGTCCGCTGCGCTCGCCCGATTGCGTCCCCGCCTCTGAACAAGCCGGTCGAACTCGACCCCCGGATCGAGGACTTTCTCAGCCACCTGCGGGTGGAGCGCCGCCTTGCCGCACGCACTCTGGCGATGTACCGCGAAGCGCTGCTGCGCCTGCAGGCAAGCGCTGCGGCTGCTGGCGTTGACTTGCCCAAGGCGCAGATGCACCACATCCGCAGCTGGGTGGCGCAGTTGCGTCTGCGCGGGCTGGCTGCGCGCAGCATTGCCATCCACCTTGCGGCCTGGCGTGGCCTCTTCCGCTGGTGGGGGCGCAACGGGGTGGTGATGGTGAACCCGGTGGAAGGCGTGCGCCCGCCGAAGGCCGCCAAGCTGCTGCCCAAGGCGCTGGCTGTGGACCAGGCCGTGGCGCTGGCCGCGCACCAGACACAAAACACCGCGCCGGCACTGGCCGCGCGTGACCACGCCATCACCGAGCTGCTTTACGGCTGCGGCCTGCGTGTGGCCGAGGTCACCGGGCTGGATGTGCAGGCCGGCGCAGGCCAGCACGCACAAAGCCGGGGCTGGCTGGATGCGGCGGACGCCACCGCTCACGTGCTGGGCAAGGGCAGCAAACGCCGCAGCGTGCCGGTGGGCGGGCCGGCGCTGCAAGCGCTGCAGGCCTGGATGCAATGGCGGCCGACGCTGGCTAAACAGGGCGAGCCCGCGCTTTTTGTCAGCCGCCTGGGCACACGGCTGACGGCCAACCAGTTGCGGAATCGGCTTCAAGCCCAAGCGCTGCAGGCAGGTTTGCCGACGCGGGTGCACCCGCACATGCTGCGCCACAGTTACGCGAGCCACCTGTTGCAGAGCAGCGGCGACCTGCGCGCGGTGCAGGAACTGCTGGGCCACGCCAGCATCAGCACGACGCAGGTCTACACCAAGCTCGACTTCCAGCACCTGGCCAAGGCCTACGACGCAGCGCATCCGCGGGCGAAGAGAAAGAGCTGAGCCACGTTTCATGAAGCGGGGCAACGCCGCGGAGCATGGAACCCTTCAGTATCAAGACCATGAAATCCATCCGTCTGCGCCCTGGCAAGGAACGTTCGTTGCAACGCCGCCATCCGTGGGTGTTCGAAGGCAGCATCGCCAGCGGCAAGGCCGATGCCGGCGAGACCGTGCGCGTGGAAGATGCCGCTGGCGGCTTTCTGGCCTGGGGCGCCTACAGCCCGAGTTCGATGATTCGCGTGCGCGCCTGGAGCTTCGACGCGGCCGAACGCATCGACCGCGCCTTCTTCGAGCGCCGCGTCGCGCGCGCGGTGGCGCTGCGCTCGCGCTTGCCGGTGGCCAGCAACGGCGTGCGTCTGGTGCACGGTGAAGCCGACGGCCTGCCGGGTTTGATCGTCGACCGCTATGCCGACACGCTGTGCGCGCAGTTCCTCAGCGCCGGCACTGAGCGCTGGAAGCAGACGCTGGCCGATGTGCTGCTGCACGCCACCGGCTGCAAGCGGCTGTACGAACGCTCGGATGCCAGCGTTCGTACGCTGGAAGGCCTGCCCGCAGTCACTGGCTGGCTGCGCGGTGATGGCGCCACAGAAGTGACCATCACCGAACACGCCTGGCAGCTGACGCTGGACGTGGCCCTGGGGCACAAGACCGGCTTCTACCTGGACCAGCGTGACAACCGCGCGCTGCTGCAGCGCTGGGTGCAGTTCGGCGGCTTCCAGAACGTGCTGAACTGCTATTGCTACACCGGTGGTTTCACGGTGGCAGCACTGGCTGGCGGTGCGGCCCACGTCACCAGCATCGACTCATCGGGCCCCGCCATCGAGCGGGTCAACGCGCATGTAGCCATCAACGGTTTCGACGCCGCACGCAGCGAGGCGCTGGACGCAGACGTGAACCAGTTCCTGCGCGATGCACTGAAAACAGGCCGGCGCTTCGATGCGATCGTGCTGGACCCACCGAAGTTTGCGCCCACGGCGGCCCACGCCGACCGCGCCAGCCGCGCTTACAAGGACATCAACCGGCTGGCGCTGATGCTGCTGCAGCCCGGCGGCCTGTTGCTCACCTTCAGCTGCAGCGGCGGCATCAGCGCCGACCTGTTCCACAAGATCGTGGCCGGGGCGGCGATGGATGCGGGTGGGGGCGGGGGCGAGGGCGGCAGTGCAGGCGGCGTCGACGGCGTCATCCTCCAGCGTCTGGAAGGCGCGTGCGATCACCCCACCACGCTGGTCTTCCCCGAGGGCGAATACCTCAAGGGCCTGGCCGTGCTGAAGGCGGCGTGAAGGCTGCCGCCGGGCCCGCGCGCTCAGCGTTATCGCACCGGGCGCTGTGGCGCGGTGAGCGCCAATCCGGGCAGCGGCAGCCGCGGTTCGAATTTCGCGCGCTTCACGCTGAAAAACGCCTTCACGTTTCGCACGTTGGCGTCTTGCGTGAAGAGGCGCTGCACCAGTGCGTGGTACGCCGCCATGTCGTGCACAAACAGCACCAGCACGAAGTCGGGCCCGGGGCTGACGCGCCAACATTGCTGCACATGGGCTTCGGCCACAGCGCGGGCCTCGAAGGCGTCGAGGTGTTCGGCGCCCTGGCGGTCGAGCGTGATCTCCACCAGCGCCGTCAACCCCGCGCCGAGCGCCTGCGGATTCAACAGCGCCACGCGACGCTCGATGACGCCGCCATCGACCAGCCGGCGCACGCGGCGCAGCGCAGTGGCGGGCGAGGTGCCGGCCAGTTCGGCCAAGTCCTGGTTGGACAGGGAGGCGTCGCTCTGCAGTAAATCCAGCAGGCGCAGGTCGGTAGCGTCAAGTTCCATGATGAAATATTACGCCACGGAAGTAGCTTCAATGAGGGATAAATCCGTCACTGAACTGTTTTGGTCTAAAGTTGCATAAACAGTCAGCAATTGCAATAAACCATCCAGTTGTCTGACCTAGCATTCGCCACCCCAACGTTTCAGGACATCCACCATGTGCGGCATCGTCGGCGCGGTCAGCAACCGCAACATCGTTCCCATCCTGCTCGAGGGCCTGAAGCGCCTGGAGTACCGCGGCTACGACAGCTGCGGCGTGGCCGTTCATCAGGGCGGCGCGTTGCGGCGCACGCGCAGCACCAGCCGCGTGGCCGAACTGGAAGCCAACGTTCAGGCCGACGGTGTGGCCAGCGGCACCGGCATTGCCCACACCCGCTGGGCCACGCACGGTGCGCCTGCGGTGCACAACGCGCACCCGCACTTCAGCGCGGGCGTCAATGTGGATGCCATGGCCACGGGCTTTGGCAACCTGGACGACGCGGCCCCGAACACCCCAGTGGCGCGCATCGGCCTGGTGCACAACGGCATCATCGAGAACCACGATGAACTGCGTGCCGAACTGCGCGAGCGCGGCTACGTGTTCACCAGCCAGACCGACACCGAGGTCATCGCCCACCTGGTGCACAGCCTCTACGACGGTGACCTGCTCGAAGCCGTGCAGCGTGCGCTGCCGCGCCTGCGCGGCGCTTACGCCATTGCCGTTTTCTCCCGCGACGAGCCACACCGTGTGGTGGGGGCGCGCCACGGTTCACCGCTGGTGCTGGGCGTGGGGCAGATGCCAGGCATGGGCGAACACTTCCTGGCCAGCGATGCCATGGCCCTGGCCGGTGTGACGGACCAGATCGTCTATCTGGAAGAAGGCGATGTCGTCGACATGCAGCTCGGAAAGGTGTGGATCAGTACTGCCGACGCCCATGGCCGCTACCAACCCGCACAGCGCCCCGTGCGCACCGTGACGGCGCACAGCGGTGCGGCTGAACTCGGCCCCTACCGCCACTACATGCAAAAAGAGATCTTCGAGCAGCCGCGCGCGCTGGCCGACACGCTTGAGGGGGTGGAGGGCATCAACCCCGATCTCTTCGGCGCCAGTGCCGACCGTGTTTTCAAGGAAGTCGACCGGGTTTTGATACTCGCCTGCGGCACCAGCAGTTACGCCGGCATGGTGGCCAAGCACTGGCTGGAGAGCCTTGCGGCCATTCCCACCAGCGTGGAGATTGCCAGCGAATACCGCTACCGCGACAGCGTGCCCGACCCGCGCACGCTGGTCGTCACTATCACGCAGAGCGGCGAAACCGCCGACACCCTGGCCGCGCTGAAGCACGCGCGCCGTCTGGGCATGGAGCACACGCTGACCATCTGCAACGTCAGCACCAGCGCCATGGTTCGTGAATGCAAGCTGGCTTACATCACGCGTGCTGGCGTGGAAATCGGCGTTGCCAGCACGAAAGCATTCACTACTCAATTGGCGGGCCTGTACCTGCTGACGCTGGCACTGGCTCAGGTGCGCGGCCGCCTGAGCGAAACGCAGGAAGCGGCCGAGCTGAAAGCGCTGCGCCACCTGCCCGTGGCACTGCAGGCCGTGCTGGCGCTGGAGCCGCAGATCATTGCCTGGAGCGAAGACTTCGCGCGCAAGGAAAACGCGCTCTTCCTCGGCCGCGGGCTGCATTACCCCATCGCGCTGGAAGGCGCGCTGAAACTCAAGGAAATCAGCTACATCCACGCCGAGGCCTACCCGGCGGGCGAACTGAAACACGGCCCGCTGGCGCTGGTGACCGCCGAGATGCCCGTGGTGACCGTGGCCCCCAACGATGCGTTGCTGGAAAAGCTGAAGAGCAATCTGCAAGAGGTGCGCGCCCGCGGTGGCGAGCTGTACGTATTTGCCGACAGCGACACCCACATCAGCAGCGAGCCCGGTGTGCACGTGATCCGCATGCCCGAACACTACGGCGCGCTGAGCCCGCTGCTGCACGTGGTGCCGCTGCAACTGCTGGCGTATCACACAGCCTGCGCGCGCGGGACGGATGTAGACAAACCGAGGAACCTCGCGAAAAGCGTGACTGTGGAATAGCGGGGCGGCCTCGCATTGAAGTTTGCGCGAATGGAAACGCTGATCCGCCATGCAAGTGGGGTCTGCACCGCGCTGGTGGGCGCGGCTGCGGTCATGGTCGCGATGGCCGCAGCGGCCGCGCCTGCAGCGCCATCGCCTGTGCAGACGCAGGTGCATTCATTTGACGGCCACCGCATGACGCTCGACGTGTATCCGGCTGCCGGTCCGCTGCGCGGGGCTGCAATCCTCTCGCACGGCTTCACGCGCAGCCGGCGCACGCTGGCGGGCCATGCGCAGGCGTTGGCCGACGTAGGTGTGCTGGCGCTGACGCCGGACCTGCCCTGCACCTTCGACTTCCGCTGCAACGCCAGGGCTCTCGCCGCGCTGGTGGGCTCGCTGCGTGCGGGCGGAACCTTCGGCGCCCCTGTGGAAAGGGTCATGCTTGTGGGCTTTTCCGCCGGTGGGCTGTCCAGCCTGCTGGCTGCTGACACGCCCGGCGTGGTCGGCGTTGTCGGACTGGACCCGTTCGACCGCACGATGTCTGGCGAGACTGAGCGCTTGGGCTTTGCGGCGGCCGGCCGGCTGCGTACCGAGGCGTTGCTGCTGCGCGCACCGCCGTCGCGCTGCAACGCCGAAGCCGTGGCCGCGCCCTGGGGCACCGTGCTGCCGGCGTTGTGGCACGACGAACTGATCGCGGGCGCGTCGCATTGTGACTTCGAGTCGCCCACCGACTGGGTGTGTCGCATGGCGTGTGGCGACACCCACCCGACGCGCCAGCAGCAGGTGCGTCAAGGGCTGCTGGACGCCGCAGCACGCTGGCTTCGCTGAGCAAGTGGCGCGCGGGATCACCGGGTCCAGGTCGGCTCGCAGCTCCTTGCCGAGGGCATCAGCTCGCCCGCATCCGCCGCGGCAAATGCGGCCAGGCTGATAACGAGCGTGTGCGTCTGCTCGAGTTGCGGGCCATGTGCGCGACGACGATGCCTGCCGGCGTCAGGTATTTGGGTGGACCGGTCGCTCGCCTTAGGGAAATGCTGATTTATTCGGGTCAAGCTGGATGGCCGAGATTAGCGCCGCCTGGGACAATCGACGCATGAAGCAGATCAGCTTTTCGAGCGCGGAATACGCGGCCAAGAAGCGCCAAACCAGGCGCGAGAAATTCCTGGGCGAGATGGAGTGCGTGGTTCCGTGGCCGCGGTTGATCGCGCTCATCGAGCCGCACTACCCAAGGAGCGGGCGCGTGGGTCGTCCGCCGATCGGCGTGTCCCGCATGCTGCGCATGTACTTCCTCCAGCAGTGGTACAGCCTGAGCGACGAGGGGCTGGAAGACGCCATTTACGACAGCCAGTCGATGCGCGAGTTCGTGGGCATTGATCTGGCGCGCGAGCAAGTTCCGGACGCCACGACGCTGCTGAAGTTCAGGCGCAAGCTGGAGGACAACAAGCTCACCGAGGCGATGTTCGAGGAGATCAACGCGCATCTGGGCGAACGCGGGCTGCTCATGCGCGAGGGCACCCTGGTAGACGCGACGATCATTGCGGCGCCGCCGTCGACGAAGAACAAGGACAACGCGCGCGATCCGGAGATGCACCAGACGAAGAAGGGCAACCAGTGGCATTTCGGCATGAAGGCCCACATCGGCGTGGACGCCGACTCTGGGCTGGTACACAGCGTGCACGCCACGGCAGCCAACGAAAGCGATGTCGCTCACACGCATGAGGTGCTGCATGGAGAAGAGCAGCGCGTTCACCTGGACGCGGGCTACACCGGCGTTGACAAGCGCACCGAGATCACCCAGGCGCAAGCCGAAGGCGACATCCGCTCGGACATCGAGTGGCACGTGGCAATCAAGCGTGGGCTTATCAAGGCAATGCCGGAAGGCGCGCTCAAGGAACTCACCGTGATGCTGGAGCGCAAGAAGGCGCAGATTCGGTCGCGCGTGGAACACCCGTTCCACGTCGTGAAGAACTTGTTCCACTACAAGAAGGTCAGCTACCGCGGTCTTTTCAAGAACGGGGCCAGGCTGTTCACCCAATTCGCGCTGGCCAATCTGGTGCTCGCAAAGCGCGCACTACTGGATGAGGCGCGACAAGGGATTGGTGCGTCCTGAGAGCACAGATCAGCTCGAAATAGGCTAAATCGATGCCAATTCTTACGTCGAACGACACTAATCCTCGGAAATCTCTCGCATTGCGGAATGGATTCGCAATTCGGTACCGGCTACTGCTGGATAAGCCTTTTGTTCAGCATTTCCCTAGTATACAGAACAGCATCTTGAAGCAAGACGGTCTGAAGTCAGGAGCCTAGAACCATGCGATACGCAGTAGTCATCGAAAAGGCAGAGGGAAATTACTCGGCGTATGTCCCCGACCTCCCCGGCTGCGTGGCGACAGGCGCAACAGTTGCTGAGGTCG
>Ga0209490_10000523_pt1 | contig 38297 bp, 33 predicted proteins | sample MAT06_FD_187209 | JGI IMG/M metagenome (GOLD analysis project Ga0209490, IMG submission 187209) | Freshwater microbial communities from Lake Fryxell liftoff mats and glacier meltwater in Antarctica - MAT-06 (SPAdes) (version 2) | ecosystem: Environmental > Aquatic > Freshwater > Ice > Liftoff...
CACGCGTTACTTCCATCGAGAATAAGTTCAGCTGTTTTACCATTCCGTTCACCTCTTTCGCAATTCTCAAAAATTCCCCCTGCAACGGATTGCCTTCAATGGATAAAGGCATATTCTGTGAAAGATTTCCTTTAGCAACCGAAGTAATAACGTGCGCGATCTCAATGGTAGGATGCACCAGATCAGAGATAAGCGTGTTTACAGAATTAACACAGGAACCCCAAGAGCCACGCGCTCCATCCAGCGTAACCCTGTTGGTTAGTTTTCCTTTTTTACCAATACTGTTTCCTGCTTTCTCAAATTCAACAGTCATTCTTTCATTCATGTCAATGATGTCATTGAGCGTATCGCAGATAGATAGTTTCAAACCAATCTGTCCTTCTGGCAGGCGAACGGAAAAATTTCCGTTGCGTACCTTCCTGAGAATTTTAAGCAGCTCAGCATCCGTCAAAATAATATCGGTAAAGATTGCATTAGGTGTGATTCCCATTAGATGTAGATTTTGTCAATTTTTTATTGCATATATTTTTCCAAAAACTGTTTCCATCGGCCAACAGTTGAAGTCAAAGCCCTTTATCAGTATCCAAATTTTTTATAGCCTCCAGCATCGCTATGCGACCAGCCCCTTGTAATCCAATTTGAAGTGCCGTTTCTTGATGCATTAAATTGCCTTCCAGCTTAAAGGTATTAGTGATGGTAACGGTGCCATCAGCTGCTTTTTTGATTGTAGATTCCATAATGTTGACTTGTTTTTGGCCTAAATCTACATCAAATGGGAATCACACCCCATAGAATTACGCACAACACAGGCTGTGAAAAAAGGCACCTTCGCTGCTCAATTAAACATTAATTTAAATTTAACGTGATTACCTGATGCGTAGTGGTTCGCCATACACCGTGCAAAAGTAAGCCCCCTGACGCACTCCACCAAGCGCCGCAGCCCAAAAACACAAGAAAAAGCATTGTTATGTGATCAAGCAGTGTTTTTACGCCCAATGTGGACACGACGCGGCGCAAATTGTGGGTGGTGAACACCAATGCATCACCTTGCTGCTTTAGCCACAGCGCCAGCGTGGCGGCCTGAATCCCTTGCGCTGCTCCAGCGTAACGAGGCCCAACAACGATTCTCTTACCTTGCGTCTATCATGCATTCCTACCCTCCACCACCCAGGATTAGTAGTTTTACCCTCGGCTCGCGCTCCGGGTTAAGCACTCGGTTACGCACCTTGCTGCGGTGTTGGAGCGGGAGGCTGCTGGTCTCGCGGGCTACACACCATGGCGCGGACGCATACCGCACTCCGAAACCCGTGGCAGTACACGGGGTCGAATCTAACCTTTAAGGCGAGTGTATTGGGCGTTTAAAGGGGGTTTGAGGATAGGTTGAGGGGCTTTACGTCGCACCGTATATGCGTTGTTCGCTTCATTTATTTATTAATCCTCGACACCTTCAATCAAAATCCCTTTCTTATATTTTTTAATTTTTTCTACCTTTTCATTTGGGTACTTGACACATTTGGGGAACCACAATATATTAAAAGGGAAAAGTTTAACAAAACTTGTCAACCACCCATGTTTCCCCATATTTCATATTGCTTTCCCCCAAATATGTCAAGCACTCATAGAATTTTGATTCTTTTTAGAGTTCTTTCATCCATTCAATCTGTTGTTTATTTTTATTAATTCTGACTAACTGCTCGCAATTAGTTGATATTCAATATTTTGTAAAAATATTTTTTGTGCCAATTACCCCCGTTAGATAAAGTCTTCTACGACCTTTTATCGTGTCCTAATCGTATCTAACTACACAATTGGCCCTTGAAAATCAATGATTTAAATTTTGTCGTTAGAGCACGCTTTTACCATTTTTTGTGGTCTGGTGATTTCTAATAAACTACCTCACTATCGCACCCCACAACTAACCAAAACCCGCATGTCGTCTTTTACTTAGTCGTCCGTTGCGTTTATGCCGCCCATAGCACGCAAAAAATCCCCTTTCGTACACAGGCGCTGTGTACGAAAGGGGATTTCTTTTATTTATTTGGCGTTATGAGGAGCCATTGTGAATTATTATTTAGTACGGTGCAAATATAATGGTAAAATTTCATTTGTCCATACCTTACTTAAAAAAAATTATATTTCCATCATTTTTACAAAAAAAAGTGCCTCCAATATCCAGATTATCTACCGGGCTGCGCAGTTTATCCCAACCTTTTTTGGTAATGGGGATATATATCTCCGTGGTTTTGCTGCTTTCACGGCCCAATAGCACCTGAGTTTTTGAAAACAGATACTTTTTATAAAGTATTTGTGGGTAAAATTTGAATAATTGGTAAAGAATGTGGTCAGCCAATTATTTCGGTTGCACTCTTGTCAGCGTACAGCCATTCCCCCCATCACCACTACGACCATCCAACCCGCTATTTGCCCCCAAAGTGGCAACTGATACCCGTTGAGGCGCTCCGGGCGGCGGGCGGCGAGCAGCAGCACGGCCATTGCCACCGGCAGGATAAATCCATTGACGGTGCCTGCCCAAACGAGTAAGGTGACCGGTTTTCCGTAAAAAACAAAAACGAGGACGGAAAACCCGATAAACAGCAGCATAGCAGGGTTGCGGTGGCGCTGAACGAACGGAAAAGAAGCCGTCAAAAAAGACAGCGAGGTAAAAGTGGCGCCCACCACCGAGGTGATGGCAGCCGCCCATATTACTACTCCGAAGAAGCGGTACCCAACGGCCCCGGCCGCGATACGAAACATGGAAGCGGGTGGATTGGCGGCATCCAACACGGCACCGGAAGCGACCACGCCCCAGGCCGCCAAAAACAGCAGCACGCGCATGGCAGTGGCCACGCCAATGCCTTGCAAGGCGCTGCGGGTGGCATCCGGCACAAATGCAGGCCCGGCCCAACCGCTCTCCAGCAGCCGATGCGCCCCGGCAAAGGAAATGTACCCCCCCACGGTGCCCCCTACAATGGTCAGAATGACCTTCATGTCCACTTTTTCGGGCCAAAACGTATGGGTGACTACGGGTGCCAAAGGCGGATGCGCAGCAAAGGCCACCCACACCATCAGCGCGATCATGAGTACACCCAATACCCGGGAAAACATATCCACCGCCCGCCCGGCCTGCCGGCTCAAAAAAAGTGCCATCGCAAGCAGTCCGCTCAAAATGGCCCCGTACACCGCCGGAATGCCCAAAAACACTTCCAGCCCCAAGCCCGCACCGGCCACATTTCCGATATTGAAGGCTAACCCGCCAAAGACAATCAGCAGCGTCAGCAAATGCCCCAGCCCCGGCAATACCTGCCCGGCTAATACGGGAGCGCGCTGGCCGGAAGCGGTGATGATGCGCCAAACGTTGACTTGCACGGCCAGATCAAGGATGACGGAAACGAGGATGACAAAACCGAAACTGGCACCCAATTGCGCGGTAAACACGGTGGTTTGGGTGAGGAAACCCGGCCCAATGGCCGAAGTGGCCATGAGGAAAGCGGCACCGAGTCGGACGCTACTCGTTGTGATACGGCTCATTTTTTAGAATGGTCATGGCCCGATAGAGTTGTTCGGTAAAAAACAAACGGATCATTTGATGAGAAAAGGTCATTTTTGACAAGGAAATCTGCTCTTGTGACCGGTCATAAACCTCCGGCGAAAAACCAAATGCCCCGCCAATGAGGAACACTACGCGGCGGGGAGAGGCTACCATGCGGCGTTCCATCCACCGGGCCATTTCTACCGAGGAGAACTGCTGCCCGCGTTCATCTAAGAGTACTAAATAATCGTCAGTGGTCAGTTTGGACAAAATAGATTTACCTTCCGCTTGTTTGAGCAGGTTGCCGTCGGTGGTTTTGAGTTTTACATCGGGTACTATCACCATGGCAAACGGCAAATACCGTTTTATCCGGGCCTCGAAAATGCCGATACCCGTTTCTAAATATTTTTCGGAGGTTTTGCCAATGGCCCAAATTTCGGTTTTCATGATTGAGTAATTGAGTAATTGACTAATTGAGTCCTCGGCCTTTCTCACGCTCGTTGCACCCGCTCCCACAGTACTGATTGCTGACCCCGGATAAACCGGAAAAACCCGGCATATTGTGCATAATTCATCATACAAAAATAGTAAGGTACAAAAAGCGCTTTGACTTTCAACTGGCGTTGTTCGAGTATAAAACCGACTAGGGCACAGGTGTAAAACAGGCATTGCAGGGCAAAAATGACTTGATAAAGCGTACTTCCTTTCAGGGCTAACAGCAAATTGGAGGCAAAAATAACGGGTAACAGGGCTGGGGCCAACGTCCAGCGCAGTACCCGATGCGAAATATATTGAAAGCTAAGCAATCTGTAACGAAAAATATTGAGCAAAGGTGCCAGCCGTACCACTGCCTGCCAGCCTCCGGCAGCAATGCGTATTTTGCGTTTTAGTTCTTCTGATACGGAGGCGGAAGAGGACTCCACTGCGTAGGCTTTTGGCTCATATTGCACCCGATAGCCTTTTTGAGCAATGCGCATGGTCATGTAAAAATCTTCTACTATGGTATCTGTCGGCACGTCTTCGTAGGCTGCACGCCGAAAAGCGAATAGTTCACCTGCTGCCCCCACCACCGACCACAATTCGGCATCCCAGCGTTTCAGGGTGCTTTCATAGCGCCAATAAATACCTTCTCCGGCGCTACTGGCATTATCTCGCTCGCCCATTGATATGCGTTTTTCACCGGCTACGGCACCTACTTCCGGGTTGTAAAAATGTTTAACTAACATTTTCACGGCCTCCCGGTTGACTAAAGTATTGGCATCCGTGCTGATGACTAAGGGCGTTTCCACAGAGCGCATGGCGCGCTGGAAGGCTGCTATTTTTCCGCGTCTTTCGGGCTGATGCAGCAGTTTCCATTGTACTCCTGAAGGGAACGCATATTGTTGTACTAAGTCAGGTGTGCCGTCATTGGAGCCGTCTGTGACAAAAAAGAAATGTATTTTATTTGACGGATAATCTAATGCGAGGGTATTGGTTATTTTTTTTTCGATCCAGTCTGCCTCATTGTAAGCGCACACGATGAAAGTTACTTCCGGTTGATATGCCGCAGCGGATGTTACGGATAACGCAGCGGATGCTACGGATAACGCAGGTTTTCGTGGATGCAGTTTTAACCAGCAGTACAGCACCATGCCGTAGCCTAAATAAGCGTAGAACACCACGGAAACTCCCGTCCAGAAGGCGATTTCGAGCATAGTTGTTGATTTTACTGGCTGTTGATTTTACTGGCTGTTGATTTTACTGGCTGTTGATTTGTTTAAGTACACGAGTGAAAATAAACGTGGTTACTATTTTGTTTAAAATGCACATAATCAGATAGTTGCGGGGCTAATAACTCATAACTCATAACTACTTATTATACACCTTTCATGTGTAAATGAATTACGTGAATGATAATACTATAAATTTTTTACAAAAAAATTTATAGTATTATCATTCACGTAATTCATTCCCGTGTCTATTTCGTCGCTTCCAAAAAGTCTTCCAAAATGGCCCAAAGTGGGCGGTGTTCGTGGATAAATTGTTCGGGCGTGAGTTTTGATATTTCAAACCAGCGCACTTCGCTGATATCATCACCTGGGGTTGGCTCTCCACCCGTCAGTTCGCACACATACAGGTGTGTAATAATACTGTCCCATGACCCTCGGTAACGCCAGTCATCAATTTGGCTGGAACCGATGTAATCTAAGCCATCTAATTCCAACTCACCACATTCTTCCCCCAATTCCCGCAATACCGCTTCTTCGTAATTCAGGTCTGTTGGGTCAGCAAAACCTCCGGGAAGCCGCCAGCGGGTTTCGTTGGGTTTTCGGGCCAGCAGTAGTTCTTTTGAGTTGTTGCGAAACAGCGCAACATCTACCGTAGCATACACGGTGGGGAACCGGCGCAGCATTCCAAACATAACGCCTGCCCGGAAGTCGCGAAAACTGGTAACCCCATCCAGCGATAATTCTTCTGTAAAGGTCGCTATGGAAGGCTCCAATATTTTTGTTTTATATCGGCCATTGTACAAGTCTATAAAATCCATTTCAGAACCATAGAGGGTGACATTGCCTTCGGGCCGGAGTTCCATGATCCGCCGATCCAATTCCTGGCTCCATATACGATCGTCGGGCAAATCCGGCATTTCCGATACTTCAATTTTCTCGCCATACACCTCATCAAACATATTCCAACGGAAAACCCAGTCTAAGGGATTCCTGTTACTGGGTGCCGGATTGGTGCCGAGGAACACGATAGCGCGTTGGTGTTTTTTGATTACCGAATCTATGAGTTTACGGTGGGTTTTACTCAGTTCAAACACCTGAAAACGACCGATGATGACACCGACTCCGGCTTTAACGGAATTTCTACTTTTTTTGGCCATTTGTTAATAATTAGTCGTTTAAGAGGTTGTAAACCACCCGGCATATTGCACATAATTGTTAGCAATACGTTGAATTTGACCGTGAAATAGTTCCGGGCTGAGTTCTTTTACGCGTTTGGCGGGTACACCAGCGTATACACCACCGCTGTGACAAACCATGTTTTCTAAAATTACCGCTCCTGCCGCAATCAGGCAATTTTCTTCCACTATTGCCTGATCCATCACAATAGCCCCCATGCCAACCAACACATTATCGTGCAGGGTGCAGCCGTGTACCAATGCCCTATGCCCTATGCTGACATTGTTACCGATAGTGGTGCCACATTTTTGATAGGTGCCATGCAGAATAGCGCCGTCCTGAATATTAACTTTATCGCCGATGCGAATAAAATTTACGTCACCCCGAACTACCGCCTGAAACCACACGGAGCAGTCATCGCCCATCGTGACATCGCCAATGACAGTGGCGTTTTCAGCCAAAAAGCAATGGGAGCCAAAACGCGGCGTAAAATTGCGACAAGGAAGGATGAGTGCCATATTAGGTTGCGAATTGATTGAAATTAGGAATATTGAAAAACGTTTCTCAAAGTATATCCCTCAAAACAAGTATTTTTTTAATTTTCTTACCATCTCTTTTAATGGTAAGTTTTATTTTTTTTCCAGGTGATTTGTGAAAGGTCTTCATCAGATCATCTAATGAAAGAAAAGAAGCAGGACTAAAACCCACCATAACTATTTCATCTCCTTTTTGTATACCTGCTTCTGCTGCCGGTGAATTTGGTAAAACATTTTGGATAATAAAATTTCGCAAATGTACGCCAGTTGCAATGACGTGAATGCCACTTCGATCAAAAATAAACGGCTGATTATACTTTTTTATGGGTTTTAACCACATTTTCGCCTGTTGATAATCTAAAACAACAGTGTAACGGGCTAAAATGCCGTTTCCCAACAGCCCATTTCGATTGTTCAGGTAGGGTTTGTTGAGCAAGGTATCTAATTTTTGAAAATAGGAAATGGCGTTGTTTTGCGAGTAAGGGCCGACTTGCATCTGAAAAATTCTACCGGCAAAACCTTCCAGAAAACCACCCAAACCCATGCCAATTTGACTGGGAATGGAACCGGAAGGCGGGTTGAGGAGCGGATGGGAATCACTAAACAGCAACAAGGGAAGTGCAGCACCGGTATCAATCAGCAGTTTGACGGGCACCGTGGTATCCCGCAAAATTTGCAGCCTTGTATTGTAATAAGGTTTATTGCGATAAATCTCCAAAGGAATCTCCGAAAAACCGTTTTCCGGTCGAAAATAATCGCGGCGATACAAAGTGATCAACGCTCGTTGATAGTTTATCTTCATGACGTATTTAGCAAAAACATTGGCGGTCATGATACCGTCAATGTTTACGCCGGCGTATTCTTCAAACTTAAAATAATCATCATCCAGCACCAAAATGTCTTCTGAAGGTGCCGTCATTTTTTCGCCCAGATCAAATCGGATACCACGTGCTAAATACGCTGTTAATTCGGAGGTCAGGTCGGAACCTGCAATTTTAAACTCTTTCTCATAGGTTACCTGCATTAGATCACTGATTTCTCTTTTGCATAAAATGGTGTATTCTGCGCCGGTATCTAATATAAATACTAAAGGAAAAACCCGATTGAAGGTGACTTTAATCAGAATAAAATTGTTATAGTACTCAAATGGAATTTCCACCTGTCTTTGGCCGGGAGGCATTACAAACCCCCCGGATTGGGCGGTTGCCCTAACCGTAAACAGCAGCAGCAATAAACAACAGAAAGGATACGAATAACGGGCCATTGGCCAATATATTTGTTTGAAGGGGCAATGTAAGAGTTTTTCCAAAAAAGGCCGAAATTTATTATTCGTCTTCAGTTAACCCATACTGTTCCAATACTTCTTTTGGGACACCTTTCCAAACATTGGGCCGATTGCCTACATAACCGAGATCGTTGAAGCCCATTTCGGTGGTGTAGAAACCGGTAATGACGAAATTACGCAGTTGTGAAAAAAATGCAGCGCCGGGTTTCATGGCAAGCGTGGCTTTTTCAGGATAAGCAATATCTTCTACTATTTCTACTTGCTGTGGGCGGCTGCAAAGGATAAATTTTTGGCCGAAACGCTTTTTGGCTGCATTGTCTAACCACATCAGCCCACCGCGCATGGGGGTTTGCTGCTGGGGTTGATCCTTCATCATAAATTCGATAAAAGCAGGAACACCCGCCTGCGTAGCGCTGCCGGATATTTCATCGGCAGGCAGGATCATGTCACTCAACACTGCAACAGTGGCCAGTTCGTGTGGCGTAAAAAATTGTTCTTTTTTGAGTTTTGAATCCCGCACTGCTTCCTCTTTGGTGCGGCCGGGCGGTACTTTAGGGTCTTTGCGCGCTTCCTCCAATGCTATTTCCGGGGAGGGAGCAGCCATTGATTCGGTTCCAATCAACAAACTCAGCGGGCCGAGTGTTAAGCTTTTAAGTGCAGTTCTTCTTTTCATACCTTTTAAGTGTTTTGGTGTTTTAGTGTTTTAGTGTTTTGGTGTTTTGGTGTTTTAGCATACGCGTGAATACATCAACAATCATATATCATGTAATCATCAATCGTCAATCAAGAGGTTGAGGAATTGAGCGGTGTACGCGTGAATACATCAATAATCATATATCATGTAATCATCAATCGTTAATCAAGAGGTTGAGGAATTGAGCGGTATACGCGTGAATACATCAACAATCATATATCATGTAATCATCAATCGTTAATCAAGAGGTTGAGGAATTGAGCGGTGTACGCGTGAATACATCAAAAATCATGTAATCACCATTCATCAATCAAAAGGTTTGGGGGTTTATGCCTCACTACTGGGCCGTGCATTAATTTATGCACCCCTTCAGATCATCTAAAATATCGAAAAATCTGTATAACAATAAAAAATTTTTACGCGTTTTTACCTGTAAATGAGTTAGTTGATAGTACTTGTATGGATTTTTTTGCAAAAAAATCCATACAAGTACTATCAACTAACTCATTCTCGTGCCACTATCCTTTGCTATAAATGCTTTAATCCAGTCTGTTGTTACTGATTTGGGGCGTTCGAGCGGCAGCGACAGTGCCCGTGCCCAACACAACCCGGCCATTACCCCTAAAGCGCGGCTTACGCCAAACAACACGGTGTAAAAATTATATTCTTTCAGGCCATAATGCACCAATACAGCACCGGAGTGTGCATCTACATTGGGCCAGGGATTTTTCACTTTGCCGAGGCTGGTCAGGATGGGGGGCACTACATCAAAGACTTTCCATACTATTTTTACTAAATCACTATCCTGAACGTGGTCTTCACAGAATTGACGCTGCGCCATAAAACGCGGGTCAGGTTTGCGCAACACTGCGTGTCCGTAGCCCGGTATGACGCGGCCTCCGGATAAGGTGCTTTTTACGTATTCTGCTATTTGCTCGCGGGTGGGTTTGGTAGTGCCCAATGTTTCCGTCATTTTTTGAATCCAGCGAATGACTTCCTGATTGGCGAGGCCGTGCAGGGGGCCGGCTAAAGCATTCATAGCGGCACTAAAAGCCAAATAAGGATCGCTGAGCGTAGACCCTACTAAATGGGTGGTATGCGCTGAAGCATTGCCGCCTTCATGATCGGCATGAATAGTGAGAAACAGGCGCATATATTCCCGGAAACCATCATCTTTGTGGCCCATCATGTGGGTGAAATTGCCGCCCCAGTCTAAGGTAATATCGGGTAGCACCTGCTCGCCATTATGATATACCCGACGGAATATATAAGCGGCTACCCGGGGAAGTCGTGCAATAAGGTTCATCGCATCTTCGTAGGTGGCATCCCAGTATTCTGTCCGATTGATTCCGGCATTGTAGCGTTGGGCAAATACGCTGGTATTTTGCATGGCCAACACCCCTATAGAGAATTGCGTCATCGGATGCGTGTCTACCGGCAGGGCATCTATGGCTTTGAAGACATATTCTGGTATATTAGAGCGGTGATTCCAATTGTCCGTCAACCATTTCACTTCTTTTTTTGTGGGTATTTCTCCTACCAGCATTAGCCAAAACAAACCTTCCGGCAAGGGTTCGTTGCCATTGGCTGCGCGCGGCAGTTTTTCCCGAAGTTCCGGGATCGTATATCCGCGAAACCGAATACCTTCTTCGGCATCTAAAAGTGAAGGTTCCCACAGCATACTGGTGATGTCGCGCATACCACCAAACACCTGTTCTACCTTTACATCATCAACTTGTTTGTCGCCGTAGTCTTTCAACAGCGCCTTCACTTCTTTGGCTTGGGCCTGGAATTTTTCCTGGAATAAATTTTTCAGCAAATCCATAGGGATATCAATAAAATGGGCTAATTAGATTTTGCGAATATGGGCTAACAACCAGCACATAATCTGTGATCTTGGAGAACAATCCGAGTTGCCGCAAAGTTATGCCGGGAAAACTATATTCCTGCTGTTTAGTTCACTATTTTTTAAAAACTACGCTAAATTATTTCAACTACCGCTATATGGCTTTCAATCTTTTAACCTTATGGTTTGGCTGTACGTTATTCAACCTTTGCCGTAAAATCATATTTCAGGCCGCGATAGGATTTCAACGTCATTTTGATCGAACCTACTGATACGGGTGATTCGATCAACAGGGGTATTTTATTGGCATCATCTGATACCCATACGGTCATTTTCGCATCATCGGTAAAGACATTACCCGCTATAACCGATGGCTGGAACTTCATGGTGCGGTAACGCCCCATATTATGTACTTTTTTATTTGATTCCTTACCCATATAGCGCATTTTCAAGGGGAATTCTTCTTGATCCATAAAAACAGAGAATGGCACTATATACCCTGAATTTTTATCATTAAACTCTAAATTGCGTAAATAGTACAAGGTAGAAAGCACATCATGTACTTCACTTTTTAAAGCGTGCTCTGTTTTAGTTTCGGTTTCTCCCTTTTTTTTGGACCGCCACACAGTCGTTTGGCGGGCGTTTTGGTTAAAGGCAATTTTTTCAAAGATATGATAGCCGCCTTCATTCACGCTGCGTTCGGAATAGTTGGGCAGGTAGGAGGCTTTATCTACCCAAGAGTCATAGTTGTCCTTTACCTGAAAGAACCATTCATAAGAAGAATAGGTTTTGCCTTTCGCCTGATAGTGAAATTGATTGCCCTCGTCTATGACGTTGAAAGTTACTTGCCCGGCAGGCACCCAAATAAAATTGAGGTTGTAGTAAATTTTGTATACCAACTCCTCACCGTGTTTAAAGGTGACACCATCATCGGCAACCGATATGGGCTGTTGCGACGCGTTGGCGGGTGATTGGTCTTCGGTGGTAAAGGCCATCAAAAAAAACAATGCCGCAGGGGAAAATAGTTTCAAAAAATTGCTCATCGCTATGTGGTTGATTTGTTTAAGCAGGTGTGTTGAAATAAAGGCGGTTATAAAGTTACGCAAAACTTACACAATCAAACAGTTGTGGAACGAAAAACTCATAATTAATAACTCATAACTACTTATTTATTTATTTATTTGTTTGTTTATTTGTTTATTTATTTGTCGAGATTCCTCAACGCCTCAACAAATCTACGTATCAACAACTAAATAAACGTTGGTTTTCTGTTTTTGTAACCCTTTTCAGCCTGATTAACTATTCATTTGACAATTTTATTTTTGAAATATCTACTTTTAGTAAAAAAAATGCACCCATTAAGGCCGCCAGAATGAGGTTGATCAACCACAAGGTAAACGTAGCCGCCAAACTGCTGATTTCATTGGCTCCAAAATAGTGCCACACAAAAATGGCTAAGTTGCCACGTGCTACCAGCCCGGCAACCGGCGGCAATGGGATGCTTGACTGTAGCAAAAAGATGGCCGAAATGCCAGCCATAGCATTCCAAAAATCAACTTCTATACCAAAAAAACGCAATAATAACCAATATTGAGTAGAATACAGGCTGTATCGCACAATAGTCCAGCCCAATATACGCTGCAATGTCTGTTGCTCCATTTGCTCCAAAATGCTGAAGTCGCGTACGTAAGGTTTGAGCTTTTGCAGAAGCGGGATACGGCGTGCTATCGGCAGGGCTAATCTGATATGGAAGTACAACCCGTACATCAACACTACGCCGATTATGCCAACCGTTAAAAAAGCATAAATAAAATAAATTTCAATAGACAAAAAACGGTACATTAACCAAGCCGTGCCTACAATACCTGCTGTCAACAAAATCATGAATTGGCATAAGTTGCCAACAAAATTGATAATAATAGATTTCCAACGATTTTGGGCGGCCACAAAAAGCATTCTGCCACCAAATTCTCCCACCCGATTGGGCGTAAACAGCGAAACGCTGACCCCGGCCAATACCGCTCGGAAAGCATGAGCCTTTGAAATGGGTTCATATTGTTGCATCGAAGGTTGCCATTTCATTACCTCACAAAACCAGTTTGCCGGCATGAACACCAACGTCAGCACCAACCATCCGGGCGAAGATTCGGCTAATCGGGTTTTAAAAACCGACCATAACTCGGTTAAATTATCCTTATTGTGCAGTTCCCACCACAGCAAACCCGCCATTAGCAATAATACGCTAACGCGATAAATATGATTGACGGAAATGCGTATTGTCACGGGAATGACTTTTAAGTCGTTATTGGTTGTTGATTCGCAACTGTTTGATGATTTAGCGTGCCACTGACTGCCGACCGCTGACAGTGGACGGTGTTTACTGCCAACTGTATTGACTGCCGACTAATTTGTTCCCCTGCCAGGCCATTTAGATTTTACGATTTCAAATACGACCGGCAACACCGAAATGCCGATGATGCCCATGATAACTAATTCAAAATTGTTTTTTACAAAACTCAGGGAGCCAAAGAAATAACCGGCCAGCGTCAGGGCTGTCACCCATAAAATGCCGCCGCCGATGCAGTAACCGATAAAACTTGAATAGGTCATGCTTCCCACACCGGCTACAAACGGCGCAAAAGTGCGTACAATCGGAATAAATCGGGCAATCACGAGGGTACGCCCTCCGTGTTTATCATAGAAATCCTGTGTTTTATCAATGTAAGAGCGTTTGATAAACCAATAATCCTTTGTAAACACCTTGGTACCCAAATATTTTCCAAAAAAATAATTGGTATTATCACCCAGAATAGCGGCACAAAACAATAAAGGAATTAGCAACCATACATTCAGAATACCCGTTTTGGCCGTGATAGCGCCCGCTGCAAACAATAAAGAATCACCCGGGAGGAAAGGCGTAACCACTAAACCCGTTTCGCAAAAAATAATTAATGCCAAAATCAGATAAGTTTGCCATTCGTAATCGCGCATGATGGCTTCTAAATGAACATCCAAATGGCGAATAAAATCAAACAATTGATGGAGTAAATCAAGCATAAATAATGAGTTGGATAAATTGGTTGAAATAGTGATTTAATGGTCTGATCTATCGCCAACTTTCTGTCATTGGCTTCATTCAAGATCACCGCAAAGGTAAAGAATATGGTGATAATCGGATGTAAAATACCGTTGGTCGAGAAAATAATGTGTCAGTGCAACCTGTTACTGCAACTTGCAGTCTCTTAGCATACAAATGACATTTAACCAAGCATTATTTAGTAGTGCAATCCTGCATTCAGAACAAAATTTTGATTACCTACAATTTATTTAAAATTAGCATCATTAAAGCCATGTTTTTTAACACAAAATCTTCCGCTATTGCCGCCATTAAATTTTTATGTATATTTCTCGTTGCGGGAATTCTCTCTTTTCCCTCCCCCATAATCGCTCAGCATGTAACCTCTATACTGGAGCACCTCACCCCTCAGGAAGGTGCTGATCTACAATTGGAATTAGACCTGACCGAATTAATTAATGAAAAGAAAAAAGGAACCTATTTTCCCGGCACCCTGACCAGTAAACAAGGTGAGCAATTTGCGGTGGAAGTACGGGCACGCGGTAAATATCGCCGGATGAACTGCGAGCTGCCTCCCCTTAAATTAAAATTTGCAAAGAAGGCACTGCGTAATATGGGTTTAGATACGGTGAATGAAGTCAAGTTAGTGGTTCCTTGTTTTGACAATCCGGAAAGCGAAGCCCACCTGCTTCGGGAATATGCCGCTTATAAAATTTACGAGCAACTTACCCCAAACTGCGTTCGGGCGAGGTTGATAAAAGTGACCCTTCGTGACAGCCACGTAGAGAAAACTTACCGCCCTATGTGGTGCCTCTTGGTGGAACACGAAGAGGAAGTAGCGGCGCGGCTTGGCGGACAGATGGTGGAATCGTACAATATGTCCATGGATAGCATTGTGACCGAGGCATCGGCGTTGAATACCGTATTTCAATACCTGATTGGCAATACTGATTGGGATATTGCCGGTTTCCGTAACATTTACCTGTTTCGCCCTGCTCCCGGAGCAAAAGTTATACCGATACCGTTCGACTTTGATTTTTCCGGTTTGGTGAATGCACCGTATGCCTCTGTTTCGGCCTCCACCGGGTTGCAAACCGTAAAAGATCGCTTGTTAATGAAGAACGACCTGTCAAAACAAGCCATTCGCAGTGCCGTTCAAACGGTCTGCTCACAAAAAACGAAATTAATGGAATTGTGCTCCACCCCAATTTTTGATGCAGTTACCGCACAATCACTTATTCTGTACCTGAATGATTTTTTTACTGTTGCCGAATCAAATAAAGACCTGCCGGTGATGTTGAAAAATGTCAGATGAGTGGTGCCACGGGAATAAATTAATGGAGTAAGTGAAACGTTTTTAATAATTTCATCCATTTTGCCTGGAATTTCCTGAAAGAATGGGTGAAATTATTAAATTTACTTTACTAAGCCTGCCCGTTCCTTATAAATGCAATTTTGCTTTGCGATCCAATAGAACCTCTTTTGTTTCCACGTGCCCCGGGTCGGGTACACAGCAATCAACCGGGCAAACAGCTGCGCATTGGGGTTCCTCGTGAAACCCCACACATTCGGTACATTTATCTGGTACGATATAATAAAAATCGTTAGAAACGGGTGTTTGCTTGCTTGAAGCACCCACTACGGCACCATCTTTCAAGGCATATTCTCCTAACACGGTATTTCCATCGGAAATAGCCCATTCCACCCCGCCTTCATAAATAGCATTATTGGGGCATTCCGGCTCACATGCACCACAATTGATGCACTCATCAGTTATCATTATTGCCATATATTTGTGCTATTGCAGTTTTTAGGCGCAAAGATACGACTAAGGATGTTATCCCGGTATATTTTTTTCACAAAAAACGTTTTGCGTGCCTACATTTGCGCTTGCGTGCAAGGTTATCATGTGTGCATACCAAATAACTAATAATACCTTGGCTGTAAAAACATTTTTTTGTATAGATGCGCATACCTGCGGAAACCCTGTTCGGGTAGTTGCCGGCGGCGGGCCAATTCTGGAAGGCCAGAATATGAGCGAAAAGCGGCAACACTTCCTGCGCGAATACGACTGGATCCGAAAAGGGCTGATGTTTGAACCACGGGGACACGACATGATGTCGGGCAGCATCCTGTATCCCCCGCATGACCCGGCCAATGATGCCGCAGTACTGTTCATCGAAACCAGTGGTTGCCTCCCCATGTGCGGACACGGCACGATTGGTACCGTTACGGTAGCCATTGAGCAGGGATTGATCACGCCGAAACAACCGGGATCGCTTCGATTGGAGGTTCCGGCAGGGTTGGTACACGTAACATACAGGCAAGATGGCAAAAAGGTGAAGTCCGTGAAAATTACCAATGTCAAATCCTACTTAGCCGCACAAGGGGTGGAAGCCCGGTGTAGCGATTTGGGACTTTTGCGTTTTGATGTGGCTTATGGCGGCAATTTTTACGGCATCATAGACCCCCAGGAGCATTTTAAAGGATTGGAGCATTATCGTGCAGAGCAATTGATTGCCTGGGCGCGGGAAATCCGAGCTGCGGTGAATGCGCAATATACTTTTGTGCACCCCGAAAACCCAACCATTCAGGGTATGAGTCACATCCAATGGACGGGCGCGGTGTTAGACCCTGCTTCCACGGCCCGCAATGCGGTGTTTTATGGTGATAAAGCCATTGATCGGTCGCCCTGTGGCACGGGTACCTCCGCCCGCATGGCGCATTGGCACGCAAAAGGTTTGCTCAAAAAAGGCGATGTATTTATTCATGAAAGTATTATCGGGTCTAAATTTATCGGTCGCATAGAAGCCGAAACTACCCTAAACGGGCAACCCGCCATTATACCCAGTGTGGAAGGCTGGGCCATGATTTACGGTTACAACACCATTATTTTAGACGATGAAGACCCGTATGTGCATGGGTTTCAGGTGATATGAGGCGGGACTTATCTTTTTTTGCCACTTTTTTCTGCCAACGTTCCTAATGTATTTTAAAGAGTTTTTCGTCTTGTGATAAAGACAGAACTTCAAAATCACTAATGTCAATATTTGAAGGAATTTTGTCTCTCAAAATAGGGACAATATATTGCCCATTTATACTGTTTGCAACCTCTACAATTGTATTTAGTTGATTATCGTGAATTGTTTCTAATTGGTCGTGCATTATGAAGTGCAGGCATTCGATATCTAATTTGTCTGCAAATTCAATATAAGCAAAATCAAATGCAGCTATTTGCCCTTTTTTCTTTCCCGTGCTTGGGTTTCCTTCAAGATTTGTAACTATAAGTTCGTAACCTTTTTCATTTTTTTGAGTACTCAACAAATACGTTTCGCCATAAAGTCTATTTGACATAACCGAGAAGTACTTATTAAATTCAGTTATTCTATTTTGAATTTGATTATCATTTGATGAAATACCTTCGTTTATTGCTCTTAAATCATTATCAATTCGAGTTAACTTTTCTTGGGAATCAAGCCAAAGTCTTTTTTGTTCTTCTAAATTTCCTTTTCGTTCAAATTGTTTGTTTAATGCTGAAATCACTTTCTCAAAGTCTTCAGCTAAAGTAGATTTATTTAAAGTATTAATTAATTTGTCTTCTTCCTTACGAAGACTTGCTATTTTAGATGTAGTTTTTCTAATTAATTGATCTATTTCGGGCAACTCCTTTGTTATATATTCTAATTTTTCAGAAATTAAATCATTATGAAATTTAACCGTATCTTCAAAAGAAACTTGAATATTCACTATTAAAGATTTTGCTTTTTCATATAGAGATTTAATTTGACTGGTGTCAATTTGAGTAAATTCTTGTTCTAAATCTTCTTTACTTTCATTAATTAAATCCTTTCTTATTTCTAATCTACTTAATTCTGTAGCATTTCTATTTAATGTAGATTTTATTTCATTTAATTTCTCAATATCAGAACTATAATTTTTATTTAGATTGAAATTGTTTTTTCTTTCATTTAATTCTTCAATTTTACCATTTAAAAAAGCAAGTTGTTGTTCGATTAAAGAAAGTTCACCTTCCTTTTTTAATCTTTTTTGAAAATTTTCTTCTTTCTTTTTATTTAAGGATAATCGCTCTTTTTCGTTATGATTATCTGTATCTATCCCAAGCCAGAATAGGTATAATGCTTCATAAACCTCAGAACTTGCAAATGAATTTAAAACCTTGACAATGTTATTCATTTTGTTTTTTTCATCCCTGATATTCTTTGATATGATTTGTCTAAAAGTTGGCTTATCAACTGACGATTTAAATATCTCGTTTTTTAGTTGTGTATCAAACTCCTTGTCATTAATTATATTTTCTCCGTTAATTTCTTGCACTTTTTTGTTACGTAACAAAAAATTTTTTCGAATGGTAACTTGTTTTTTTGCAACTTCGTCTAAATTATCAACTAAAATAACCGTAACTATAATTCCAGTATTTTTTAAAAAATTCTCAATTGTTGTATTTGGTTGTTTTTTAAATTCCGTGTCTTGATAAATGTTTTTGCCATCTGCTCCAAAACAATAATCTACCAGCCTTAAAACAGTTGTTTTGCCTACATTGTTACCCGTGGCTTGTTGGGAATTGTTAATAGGAGTTTCATCTACAATAAGATTTATTCCCTTATGAAAAGAAATATTTCTAATTATAGTATTTTTATTTTGTATGATTACTTGCTTTAAAAATATTTTAGTATCAGTCCTTTATTGCCTTTTTTTATAACTCCCAAAACAAATAGCCAATCTAATGTCAGGGAATATAAATTCAATGACACTTTACTCGATTTGTTTACGGATAGAAATAGTTCGAAATAATCAATTTCTTGTTGATTAAATAAAGTGAGTGCTTCTATTACCTTACCTCCAAGATAATATAAATCTCTTTCTGGATTAGTATTTTTATTTACAATCATTTTGTTGGAGGTTCTTCTAAAATATTACAACGCATAAAAGCATCAACTAATATAATTAATAGACTTGTATTTATGACTTCAATTGGTAAATTTGTAATCGAATTTGAACTATTATCAATAATTTTCCAAAGTTCATCTTTAATGGTTCCAGTCGTCACGCAATTAACTAACGGAAATATACATTCATTCATTTCGGATTCCTCCAAATTACTTTTAACAATGGTTCGTTAAGAATTTAGCCTTTTAATTCGGCATTTCTCGGTGTTTTGATATTTATTTCAGCTTTCGGTAGGTTGCCGTAAGTCAAAATAAATAAGAAGCATACTTTAAATGCTCTGTTTCCTTTAAAAACGGTAAGAAATGCCTGAATTTTTTTAACGAACCATTGTTTAACCATTGATAATTTAATAATCCCCAAAACCATCTATATTTGCCGCTTCAATTCATAGTGATTAGCCTGCTGTATCCATGTTAAAATTTTCTAAATTCATTTCCAACGAACTGTTGAACCTCTCAGTGGGTTATTTAGCCGGGTTATCGGCCTCCTCATTAGTAGCCAAGTTTTTTGTCAAAAAAGGAATAGGCAACCTTTGGGGATTGGCCGCCAAACGGGAGGCAGTAAAAAAAGACGACTATGAATGGTTGCTTTTCGGAGCCTCTTACCTGATCGGCCTCGCCGTGATGCTGGCCGTGAGTTATTTAATGAAATCCATCCGAAAACCAGCGGCATGAATACAACTTCTATCCTCATTCGGAATGCACGCATCGTTAATCGGGGCCGTATCACAGTGGCAGACTTGTATGTCCGGCAAGGCCGGATAGAGGAGGTATAGCACACCGACCCGCGTCGGGTATGGGTGATATCCAAATCTTCATGGGCAGCAGTACCGGCAATATGCTGGTAGGCGAACCCAAAACCTTAGAAAATATTTTTGCTAAAACGCCTGTGCTGGTGACTACCGTTGTGAAGATGAAGCCACAACGCATCGCTAAACATTACTTAATTGGAAATAATAGCGATTTTATTTTGTTGCAAATGCCTGTTTTCCAATATTTTGTGAAATTCTTCCTTCTCCATTTCTCCCTTCATTATTGCATATCACCTTGAATGGGCGGTGGTGTCCCCGTCCGCTTTCCTCTGTTTCCGCGATTTCTTCGATGCTTTTTATTAGTTTCCGACGAACCTGCTGCTGCTGTAGCACCGGAAGGCTGAGCAGTAGTATTTTGAGGTGTCGAAACAGCATTGGCTGGCTTTCCCGGTCGGTTATTTTCATTCCGGGGCTGTTCTCGGCGTGCGGGGTTCTGCGATCGTCCGCCGGAAGATTTTCCTTGTGGCGGCCTTCTTTGTTTACCGTCGTTGCGATGGCGCTCGGTAGGCTCTCCGGCGCCAGTACTGTAGCCCGGCGGGAGGGTTTGTTTTGGTATTTCCTTGCCCAGAAAGGCTTCAATGCGCCGGAAACGGCTCATATCGGTTGGAGAGACCAGCGTAACGGCAGCACCTTTGCGGGCGGCACGCGCCGTGCGGCCTATGCGATGCACATAATCTTCGGCATCATTGGGTACATCGTAATTGATCACAATATCAATGCCATCCACGTCAATACCCCGGCTCAATACATCGGTGGCAACGAGGATGTCCACTTTGCTATTTCTGTAATCGAGCATCACCTGCTCGCGCATCTCCTGTTCAATATCGCTGCTGACCATACCCACTGACAATCCTTTGGCGCGCAGTTTTTGATAGAGCGCACTTACGGAACGTTTGGTAGAGCCAAATACAATGATGCGTTGACCCTTCTTGTCGCCGAGCAGCTCCGTGATGAGCGCGAGTTTATGGCCTTCACTGACGATAAAAGCGCTCTGCGTGACGTTTTCTGCGGGTTTTGACACGGCTATTTTGACCATTTCCGGGTCTTGTAGCAATGTTTTTGCCAATTTTAGTACGCCTTGCGGCATGGTAGCGGAAAACAGCAGGCTTTGCCGTTTGGGGTTGATTTTATCAATAATTTTTGTCAAATCGGGCATAAAACCCATATCCAGCATACGGTCAGCCTCGTCGAGGATGAGAAAACGAAGCCGGGTAAAATTGACATACCCCATATTCAAATGGGCGATCAGGCGACCGGGCGTGGCAATAACTATATCTACCCCTTCGGTCAGGGCATTTTTTTCACGGGCAAATTCTTTACCATCGCCACCGCCATAAATGGCAATAGACGATACGCCGGTATAATAAGAGTAGGCTTCAATGACCTGATCTATTTGAGCCGCCAGTTCACGCGTGGGTACAATCACCAACGCCTGCGTGTAATTGGCCTCGCCGGAAGTAAGGATATGGTGTAATATGGGCAATACAAACGCAGCGGTTTTACCAGTACCGGTTTGTGCTGTGCCAATCATGTCTTTGCCTTCCAGAATTAAGGGAATGGCTTGTGCCTGAATGGGCGTGGGCGAAGGGTATTTCATGACCTCGATGCCGTCTAAAATATCGGGATGGAGGCCAAAATCAGAAAAGTCCAAAGTAATAGTTTGAAGTGATTTGAGGGTTATTAATTTGTTGATTTGAGGGTTATTAATTTTGTGGGGTATAGATTCAAATAAAAGTGGTGCAAAGATACGAATAAAATGACGAATAGGGCTTACTATTGCTTGTATTGCCCTAATATTTCAAATTAAATTTTAAAAACCCGAACTTGCAGCGTTTTTATCTGTTTTTATACGTGCTGATTAATCTTTAAATGACTATGAATACCCAACTAAAGGATATCCGCGACACCGCAGATATAAAATTATTGATTGATTCTTTTTATGCCAAAGCTACCACAGATGCCGAAATAGGTTATATTTTTACGGAGGTAGCCAAGGTGGATTTTGTACACCATCTTCCCGTTATGTATGGATTTTGGAGTTTTTTACTATTAGGAACCCCGGGTGCTTATCAGGGAAATCCCATTCAAAAACACTTGGATTTACACCAAAAACATCCACTGAAAGCCGCCCATTTTGATCGTTGGGTGGCACTCTTTTCCGCAAGTGTGGATGCGTTGTTTTCCGGTCCAACCGCAGAAAATGCAAAATTTCGCGCCTTTAGCATTGCAGAAACCTGGAAGTACAAGTTTGATACCTTATTTTGACACCGTTCCTAATACCATGAATTAACGACTCAGTACTTACAGCAATACACCCCTTTTTTCATGTCTCGTAACAACCGCATATTGGACGAACTCTCCCGCGCCGGCATTACACTGCTGCTGCGAGAGCCTTTTTTTGCGCACCTGCTGGGCAGCATCAATAAAGAAATAGTCGAAAACGATCATGAGGTTAAGACATTGGCCATCAGTACCGGACAAAGTACGCTGATCTTGTATGTAAATGCCGATTTTTGGGATAATCATCTAACATCACCCGACCTGCGGTATGGCCTGCTCAAGCACGAAATGCTACATTTGGTCTTCCGGCATACGCTGGCCAACGAGCCTCAAATGAATTCACTGTTGCTCAATGTCGCTTTTGATTTAGTCGTCAATCAATACATAGATCGAAGCCAACTATTGGAAGACAGTTTATTTATAGAATTATTCCCTGAATTACAGCTGAAAGGGGGACAAACGTGGTTTTATTATTATCAGAAATTGGCAGAATTGCATAAACAAGGCAGTCAGGAAGGAGAAGGGAAATCTGCCGGAGCAGAATTATTACAGGGTATAAATCCCGATTCACATGGCTTGGACCGACATAAACCCTGGAAAAACATGCTCAACCGATCCGAATTAGAGCAATCGGTGACAGAAATTCATTTGGACAGTATGTTGCGGTTAGCGCAGCAACGCACCGGATCGCAGGCGTGGGGCAGTATGCCCGGCGAAATACAGGATGCTATCGGTGCGCCTGGCACTATTGCGCCTGAATTGTCGTGGCGGGCCATTTTGCGGTTGTTTGTGGGAAATGCCAGCAAAACCAGCCTGCGCAATACCATCAAGCGCTCCTCCAAAAGATACGGTACTACACCGGGCATTAAGGTGCGGCGCAGGCATCGGCTGATGGTGGCGGTGGATACCTCCGGCAGCGTTAGTCAGACAGATTTGGATATTTTTTTTAAAGAAATCCATTTTTTATGGCGTACGGGTGCCACGTTTGATATGGTGGAATGCGACACCCGGATCGGGCGGCGTTATGAATATAAGGGCGCGGCACCGCGCTCCGTCTATGGGCGTGGCGGCACCAATTTCAATCCTCCACTGGAGTTGGCCAACCTGGAACGGCCGGATGGGTTAATTTACTTCACGGATGGGTATGCTCAAACGCCTGCCATCCACGTGCGGGTTCCTGTCTTGTGGATACTGACAAAAAACGGGGTCAACCTTTCAGAAGAGGCCACTAAAAAATTGCCCGGAAGAAAAATTAAATTGGAAAAATAGACAGGGAACGTTTTTACAAAACTTAGTGTCGCCAATATTTTATATAACTCCAAGTCGCACGACATGGGGCTATTTAAACAAAAAGATGGGCAATTTGAGTGAAAAGGAATCAGATAAGATTGATACTTTATTTTGACACCGTTCCTTAACGACAAGGCTCCGTAAACGGCGCTTGTCGTTAAGCCTTTGTTGAACGCAGCCGGGCGACCCTTACCACGAGATCATCCGTGATAAGGGCCGTTCCATTTTTAGCAAAGCCGTAAAAAAAATCTTTGGTATGGTTTTTCAACCTGCAATTGGCCTCTTCTGCGATACCCGTAAGTCGGTGAAATAAAACGCCCCCTGCCCATCAAAGCGGCGGCGAATGTGTATGACCCGGAGTGGGCGGTGTATTTTGAGCGTCGTCGGCAAGAGAAAATAGTCGGAAAATTTGCGGACACCATCTTTCGGTGTACCTTTACCGCCGCCAGGCGGGCAAATGTGCACCCATTGTCGTCAGGTCATCATGGCTGCAACAGGCTGGGAAAGGGCATCCCCCGCACGAAATATTAAAAAAATAATGAGCGAAATAAATAGGAAAGAACCACCTGTTCCTTACTATTTACTCGTTCCTAAAGATGCAGTATCATGATGAATTTTCAATAAACCTAATAAACCAGTAAACACACATGACATTTTTAAACTGGAACCTGGTATTCAAGATCGTTCTTCAAATTGCCTTTTTTACCCTGCTTTCCTGCCATCGAATCGTTATTAACCAGCATACGAACCACAATATGCCACTCTTTGCTATTCCTTTTGAGTCTAACCCCAACCAAACCCTTACCTATTACGAGGCCATTGATTGTTATAAAAAAATGGCTGCTGCGCACCCGCACATTTTTCGGCTGACCGCCGTGGGAAGTACCGACAGTGGGGAGCCGCTGCACGTGGCGGTCTTGTCAACCACTGGCGAATTTGAGCCGGAAAAAATACGACAGTCAGGAAAACGTATCCTGCTCATCAATAACGGCATTCACCCCGGTGAGCCGGAAGGCATTGATGCCACGGTGTTGCTCCTGCGCGATTATTTGGCACACCCGGAACAATTACCGGCTTTGGCGAATTTGGTCATCGTTGTAATTCCGGTTTATAACATTGACGGCTGCCTCAATCGAGGAAGTTTTAGCCGCGCTAATCAGGAGGGGCCTGAAAGTTATGGCTTTCGCGGTAATGCCCGGAATTACGACCTCAATCGCGATTTTGTAAAATGTGATTCCCGTAATGCCCGCACGTTCAATCAGATTTTTCGCACGTGGAATCCCGATATTTTTGTGGATAACCACACCAGCAATGGCGCTGATTATCAATATACTATGACGCTGATTGCTACTCAACACGACAAGTTGGAAGCACCATTGGGCAGTTTTTTGCAGGAAACTATGCTGCCAGCCCTCTATGGAGATATGAAACAACGCGGCTGGGAAATGATTCCTTACGTGGATGGCCCCGGAGAAACCCCCGACAGCGGTATTATGGGTTTTGTGGATTACGGCCGATATTCCACGGGTTATGCAGCACTGTGGAATACCATCGGCTTTATGCCGGAAACCCACATGCTCAAATCCTTCAAAGATCGCCTGTGGAGCACCCGTGCATTTATGGAATCGGTCATAGCATTCGTCGGTCAACACCACACAGCCATTGGGCAGGCGCGCGCCGCAGCCGTTGAAAAGACGCGCACCAAAAAGACCTTTGCCTTGGATTACAACATGGATCATAATCGTCGCGATACCCTGATTTTTAAAGGGTATGAAGCCAAATATAAGCCCTCAGAGGTAAGCGGTTTGCCGCGCCTGTGGTATGACCGGAAGGCACCTTTTGAAAAACCTATCCCATACTACAATTATTTCAACCCGTCCGTCACCGTGGAGCGACCGGTAGCCTATATTATCCCGCAGGCATGGGAACCGGTAATTGACCGGTTGGCTTTGAATGGCGTGGTCATGTCGCGCCTCACCGAGGAGACAACGGTCAGCGTAGAGACCTACTTTATCAAAGATTTTAAAACCCGCAACGGCTGGGAGGGACATTATTATCATTCAGGCGTTCAGTTGGAAGCCAAAACCTTGTCTCGTACCTTCCACAAGGGCGATTACGTGGTATATGCCAATCAGGATGCCAATCGGTACCTGATGGAGACATTAGAGCCGCATGCACCCGATTCGTGGTTTGCCTGGAATTTTTTTGAACCGATCCTGATGCAAAAAGAATATTTTTCAGGGTACGTATTTGAAGACTTAGCCGCCGATTTCCTGAAAAAAAACCCGGCTGTTCGCACCGAATTGGAGGCTAAACGTGCCGCAGATGCTACTTTTGCCGCAGATGCAAAAACACAATTGGATTGGGTATATCGCCAATCGCCGTGGTATGAACCCACGCATCGGATGTATCCGGTGGGGCGCATGATGACAGAGGTAAAACTGCCAGTCAGATAAAAATTGCTGGATTAAGACCTTTTTTCCGAATGCTCACAAAAAAAGTGTACACCTGCAAAATCTTTCTTTAGTTAGCAGGTAAGTAGGTAAATAGCAACAATCGTAGTTTTGAATTTCATTAATTACCTTATTATCAAGGGTTTGTGAGACTTTGGACTGTGGACTATTGACTGTGGACTACTTATGCAGGTTTTTGAAGAAAAAATAAAAAAAATAAAAAAAATTTGGTGCATTAAAAATAAACATTGTACCTTTGCGTCGCTTTTGAAAAAAGGCATGGATTGGTAGTTCAGTTGGTTAGAATGCCGCCCTGTCACGGCGGAGGTCGCGGGTTCGAGTCCCGTCCAGTCCGCAAAAAGGTCAATTAACTGTTTAACAGTTGATTGGCCTTTTTTCTTTCCTTTTTTAAGTGCGCTGCCTGATGGTAGCGATTTTGGTTTTTTCTACCCGTTTTTCCTACCTTTGCCTCGAACAAAACATTTTCGATGAGCAAACTACTCCTTATTCTTTTACTGGCCATGCTCTCCCACAGGGTAGTGCAGGCCCAGCGGTTAGATCACCACGACCTGCTGCTTTTTTCAATCAGTAAAGGCGCCGACAGTCTTTGGCGACCTGCGGCTCCGGTATTCCTCACTGCTTTTAACCGAACGGGCTACAACAATCAGCCATCTTTTTTTTCGGCCAATGAATTGTGGCTCACTGCGCAACTACCCGAAGATGGGGAGCAAACAGATATGCAAGCCTTAGACCTCGTCACCCGTGCGCGTACCCGCGTGACGGCCACTCCGGGTACCTCGGAGTATTCGCCAACGCTCATGCCGGGCGGACGGCGTTTTAGCGCCATTCGGGTGGAGGAAGATGGCACGCAGCGGCTGTGGTCGTTCCCACTGGATCGCTCCGACAGCGGGCGACCCGAAATGCCCAATATCACGGCGGTGGGGTATCATTGCTGGCTGCGTGATACGGTATTGGCGCTTTTCATTGTGGGCGACGATGGCAACCCGCATACGCTCCAGATGGTAGGCACCCGCGCTAAAAAACCACAGCGGATTGCCACCAATATCGGGCGCTGTATGCTCGCTTTGCCGGATGGCCGTTTGGCATTTATACAAAAACCAACCGACGATACCTGGCTGTTGAAGACCTATCAACTCAAAACCAATCAAACGGAAGTGGTGGTGAAAATGCCAAAAGGCAGTGAAGACTTTACCCTGATGGCGGACGGTACTTTTGTGACTGGCAACGGCAGTAAATTACTGCAATACCAACCGGGCCGCGATGTGGATTGGCGTGAATGTGGCGATTTATCCAAATATGGCGTGAAAAATATCACGCGATTGGCCGCACACCGGAGTGGAAAATTAGTGGTGGTGGTGCAGTGATTCAAACCGGTAGCCTTTATTTGAAAACACCTGCAAGATACGCGGAAGCGCATACCGGATATTTTCAGTCGCTTTGATATTGTCGTGCAGCACCACAATAGAACCGGGTCGGGCATTACGAAGAACGTTGTTCAGGCATTTTTGTGGCGTAATGCTTTGGTCAAAATCACCACTCAACACATCCCACATCACCACCTGATAGTCAGCATGAAGGGCCGCGTGTTGTTGCCGGGTCATTCGCCCGTAAGGTGGCCGAAACAACCGGGTGTTCACTTGTTCCTGACACCGCTGCACATTGTCCAAATACGGAGTAAGGGGTGTTTTCCAGCCGTTTAGGTGGTGGAAAGTGTGATTGCCTGCTGCGTGACCTTCGGCTATGGTGCGTTTGAAAATATCCGGGTATTTGTGTACATTATCCCCCACACAAAAAAAAGTGGCTTTGGCTTGAAATGGCTGAAGTGTGTCCAATATCCAGGGCGTTAATTCAGGTATGGGGCCATCGTCGAAAGTAAGGTACAACACCTTTTCTTTGGCAGAAACACGCCACAAGCAGGGGGGCGACAACCACCGGAGCAGGGCGGGTGTTTTTACAAGGTACATTTTTTAATCATTTTTTATCGTAAAATACTACTCAAAAATTTGCCGACAAAATAGGGTCTCCCTCCGTTTTATAAGGGCTGAAGCGGGCAAAAAGCTCTTCGCTATACCAGCCGGTGCTTTTAGTTTTCGCTACCATATCCTTGTGATGTTTATTGTGGTAAGCGAAGGCCCGCATATCATCACCATTTTTCCAAATACTAAAGGTGGCTTGATATCTAAAAGGCAATTCGCCGATGCCGGCCGCAAATAAGGGCCTTTTCCCATCCTTCAGACTATTGCTCACAGCGGGTACGTCCTTCCAAAATCGGATCATGTCTTTCCACTTTATAGTAGCGCGAGTGAGTACCGCAACCGGCAATGCAGCATTGTAATTTTCACTTACTTTAAATGGAACTACTTTACTCCACAATCCGTGTACCATTGTTGTTCGCAAATAAATGGATTGTTTGGTACTACAATGCCGAATATAGCGTTGATATTCCGGCGATTTTGAAAAAAATACGGCTGCATCCGCTTCGCACACCCAAACACACAACAGCACATATTGGCTGAGATCAGGTAGTACACTAAACCCGTCTTTACTGCCACTACCCATCAATTTCGCAAAAGTCAATCCCCGGGTGGAAGCAATTGCCCGTATAAAATAGGCCATACTCACGAGTGCAAAAAATTTATTTATAAAACCGCTAAATTTAAATATAGTAACTGTTGTTATTTGCTTTTCTGACATAATAATGCGTTAATGGAGTATTTGAAGCATTGGGTAACAGGCATTTTTTAGGCAGAATGTACGCTGTTTTTACTTATTATTCTGTCAATATCCGATAAATTCTGTAAATTCTGCCCACCCAAACTACATAGTGAAACATACATTGCTTGGATGAAAATATTGAACATCGCTACGCGAAAAGTGTTTATAAAAATGGAAGGTTGGGTAAAATAAGGATGGATAAAAAAGCACTATTGGGCTGCGCATTAACTGATGTACCCTCTTCAGATCATCCGGATCATCGAAAAATTTATTTAATAAAAAAAAATTTTACGCGTTTATATCCGTAAATGAATTAGTTGATCGTACCGGTACAATTTTTTTTGCAAAAAAAATTGTACCGGTACGATCAACTAATTTATTACCGTGCTACTATGAGTAAATCTAAAAAAATCGCCATCATTGGCAGTGGAATCGCGGGACTTGCGGCCGCTATCCGATTGGCACAAAAAGGTCACCAGGTTGATGTTTATGAAAAAAATGATTATCCGGGTGGTAAGCTGTCTCATTTTGATTTGAATGGATTCAGTTTTGATGCCGGGCCATCGCTATTTACACAACCTGAAAATATTATTGATCTTTTTCGCATTTGTGGCGAATCCATAGACGACTATTTTCATTACACGCCTGTAAGTACAGCGTGTACCTATTTTTTTGAATCCGGCATTGTAGTAAAGGCTTACGTTGACAACCAGTTATTTGCTGCTGAACTTGCTGAAAAAGTAGGGGAAGATGCTGACAAGGTATTAGCCTATCTGCGTACATCGCGCAGCGCCTACACTAATATCGGAGAATTATTCCTCCATCACTCCTTACACAAACTAAAAACCTTTTTCCATCCGGCCGTCTGGAGGGCGCTCGGCTCCACGAAACTTTCCTACCTGTTTTCCTCCATCCACCACTATAATTCAAAGGCATTTGACCGTCCGGAAACCGTGCAGATTTTCGACCGATTTGCTACTTACAATGGCAGTAATCCGTATACCGCACCGGCTATGCTCACCATGATACCGCATCTTGAGCAAAATGAAGGCACTTTTTACCCTTTCGGTGGCATGATCAGCATTTCACAGGCCCTGTACCAACTCGCCTTGAAAATGGGGGCAACTTTTCATTTTAGTACGGAAGTAACGGCCATTCTAACGGCTGAAAACAACGTGAAAGGCATCACGGTAAATGATTCTGATATGCAATATGATACCGTAGTTTCCAATATGGATGTCTATTACACCTATAAAAACCTGTTGAAGGATAGTAAAAAAGCCGCTAATATAACCAAACAGGAAAGAAGCAGCAGCGCAGTCATCTTTTATTGGGGAATAGACAAAACATTTCCGCATCTCGATCTGCACAATATTTTCTTTTCTGAAAATTATACGGCAGAATTTGATCACATTTTTTCAAAAAAAACCATGTACCATGATCCTACTATATACATCAATATTACCTCAAAAATGGAGCCTTCGCAGGCACCGGTGAATGCTGAAAATTGGTTTGTCATGGTAAATGCCCCCCACGATGTCGGACAAGATTGGGATGCGTTCAGAGCAGCGTGCAAAAAAAACATCATTGGAAAACTAAGCAAAATACTACAATTGGATATTGAAAAACATATCATTGCAGAAAATTACTTAGACCCAAAACTAATAGACACTCGCACTTCGAGTTACACGGGCAGCTTGTATGGAACGAGTAGCAACAGCAAATTCGCTGCTTTTTTGAGGCATCCAAATTTTTCAAATGCAACAAAAGACCTATATTTTGCCGGGGGCAGCGTACATCCCGGAGGCGGCATACCGCTTTGTCTGAAAAGTGCGAAAATTGTATCAGAACTCATAGAAACAGCATCAGAATAAAACTTTAAACTTCATTCTGACACCACTCCACAGGAACGGCAAATAATAACTTGATAATTTTACGTAGGTTAGTTTTTGTTCAAACAACTATCTTTTTGGGCGAATAGTGATGCTATTTAAACAAAAAAATGGGCCGTTTGGGAGGAAAGGAATCACATCAAATAGTTAAGTTATTGTTTACCCGTACCATACAGGGAAATCATCAAAAGTCATGACAGTCTCCTACTATAAGAAAAGCAAAATATTTGCCCTCGCTGTATTTGTTGCCTGCCTGTTTCATGTTAGCGGATATATAGGTATGCAAACGGCATCCAGAAACTGGTTCATATCTATGACCCCTCTGACCCTGACACTGATGGCAGTTTTGTTGTTTTTTACCGATACACATCGAGACCGCAGGTTTTATCTTTTCTTCCTGCTTTGTTTTGTCACAGGATATCTGTCAGAATTAATTGGTATCAATACCGGTTTGTTGTTTGGCAATTATACTTATGGCTCGGCGATGGGCGTAAAAATAGCGGGTGTTCCGCTCATGATCGGCATACAGTGGTTTGTCACCGTTTACTGTGCAGGGCAGTTAACCAAATATATTCTCAACAAAACTACCTGGTTAACCGGCAAATCTGCCTGGCCGCCAATAACACTGGCCGCCATTGGCGGAGGACTCACCACCCTCTATGATTACCTCCTAGAACCTGCCGCTATCCGGTTGGGCTACTGGACCTGGCTTCCTGACGGGGTAGTTCCTTTTTATAATTATGTGTGTTGGTATTTAATTAGCAGCTTCCTGTTGTTTTGCTTTTTTTTCCGGGAAAACAAGAACGAAAAAATCAATGCTTTTGCCTTAATACTGATGTTAATTCAGGCAATTTTCTTTATTTTGCAATAAGAAACAGCATAAAATCAATAGCCCATAGCCCAGAGTTACCCAATTGAGGGGATGAATAATAAAGCAATTAATGAAAGCCAAAACCGCGATTATTTCAACGCACTTACTCAACCAACTAATTTTTGCTAAATAAAAAATCCTGCAAATCTTGTCAATCCTGTGAAATCAACACAACATCCTGTGAAATCAACACAACATCCTGTGAAATCAACACAACATCCTGTAAAATCCAGTCAATCCAGTTAAATCACTACAACATCCTGTCAATCCTGCAAATCTTGTCAATCCTGCAAATCTTGTCAATCCTGTGAAATCAACACAACATCCTGTAAAATCAATACCTGCTACTAAGGCCGAAGAGGTTTTTTGCCAATTTCAAAAACAAATCGTGTCAAATTCCAAGATTTTCCGTTCCTTTGCCTGACCATGAAAAAGCTCTTTTTATTAGACGGCCATGCGCTCATTTATCGCGCCCATTTTGCTTTCATTACCCGCCCCTTAGTCAATTCCAAAGGCTGGAACGTCTCCGCCGTACAGGGATTTATCCGCACCCTGTGGGATATGATACAGACCGAAAAACCCACGCACCTCGCCGTGGTATTTGACCTGCCCGGCGGCACCTTCCGCCACGAGCAGTTTGCCGCCTACAAAGCCAATCGTGAAGCGCAACCGGAGGATATCACCTTTGGCATTCCCTGGGTGCAACGCATTGTAAAGGCTATGAACATTCCTGTGGTCACCGTGCAAAACTACGAAGCCGACGACGTGATCGGCACATTAGCCAAACAAGCCGCCCGAATGGATTATTCCGTCTATATGGTCACACCCGACAAAGACTTCGGACAATTGGTGGAAGAGCATGTCTTTCTCTATCGTCCGGGGCGGCAGGGCAACGACACCGAAATATGGGGCATCAAAGAAGTATGCGAACGCTGGGGCATTCAGCGGGTAGATCAGGTAGTGGATATGCTCGCGCTCATGGGCGATGCGGTGGACAATATTCCGGGTCTGCCGGGCATTGGAGAAAAAACGGCCACTAAACTGTTAGAAACATTCGATAACGTTGAAAACCTGTTGGCCAATGCCGATCAACTAAAGGGCAAACAGCAGGAAATTGTGCGTAACCACGCAGATAAGGCCACCCTGTCCAAGTGGTTAGCCACCATTGACACCAACGTACCTATCCAATTTGAAGAAAGGACTTTTGAAATTGAGCCGTTTGACCGCGAAGCGCTGATCGAAATTTTTAAAGAATTGGAATTCCGGTCGTTGGCAGAAGCCATCCTGAAACACCCGCTCGCCTCGCCACCCGCCGCCCCAAAAGCCGCCCCTGTACCAGCGAAAACAACGACTAAAAAAGTCGCTCCTGTTTCCACCGGCTCCGGCGTGCAGGGGAGTTTATTTGGTGATGCCGAAATGACGGGCAGCAACCCTGACACGGCAGCAGCAGAACCTGCCGGGGAAACCAATAGCGAACCCACGCCAGACATCACCGCTGCCGAATTTAATATCCACAACGTACCCCATACTTACCATTTGGCTGACACCCCCGAACTTCGGGCGGCTTTGATTGAACAACTCAGCGCGGCACCTGCCATCTGCTACGACTCCGAAACCACGGCACTCGAAGCCGCACAGGCCGATTTGGTGGGATTTTCCTTTTCCATCCGGCCTTATGAAGCCTGGTACGTACCCATTCCGGCCGACCGCACGGCGGCCCAACAATTAGTAGAGGAATTTCGGCCCGTTTTTGAAAATGAAAATATAGAAAAAATCGGGCAAAACCTAAAGTACGATGTCATTGTACTGAAAAACTACGCGGTAGAGTTGCGCGGTGCTTATTGGGATACCATGTTGGCTCATTACCTGATCGAACCCGAACTCCGGCACAACATGAACTATATGTCGGAAACCTACCTGCGATACAGCCCCGTTAAAATAGAGACCCTGATTGGCAAAAAAGGCGCGCAACAAGGCACCATGCGCGATGTTCCGCTCGAAAAAATCAAGGATTATGCCGCCGAAGATGCCGATATTACCCTGCGACTGCGCGACTATCTGGCCCCAAAATTAGAGGCTGGCGGCCCCGGATTAGTCAAATTATTCCGGGAAGTAGAAACGCCCTTGGTGAAGGTATTGGCCGATATTGAACACGCCGGCGTGCGGATTGATCCCGATTTTTTGAAAATTTATTCCGATGAATTAGCCATTCAAATCAACAGTTGGGAAACCAAAATTTTGGAAAGCACCGGTTATACATTCAATGTAGGCAGCCCCCGGCAGGTTGGAGAAGTGTTATTTGATCGCATGAAAATACCTTATCCCGGCAAAAAAATGAAATCAGGGCAATACAGTACCGACGAAGAAATTTTGTCTGAACTGGCTCCGAATCACCCTGTTTGCGCCGATATTTTACAGTTTCGGGCGCTTTCCAAGCTAAAAAGCACCTATGTAGACGCCCTGCCAGCGCTGATCAACCCGCGCACGGGCCGGGTACACTCTTCCTTCAATCAGGCATTGGCCGCAACCGGCCGTTTGAGCAGCCAAAACCCCAACCTGCAAAATATTCCCATCAAAACGGCAGAAGGCCGGCGGGTACGAAAAGCCTTCATTCCGCGCAGTGCCGATCATGTTCTGCTTTCGGCGGATTACTCACAAATAGAATTGAGGCTCATCGCTGAAATTAGCGGCGACGAAGCGATGATTGATGCCTTCCAAAAAGGATTGGATATCCATACCGCTACTGCCGCACGAGTGTATGGCGTACCGCTCGAACAAGTGACTGCCGAACAACGCCGGGCGGCAAAAACCGTCAACTTTAGTATCATCTACGGAGCCGGAGCCAGCAACCTGAGCAGCCAGTTGGGCATCAAACGCACAGAAGCCAAAGAATTGATAGACAATTACTTCCGGGAATACGGCGGGTTGAAGCGATACATGGAAGACATTGTGACTTTTGCCCGCAACAACGGCTATGTAGAAACCCGTTTAGGCCGCCGCCGTTTCCTGCGCGACATCAACAGCGGAAACGGGATGATGCGCAGCATGAATGAACGCATTGCCGTCAATACGCCCATACAAGGCACCGCCGCCGACCTCATCAAAGTAGCGATGGTCAATATCCGCGAGGCCATGCGCGCCGAAAAAATGGCCTCCAATATGATCCTTCAGGTACACGATGAATTGGTGTTTGATGTACGCCGCGATGAACTTGACCGATTAAAAGAAATCGTCAGCGATAAAATGCGCAACGCTTTACCCGGGTTGAAAGTGCCGATTTTGGTGGAAATGGGAACGGGGGATAACTGGTTGGAAGCGCATTGAGCCTATGGAAAAAAAATTATGTTGACCCGCTTATTGGGGCAGGTAATAGGCACCTCTAATCTAATGACGAAAGTCATGTGTCTTGGTTACTTTATTCTTTTACCGTTCCTAAGGTTGTTTAACGCCTAAAGCCTCCGCCCCCTTTCGGCATACCACCCGGCGTCCCTGGCATCGGTGAATTGGCCATTTGGTGCATCATTTTTTTCATGTGTTCAAAGTTTTTCATAAACAGATTGATGGTATCCAATGGCTGGCCACAACCACGGGAGATGCGTTTTTTGCGGCTCAGGTTGATAAGATCCGGGTTGGCGCGTTCCTTGGGTGTCATGCTCTGCACGATGGCTTCCACCCGCGCAATTTGCTTATCGTCAATTTGTACATCTTTCAGGGCTTTGCCCAGACCGGGAATCATGCCGAGCAGGCTTTTTATGTCGCCCATTTTTTTCACCTGCTGCATTTGGCCGATGAAGTCGTTAAAGTCAAACTTATTTTGTTTGATGCGCTTTTCGATACGCTTAGCTTCCACTTCGTCAAAGTCCATCTGGGCTTTTTCCACGAGCGATACGATGTCGCCCATACCCAAAATTCGCTGCGCCATGCGGTCGGGATAGAACACATCCAAGGTGTCCAGTTTTTCACCCATAGACACAAATTTAATGGGCTTCCCAACGGTATACTGGATGCTCAGGGCTGCACCACCACGCGTATCACCATCTAATTTGGTGAGTACAACCCCGTCAAAATTGATGCGAGTATTAAACGCTTCGGCGGTATTGACGGCATCCTGACCCGTCATGGAGTCCACCACAAACAGTGTTTCAGTGGGCTGCACAGCGGCTTTGATGCGCTCCACTTCCTCCATCATCAGTTCATCAACGGCTAAGCGGCCGGCAGTATCCACAATGATAACATTGTGCCCGTGTGCTTTGGCGTGTTTGAGCGCATTTTGCGCAATTTCTACCGGATTTTTATTGTCAATTTCTGTGTAAATGGCTACTTTAAGGCTTTCCGCTAATACTGTCAGCTGATCAATAGCCGCAGGGCGATACACGTCGCAAGCCACCAAAAGGGGCGATAACTGGCGTTTTTCTTTCAGGTATTTGGCCAACTTACCACAAAAAGTAGTTTTACCGCTACCCTGCAAGCCCGCTACCAGCACCACACCGGGGCTGCCTTTCACATTGATGCCTACGCTCTGGCCACCCATGAGTTCGGTAAGTTCATCCAGCACGATTTTCACCATCAACTGGCCGGGTGATACGCTTTTTAGTACGTTTTGAGCACCCATTGCCTTATCTTTTACCCGGTCGGTAAAGTCTTTGGCAATTTTATAATTCACGTCGGCACCCACTAAGGCGCGGCGAATTTCTTTGATGCTCTCTGCTATATTGAGCTCGGTGATGCGGTTATTTCCACTTAAGATTTTAAAGGCACCTTCTAAACGGTCGCTTAGGCTTTCAAACATGATATGCTATTGTGTTGCTGTATGGTTGTACGGTTAAATTATTAACAAACTCTTGTAAAGTGCAAAGGTATTATTTTTTGAGGAAACTCAAACAGTTGGATTCGGTATCCGTATATTAAAAGCTGTACCCTGCCCGATGTGGCTCACTAAATCCAATTTCCAGCCGTGTTCCTGACACATACTTTTAACATAATACAAACCCAGCCCGAAACCTTTTACGTTGTGGACATTGCCGGTCGGTACGCGATAAAATTTATCAAAAATACGTTTGTGGTGTTCACGTGGAATCCCGATACCGTTATCCTGAATGGTGAGCACCAATTCTTTGTCTTCTTCATGCAATCCAATGGCTATTTCGGGGATTCCTATTGAATATTTCACGCCATTATCCACCAAATTGTGTAGAATATTGGTCAAATGCATGCGATCTGCCAAGATGCGGGTACGGGGAGCATCCAAATCTAAGTGCAAAACACCCTGCTTTTCATTTATTTTGAGTTCGAGGGAAGGCGAAATACTTTGTATCAATTCCGCCAAATCTAATGCTTCCTTATTGAGTTCAATATTTTCGCGCTCTACCTTTGCCAATTGCAACACTTTTTCCACCTGAGTATTGAGCCGCATCACCTGTTCCTTTATAATACCGGCATAGCGGTGCAGGCGGGGATCTGCCTGAATGGTCTCATTTTTTAAAAATACATCCGTAGAAATATTGATGGTTGAAATAGGCGTTTTAAACTCATGCGTCATATTATTGATAAAATCCCGTTGCAGTTCGGAAAGTTGTTTTTGACGTAAAATAACAATCATAGCGTAAATAAAAAATGCTAATGTGATAATTATCAGCGCCGTAAAAGCGACCACAATCCACATACTGCTAAGAATATTGGAGGTCCTGTTGGGAAATTGCACCCCAAAATAATAGATAAAATCGCTGTCTCCGTGTTTCGGTAAAGGTTCGGTCAGCGGAGCCTGATTTTTCATATCGGCTCGGCGAATGACCTTACCGGTAATCATCTGGTCGCTCGAACAATCGAAAATACCGTATTGATAATCCTCTATGAGTGCCTGAGTTTCCAGCGCTTTTGTCAGGGCATATTCCAAATCTTCCGCCTCAAACACGTTGTTGATATTTACCACCCAATAGTTAGAAGATACTTGCTCTACCAACTTTTGGGTTGGGATAGAAAATCCCTTCATCAGCGACAAGCCGTTGGCCGTGTCGAGCATAGCTTGATTCACTTTACGATTGAATTCGCGCTCTTGTATATCATAGGTACGCAGTATCCAATAAATTTGAATGGATAAAAGACTGAGTATGGATATGGCCCCCAGCACCATTACCCGACGAATTATATTATTGGTCATCTAATTTTATTGAGTGGTGAGGAATGGAGTATTTGAGTATTGAGTATTTGAAGAATTGAGGAATTGAAGAATTGAAGAATTGAATGCTCATATTTCGGCTATTTTGAACACTAAAAATTAAGTTTAAACACACTTTTATTTTGTTTTTATGTTTTAAAAAACATTTTTCAGTATTAAATTTGTTTAAGTTTCTTTTATGTTTAAAATGTTGTTTTAAAAATTAAAATTCTGATTTTGGGGAAAAACTCGTCTTTTAAAACTCGAATTTTGTTTTCGAAATAAAAATGGTCGAAACGTGAGTGAATAGGCAGTCCACAGTCAATAGCCGGCAGTCCACAGTCTCACAAACCCTTGATAATAAGGTAATTAATGAAATTCAAAACTACGATTATTTCTATTTACTTACTTATGATGTGTTCCGCGATATCGTCGGGCTTGGACGACCGACGTACACTGCTTGCGTCTTGTGTCTGATGTCTTATGTCTTGTGTCTGATGTCTTGCGTCTTGTGTCTGATGTCTTATGTCTGCGGTCTTATGTCTTGTGTCTGATGTCTTGCGTCTGATGTCTTGTGTCTTGTGTCTGATGTCTTGTGTCTGATGTCTTGTATCTGATGTCTTGTGTCTGATGTCTGATGTCTTGTGTCTCCTGTCTCATGATGTATTCCGCTACATCGTCGGGCGTGGACGACCCCACGTACGTCACTTTTTTCAAAAAGCCCGCTTCACGAACTTTTGTTTTCTTTTGTTTCTTTTGTGTTTCAAAAAATCCGCTTTACGGGCTTCCATGATGTGTTCCGCGATATTGTCGGGCTTAGACGACCGACGTACACTGCTTGCGTCTTGTGTCTGATGTCTTGTGTCTGATGTCTTGCGTCTTGTGTCTTGTGTCTGATGTCTTGTGTCTGATGTCTTGTGTCTGATGTCTTGTGTCTGATGTCTTGTGTCTGATGTCTTGCGTCTTGTGTCTTGTGTCTGATGTCTTATGT
>Ga0209490_10000525_pt1 | contig 38151 bp, 37 predicted proteins | sample MAT06_FD_187209 | JGI IMG/M metagenome (GOLD analysis project Ga0209490, IMG submission 187209) | Freshwater microbial communities from Lake Fryxell liftoff mats and glacier meltwater in Antarctica - MAT-06 (SPAdes) (version 2) | ecosystem: Environmental > Aquatic > Freshwater > Ice > Liftoff...
TGTCACGATTACAAACACATGAGCAAAAGCGCAAGCTGAGAACATCGGAAGCTGGGTGCGGTGAAAATCGCACGCCCAGATTTAACTGAGAGCTGCGGGGAATAATATCCCCCATCGACTCAACCAGAAGTTCTTTAATTTTGAATTTTGAATTGATTTCTCCCCCTGCTCCCTCATCCTCCAGCCCCCACTCCCCAGTAAATTATCTCTGAGGATGGGGGTATGGGGCGAAGCGGGGAAATATTCTTGGTAATAGCGGGGCAATTAGATTTAATGGTAATTTGTGCCCTTACACTTAGCGATATATGTTGTACCGTATGTGAATGGGAAATGCTATATTGTTTACGTCAAAGAGCGATGTCTACGACGGGCTACGCCTACGCGTCAAAAGATACGTTGTCAAACAATCACGTCAGCTTTGTTATCGTACCAATGGGTTTTTGTTCGCCGCTGCTGAGTTGACGGTTTGTTCAATTCTCTTCAACTTTGTCTCTGGACGTTTTGCACTTTCAATCCAAAAAAGGATATTCTTTTTGGATGAGTTATTAAATGCCTCAAAATACTGTTTAGCAGTTGTGTTTGCTTCTAATGCCTGCTTTAAATCTGAGGGAATAATCAATGCTTCGATCGCATCTAAAGAGTTCCATGAACCATTTTGTTTTGCAGCTTCGATTTTTTCCAGACCAACTGTAGTCATCAAACCTTGTTCTATAAGTTCTTCAATATATTGTTTATTTAATTTTGACCACACGCTTTTCGGTTTTCGAGGTGTAAATATTTGCATATAACGTTCTTCATCTAAGGATTTGACTTTACTATCAATCCAACCAAAGCATAAGGCTTCTTTTACCGCTTCGCTATATCGAACACTTGGTTTACCACTTTTTACTTTGTAGTAGATGAGCCATATAATAACAGAGGTGCGATGGTTTTCTTCTAACCATTTCCGCCATTCTTCGCGGCTTTGAGGGCAGAAAGTGGGGAATTCATTATTAAGTTTAGATACACCAGTAATCTGACTTTTGCTGAGATTTGTCTGTGTATTTTGCTGCATTTGTTTTCTAAACCAACCCAGAACGGAGTGCTACAACTGCTGCTTGCACGCGATCGTCTACTGCTAATTTATTCATAATCCCTCGGACGTGAGTTTTGATGGTGTTGGGACTGAGATAGAGCTTTTCGGCTATCTCTGGGTTACTCAAGCCGTCTACCATAAGTTTCAATACTTCTAACTCCCGCCCAGATAAGTTGGCGGTGTTGGTAGTGGGTGAAGGCGGTTTGAGATTATCAATTACTCGCCGTGCAATTTGAGGATCAAGATAGGCTGCACCATCGACTGCGGCTGCGATCGCACTTAACAATCTTTCCACACTTGCACCTTTAATACAATATGCATCTGCACCGCTAGACAGTGCCGCAATAATTTCTGTCTCCGTTTGATGAGATGTCAGCATCACTACATGAGTTGCTGGCAGCGCCGCCTTAATTTGCTGTGTTGCTGCAATGCCATCCAATCGCGGCAATCCTATATCCATAACCACCAAATCAGGTTTCAGTTGCAGTGCTGCTTGAACTCCCAAATAGCCATCTTCTGCTTGTCCAACAATCTCCAACTGAGGATGAGCCATTAACGATTGCTCTAATCCCAGTTGCATCATCGGATCATCTTCGACAATTAACACGCGCAACGGCGGAGCATTGGCCGGCAGATTTAAGGGATAGCGAGTATCTAAAGACATTTTTATTTATTAAGAGTTAGGAGTTTGGAGTTTGGAGTTTGGAGTTATAGCATTTCTCGTTTACGTGAGGTACACCCGTAGGGGCACGGCACTGCCGTGCCCTTACACCTTTAGACAATTATCTTGGTTCTCAAACTCAAGAAATTGGTTTAATCTAAAAAACCTACCAATCATAAACAAAGCAGGAAGTCAGGAGTTATTCATAACTCTTTAATTCCTAACTCCTAACTCCTAACTCCTAACTTAATTTTATTCTTCCACGCGATAGCCTAACTCTGCTAAACTGATCCGCGACTGTCGCCATTTTGGCTGGACTTTGACAAACAATTCTAGGTAAACTTTACCAGAGATTAACTTTTGGATTTGTTCGCGGGCTTCACTACCAACTGCTTTGAGCATTGCTCCACCTTTGCCAATGAGTATGCCTTTTTGGGAATCGCGCTCAACGTTGATGGTAGCAAGTATACGGGTAATGCTGGGAGCTTCTTCTACTAGGTCAATAGCGATCGCTACTGAATGGGGTACTTCTTCACGAGTCAATAATAAAATTTGTTCTCTGATTAATTCACCCATAATAAAGCGTTCTGGCTGGTCAGTTACCAAATCTGGCGGGTAGTATAACGGCCCAATTTCTAAATGTTCAATTAATAATTCTTGAAGTTGCGGTAATCCTGCACTAGTCTTGGCAGAAAATTTCACGATTTCCCATTCATGGGACTGGGCCATCTGAGCGTAACTATCATCTAGAAACTGAGAATCGGACGGTTGTTGGTCGATTTTGTTTAGTCCCAAAATCACTGGTGTTTTGCTGCGACACAGCAATTCGGCAATATAGCGATCGCCTGAACCACAAGCTACTCCTCCATCCACTACAAACAGTATTACATCTACCGATTCAATGGCAATTTTAGCATTTCGCACCAACACTTCCCCCAATTGATGATGGGGCTTATGAATTCCTGGCGTATCTACAAAAATTAATTGCGCTTCTGGTGTAGTTAAAATGCCCCGCAATCGGTTACGTGTAGTTTGCGCTATTGGTGATGTAATGGCAATTTTTTGTCCTACTAACTGATTCATCAAAGTAGATTTACCGACATTTGGACGACCAACAATGCCGATAAAACCTGATTTAAATTCAGGAGGAGCCTGTGGGATTGTTACTTCTCCTGAAAAAGAGAAGTTGTAATTATCAATACTAGTCACCTTTGGCTCCACCCTCATATTTTATAGCTGGGATAACTTGGTTTTTTCTTAGACACAAAACTAGCATAAAATTACCCTGGCATTTTTAAGGATTACTTTTGCCGAGGTTTAATCTACTACTGGTTCTACACTTATATTTTACAGCTGAGATAACTTGATTTTGTTTTTAGATTCAAAACAAACAGTTACATGACGAAGTTTGTATTAGCCTCAAGGGCATCTGTGTATAATTGAGCAATCAATTCCTCCGTAGGGGCAATTCATGTAGCTTTAGCTTCCCGCAGGGTATTACCCCTACTATTCAGAAAAGTAAGTGAATTTACAGATGACCGATAAACGAGAGCTTTCAGAACAGGATATTTGTACACAGTATGTTTTACCTGCTTTGCTTAAATCAGGGTGGGATGTCAGCAAGCAAGTCCGAGAACAGGTCTATTTCACTGATGGTCGGATTTATGTCAAAGGGAATCAAACGCGACGCGGGAAGGGGAAAAAAGCCGATTATATTCTTTATTACAAGCCTAATATTCCGATTGCTGTGATTGAAGCTAAGAAAAATATTTATCCTGTTGGTCACGGTATGCAACAGGCTTTAAATTATGCAGATATTTTAGATTTACCTGTGGCTTTTAGTTCTAATGGTGATGGTTTTTTAGAACATGATAAATCTGGTTTTTCTAGTTTAATTGAGCGAGAATTAAGTCTTAATAATTTCCCCACTCCTGATCAACTTTGGCAGAAATATAAGAAGTTTAAGCAGATTGAAACCCCAGAAGCGGAAGAAATAGCAACTTTTGATTACTTTTTTGATCCTAAAGGTCGCCAACCGCGCTATTATCAACAAATTGCCATTAATCGGACAGTGGAAGCGATGTCTACGACGGGCTACGCCTACGCTAAAGGTCAAGATCGTTTACTATTGGTGATGGCAACGGGTTCTGGTAAGACTTACACCGCCTTTCAGATTATTTATCGGCTATGGAAAAATGGCAGCAAAAAACGAGTTTTATTTTTAGCCGATCGCCAAGCTTTAATTAGTCAAACAAAACGCGGTGATTTTAAGCATTTTAAAAACAAAATGACGGTGATTAAAAATAAGAAAGTTGACACCGCTTTTGAAATATATTTAGTATTATATCAGGGTTTAGTTAATTATGATGAAAATGCTGATGCTTACCGAGAATTTAGCTCAGAGTTTTTTGATTTAATTATAGTTGATGAATGTCATCGGGGTAGCGCCGCAGAGGATAGTAAGTGGCGGGAAATTTTAGAATATTTTAGTTCAGCCACTCAAATCGGTTTAACAGCAACCCCAAAGGAAACAAAGGAAGTTTCTAATATTAAATATTTTGCTGATCCAATTTATACTTATTCTCTCAAACAAGGGATTGATGACGGTTTTCTTGCTCCCTACAAGGTGATTCGAGTCGGTTTAAATGTTGATTTAGAAGGATATCGCCCGGAAGCGGGTAAGCAAGATAAATCAGGGGATTTTGTCGAAGATCGGGTTTATAATCTCAAAGATTTTGACCGGAATTTAGTAATTGATGAACGGACAAAAGCTGTTGCAAAACGAGTGATTGAATTTTTGCGGGAAACTGATGTTTATGCAAAAACAATTATTTTTTGTGTGGATACAGAACACGCGGAACGAATGCGACAAGCTATTGCTAATGAAGCCGGAGATTTAGTCAGGGAAAATTATAAATATGTGATGCGAATTACAGGAGAAGATAAGGAGGGTAAACTGGAATTGGATAATTTTATTAATCCAGAAGAACGTTATCCTGTGATTGCAACGACTTCTAAGTTAATGACGACGGGGGTTGATGCTCAAACCTGTAAATTAATTGTCCTAGATTCTAATATTCGTTCGATGACGGAGTTTAAACAAATTATCGGACGAGGAACAAGAATTAATGAACAGTTTGGTAAGCAATTTTTCACAATTATGGATTTTCGTAATGTGACGGATCTATTTTTGGATCGCGCTTTTGATGGTGATCCGGTGATGATTAAGGAAGTAGGGGAAGATGAGCCATTTACACCAGAAAATATTACCGGGGATATCACAAAAGAAATTATCGATCATGAGACGGGAGAAAGAGTTGATTTTGAGCCAAATAACGAGATTCCAGAAAATACAAAACCGACAATTATTGATGGTGGTGAAATTACTACAGAAAAGCAGGTTAAGGTTTATATTGCTGGCGTAAATGTGGCGATTTTAAATGAGCGGATTCAATATCTCAATGATGATGGGGAGTTGGTAAAAACAAGTTTACGAGATTATACCAAACAAAACTTGCTGTAAGAATTTAGCAGTTTGGATGAGTTTTTGACACGCTGGAATCAGGCGGATAAAAAAGGTGCTTTGATTGCAGAACTTCGGGAACAGAATATTATTCTTGAGGATTTGCAGAAAGATATTAAAAAAGATTTGGATTTATTTGATTTGATTTGTTATATTGCTTGGGATTGTCCACCCTTAACTCGTAAGGAACGGGCGCAAAATGTCAGAAAACGAGATTATTTTACTAAGTATGGCTCACAAATGCGGGCGGTTTTAGATGCTCTTTTAGAAAAATATGCTACCGATGGCATCGAGAATATAGAGGAACTTTCGGTGCTAAAATTAGAACCCCTGAAGCAACTTGGATCTCCAGGTGAGATTGTACAATTATTTGGCGGTAAATCTCAATATGTTTCAGCTTTGCAAGAATTAACATCGGAATTATATCACGTAGCAGCGTAGGGGCAATTCATGAATTGCCCCTACATCATGAATTATTACCTACCAGAGAAATCTGATATTGGGAACATCAATTAATGGAAGGGGTAAAGGCGTATTCTCAGACGAAACCGATTAATAAAAGTGAGTTTAAGTCTCTGAAGGCATGGTGGAATAATCGAGAAGAAAATGAGCAAGCATGGCGGGTGGGTTTTAAGGATTTAGAGAAAAATGGCTTTAACTTAGATGTGAAAAATCCTCATGTTTCGGAACAAGAAAGTAGTTATAGTTCGGTGGAATTATTGGGGATCTTACATGATTCTTTTCGTAAAAGTGATGAATTATTAGATATGTTAAAAAATCAATTGTCCCCGTAGGGGCAATTCACGAATTGCCCTTACGGTCGGTTATCGTAGGGGTAATTCATGAATTACCCCTACGACAACAACGGAGAGATAAAAATTATGTCAAAATTCATTACTCGTAATCGCCGATCTATTCGATTAAAAGGTTATGATTATTCTTCTGATGGAGCTTATTTTCTAACGATTTGTGTACGTAACTGTGAATGCTTATTAGGAGAAATTCAGGATGGACAGATGATTTTAAATCAATATGGTGAACTTGTTAGAGCAGTTTGGGAGGATTTACCCAATCAAGTTTTAGATATTGATTTAGATGAATATGTAATTATGCCAAATCATTTTCATGCAATTCTAGTGATTGAAAAATCTTGTGATTCAGCAGGGATTTATGAAAATTTTGATGTCTATGATGAAAAAGAGCGTAGAAAGATGATATTACCTAAAGTGATAGGGCGATTTAAAATGTTAGCGGCTAAGGGTATTAATCAGATCCGTGAAATTGAAGGATCGTTTTGGCAACGTAATTATTATGAGCATATTATTCGTAGTGAGGAGAATTGTCAGAAAATACGAGAATATATTAGGAATAATCCGATGCAATGGGAAATTGATGAAAATCATCCGTCTCTCATTAAAATCAAGAAAAATAATCGTAAATTACGCACACAACCATCGTAGGGGCAATTCATGAATTGCCCCTACAAATTTAGTTTCTAACTAATAACTCCCAATACAAACTCGCCTTCATTCACAGCTTGATTGGTTGCGACATCATAAACTAATCCATCTTGTTGAGCGCAGACATCAATTGTACTGGGTAACTTACCTTCTTTATTAAAACTGAGAATTTGATAGAGTTTTTCTCCAGCTTTTACTTTAGTACCTAATTCGATTCTAGATTGAATCATACCACCTGCGATCGCATAATATTTTTTCCGGTTGCTGCTAGATGCAAAAGTCATTTCGTAGGTTTTTGTGTCATCCAATAAATTAGGAATTTGCAGTACACCTTTTTGCACTAAATAGTTTTTTACACCCCGTACACCTTTGACGACTGAATCATGGTTTATTTGCATTCCTGAGCCTAATTCTAGCGTCCAAGCTTCCACATCAAACTTAATTTCTCTACCCAACTCTTTAAAACAAGCTTCCAGTGCTAACCAAGGTTTGATAAAAGCTTCATCAAAAGCATCACCATCATATTTGTCAAGCAATATTCCAAAATCAAACCCGAAGTATTTTGCACTATCTTCTCGATTTCGGAAGTAATAAACGTAGTCTAAAGCTTGATTTGTAGAACTATGTAAATCAATTAAGTAATCTGCATCTAAACTTAGATTTTGTAGCTTGTAGGCAAAAAGCTCAGTGTAAGGAACACCAACAGGAGAATTAATTTTTTCTAAAATTTTCGCAAATTGTTGCTTAATTATAGTTAGATAATTTTGTCGAACTACCTCTAAATCAACATGAAGTTGAGATTTAGTAAAAGCTACTAAATCATCAGCTTCTTTCTCGTAGTCCCAAAATATGCGATTCCAGTCTTTAGCTTCGTAAATGCAGTATCGTCCAGGGGAAAAATGATGAGCGCGTTCATTCGTCCCCATTGGATTACAAACGGGAACTAACCAAATTTCTCCAGTTAAATCTGTATCATTTATTGTTAATAAAAACTCAATTAGCTGGTGAATAACGGCATTACCAGCGATTTCTGCACCGTGCAGATTAGACTGAATGTAAACCTTTTTACCAGATTGAGCGCCAATGAATTTGTATAGTTGTAAGTAGAGGCGATCGCCCGAAGCCATTTGACGTAAAGGAATAGTCTCAATAACTGGTAGCATAAAATAATTCGCTGATAATTTGAGTATATTATCCCTGTATCTGTACTGAATGAATGCTAAGGTTCTTTTCTTGAAGTAGTATCGAGACTGATATTTAATAGAGGGTTTAGAATATGGAATATTTTGAAAACACACAGTCAAAGACTGAGGTTTTAGCTAAAGAAACTCTCATTTTCCCAGGATTCTATACAATTAACATCAGAAAACTTTCTAATATTGATACCTTAAGCTTTCAAGAAGCCTTTAATACTGCTGCCGCCAATTTAAAAAACGACTACACTAAAGACAAGTATATACGTGACGAGAGATTTAATCAGTCCTGGGATCAGATTCAAGGTGAGGCGCGAGAACTCATAATTAAACTTCTGGAAATGTACTGTGCTGCTGAGTACTCAGGATTCATCCTGTACAAAGAGTTATCATATCAACTTAAGGAAACAAACAGCATCCTTTCAGATGGATTTTCCCTGATGTCTCGTGATGAAGCCCGTCACGCTAGCTTTCTAAATAAAGCTCTCTTAGATTTTAATATCAAACCTGAATTAGGTTTTCTAAAAAAAGAACATAGAAAATATATTTTTCTACCTTTTTCATGGTTTATCTACTCTACCTATTTGTCTGAGAGAATTTCTAGCTGTTATTACATAACTATTTTTGAGCATTTAGAGTCTCATCCTGAACACTCCATCTATCCTCTTTTTAGCTTTTATAAATCATGGAGTGAAGATGAGAATCGACATGGAGATTTTTTTGGTGCAATTATTAAATCGCAACTACAGCTTTCTAATGGATTAGGGGCAAGATTAGTCTGCAAGTTCTTTTTGCTGTTGATTTTTAGTGTGACATACTTCAAGTACAAGAGTAACGATAAACTCCTTGCATTATTTGGGCTAGATGCTCGTGAATACTATATCTCTACAATAAAAAAGGTCAACAACTCTATCAGAAAAGATTTGCCCATAGTTCTTGATGTTGAAGAATCACGGTTTTTTAAGAAATTAGACATTTGCTTACTGCATATTTCAGAAAATAAAAGAATTAATATTTCAAATCAGAATATGCTCTTAAAATTGATCGGGAAAATTCCGCATTATTTCACTATTTTATTAGTTATGTTACGTCTATTTATCATGAAATCAATTAATACACGAGATATAATATAGTTAAATTATTTAAACTTTAAAAATTATTGAAAAGTGTAGAGACGTAATTAATTACGTCTCTACAAAGATTCTGCCAATCAAGCTGATACTCTATTGTCTACCCTTTACTCAGGTAATATCACAAGAGTTTAGCTTGGTTTTCAAGCAACTCACATTTTTCTGCAAAAATGGAATCCATCCCATTTATATCCCTAAACTTTCTGCAAAAAAATTATGAATTGTTAGTCAATGTTTTTCTTAACATTATCTTTTACGTCTTCAATTCCGTGACGTACTTCGCTTTCAGCTTGCTTTGCTTTACCTTTAGCTTTATCTTCTGGATCTCCAGTCACATTTCCTAACGCTTCTTGCGCCTTACCTTCAACATTTTTAGCAGCTGCCTTTGCGCGATCTTCTATGCTCATTTTGTACTCCTGATTTAATAAAAAATTTATTTCAAAGCTATAAACTAACTTTGAAATCTTTTGTGATTACTCTTACACACTAACTTAAAGTTTTTGCTAAAGCCTTCCACCACAAGGCATATTAAACAATTAAAAATTAAAAATTAAAAATTAAAAATTCAGAAAAGTAGTTAGAGTAAGCATCCTGGCTATTGTTTTAATCTCAACTAAAGCAAGAATGGCTGAATTACCTATGCTAAAAGACATAGAAGAAGTGCAAATATGGTAATCTCTACTTTTGACTGTTTAAATAAAAAACCCAGCTTCGTAGAGAAACTGGGTTAATAACATTATGGGGATATTTTATTTATCTAATCTAGAAAACCCATCAGACTTTCAGAATTATCAACCTCATTTGATGCTATTGGACGATTACCGAAGGTGGAATAGCTTTCATCAATTACCAATAAACTTGAGCCAATTGGACGAATCCCAGAGAGATTGATACTTTCAACAACTTGGAATGTATTAGCACCAATTGGACGAATACCCATTGAGTTATAGGTTTCAACTACTTCCAAGGTACTGGTACTAACGGGACGCACCCCAGCAATTGAGAGGTGTTCAGCAACTTCTAAGTCGCTAGCGCCTATGGGACGAATTCCAGAAATGGCGAGTGTCGCAGTAGCTCCCACTGGCAGTTCACTAACTTCCTCGACTTTATCTGCATTCAAGCTCTGGTCTTGTTGATTTTCAACTTCCTCTTTAGACTTGGCATTTTGCCGAGAACTGGTTGCTTTGCCAGCGTTGCTAATAGTCATAAACGAAGACCTCTGGTTTGTTAATTGAATTTTACAATAATTAAGGAAGGATGAAATTTTTTCCCATATACCTTAGAGTTTAACCTTAAAAAACCTCATATAGATATAAGAATCTTTAAAACTGATACATAAGTAAATTTAAATTAATAAGTTTTGTAAAAAAATATTACTATTTATTTGCTCTAATAGTCCCGCTAGAATGGATACAGGGCGGAATCGTCACCATGAGATAGGGTATTTTCAGCAAAACTGTATGACAGAATTTTGTCTTCAAGCTCCCTTTAGTCCGACAGGCGATCAACCACAAGCGATCGCACAACTTACTGCTAGTATCCAATCAGGCAACCGTTACCAAACTTTACTAGGAGCCACTGGAACTGGTAAGACATTTTCGGTAGCAGCAGTTATTGAGAAAATTGGCAAGCCTACTTTAGTTCTGGCGCATAATAAAACCCTTGCTGCCCAGCTTTGTAACGAGTTGCGAGATTTCTTCCCCAACAACGCAGTCGAGTATTTTGTCAGCTACTACGATTATTATCAGCCAGAAGCGTATATTCCCGTTACTGACACTTATATTGAAAAAACGGCGGCGATTAATGATGAAATAGATATGTTGCGGCATTCGGCGACGCGATCGCTTTTTGAACGCCGTGATGTCATTGTCGTTGCTTCCATCAGTTGCATCTACGGTTTGGGAATGCCAGCAGAATATCTCAAAGCTGCCATCCCCCTTCAGATAGGTATGGAAGTAAATCAACGCCAAATTTTACGGGATTTGGCAAATGTTCAATATACCCGCAACGACATAGAAATGGGTCGGGGAAAATTTCGCGTCCGTGGTGATGTGTTAGAAATTGGTCCAGCTTATGAAGACCGAATAATTCGTGTCGAGTTTTTTGGTGATGAAATTGACGCGATTCGCTATATTGACCCGGTGACAGGTGAAATTCTCAAAAGTTTGGAAGCAGTGAATGTCTACCCTGCGCGTCACTTTGTCACCCCAGAAGAACGGTTAGAAGTAGCTTGTAATGACATTGCAGCCGAATTAAAACAGCAAAAACTAGACTTAGAACAAGCTGGGAAACTATTAGAAGCTCAACGCATAGATCAACGTACACGCTATGACCTAGAAATGCTGCGCGAGGTAGGTTATTGCAACGGAGTTGAGAACTATTCCCGCCACTTAGCAGGAAGACAAGCTGGAGAATCACCAGAATGTTTAATTGATTATTTTCCCAAAGATTGGCTATTAGTTATCGATGAATCTCACGTTACAGTGCCACAAATTCGTGGGATGTATAACGGCGATCAAGCTAGAAAAAAAGTTTTAATTGAACATGGATTTCGGCTTCCGAGTGCTGCTGATAACCGTCCTTTGAAAGCAGAGGAATTTTGGCAAAAGATGAATCAGTGTATTTTTGTTTCCGCAACTCCCGGAAATTGGGAATTAGAAATTTCTGAAGATCATGTAGTTGAGCAAGTGATTCGACCAACTGGGGTGGTTGATCCAGAAATTTCTGTGCGTCCCACAGAAGGACAAATTGATGATTTGTTAGGAGAAATTAAAGATAGAGCCGATCGCCATGAACGAGTGTTAATTACCACATTAACCAAGCGCATGGCGGAAGATTTAACAGAATATTTGCAAGACCGCAGTATCAGGGTACGGTATTTACATTCCGAGATTACTTCTATTGAGCGCATTGAGATTTTGCAGAACTTGCGCGAGGGGAAATTTGATGTTTTGGTTGGTGTGAATTTGCTGCGGGAAGGCTTGGATTTACCTGAAGTTTCCTTAGTAGCAATTATGGATGCAGATAAAGAAGGTTTCTTACGAACCGAGCGTTCCTTAATTCAAACTATTGGTAGAGCCGCGCGTCACGTCCAGGGACAGGCGATTTTGTATGCCGATAATATGACAGGTAGCATGATTAAAGCTATTGATGAAACAGATAGACGGCGTGGTATTCAAACAGCACATAATCGATTGCATGGGATTACACCGCAAACGATTGTGAAAAAATCAAGTAATGCAATTTTGGCTTTTTTAGATGTATCTCGGCGCTTGAATGCAAGTGACTTGAAAGTTGTAGATGAACATATAGATGAACTGCCATTAGAACAAATTCCAGGGTTGATTACTCTGTTAGAAGCACAGATGAAAGAGGCGGCGAAGAAACTGGAATTTGAAGAAGCGGGAAAATTGCGCGATCGCATTAAACATCTGCGAGATAAAATGTTAGGAAGTTAGTGCTTGGTCAGGGTAGCAATAAGATCAAGAACAGTTATACACATTTTTTATTATCGAGTAGAATATGAGACAGGTAATCGTGTATCGAGATGAAGATGGCTGCTGGGTTGTAGAGTGCCCAAGCCTAAAAGGTTGTATTAGCCAGGGTAAGACTAAAGAGGAAGCCCTTTCCAATATCAAAGAGGCAATCTCAGGTTACGTTGCCGCGTTAGAAGAGGATGGCTTACCTGTTCCAGAAGATAACTTTGAAACGTTTCTGGTACTCGTGTGAGCAAATTACCGAGCATTTCAGGAAGAGATTGCGCCAAAGCCTTAGAAAACGTGGGTTTCTACGAAAAGCGTAGGCAAAGTAGCCATATTATTCTACGACGAGATGAACCGTTTACTCAAGTTGTTGTCCCAGATCATGAGGATCATCATCCCAATGCTTCCGAAGTATTTTTACTGATTGAAATAGCTGATTCCAGTCTGAAATACGATCGAGAAGTAAAAGCGATCGCTTCGCCAACGCCAAGGGCGAACGCATACTCTAAGTCGGGTATTATTGAGTACTGGATTTTAGATGTCAATGGACGCAAGTTGTATATGTATCGTCTCCCCACTCCAGACGGATATCACAGTGAGAGCATACTTGCAGAGGATGTGACAATTTCACCTTTAGCCTTCCCTGATTGTGCGTAAGCGTAGCCCGTCGTAGACATCGCTATTTGGGAATTATTGCGAAAAATCTGAGAGGCGATCGCCAGAAAGCACCTGCGGGATAAAATTAAACAAGAACTCTTGCATTATGCCAAATATTTAGTTGAGAATTATTCAAAGGCTATTTTTCAGGAAACTTTACTACAACAAAAGCGTCGATCTGGCATCTTAAAAGGAACTTTTATTTTACCTTTACCTGATGACTTTGATGAACCTCTCGAAGTTTTTAAAGAATATATGGAATGAGTGGTTTCCTTTTAGATACTCATGCTTTTATCTGGCTAACTGAAAATGACTCCAGCCTTCCAGATAATCTGAGGATAATGATCAATACCGCAGATATCGTTTATCTGAGCATCGCTAGTCTTTGGGAAATTTCCATCAAGTTGAACCTTGGCAAATTATCGCTTCAACAGAGCTATGAAACAATAGGTTCTACGATCGACGATTCAGATATCCTCATAATTTCGATATCTTTTCCCGATACAGTTCAAGTTCGGAATCTCCCGCTACATCATGGCGATCCATTTGACCGAATGTTGATTGCACAGGCTATTAATCACTCCTTAATTATTATTAGCAGGGATAAAAAATTCGATGCTTATTCTGTTCAGAGGATGTGAAAATAGTCATACTAAAAGAGAACGCTCTTTTTTCGCTATCCTAGATTAAGTGAATCATTAAAAGATCGCGCCAATGGTTGCTTTACCCGACAACATTTTGATGAGTGCAGAAGAATATCTGGCTTGGGAACCCACCCAAGAGGAACGCTACGAGTATTGGGATGGCGAAATTGTGATGATGAGTGGGGCTACACGCAACCATAATCGGGTTTCTGCAAATTTCTTTAAGCTCCTAGATGATGCCCTAGCTGATCGCTCCTGTGAAGTATACATTGTAGATGTGAAAGTGCAGGTAGAACCGGGGCTAAAGTATTTTTATCCAGATGTGGTTGTAACTTGCGACGATCGCGATACCGATCCACAATTGGTACAATTTCCCTGCTTAATTATCGAAGTGTTATCACCTTCAACAGAAGCAGCCGATAGGGGGAAAAAGTTTGCCAAATATCGGCAATCTCCAACCTTGCAAGAATATGTCTTAGTACAAGTAGCTCAACCTGGTACCGACAAGTGCAGTTTGAAACCGCAGCCATCGACAATTGATATATATGAGCGATAAGGATGGGTAGACGCACTGAATAATATAGCGGTTCTCATTTATGTGAGGTACACCTGTAGGGGCAATTCATGAATTGCCCCTACACCTTACGAGATAATTTTGTACCACATTTGAATGGGAACCGCTATATAAAGTTTGAGGTTGCAATGCACAGTACGTTGCGGGCGATAATTCGGGATGCTGATTTAAACGGAGAGGAATTTATTGCATTGCTATAGGGTTGAACTGGCTGAGGCGATCGCTAGAAACCACCTGTGAGATAAAATGCTACAGCATTAGTGCTTGGTTAAGGTAGCAATTTGGTGGATGTGGAAATTTTCAGTATAATCATAGTTTGTAAAAATACCATTAATAGTAGTGTACTGAACGACCTGGTTAGTTGTAAGCGGCATCTTCAGCTTTGTGCCTATCAATCTAATTGCTGATGTTGCAGATTTTTCTACACGATATTTGGAAGAGAACTCTGAAGGCAAAATTTTGAAGGCAAAGATCCGAAAGCAGGTTGCAGATAAACTGAATGCTGTTCTAGAGACAGGACTTTACGATAGAGTGACTATTCTAGCCCATAGTTTTGGTGTTGTTATCGCAACTGATTTACTTGCGGATTATCAAGAGGATCATAGAGTTAGATATATATCTATGGGAGGTTGTCTAAAATTTCTATCATGTAAATCTAGACAACTGGAAAAGGAAATTAGCAAATGTCTTGATAACGAAAAGATAGAAGCTTGGATTGATTTTTATTCAGATCAAGATTGGCTATGTACAAAAACACCTATTCCCAAAAAGTCTAGTCATGATAAAATACAGCATAGAGAAACTCAAACACTTTTCTCTCTGTGGAAGCAGCTTACGGGTGAATCTCACGATCACTATTTTACCAATGAAGAAGTTCTGAAAGCAGTTCTAAATCTATAAAATTAAATATGTGGTTCAGTACTTCACAGTCCTTTTTGTAGCGCTTAATTTATTTACTATTGAGCAAATATAGTCCATCCTCGTAACGTTTTATGTACCTGCGCTAAAGACCACATATAATCATCAATTTTGTAATTATCAGCAGCTTTAACTATATATTCCTGAGCCAAATCAAGATTATTTTGAGCTTCGTAATATAATCCCAAGTAAAGATGACTGTAAAAATTTCCCTTTATCCCTTCTGATTGACCTACAGTTAAAATATCATCTGTTGTACAATTCCCCGAATACAAATCATACACACGCTGCATAATACGCCGAGGGTCATTTTTTACAGTTAGTAAAGAATTACGCGCCTCTTCAACACCTAAAGAACGAGCTATGCAGAGATATCGCCAGACTGTTTCTTCTACATCTTGAGCATTCACTGTCAAATCTATTTCAAATTGTTGAGCGCCCTCAGCAAATCTTTCTGCATAATAATACGATAATCCCCGTTGCCAGAGGTAGGGTTTAATACGAGCATCCAATTGTTCTGCTATGTCAAAATCTTGAATAGATTCGTCAATTTTGACTAGTTGAAAGTTAACCATGCCTCGACGAATGTAAGCATTAGGGTTTTTTGGTTGATTGCGAATGGTTTCGTTCCAGCGCTGGAGTTGATTTTCTAAAGAATTTGAAAAAAACATGAGTTTGCCTAGCTAATATAATATGCATTAAATAGAATATTTTCAGGCTTTGGGAGAACTCGTCAACCCCTAAAACGAGTCAAGTTTTGTCATACTAAATTCTTGGCGTTATATTTCCATTTTTTCCATGACCAGCGTGATTAAGTTTCCTTGGCAGCAAGAGGCAATTATTCTCCACAGTCAATATCTAATAAATAGTTTTCAGCATTGGACGGGAAATTCTTTGCTGGATACCAATGGTTCACCACTTGAAACAGCACAGGCGCTATTTGAAGCACCATTTGCTTTAGTTTCTCACGGCACGGAGTCAGACCCAGTTTTTAACTATGGTAATCGCAAAGCGTTAGAACTATGGGAGCTTTCTTGGGAGGAATTTACTATAATGCCTTCACGGAAATCAGCTGAAGAGGTTGTGCAAGAAGAACGCGATCGCCTCTTAAAAGAAGCAGCAAATAAAGGCTTTATCAAGAATTATTCCGGTATCCGTACTTCTAACACTGGTAAACGTTTTTACATAGAAGATACTATCCTATGGAACGTTTTAGATGAACAAAATCAGCAGTGTGGTCAAGCTGCTTTCTTCTCTAACTGGAAATTTATCGTATAAAGACTACTGCTTCAGGGTCAGTTCTACAACAAATCTTAAATATCAAAGCGAGATCCATCCACGAGGTAGAAGAAACTACTTACAGAATTCAGTATTGTGGTACTGCTGTCTTAAAATCAGGAAAAAACGCCCGTGGTTCCCATTAGAGATAATAATCCGACAAAAATTACGCCTTATGTAACTTATGGACTGATTGCTGCTAATGTCCTCGCTTTCCTTTATGAGGCAAATCTTCCCCCCCAAGCATTAAATGGGTTTCTACACCTGGCGGCTGTAGTTCCACGAGAACTGACTTTAAGCTTTGCTGGTACCTCTCTACATCAACCAGTTCCAGAGTGGGCAACTTTAATTACCTCACAATTTTTGCATGGTGGTTTCTTGCACTTAGCTGGCAATATGTTATTTCTCTGGATTTTTGGTAACAACGTTGAAGATAAGTTAGGTCATGCCAAATATTTACTGTTTTATTTATCTTGTGGTATTTTGGCATCCTTGACCCAGTGGTTCTTCGCTCAAGATTCTAGCATTCCTTCTTTGGGTGCAAGTGGTGCGATCGCAGGCGTTTTAGGAGCATACATTCTCCGCTTTCCCAACGCCGAAGTTCTCGGCATAGTGCCTTTAGGGTTTTTCTTCCCGACTTTCCGCGTCCCGGCATATTTCTTTTTGGGATTTTGGTTTCTTGAACAAGCCTTCTACGGGCTTGCTAGTCTGCAAACACGTACCAACATCGGTATGGAAAGCGGCGGTATTGCCTACTGGGCCCATGCAGGCGGTTTTATCTTTGGAGCAATTCTCGGCCCACTGTTGGGCTTGTTTAACGATAAATCGCTGGAAGAATCTTGGTACAAGTAATTCTTCGGGTTATCATCAGGGCTTTCAATCAGGCTAATTAATTAAATAGGTGAAATTGTCTAAGCTTCGCAACTGCTAGCCTTACAAGCTATATTGCAGTTAGTCAACAAATTAGGAAAAACACCTGTGTTTCCCCTCTACGACGAAAATCCGACGCGAATTACCCCGTATTTCACCTACGGGTTAATTGGCATGAATATTTTAGTTTTTATTCACGAGGTGAGCCTGCCAAATGCACAATTGAATCAGTTTTTAAGTCAGTATGCAGTAATACCTCAAGAGTTAACCACTAATTTGAGTGGAGAGTGGATAACATTATTTACGTCACAATTCTTACACGGCGGTTGGTGGCACTTAATCTCGAATATGGTGTTTCTCTGGGTTTTTGGCAACAATATTGAAGACCGATTGGGTCATGCCAAATATCTAATTTTTTATTTGGCGTGTGGTGCTTTAGCTGCCTTGTGTCAATGGTTTATCGGCATGAATTCTGAGATTCCTTCCTTGGGAGCAAGTGGTGCAATTTCTGGGGTTTTAGGCGCGTACATTATCCGCTTTCCCCAGACTAGAGTCAGGACTTTAGTATTTTTGGGGTTTTTCGTCACCACAATCAGAATTCCAGCATTAATAATAATTGGACTTTTTATTGTGCAAAATGTAATTTCCGGTCTTGCTAGCCTGCAAACAGCCGCTAATATGAGCGTGGAAACTGGGGGAGTTGCCTACTGGGCGCATATTGGCGGTTTTGCTTTTGGGATAATTCTCGCTCCCCTATTTGGGTTGTTTAGGCAGGACTAAGTACAAAATTTCCGAAATCATTAGCGAAATAATTGCTATCTATCAATCGTCTGCGTATCCTCTGCATTGAAATTTCTCCCCTTGATTCACCACGGATTTACTCAAAGCTGTACTAAGCAATTCAAAACTATTCCCTATTTGGAAAACTATTTAGTTTTTGTTGGCACTTGCTGAAAGTTCTTCTGATTCTTCTGTTTTAGATGTAAATGTTGATGATTCTACGACTTGTTCAGGTAAAGAAACAATGATATCAGTGCCATTGATAATTGCCCCCAATAATCCCAGTTCCGATTCAACCAATTGATCAATAGCTTCGCCTAACATGTTTTCTTGTGTATAGTGTGGTCGCGCCACAAGTACCATGCCATCGCTGTAGGGTTGAATTAACAAAGGATCATTAGATATGCTGAGTGGGCTAGTATCTAAAATAACTAAATCAAAACGTTCGCGGACATCCTCCATCAGCCGCCGCATTTCGCTGGATTCAAGAATAGCAGCAGATTGCCGCACAGGGCCAGGGCTGGGAAGGATGTATAAATTTTCTACATCAGGAACTAAACGAATGCATTCACTTAAGTTAGCGTAATAACGCAGGGGTTCAATAGTGGCATCGGGGTCAGGAATTACATTCAGCGATGCACAACGAGAAGGCGATCGCAAATCTGTTTCGATAATCAAGGTTCTTTTACCAGCACGAGCTGAAGCTATACCCAAATTATATGCACTTGCCGTTTTACCCTCTAGGCTACTGGTGCTAGTAATCAACACCACCTTTAAGGCTTTACCACCAACCCGGCGCAGATTACTACGGAATTTCTCATAAAATTCTAAATAAGGAGAATCCGCAGAAAGTACCACCGGCACTGCATCTTGAGGCAAATCATCAACTGGCATTAAAGGCAATTCTCCCAACAGCGCCACTTCCCGTTGCTTGAGGCTCTCGCGGATATCCTCCCTGGTTTTGAAAGTACTTTCCAGCGCTCCCAACAAAAATATCACCCCGCCACCAATCAACACACCTAAGAAACCACCCACAGCAAGGGTTATAGGTACACTCTTAGGGGGTTTGATGTCCGCAGTCGCTGTAGGGCGTCTGGCAATGCTGAGGCTGCTGGTAGTTTCTGCCTCTGCGGTTTTGGCATCGGTTAGCTTCGCCTGCATTTGGTCATAGATGGCTTTTTTAAGTCCAACCTCTTGTTCTAAACGCGATCGCTCTAATTGCTTATTGGGTATCAGAGAATACTCTCGCCGTAGTTGCGCTTCTTGTTGGATTTCTTGCCTTAGTTGTTGTTCCAGTGTCTCCCGTTGGGTTTGCAAAGACACCATTTGGTTTGCCAACTGCTGGCGGGCTGGATCTAAGCTACTTTGGGCGCGAATCCCGGCAACGCTACCCTGAAGCGGAGCCGCCGTTCCATCGCCACCTAATACCTCCGCAGCCCGTTGTTGCAGCAATTCCTCAGCAGCTTGTTTCTGACGCAGCAATTGAACCATCGTTGGGTGTTCCGGCCGCAAATCTTTCCTGAGTACAGCAATTTGCGACTCACTTTGATAAATTTGCGATCGCAAGTTACCAATAATTGGATCGGCGCTCAAAGCAGAAGAAATATAAGCCTGTCCGACTGTTAAGCCTAACTTATTTTGTAAACTCTTAACTTGACCATCAACCCCAGAAATAGTTAATTGAATTTGTCGTTGGAGATTTTGGCTGGCAGTAATAGCGCTTAATAAGCTGCCATTCTCCGCTGCTAATATTGCCGTTCGCTCTATGCGATCGTACTGTTCCAGCTTCTTTTCGGCAATTTGCAATTCCCGTTTAGCTTGTGGTAAGCGCTCGTTAATCTTTTGAATAATTGCTTGTAATCGCCCAGTATTGATGTCACTGCTCAACTTAATCATTGATTGCATCAATTCAGTCAAGACCTCTATGGCTCGTTTGGGGTCTCTATCTACATATTTCAGTTCAAAGGTACTTGTTTCTAAATCTCCAGTCTTGGGATTTTTTTTAGGTAAAGAAAGGACAATACTTGAACCGAGTTGTTTGGGTTTGATATTTACTTTCTCTGCCACTGTCGCAAGTATCTGGTTTGATAATAAAACATCCTCATTTAGTTCCTTTCCTTGCTGTTGGATTTGACTACCAGTTGCAGAGAAAGAAACTGGTGGGCCAGCATAGGTAAGTGCGGCAGATGCTATGTAGTTAGTCGGTGGTTCTGGCTGCATAGCCACTACCGTTGACCCCACTACGACTAAACCAAAACTAGCTAGTCCAATCCACTTGTATTTTTCAAAAGCAATAAGATAGCGTTTAACAATTGGTGGAGTCATGGCAAGGGCATATAGAATCAGTTATCAGTTATCAGTTATCAGCTTTATATTTGTCACCCTCATAAGCTGTTCAGCATTTAGATTGCGACACCTAAATTCTTCAAAGGGAACAGGGAACGGGGAACGGGGAATACCCAATTTAAACGCACATCAGCTTATTCTCCTCTTTCACATCCGGTAACAATCAGTGAAGAGGTGAGAGTCATTAATTTTACCTGCCACCGAAGTTGTCAAAAAATCGGAGAAAAGACTGGACATTAAAGAAGGGTTGAGTAATGGTACTCAAGAAATTAGTAATTCTACCGATGAGGTTCCGACCAACAACAAGAACATCATTGTCTTGAAGGGCCACATTTTGAGATGCATCGCCTCCTAGAGCTTTTTTCGCATCAAGTTTCTGGGTAACAGCTTTACCTTGTTCAGGATCAAAGCGAACCAGAGCGATATCTCGGAGATTAGCAGTGTCGAGATTTACTCCTCCCAAAGCATCTACAAATGTACTCCCGTTAGGTAGTGCTTGAATGGCAAGACCTCCGGCAGCGTAGTTTAAAACCCGGACTCTAATCTGTGGTGTAGCTAAGGATGAACGTGCTACTAAATTGCGGTCATAACCGTCATTATTACCAACTTCACGACGGGGGACGAGGATCGCATCTCCGTCTTGTAAGCGTAAGTTAGGGATTGAACCGCCATTTTGCAGTGCTGCATATAAATCAATAGTTTGTGAAATCACAGAACCATCGATTAACTTCCGGCGTACTTGCACTTGTCGCAGGTCTGCATTTAAAGTTGAACCACCAGATATTAGCAAGGCATCAGCAACGCGGGGTGTTGTTGAATTAATTGGATAAATTCCTGGTCGAAATATTTCTCCGCTAATGGTAACTTGAACTGGTCGCGTTCCTGCCAAAGATACTACTACGATTGGATCGGGTAAAATGCTACTTAAAGCCAAGCGAATTTTTTCTTGAGCTTCTTCCAGAGTTAAGCCTTGTAATGACACCGTTCCCACTTGTGGCACTACGATGTTGCCTTCTGGACTAATTACAGCTTGAAAACTTAAGTCTTGACGCTGCGTTGCCAAGGCTAAAACTATTACTGGATCAACCACATAACGATTTAAACCCAAGCGAATTTTTTCTTGAGCTTCTTCTAAAGTTAAGCCTTGTAAGGAAACTTTTCCCAGTAGCGGCACCACAATGTTACCTTCTGGGTTGATTAAAGCTTGAAAGCTCAAATCTGGAAAGCGCTGCACCGAAACGCTAATTCCATCTCCTATTCCTAAGCGGTACAGCCCAGGAGGACGCTGAAGCACAACGCCAATTGCATCTCCTGGCCCCAAGAGATAGCGACTGAGTTGGGGGGAAATTTCGTTATTTGCAGGAGGCACAACCTCAGTACCTGGCACAGGTGCAGGGGGTTGCCTTGGTGATTGTCCTTGAGGTGGAAAAGGCTGGGCAACAACAAGCTGGATAGGTGCTGTTAAAAAAACTCCTACTTGAAGACTGACAAAACACAGGGCGCTGAATGCACGCATATAAGAACTTTGATCTATGAACATCGGTGCAGGAAAAGTGAGATAAAAAGTAGTCGCGCCGAGTGGTAATTTTACTTAAAAAATATCCTAAACGTTTCTTTTATCTGCAAGTATTTTACCAACAAAAAGTAGAAAAATTTTGCCAATTTTAATTTATAACATCATATTTTTAACCTGAACGTGATTATAGAGATACAACTGAAGAATTTTGTACAAATGCATCTGTAACAGACTCTACAAAGAGTCTGCTATTAATTTAGCTTGTACTGTTTTTCCAATAGACTGTGCTAAAGGCCAAGATGTTTCTACCTGCCCCAAAGGTTCCATTGGAATCAGAATACTTACCCCCACCCAAGGAGTGCGTTGCTTACGCCACTGGGCCAATTGATCCGCCAAGAACCAGTGGAAAGGTGATGGATTTCCGCCGTCTGGCATAGCGTACCATTGCAAGACAGCGAAGGTTTGCTGTGGTGTGACGGCGCGAAAGAACCTAGCTTTTACTTTTGTTTCAAGCTTAGATGTCAATTTTGCAGGCGGTTGCACAGTAAATTCAGCAGAACGATATTGAGCTATATCCCACTTTCCCCAGCGTGATCTTCCCCAGCCGTTAACGTCTGTCCACTCTACCTCTGGTTGATCCATAGGCCCATTTTGCGGCAGCAAAAGCAGGATTGCCTGGGATTCGGAACCTTCTTTTTTAAGTATCTGCAAAGACCATTTATGTTCGCCAATTTGCTGTTCTGCTTGTTCAATAGTTTGCCAACCAGGAAGGGCTAACCCAGTCTTGCGGATCTGTTTTAACTCCTTGAGGGTGGTAACAGGTGGCGGCTGTTTCCATTGCCAGCGTCCTGTCAGGTATCCGGGAACCCCTCCTATCGCCAACAAGAGTAGCAATAACAAAAGTGCTGCCACCTGACTCAATTGGTTTTCCTTAAAAAACTTGGAGAAAGAAATCATCAGTAAAATTTATAATACTTTGGCAAAATTTTACTTCATAAAATCACACCATGAGTTCAGTAATATTTATCAGGAGAGAAGAAGCAGGGGGCAGGGGAAGAATTTTAACTCTTGACAAATGACCAATGACTAATGACTTTCCCCTTCTTGCTGAGTTTTCAAAGATTCTGAAAAATAGCTATTAATCCAATTCAGTAAGGGCACTAATGACACCAGCATACAAGCTGAATAGAGATCGCCACCCCAACCATCATGCAGCCATTTAAAAGCCGCTTCTTGACCTGTTCCGTGAAAGAAAGTCAGTAAAGTATTACGAATGATATTGGCACAAGTACTAACGATCGCAGCAAGAGATAAAAACGTTATAACTGTGCGGCGTGAAGACAAAGCATCTGTCCAATAAAGCAGCATCAAGCCGACGTAGAGAGTAGTAAACAACATTTTCAGCCCTGCACAATAGGGAGCAACTTCTACAATCCGTCCTCCCACGTAGAGATTTATCTCATCTACGGTTACGTCCATACCAAATTGATTCAGTATAAAGCCTGCTGTGCCAGCAATGAAGCTTTGAAGGGGCAAGGTGTAGGGAGCAATGAGATAGGGTACTGCCGTTGGGGTTGCCAAAAATACTAGTAGCAGAGGGAATCCTTGCGATCGCAAACCTGCTATTCCCTTAAACCACAAGCATAATCCTGCTAGTATAACGGGCAAGGAAAGGTTAACCCACTCTGTAACACCACTAAGATAAAACACTGCCCCAAATAACAACAAAACTGGGCCCAAGGGATGGATCGTATCTGGTAAACGTTTCCACTTTTTCCGGTTCATCCAGCCGAGATAAGCCGCAAATGGTAAGCCAATAATCCCGTGGCTGAAATATTCGTGTTCTGTACTGATATTTTTGTTCAGCCAACCATCTAACCAGTGAAGCAATATAGGTGCATAAAGCAGCAGCAAAACGCCTAAAATAGCTAGATTTAATAAGCCTGATGCGTTTCTGTTTTTAACCTGTTGCTGGAGTGCCATGATTTTCAGTAATTCAAAAACTGTGAGGGTTGTTATTTGTCATTTGTCATTGGCCAATAATTAATAGTTCTTCTCCCCTGCCTCCCCTGTCTCTTGTTCAGGCTACCACGCTGCCAAGGTCAGCAGGAGAGGGTTCATCTGTTTTATAAGTTGTTGAGACTGCATGAGCGATCGCAGCTACAACTTCTTTAACTTGGCTACTGCTCAAACCAGGATACATCGGTAATGATAATATTTGCTGTGATAGTTTTTCTGCTTGGGGAAAATCTCCAGGCTGATAGCCTAAGTTGGTGAGTGCCGGTTGGAGATGACAAGGAATTGGGTAGTGAATGCCAGTTTGAATTCCTACTGCTGTGAGTTTTTCTTGGAGTTGCTGGCGTTCTATGGGGCAAGAATCATCAACTCTAATCACATAAAGATGATACACATGACCTGTATCACTTTGGTTTTCCATAGGGATAATACCAGCAGTTGCCAAGGGTGCTAGTTCACTATCGTACTGCTGGGCAATAGTTAAGCGATCGCGATTCCACTGTGACAAATATGGTAATTTTTGGTATAAGACTGCTGCTTGTAAAGTATCCAAGCGGCTATTCGTACCTGGTTCAGTATGAAAATACTTTTGCGATGCACCATAATTTCGCAAGCGCATCATCTTCTGGGCTACATCTGAATCTTGTGTCAGCAGCATTCCTCCATCCCCAAATGCTCCCAAATTCTTGCTGGGATAGAAACTAAAAGCTGCTGCTATTCCGACTGAACCAGCGTGATATCCGTCTCTTTCGGCGAGGTGTGCTTGTGCGGCATCTTCAAAAATTAGTAGTTTGTATGTATCGGCAAAGTTCAATAGTTCATGTGGTGATACCATTTGACCATAGAGATGCACAGGGATAATTGCTTTGGTATGAGGCGTAATTGCCTTTACTGCTTCTTTTAAGTCAATTAAAGCTGTTTGGCGATCGCAATCTACCAGAATTGGCTTCGCGCCAGCCCGTTGTACCCCAATCAAGGTTGCTATAAAAGTGTTTGCTGGTAAAATCACTTCATCACCAGCACCAATATTACACGCTTGCAAACCGAGAGCGATCGCATCTGTTCCTGATGCAACACCAACTCCATAAGCTGCCCCAGATGCTGCCGCAAATGCTGCTTCAAAATCTGAGACTGCTTGCCCTAAAATAAAATCTCCCTGTTCCAATACAGATTGGATTGCATGTTGCAATTGCGTTTGAATTGGTTCGTGTTGTAACTTCAAGTCTACAAAAGGAACTCTAATGTTCATTTTATTCATTACCAATTGTCCTCAAAAATATTTCCTCAGATGGGAAAAATAGAAAAGCCTGCACAATTTTCACCATGAAATTGTAATAGGTTTAATCTATTGGATCGAGACTTATATAAACTATCTAGGATTGTCAGGCATTAATGCTAGTTATTCTAAGTAATAATCACATCGCAATAATTACATTACAATAACTATCGTAAGTAAATTTACTTTGAATATGGAAGTAAGAATTTTTGCTTCTGTACATAAATAATTACAGTCCTTTTGTATTTTATCCTTAGCATTAGCTTACCCTGGCTGAATCCAAATCTAACGCAGTCTGGCTATAAAATCCTAAGCAATAAAGGCTACACCAGCGCTAAATAAAGAATATTCAGCAGATGTAACTAGTAACTTGTGGATACCGCGTCGCCGACTTAATGTAAGGGATAAAAATTTTTACTCGAAATTTGTTTGTCAGAGGCAAAATTAGGGAATGCTTAAAAATAGTAATTGATAACCTAGAAATAGGGCTTATATCAATTGCAGTATCAAGAAATTATTAAGGTAGCAGTGGCAATGATAGAGCCTGAAAATAAATTATTTGCCCTAAAGGATGGTTGGGACTCTCATGAATCAAGAGAACAGCAACGCCTCAAAGCTTTGTCAGATTTAGGTTTGCGGCAACCAGAGACGATTCCGGTTTTTGAAGAAGCCACACAGACTGCTGCCCACTTTTTGGAAGCACCAATTTCCATATTGGGATTTGTGGATCAAGAACGCCACTGGTTCAAGTCGGCGGTAGGCTTATCTAGGCTTGGGCTAATGAATCATTTGGCACAAAGCCGCCAACTGTCACGCCGGGAATCCTTTTGCACTCAAGTAGTAGAGAGTCTTCAAGTATTTGTAATTAATGATACGCATAACCTTAAAGACCCAGTACTTGCTAGCAGCAAGCTGGTGGAGGACTATGGTATTCGTGCTTACTTAGGAGCGCCACTGATTGATGCTGAGGGACATTGTTTGGGTGCATTGGCGGTGATGGATTTAGTGCCGCGCAATTTTTCAAACCGAGACATTGAGTTTTTACAAATCATAGCTCGTTGGAGCATGAGTGAATTTGAACGTAACCGACTCTTGCAACGGAGACTCGAATCAAGTACTCCCGTAATCGCCCCAATATTTTCAATCAATGACGAACGGAATACTGAGATTAAAATCACCCCAGCCACTACAGATAGCGGCTCTCTTTCTACCAAACAACTGAAACTGGAACTTTTGGATCACCTAACTCAAGAGTTACGCACGCCCTTAACATCTGTACTCGGTATGGCTAGTGTTTTAGGACGTGAGATTTATGGGCCTTTGACGACTAAGCAGAGAGAATATTTGGAAATTATCCAACACAGTGGTCGGTACTTACTTTCCTTAGTAAACGAAATTACCGAACTAGGAGCTATGGATGAAAACTCAACTGTGCTAAATGTAGCTCCTGTGGATATCGAAATGCTGTGTCAACAAGCTATCAATACCCTTGAAGAAGCCGCTAATCGCCGCGAACAAGATATTCGCCTCTCTATAGAACCGGGACGCAATCGCATTTGGCCTTTAGATAAAGACAAGGTGCGGCAAATCCTCTATCACCTGGTTTTCAGTGTGATTCAACTTTCAGCTACAGGTAGCGTTGTTCGCATTCATGTTTCTTACAAAGAAGATACGCTCAACATTACTATTTGGGTTTCCCATCCTTGGCTAGGAGATGGTATTACTGAAGTTGATCCCTACTTCCGTCTTAATTCTTTGTCACTGCTGGAGCTAACAGGTGAGGTAGTAGCTTACAATACTCATGCACAAAACCAGGAGCAAGGAGATATTTCATCAGTAGCAGTGAACAATTCAAAAAACTTGAGTGGGAATCACTCAAATTTCTTTGCTGCTAGTTCAGGTATAAATTTAGCTAAATTACATGGAAATATCTCTCGTGAAAGTTTGGGTCTGTTGCTAAGTTGTCAATTGGCAGAATTACATAGTGGACAAATTTTGATTCAAGGTTCACCAGAATCAGGATATCGTTATGTGCTTTCTTTGCCACTGCAATTAGCAACTCCTTCGCAAGCAATTAACGATGTTTGATTACAGCTAGTAGGGAACATACAGGTTACAGAGAATAGGGAAATACAAATTAATGCTTTGTTATGTACTATGGCGGTTCCCATTCACATGCGGTACAACATTATATCGCCAAGTGTAAGGGCACGGCACTGCCGTGCCCCTACGGGTGTACCTCACGTAAACGAGAAACGCTATAACTAGGTGAAGGGTTAATCTACGGCTATCTTCACTTAGTATTAGCTGAAGTGCTTTAGATTACAGGTAGTGGCTGATCGTTATGAGTCAGAGCATTATCACTAAACTGCAATTTTCGTTATTACCTTTTTATAGCCATAGGCATTATGATCAATTCCAAGTTCTGCGTCGGCAGGCTAATTGATCGCAATGTTTTTTATGAATTTAGTCTGGCAACGATTTACTTTATCATCTTTACCGCTCAAAGAATACCTTGCTACCAGTTACGTACACCGTTTTCTGGTGGGACTGTTAAGTTCTTGGCGGCAAACCAGCATCTTGATTCAGTGGGGAGATGCGATCGCAACTGCTTTACTCAGTTTAGTATATGCACTTGCACCTTTTGCTTCGAGTACATTGGTGGGCTTGCTGCTGGTGGCTTGTGTAGCATTTTGGCTGTTGTTGACTTTATCTGATGAAGCAACACCAGCGAATGTCTCCTCAGTCACTCCTATTCACCTGCTGGTATTGCTCTACTGGGGAGTTGCCGCAGTCGCAACGGCATTATCACCAGTGAAAAAGGCCGCACTTAACGACTTGGCAACGTTGACGTTGTATTTGCTGCTATTTGCCCTTTGTGCCAGGGTATTAAGGTCGCCTCGCCTCCGCTCTTGGATTATCATCCTTTACCTACACGTATCGTTAATTGTCAGCGTATATGGGTTGCGGCAATGGTTTTTTGGAGCCACAGCACTGGCAACTTGGGTTGATCCAGAATCTCCTCTGTCTAAAACTACCAGAGTCTACAGTTATTTAGGCAATCCCAACTTATTGGCTGGATACCTCTTACCAGCAGTAATTTTTAGCTTAGTGGCAATTTTTGCGTGGCAAAGCTGGCTCAAAAAAGCCTTAGCATTAACAATGCTGATTGTCAATACTGCTTGCCTGATCCTCACTTTTAGTCGTGGCGGTTGGATTGGACTAGTGGTGGCAATTTTGGCTGTGATGGCATTGCTAGTATATTGGAAAAGCCTAGAAATGCCTCCTTTTTGGCGAACTTGGTCGCTACCGATTGTCTTGGGAGGTTTGATTGGGGTATTGGTGCTAGCAGTGATATTTGTAGAGCCAGTGCGCCTACGAGTGTTCAGTATTTTTGCTGATCGTCAAGATAGCAGTAATAATTTTCGCCGAAATGTGTGGGATGCTGTTTTCGAGATGATTCGCGATCGCCCGGTTTTCGGCATTGGGCCGGGACACAACTCTTTTAATAAAGTTTATCCTCTATACCAACGCCCTCGTTACACTGCTTTGAGTGCCTATTCAATTTTCTTTGAGGTAACTGTAGAAACTGGCTTTGTTGGTTTAGCCTGCTTTCTCTGGCTAATAATTGTCACTTTTAATACGGCATTTTTACAAGTGCGACGACTACGACGATTGAAAAGTGGAGAGGGATTTTGGCTAATTGGAGCGATCGCTATTTTGTTGGGGATGCTAGCTCATGGTACCGTAGATACTGTTTGGTATCGTCCTGAAGTCAATACCCTCTGGTGGCTCATAGTTGCCCTAATCGCTAGCTACTGGACACCTTTAGCTCAAAATCAGACAAATTCATCTAACTTAGAACCAACAGTAAACTAACATGATTAAATTGTCAGTTGTTTTTCTACTGAACAACTGACAACTGAGTGAATTTTCTATTGTCTAGTACAGGTCGGCGGAAATAAACCTACTATTTCATTACAGCCACAAAGCCCAAAATTAAAGACTTTTGACTTTTGCCTTGTCGTACTAGTCCCTGTAAGTAGTGGCCCCTGGAGCATTAGGGTCGCGGTAAGCGGTGGGTTGGTTCTCACTCTTTTTACCACCCAAACCAGCCAAACCAGCTAGACCAATTAATCCTAGCCAACCCCAATCAAAACCGTTGCGATCGTTATAAGTGGTTGTTCCTGAAGTAGTATTTGCTCCAGGGTCAGTTGTCGTCTGAGCTTGTGCGGATAGAGTTAAGGGTAAAACTGCCATACTCAAGGTGAGAACGCCAGCACCAACAGCTGTAATGAAATTACTTTTCATAAGTTGTGACAATTCCTTATGCCATCCGAAGTTACTCACTACTTTATCGATTCCCAACTTTAAGAAAATCAATCTGCGGCTATAAACTAGGAATGGTCACAACTCACGCTGTGGGCATACAACATACTTTTTAGAGCAATTTATTTCTCACTCTAGTGGTCTATGGCATTAATTCTGAGGGGTGAAAAAGTTCGTAGTAAGGACTTTAGTCCTGGATTATCAAATTTAATGCGATAAACCAATAGTACAGTAAAGCGTAAATAAATCACCCATTCAAAATCGCCAAAAAGTCTGCCCTATAAGCCTTTTGAATTTTGACTTTTGGTTACTGAGCCTGTAGAAGTATGATTTTTGACTTCCGCCATGCGGTACTGACGCTCAATAGTTTTTCATTGCCCGTTGAATGTCACGCTGGTCTTGGCGTCGTTTCAGGTCTTCTCGCTTATCGTGGAGCTTTTTACCTTTGCCAAGGGCTATACTCACTTTTACCCAGCCGCGTTTGAGATACATTTTCAAAGGGATTAAAGTTAAACCCTGCTGTTCTACTGTGCCAATTAACTTGCGGAGTTCTTTGCGATGCAACAGCAGCTTGCGTGTACGCCGTGGTTCATGATTAAAATATTGTCCACTAGCGTTATAAGGCGAGATATGCACATTGATCAACCATGCTTCACCATTGCGAAGTAAAGCATAGCCATCTTGGAGATTGACTTTACCCGCACGAATCGACTTAACCTCGGTTCCTGTCAACTCAATTCCAGCTTCGTAAGTTTCTAGAATTTCATACAAATAACGGGCTTGGCGGTTGTCGCTAATAACTTTGTAACTGTCGCTCTTGTCGCTCATTGATAATTTTGTGTGCTTTAAATGTACCTAAAAAATTATTTGGATTTTTTGTTAATTATAGGCTGTATCTTAGAACTGCTATAAATTATGAACTGTATATAACTAATTTAGCTTTTATCAGTTCACAATTAAGAGTTTTCTGGCAACTTTAAGTTATATGATGCCGCTTACCTGTGAGCTTGCTCAGACTTGAGGCTTAAGCCCCAAGTCTTACAAAGTTTTATTTTGTGTAGTTTCACAAACAATTGGTATGATGCCAATAATCATTAGTGATTAGCTAAGAATTAATTACAAAGGGCAAAAAATAAAATATATTTATCCCTACTTAGCTTTTGGTAAATTATTAATTAAGTTAATATGAATTTACACTATGTGAGTATTTACTGTGCTTTATTGATGAATTGTTACAAATGACAAAGCTCTCTATGTCTCCCAAACAGAGCGAGTCAAAGGTGAGTTACACTTCTTTAGACCTTCCTAAGCATTTAAGATTTTCTTTATAAATCATCCCTAAAGACATCATTAGCTGGTAATCCTGTCATAGTATGAAACATAAGAACATTATTCTTGCCTGTGTTCACTGAACAAGCGCGTATAAGCAAATTTCTGAGTAAAAAAATGCTAGGGGTGTATTATCCATGCCCTTGACGATCCTTGTAGTGGATGATGATTTGGGCACTCGTCTGTCTGTTAGCGACTATCTTGAACTGTCTGGCTACTCGGTGATCACAGCCAATGACGGTCAAGAGGCTTTGGTTATGGTGGATGAGCATCATCCAGATTTGATTGTCACGGATATCGTGATGCCACAGATGAATGGCTACGAACTAGTGCGCCGGGTGCGTCAACAACCAGTGTTTCGGTTATTACCTGTAATTTTATTAACAGCCCGAACTAAGACCCAGGAAAGAATTTTGGGCTACCAGTCAGGGTGCGATTTATTCTTACCCAAACCTTTTGAACTGGAAGAGTTAGCAGCAGCAATCCGCAATCTTTTGGAGCGATCGCAAATTATTCAATCGGAATATCGATTTTCTCATCAAGAGAGTTTGGGCATTTCCGCCTCGACAAAAGCGGTGGATGCCCATAATTCTTTGTCTACTCAAATTCAGAAATCCCACTTGCACTCATCCCTAACTCATAGAGAACAGGAAGTTTTAGAGTTATTGACTCATGGTCTTTCTAATGCCGATATGGGTCATCAGCTACACCTGAGTCCTCGCACAGTGGAAAAGTACGTTAGCAGTTTATTGAGAAAAACCTCAACCAGCAACCGAGCGGAATTGGTGCGTTTTGCGATGAAGCATGGTTTGGTGGAATAAAAAAGTTAGGAGTAGAGACGCGATTAATCGCGTCTGTGCAGGAGTGAGGAATTAAAACTCCTAATTTTTCACTCCTAACTCCCAACTCCTAACTCCTAACTCCTAATTCCTAACTTTTGTAAGCAGACCTTCACAAGCATCGATCAGTAAATCAATAACCCGATTAAATCCCTCTTGACCACCGTAATAGGGATCTGGAACTTCCTTTAGAGTGTGTCGAGAGCAAAACTCGCACATCAAACGCACTTTATGCTGATACTGCTTAGTTTGATCAAGATTGAGGATGTTCTCATAATTTTCTTGATCCATCGCTAAAATTAAATCAAAGTCTTGAAAGTCTGACTTTTGAAACTGGCGTGCTTGACCACGCAGTTTAATTCCCAACTTTGTCGCAGCCGCAGCGCTCATGCGTCTGTCAGGTGGGCTACCAACGTGATAACTAGATGTACCAGCTGAATCACAGAGGATATGTTCGCTCAAGCCAGCCTGCTCAATTAAATGATTCATAATGTTTTCTGCCGATGGCGATCGGCAGATGTTACCTAAGCAGACAAATAGCAACTTGTAAGCCATAGATATTTTTTGTCATTTGTCATGAGTCAAAAGTCATTTGACCAATGACCAATGACTTTTGACTAAAATCCAGGAAGTTCTAGTCCACTGGTTAATTCTTCCATACGTTCCCGCATTGTTGCTGTGGATTTGTTGTAGGCTTCTTTCATTGCCACTGTCACCAGATCAGAAAGTACTTCTGCACCTTCCCCTAGAGCATCTGGAGAAATTTCTACCCGCTTGGGTTCTTGGTTACCGCTGACAATCACCTTCACCAGACCACCGCCAGATTCTCCTAGAATCTCCATTTGCTCCAATTCTTCTTGGAGCCGCTTTGCGCCTTCTTGAACTTGCTGCGCTTTCTTAAAAGCGTCAGCCAATTCTTTCATTTTTCCTAAGCCAAAGCCAAATCCCTGTCCTTTTCCTGTCATAATTATTTGTACGCCTGTGCGCTGAATAACAAATCAAATTCAATTATAGATGCGGTAATTGACACTCTCAGGTCTGAAGACACTGAGATTCTTAGTTCATTGACGTGCCTTAAAATTGTCTATCCTTACGGCAGCATTTAAACCTCACACCCGTTCAATAGAACAAAGTGCCGAGTCTAATTTAAACAATCCCAGGTGGCTCTCATCTCCCTAAGCGTTAGAAAATCGTTTTTCTAGTTCCCGTATGCCCTGCGGTACTTTGTTCAATCAATAAATAGTGTTGTTTACTGGTTTGGGTGCGCGTTGGCACTAAGCGCTTTTATTTATCGTGGTGTTTTCGCTACCCACTATCCATTATTTTTTCCTAGCCAGTCGTTTTGGGGTTGATTATCCATTTGTGCTAGCGGTTATTCTACCTGTAGCATAGCTATATTATACCACGCCCCAGATCAAAAATTAATTCTGAATGCGGTTAAAACCGCACGAGTCGCTTGTATCTCAGCACGCTTTGTGACTGAAGCTCTACGCTTACCGGCTAACTTGTAATTTGCCTGCTACACAAAACTTGACTAAACTTTTTAAAAGCTAGTTATTCAACTAAAGTTTCCAATAGATGGGTCTGCTTCTTGCTTTAACCAAGGGATTAGGGAGTAGGGAATAGGGCATTGGGCATTGGTTATTAATTCTTCTTCCTCATCTCCCTGATCTCCCCCACTCCCCATTTTTTATCCACAAGCACCTTGAAACTCTCCGAGCATTTTGACTTCTGGTTCTAAATTAATAGACCAACGTTCTTGTACTTGATGTTGGATGTGGCGAATGAGACAGAAGATATCACTAGCTTTTGCTCCACCACGGTTAACGATAAAATTAGCATGGAGTAGTGCTACTTGCGCTCCACCAATTTGGTAGCCTTTTAGACCAGTTTGTTCAATTAACCAGCCAGCACCGTAAGCCTTGGGATTGCGGAACACACTCCCACAACTGGGGAAGTTGTATGGTTGAGTGCTTAACCGATGCTTTTTGTGTTCTCTGGTGATTGCCACTACTTTTGCTGGGTCGGCACCTGGCGCGAGTTGTAAGGTGGCTTGGGTGACTATGCGTTGGCGAAGCCTCTCCGTTCGCGCAGCGTCTCCGCCAGGAGAAGGAGACTCGCCACCTTGCAATAATGAAGTTCGGTAGCCATAACCTAACTGATCGGGAGTCAGAGTTTCCAGCGTCCCATCGGGTGAAAGTACCTCGGCACTAACTAACATATCTGCAATACAGCTATTATGTGCCCCTGCATTCATCACCACGGCACCTCCGGCTGTTCCAGGGATGCCAACAGCCCACTCCAACCCTTGCCATCCTAATTCTGCTGCTGCCAATGCCAAGCTAGGAATTGATTCTCCAGCAGCAACGGTTAATTGACCTGTCTGTGGGTCAAAGTTGCTGAAGCGGAGATGACGAGTCGCAATGACTAAGCCTGATATACCGCGATCGCTCACCAGCAAGTTAGAACCTGCTCCCAGCGTTGTCACCTTTAAATTACGTTCTTTTGCGTATTTAAGACTTGCTTGCAGTGCTTCTAAGTTTCGGGGAGCAACGTATAAATCAGCTGCTCCCCCAACTCTATAGGAAGTAAACGCTGACAAAGAAGCCTGGGACTTAATCGCACAATCAGTATTGGGTAAGTAAATTACTTCACTGTCCACCGAATTAGTTGTTTGATGTTTCTTTGTATTCAAAGCAGAAACTGTGCAGACGTTTCCAGCTGCCTGGGAAATGGTCATCTTTACTTTTTTTGGTAAAATTTTTACATTTATTTACCGTAAAACTACGGTAATAGAGTTAACTTATGGAACCGTTGCTAGAGGGGCACTTTGCTCAGAAATAAAACTTCGCAAAGTTTTCACTTAAGATGTGGCTTTAGCAGGTTCGCAAAGTGCAGTAATTACTTCAGGAATCACCTGATTCAAGTTCCCAGCCCCTAAAAACAGCGCCAAGTCTCCTGGGCGTAATGTTTTTAATAAGTACTCACGCACTGAGGGTAAAGTTGGTTGATAAACTACGTGCGAATGCTGTTTAGCAATTTCCGCCGCTAGATGTTCACCACTGATTTGCCCTAAATTGGGTTCACCTGCACTGTAAATATCAGTCAGCACAACCAAATCAGCATGGGTAAAGGAATCAGCAAATTCTTCTAAAAAGGTCAGCGTCCGGCTATAGCGATGGGGTTGGAAGATGGCAACTACTCTTTGTCCTGGTCTTGCTTGTAAGCGGGCTGCGGCAAGAGTAGCGCGAATCTCGCTAGGATGATGAGCATAGTCATCGATGAAGGTAATACCATCGACTTCACCCCGGAACTCAAAGCGGCGTCTTGCTCCCTCAAAGGTGGCGATACCTTTGGCAATTTCTCCAAATTCTAAGCCCAAGACGCGACCAACAGCTACTGCTGCTAAGGCGTTACTGAGATTGTGCCGACTGAGCAGACGTAACTTCAACACACCCAAAGCTTTGCCTCTTTCCCAAACTAGAGCCGTGGTGCCATCAGCCCGATAATCAATATTAGTAACGCTGTAGTCAGCGTCGGTATCTGAGTATAAGCTATAGCTGATTGTGGGTTGCAAGCGATCGCGCACTGTAGCACAATCAATGCTACCTATTAATGTTTTACAACCCTTAGCAAATGTTTGGAAAATGTCAATTACTTCTTCTAATGTATCGTAATGGTCTGGATGATCGAGTTCAATATTGGTGATGATGCCAATCTCTGGAGCGTGTTTTACCAAGGAACCATCAGATTCATCTGCTTCGGCTACCAAATATTGGCTTTGTCCCAATCGAGCATTACCAGACCATGCATTGACTTCGCCACCTACTAAAATCGTTGGGTCTAGACCTGCTTCCAGAAGCATATAGCCAATCATGCTACTGGTTGTAGTTTTGCCGTGTGTTCCTGCCACTGCAATACTGTAGTAATCAGCAATTAAAGCTGCTAGTACATCTGAACGATGTAAAATTGGGCAACCTAATTCTAGCGCTGCTTTGTATTCTAAATTATTCGTGTTAATTGCTGTTGAACAAATGACTTGAGGCAGTATTGAGTTAGTAACAGTAGGTAATTCTTCTTGTGAATTTAATGCTACTGCATTCGCTAATACTTGAGGGCGAAAGAATTCGAGATTGTTTGCCTCTTGTCTACCAAAAATATGAGCACCGATAGATTCCAACTTGTGCGTAATGTGGTTAGCACGAAGATCCGAACCTGATACTGGAAATTGACGCTTGGCAAGAACGTATGCCAGAGCAGACATACCTATACCACCGATGCCAATAAAATGAAATGGTCTACCACTAAAATCTACAGAATTAGTCATTTCTCGCTCCTTTTACACCACACCACACCATAATCACAAATGACACGCGTATCATAACAGGAATTTGATTTTTACCGTAACTGTCCCTTAATCATGTTTATGTTTGATGGCCAGATGATATTTCTGCTCTGGTTTTGCTTGTTCAGAATGATTTTACCTTGGTTGGAGGTTTTTACTATTTTTGAACTGTTTTTAAGATTATTCTGAAAATTTTGGTCGCATCGGGAAAGAAATTCTTGTAATGTCAAATACATCTTTTTGGCTACCTTACTGGAATTGGCTACATCATACATTGTTAGTGAAGCTGATTTTAAATTGCATCCAGTTTAGGCATGAATTGGCTACAATAGTACCTTGGTAATGAAACTATTTTTCAATTGCATAAAATCCACGCATAACTGGATGCAGCAACTAGCAATTTTTGGTGGCACATTTGATCCAATTCATTGGGGACACCTGCTTGTAGCCGAGAGAGCTTTGCATCAAGTATCCCTTGAAAAGGTAATTTGGGTGCCATCCCTAAATCCTCCTCACAAACAAGCAGCTTTGTTTGAGCATCGTGTGGGAATGCTGCAATTAGCCATAGAAGATAACCCAGCGTTTACTGTCTCACTAGTGGAGACAAATCGCTCTGGGACTTCTTATGCTATTAACACCCTGATAGAGTTATCTGCTTCTTACCCAAATACTCACTGGTACTGGATCGTAGGCTTGGATACTTTCCAAACTTTACCCCGTTGGTACCGTGGACACGAACTAGCACAAATGTGTGATTGGTTAATAGCACCCCGACTGCTAGGTGGTGAGACTATAACTCAAAGCAAATTAATCTGCAAGCAAGTGGAGCAACAACTGAGGGAGCAGTCACATACCATTCACTGGCAACTCTTAGATATACCTTTAGTAGGAGTTTCGTCAAGTCTAATTCGCAAATTTTGCCGCGATGACTCCGTCAACGCCAAGGGCGAACGCCAGTCGATTCGTTATTTAGTCCCGGAATCGGTTAGATCATATATCACTAACAACAATCTCTACTCGAACAAATCTGAATAAATTATGTGTTTTTTTGTTGATGTAACACTTTATGGTTAAAAGTGCCCCCCCCCTTTGCGATATGATTGGGGTCAACGATATCAACATATAAGCATAAATACAGAGGGCAAGACACTGTGATTAGAGTTGCAATTAACGGTTTCGGGCGGATTGGACGTAACTTTGCACGATGCTGGGTGGGTAGAGAAAACAGTCAAATTGACCTTGTGGCTATTAATGACACATCAGACCCTAGAACCAATGCTCATCTGCTGAAGTATGACTCGATGCTAGGGAAGATCAAGGGTGCTGAAATCAGCGCCGATGATAACTCTATCATCGTTAACGGTAAGACCATTAAGTGCGTATCCGATCGCAACCCAGAAAACTTGCCCTGGAAAGATTGGGGAATTGACTTAATTATCGAAGCAACCGGAGTGTTTACTAGCAAAGAAGGAGCGCTCAAGCATGTAAATGCTGGAGCCAAAAAAGTTCTGATTACCGCTCCTGGTAAAAACGAGGATGGTACTTTTGTGATTGGTGTGAATCATCACGACTATGACCACAATATACACAACATTATCAGTAACGCTAGCTGTACTACCAACTGCTTGGCACCAATCGCCAAGGTGTTGAACGATAAGTTCGGCATCATCAAAGGCACGATGACCACCACCCATAGCTATACAGGTGACCAACGCTTGCTAGACGCTTCTCACCGGGATTTGCGACGGGCGAGGGCAGCAGCGATAAACATTGTACCCACCTCTACTGGTGCAGCAAAGGCAGTGGCGCTGGTTATCCCAGAGCTTAAAGGCAAGCTAAATGGTGTTGCCTTACGCGTACCGACCCCGAACGTCTCAATGGTAGATTTCGTAGTTCAGGTTGAGAAGCGT
>Ga0209490_10000529_pt1 | contig 38050 bp, 33 predicted proteins | sample MAT06_FD_187209 | JGI IMG/M metagenome (GOLD analysis project Ga0209490, IMG submission 187209) | Freshwater microbial communities from Lake Fryxell liftoff mats and glacier meltwater in Antarctica - MAT-06 (SPAdes) (version 2) | ecosystem: Environmental > Aquatic > Freshwater > Ice > Liftoff...
GCAGTTCCGTTTCAGCGTGCTGGAGCCCATCTTCCACGGCGGCTACTTCCCCAGCTTCAACATCGCCGACAGCGCCATCACGCTCGGCGCGGTGTGTCTGATCCTCGACGAGATCCTGCGCGTCAAGCGCGGGCGCTGAAAGCTGTGGATGGGCCAGCCGCCAACAGCTCGAGCCCGGGCGCGGGCCCCGGTGGCGGCACGCCACGCTTGAACCCCTTGCGTTACAGCGACCCGCTGCGCTGGCTGGGCGCGGGCTGGCGCGACTTTCTGCGCGCACCCGGCATCGGCCTCTTCTATGGCGGCTGCTTCATGGTCATGGGCTGGGCGCTGTTCAAGGTCTTTGAGAGCGCACCGGCCTACACGCTGGCGCTCTCAGCCGGTTTCCTGCTGATGGGCCCCTTCATGTGCCTGGGCCTGTACCGCGTGAGCCAGCGCCTGGAAGCTGGCCAGAAGCCCGGCTTGGTAGATTCGCTGATGGCCTGGAACACGCGCACCGGGCAGCTGGCCATATTCGGCCTTGTGCTGCTGGTGCTGGAGATGTTGTGGGGCCGCGCCACGCTGGTGGTGTTTGCCGTCAGCTTCGACGGCATGCCCGACTTCAAGGGTTCGCTGCTGGCGCTGCTGAACCCCGAGAACCTGCCGTTCATTGCCGTGTGGGCTGCGGTGGGCGGGGTCTTCGCGTCACTGATCTATGCCATCAGCGTGGTCAGCATTCCGATGATCCTGCACCGCCCCATTGATGCCATCACCGCCGGGTTGACGAGCCTGCGCCTGGTGCTGACGCAGACGGGTGTGATGTTGTGGTGGGCCGCACTCATCACCAGCCTGGTGTTCGTGGCCATGCTGCCGTGGTTTGCAGGGCTGCTGGTGGTGGGGCCGGTGCTCGGGCACGCCACCTGGCACGCGTATCGCGCTGCCGTGGCCGACTGAAGCGCTGGGCTGGGGGCTGGGGCCGAGCCTGCGGTTCACCAGGCGCGCACGCGTCCGGTGTCAAGGTGCACGAAGCCATCGCGCGGGTAGTAGCCCACGCCGCCGGCCTTCAGGGCCAGTGCGGCGTCGCGCAGTTCGGCCAGGGGCACACCGGGCAGGCGCACATCGATCGCGCGGCCGTCCATGTGCAGGCTGCGCTGGGCCACACCGCCACCCCGTGTCTGCTTCAGATGGCTGTTCGTGGCCGGGCAGCGGTAGCCCGAGATCACTTCAAAAGCCGAAGCACGTGCTGCACGGCCCCCCAAGGTGCCTTGCACCTGGTGCAGCAAGTCGAAGAGATGCGGGTCCATCACGCCAACCTCGCCGGTGTAGTGGTCGCGCAGGAAATGATTCAGTGTCTGCAGCGCCGGCGTCAGGTAGCTGCTCGCCCGGGCATAGACCAGGGGCGAAAGCCGCTCCAGCGTGTGCAGATGGTTAAAGGCCAGCGCACGTTCGGCGGGCCGTGGCGCACCAGCCACCGAGGCCTGCGCGGTCCTGGCCACCGCCAGCCCGGCGCAGCCCGGCAACGCCCATGCGGCCGCGCGTGCGCAGTGGCGCAGCAGGTGGCGTCGGTGAAGCGAGGAGGGCTGGGTCATGGCACGGTCGAGCTGGGCAGTGGCGGCAGGCGCTGCTGGCGCAAGGCACGGTCGAGCACCATGTCGTAGCCATAAATGTCGTCGAAGAAATGCACCTGGCCCTGCACTACGAGGGCCGTTCCGTAGGTGATGAGCACTGGCAAGGGCTCGTCCAGCACCAGCTGCGACATGCTGCCAGCCGCCATGGCCGCACGGATGCGCTCCTCGGGCCAGTCAGTCTGCCGGGCCAGCACGAAGCGCGCCAGCGCCAGCGGGTCTTCCAGGCGAATGCAGCCGTGGCTGAAGTCGCGCCTGTAGCGCTGGAACAGGTCGACCGCCGGCGTGTGGTGCAGATAGATGGCGTCGTTGTTGGGAAACACGAACTTGATGTCGCCCAGCGCGTTCTTCGCGCCGGGGCGCTGGCGGATGCGGGCGTTGCCGGCCAGCACGGCGTCCAGCAGCTCCGGCCGCAGCGTGGTGACGACATCGCCCCGGCCGGTGACGAATTCATAGCCCAGGGCCGAAAAGACGCCCGGGCTGCGGCGCAGCTGCGGCACCAGTTCCTGCCGCGCGATGGAGACGGGCACGTTCCAGTACGGGCTGAACTCGATGCGGCGCATCGGCTCGCTGAACAGCGGCGTGCGGCTGGCGCGGGCGCGGCCGACGATGACCTTCATGGCCAGCTTCGCCTGTATCCGCCCGTCCTGCACCTCGTAGGCGCGCAGCACGAACTCGGGCACGTTGATGACGATCATGCGCGGGCCCTGCAGCAGCGGTGTCCAGCGCAGCCGTTCCAGCGACAGCTCGATCTGCCGCACGCGCTGCGCCGGGGCCACCTGCAGCGCCTGCCAGGTGGCACGGCCGATGACGCCGTCATCCACCAGCCCGTGGCGGCGCTGGAAGGCCTTGACGGCGTCGACCAGGGCACCTTCATAGACGGCGGCCTGCGGCAGCTGCGCCACGCGGGCGGCTCCGGCCTCTGGCAGCAGATCGCCCAGCAGGCGCAGGCGCAGCGCCAGCGCCTCGAGCCCGGCCCAGGCTTGCCCGGGCTCCAGCACCGCAGCGCGGCCGCGCACGGCTGCGGGCGGCAGCGCGGGCAGGCGCTGCCCCGAGGCCGGCTGGTCGGCGAGTTCTCGGTAGCGCGCCAGGGCCCGGCGCAGGGCTTCGTATTGCGGCAAACGCGGCGCCGCCGCGGCCACGGCCATGTCCAGACGGCCGCTGGTCATGGCTTCATGCAGCGCGCTGGCGGCGTCGAAGCGCGCAGGCTCAGGCAGCGGCACACGCTGGTGGGCCAGGCGGGGGTCGATCCTTCCTGCGTACAGGTGCTGCAGGTAACGCAGCCACGCGGCGTCCAGCGCACTTGCCAGCTGTGCGGCCTGCGCTGGCGATGCGGGCGGACCCTGATCCGCCGCCGCCACTGCGGCCCGCAGCGCGCCAGTACCGTAGTCTTCAGGCGCCAGGCCATGGCTGGCCGCCGCTTCCAGCAACGCCACCGCTTGATGCGCCACAGGTGCCGGCCGCGCGCCTTCCAGCCAGCCGCCCTGCCCCCAGGACAGCAGCGGCCAGGCCAGCAGGCAGAGCTGCGCAGCCAGCTTGCGCGCCGCGCGCCGGCCCTCAGCGCCGGTCGCCCATCGCGTGGGCGATGGTCGAAAGGTCCACATACTCGAGTTCACTCCCCGCCGGCACACCGCGCGCCAGGCGCGTGACCTTCAGGCCCCGAGCCTTCAGCGCTGTGGCCAGCGCGTGCGCCGTGACCTCACCTTCTGCCGTGAAGCCGGTCGCCAGAATGACTTCTTCCACCACGCCATCGGCAGCGCGCTCCAGCAGGCGGGCGGCGCCGATGTCACCCGCGCCCACGCCGTCCAGCGGGCTGATGCGGCCCATCAGCACGAAGTACAAGCCCTTGTAGCTGCCGCTGCGCTCCAGCGCCGCCTGGTCGGCTGGCGTTTCCACCACGCACAGCAGCTGTCTTTCGCGGCGCGGGTCTTCGCAGGTGCGGCAGATCTCGGCCTCGGTGAAGGTGTTGCAGCACTGGCAATGGCGCATGCGCTGCACGGCATCGTTCAACGACGTGGCCAGGCGGCGCGCGCCGTCGCGGTCGTGCTGCAGCAGGTGGAAGGCCATGCGCTGTGCCGACTTCACGCCCACGCCGGGCAGCCGGCGCAAAGCGTCGATCAGGCCATCGAGAGCGGGTTCGGCCAATGCGCTGCAGGGCTCAGAAGGGGAACTTCATGCCGCATCTCAAAACGGGAACTTCATTCCCGGGGGCATCGGCATGCCGGCGGTGAGCTTGCCCATCTTCTCGGTGCTGACCTCTTCGGCGCGGCGCACGGCAGCGTTGAAGGCAGCGGCCACCAGATCTTCCAGCATGTCCTTGTCGTCGGCCAGCAGGCTGGCATCGATGGCGACGCGCTTGACATCGTGCTTGCAGGTCATCGTCACCTTCACCAGGCCGGCGCCGCTCTGGCCCTCGACCTCGATCAGCGACAGTTCGTCCTGCGCCTTCTTCATGTTGTCCTGCATTGCCTGCGCCTGCTTCATCAGCCCGGCGAGTTGGCCCTTCATCATGGTGCGGTCCTTGGTTTCAGAGTGGTTTGATCGAGCCGGGCACGATGCGCGCGGTCTTGAACTGCGACAGCAGTTCGCGCACCACCGGGTCGGCGTGAATGGCGGCTTCGGCGGCGGCCTGGCGGCGCTGGCGTTCGGCGGCATCGCGTTTGGCAGGCGTGTCCTCGGGCGTGCCGGCCAGCAGCTCCAGCTGCAGGGCGTGGCCCAGCGCGGCGCCCAGCACTGCAGCCACCTTGTCGCGCAGCATCGGGTTGCGCAGTGTCTCGCGTTCCACGCGCACACGCCAGGTCGGCGGCTCGGTGCTGTCGTCCACGCCTTCCAGGCCGCCCTGCAGGGCAAGTTCGCGCGCCAGTGCGCTGAGCGTGCCGTCTTCGCACAGCGGCCGGGTGATGGCGTACCAACGGTCGCCCCAAACGCGGTCCACTGCGGCTGCGGCGGAGGGTTCGCTCGCGTACGGCGGTGCGCTGACCGGCGCTTCATCCCACGGCGCCGGTGACGCGGCGGCCGGTGACGCGGCGGCCGGTGACGCGGCGGCCGGTCGCGTCACCGGCGGTACAGGCACGCGCGCCAGGGTCGGCAGCGGCACGGCCACGGCGGGCGGCGACGGTGCGCGCAGCGGTGCGGCGCGCGGAGCCTCACGCGCCGACCCACGTGCGGCCTCCCGAGCCGTCTCACTCGCCATCTCACGTGGGGTCGCCGGGGCGCGTGCTGCAACGCGGCCCGCCGGAAAAGCCAGAAAGCGCAACAGCACCATGGTCAGCGCGCCATATTCGTCGCTCATCAGCCCCAGCTCTTCGCGGCCATGCAGCACCATGCTGTAGAGCAGCTGTGTCTCGTCGGCAGCCAGCACGGCAGCCATGGCGCGGGCGTCTTCGGTATCGGGGTCTTGGTCGTCCAGCGCGCCGGGCACGGCTTGCTCCACCGCCATCTGCTGCAGCAAGCCCGCCATCTCTTCCAGCGTGCCGGCAGCACTCAGGCCCAGGCGGCGCAGGCCGTCTACCGAGGCCAGCACAGCGGCACCGTCGCGCGCCGCCAGGGCCTGCACCAGCGCGCGAGCGTGGCCGCGGTCGACGCTGCCCAGCATGGTGCGCACCACGTCCTCCTGCAGCTGGCCGCCGCCGTAGGCAATGGCCTGGTCGGTGAGCGAGAGACCGTCGCGCATCGAACCCCGCGCCGCGCGGCCCAGCAGGCGAAGCGCGCCGGCGTCAGCCGGCACGTTCTCGGCCTCCAGAACGCGCTGAAGATGATCACGCACGGTCTGCGGCGCCATCGGCCGCAGGTTGAACTGCAGGCAGCGCGAGAGCACCGTGGGCAGCACTTTTTCAGGGTCGGTGGTGGCCAGCACGAACTTCAGGTACTCGGGCGGCTCTTCCAGCGTCTTCAGCAGCGCATTGAAGGCGTCCTTCGACAGCTGGTGCGCCTCGTCGATCATGAAGACCTTGAACCGGCCGACTCCGGGCTTGTAGGCGGCACGCTCGATGAGGTCCTTGATCTCGTCCTTGCCGCCGTTGCTGGCGGCATCCATCTCGATGTAGTCGAGATAGCGGTCGGCGTCGATCTCGGTGCATGCCTGGCACACGCCGCAGGGCTCGGCAGTGATGCCGCCGCTGCCGTCGGGGCCGGTGCAATTCAGGCTTTTGGCCAGGATGCGGCTGACCGTGGTCTTGCCGATGCCGCGCGTGCCCGTGAAGAGGTAGGCGTGGTGCAGCCGGCCCTGGGTCAGCGCATTCGTCAGCGCCTGCACGACATGCTCTTGCCCCACCATCTGCGCAAAGCTGCGCGGGCGGTATTTGCGGGCGAGGACGACATAGGACATGGCTTGATTCTAGGCGGCGGCCCCCGGGGATAATTCGGGCATGAGTCGTCCCGCCCCCTGGGCTGCCGCCTGTGCTGCCGCCTGTGCCGCCGAACGCCCCACTGAGCTACGAACAGGCCGGCGTCCGGTACGAGCTCATCGACCCGCTGAAGGTGGCCGCGCAGCGCGCAGCCGCCGCCACCGCCAGCCACCTGGTCGGCCACGGGTTTGGCGAAGTCACCGCCTCGCGCGGCGAATCGGCCTATGTGGTCGATGTCGGCCCCTTCTACCTGGCCAGCATCGTCGAATGCCTGGGCACCAAGACGCTGGTGGCCGACGAGATGCAGCGCTTGACCGGCAAGAGCTACTTTGCCGGTATCGCGCAGGACACCATCGCGATGGCCGTGAACGACCTTATCACCGTCGGCGCCACGCCGCTCGTGGTGCAGGCCTACTGGGCTGCCGGCGGCAGTGAATGGTTCACCGACGATCAGCGCGCTGCGGCCCTGGTGGCAGGCTGGAAGGCCGCCTGCGACATCTGCCAGGTGGCCTGGGGCGGCGGCGAGACGCCGGCGCTGGCCGGCATCGTCGAGGCCGGGCGCATCGACCTGGCCGCCTCGTGCACCGGCCTCGTCAACCCCAAGCTGCGGCTGAGCCTGGGTGAGAAGCTGGGGCCGGGCGATGCCATCGTGCTGTTGGCCAGCAGCGGCATCCACGCCAACGGCCTGAGTCTGGCGCGCAAGCTGGCTGAACGCCTGCCCGAGGGCTATCTGACGGAGATTGCCCCCGGCCTGAGGTACGGCGAAGCCTTGCTGGCGCCGACCACGCTGTATTCGCCTGTGACCGAAGCCCTTTGGGCCGCCGGCGTGGCGGTGCACTATGCCGCCAACATCACGGGCCACGGCTGGCGCAAGCTGCTGCGGCACGCGAAGACACTCACCTACCGCGTGCACACCGTGCCGCCTGTGCCCGCAGTGCTGAGTTTCATTGCTGAGCAGGCGGGGCATGACGCCGAAGAGGCCTACAGCACGCTGAACATGGGTGCAGGTTTTGCGCTCTTTGTGCCCGCCGAACACGCGCAGCGCTGCGTCGCGGTGGCGCAGGCGGCCGGCGTGCCCGCCTGGGTGGCGGGGCAGGTGGAAGCAGGCGCCAAAGAATTGTTGATCGAACCGCTGGGCGTCCGATTCAGCGCCGAGTCGCTGCAGTTGCGCTGAGCCCAAGCCAGGCAAGATGGTGGAAGGCGTGCCTGGGCCCTCGCCTAGAATCCTCTCCGCCGGGCCTCCCCGCATGGAAGCGCGCCCAACCGGGTCAGGTGGGGAACCAAGCAGCCCTTAGCGTTGCAACCAGTGCCGGGGTCAGGCTCGGCACCCTCGCCCACCGCACTTCGCCTAGGCTTGGCCCTTCGAAAAGGCCGCTGTAGCCTGGTCGCGCAAGGCTCGCAACAGCCCGAGTTCAGCCTCGCCGATGACGATGCTGCCCGGCGTGGCCTTGTCGGCGTAGATCAGCCCGATGGCCTGGCCCTTGAGCATCAGCGGCATCAGCAGGAAGGTGGGCGCGTTCACTTTCTGCCGGTACCACGCCGGCAGGCGCGTCGCCACCGTCTTGGCGTCACTCACCAGCAGGTCAGCACCCTTGGCGCAGAGCACGCCGAAGAGGTCGGAGGCGGCGTTCGAATCCGGCTGAATGCGGAATGCGCCGCTGAGCTCGTTGCCGCCCTGCCCCAAGCCGATGCGGCCTTGCAGACGGGCATGGCCAGGTTCGCGCAGGCACAAGATGACGCGTCGGAAGTCCAGCGCCTTGTGCATGGTGTTCAACACCAGTGGCAAGACGTCGCTCAGCCGCATCGACTTCGAGCCCAGCGCCGAGCGCACATCCGCCAGCGTCTTGCTCAACGCTTGCTGCGCTTCGTTGCGCACCTCACCCAACACCAGCGTGGGCGCCTCGTCAGCGTTCAGATGGGCCGAGCCCGCGCTGGCAACAGGCGGCAACCGCAGGTTGGTAGCTTCGAGCAGGCGGCGTGCTGGCGCGCCAGCCGCCACGTGCACCCCCATGGCCTGGGCCAGTTCGTTCAAGTGACTGCGCGATGCGAAAGCCGACGCCACCATCTCGCGCGGGTTCAGCCCCAGCGCCGGGGCATAGAGTTCGGCGGCCCGCAGCAGCGCGGTGGCTTGTGCGTCCCCGTCGCTGCCCAGCATGGCGTCCGACATCGCGTTGGTCGCCCGCGCCACCCAGCGCAGACGCTCGGAGCCGCGCTCCAAGGGCTTGCTCGGCGCCCGCCCGTCGGGTGTTCGCATGGCGTGCTGCAGGCTTTCAGGCAGGCCCCAGGCCTTGGCAACGCCGGCGCCCAACTCGTCCAGACTCATGCCCAGCACCCTGCGTGCAGAGTCCTCGCGCACCCGGTGCGAAGCCGCGGAGGTCAGGTCCTTGCCCAAGGCCTGGCGAATCTGTATGGCCTCGTCGGGCAGGTAGCACTCGGCCAGCAGGCGGCCGAGGTTCTGGAACATGGCGCCGATGAAGGCTTCTTCGCCTTCTCGTGCCGTATTGGTCAACTCATCGGCCAGGGAACCCGCCATCAGCGCACGCAGGAATTCTTCCTTCAGCAGCGCAGCATGCGCCTTGTCGTTCATGTGCTCCAGCAGCACCACCGACAAGGCCATGTTGCGGATGCCAGCGAAACCGACCAGCGCCACCGCGCGCGACACGGTGGCAATGCCGCCGCCGGCCGCCGCCGAGAACTGCGCCGTGTTGACCATGCGCAGCAGCTTGTTGGTCAGCGCCACGTCTTTCAGGATCTCGTCGGTCAGGCTCTTGATGGAGTCGGTCTCAGACGTCGCAACCTTCTGTATGCGCACGATGCTGGAGCCCAGCGCCGGGAAGTCGGTCTTGTGGCGCATGCGCCGCAGCAGGAATTCCAGCGTGGCGTGGCTGCTGCCGGCTTCCGGCTCAGCCGCGCCTTCGGGTTTCAGCCATGCGCGCAGCGCGGTGTGCATCGAACGCGCGCTGTCGTAGCGCGAGGCGATGTCGCGCGTGATGGCGCGCTGCACGATGCCGCGCAGTGTGGCGTCGACCTTCACGGTGTCGGGCAGCATGAGGTCTTCGCGCTGCACGCGTTCCACGGCGCGGTAGGGGTCGATCTCGCGCAACAGCGGCGCACCGGCCAGCAGTTCGCCAAGCAGCACGCCTGCGGCGAACACGTCCATGGCCGGCACTGGCGGCTCGCCGCGCGCGGCTTCGGGCGAGATGTAGCCCGGTGTGCCCATGATGCGGCCGTCGCTGGCATTCGGAGCTTCTGCGCTGCGGCTGCGGCGGCCGGCGGCGCGGCGCGGTGGCGCCACGCGCGCGGCGATGCCGAAGTCCATCACGCGGGCGCGGCCGTCGCTGCCCAGCAGGATGTTGGAAGGCTTCAGGTCGCGATGCACGATGCCTTGCTCGTGCGCTGCAGCCAGCGCGTCCAGCACGCCGATCATGAGCTCCACAGCCTGTCGCGCCGGCATGGCGGGTTGGCCGCGCCGCGCCTGTGACAGCGTCGGGCCTTCGACATACTCGAACACGAGATAGGGCTGGCCGTCGACTTCGTCGGCCTCGAAAACAGGCACGACGTTGGGGTGGCTCAAGCGGCTGACGGCACGAGCTTCGTGCAGCCACTCGGTCATGACGTCGGAATCGGCGTCGGCATCCAGCAGCTTCAGCGCCACTTCCCGGTCCAGCCGCGGGTCGTGTGCCAACCAGACACGCGCCTGCGCGCCGCGCCCCAGTTCACGCAGCAGCTCGAATCGTGCCAAGTTGCCGTAGCCAGAACCCGCGCCTGTGTCGTTGCCGCTCATCGTTGCGCCCTCGACAAGGCTGCCGGCTCTGCCGATGCGGCTGCTGGCGGCTGCGCCGTCGCACCGAGCGCGCTGGGTGTCTGGGCTTGCAGCGCGGCCTGCAGTTCGCGCAGACCGAAGTCGAACTGGCGCCCATAGCGCGAGACCACCCGCGTCAGCGCCGCCACCAAGCGCGGCGCGGGCTGGGCCAACGCATCGACGGCTTCGTTGGCGCAACTTGCCAGCGTGCGCAGCAAGTCGTTGTCGTTGTCAGGCGCACGAGGGCTGGTCGCCGCCGACTGGCGGCGAACCATCGCCAGCACGTTGTCGTCCAGGCCCCACTGGCGCGCCACGGCGGTGCCGATGGATTCGATGTCGGTGCCCAGCACTGCGAACGCGGCGCCCTCTTCCGTCATGCCGGGGTCTTCGGGTTCACCTTCGCGCGGCGGCGGCGCGGGCTGCATCAGACGCCGAATCTGCTGCGCCTCGTCGGGGAAGTGGTAGTGCACGACCAGGCGGCCCAGGTTCTGCAGCAGGGTAACGAGGTACACCACTTCAGCGTCGTAACCGGCGGGACGCAAAACCAGCGCCACGCGGCCAGCGCGTTTGCAGCGGTCGACGAGACGCTGCAGGTCGGCCGCGCCCGTCTCGTTCAGCGGGCCCGGCCAGGGCCGCAGGGCCAGCGCCGCGCGGCGCACACCGTCCATGCCCAGCATGGCGATGGCGCGACGCACGGTGAGCACCGGGCCGCTGCCAGAGATCTGCGCTCCGCGCACCTGGGCTGAATTCACCAGACGCAGGAGCTCGAAAGACAAGGCCAGGTCTTCCAGCACCGCCTGGGCAAGTTCGATGGTGCGTTCACGCTCCATCAGCGCCACGCGCGCAGCGCGCTCGGCGCCGCCCGGCGACGCTGGCAAGACCCCGGCCATGCGCAGCTTGTCGGCCAGCAGCGCCAGCGGGCCGCCGCCGGTGCTGGCCTCGGTGTGCAGCCAGCCTTCCAGAGCGCGCAGCAGAGTGCGCGCGTTGCGGTAACGCTGACGCTCCTGGCGGTCGGTGGCGCGGTTGACGATGGCGCGCAACGGCTCGGGCACGGGCCGGCCCGTCGTCCAGGGCAGGCGAACGATTTCGCGGCCCAGCGGCGGCATGCGCGCGATAACCTGGCCGAAGTCGGGCTCTTCCAGCGCGGGCTGTCCGGTGAGCAGTTTGTGCAGCAGCAGGCCACAAGCCAGCACGTCGCGCACCGCCGCGTCGCGCTGGTCGCGCAGCGCTGTGGACTCGGTGGTGAGCGCAGCATCGCTGGCAACCACCATTTCGCAAGCCACACCCAGGCCGGCCACACGCACCTGGCCGCTGTCGGTAACGAGCACCAGATGCGGCTGCAAATCGTGGTGGCTCAAGCCCGCCTCGTGCGCGTACGCCAGGCCTTGCAATGCCTGCATGGCCCAGCCTGCCGCTTCCACACCGGGCAGGCCGCGCGTGGGCAGACGTTCGGTCAGGGTGGCGGTGTCGCGCGGGTCGTAGGCGACAAAGGGCCAGCCATCCTGCACGCCGCTTTCCACCACGGTGGCCAACTGCGGATGGCTCAGGCGCGAAGCCTGGCGCATGGTCTGGTTCCAGCGCTCCAGCGCGGCCGCATCAGCCGGTTGCACACGCGGCAGCACCAGCATCAGTTCCTGGCCACTGCGCGGATCGGCCACACGCCAGGCCATCGTGCGCTCGCTCTTGCCCAGCAGCTTGAGCAACTGCATGCGGCCGAACCAGCGCACCGCGGAACCGCGTGCCTGGGCAGGGGAGTCGGGACGAGAGGCTGGCATGACACCCGGATTGAAACCCAATGGCATCAGCGCCGAAGCCCGAAAGAGCACCGATTTAGTCCGACACTTTGGGTCAGAGGGGTCACAAATTCGCTCGCGAGGCCCTCAAGGGCGCTGGCTAGGGCGCTGGCGGCGGCTATCGACGCCAGCGCCACAACGCAGCCATCGACAGCCAGCGCCCAGGAATCGATGTGACAAAATCGAACGGCCTTCGCAGGTGCGCCACCGTACCCTGTGCCCAGGCACGGAGACCCCCAATGAGCAGCGATCTGATCAAACACATCACCGACGACTCCTTCGACAGCGACGTGCTCGCTGCCGACAAGCCCGTGCTCGTCGATTACTGGGCCGAGTGGTGCGGCCCCTGCAAGGCCATTGCACCCATCCTCGACGAGGTATCCAAGGACTACGAGGGGCGCGTGCAGATTGCCAAGATGAACGTCGACGAGAACCGCGAAGTGCCGGGGAAGTTCGGCATTCGCGGCATTCCTACGTTGATGCTGTTCAAGGACGGGCAGCTGGCTGCCACGAAGGTGGGCGCGCTCACGAAAGCACAACTGACCGCTTTCCTCGACGGTCATCTATAATGCGCGGCACCGGTCAGCGTCGACAGACGTTAGCCGGCTGACTCGCCACCACGCACGCACCGTCAGCCACGACCTTGGCTGACAACCGCCGGCCCCCAAGGAGCCCGCTGCGCAAGTTCGGCGCCAACCACCCGCGATAGCGTGCCCACGCCAGCCTTGGAACGATCAAGGCGCGAAAGCCGTAACGCACATGCCCCCAAGGGCGCTGCCCCATGCACTTGTCCGAACTGAAAGCCCAGCACGTTTCCGAACTCATCACCATGGGTGAGGCGCTGGAGATCGAAAACGTGGCCCGCCTGCGCAAGCAGGAGCTGATGTTCGCGATCATGAAGAAGCGCGCCAAGGGCGGCGAGCAGGTCTTCGGCGACGGTGTGCTGGAAGTGCTGCCCGACGGCTTCGGTTTCCTGCGCAGCATCGAAGCCAGCTACATGGCCAGCACGGACGACATCTATCTGTCGCCGAGCCAGATCCGCCGATTCAACTTGCACACCGGTGACATGGTTGAAGGTGAAGTTCGGGTGCCCAAGGACGGCGAGCGCTACTTCGCCCTCGTGAAGGTCGACCGCGTGAACGGCATCACGCCCGAGGAGAGCAAGCACAAGATCATGTTCGAGAACCTGACGCCGCTGTTCCCGACCCAGCAGTTCAAGCTCGAACGCGACATCAAGGTCGAGGAGAACATCACCTCGCGCATCATCGATCTCATCGCGCCCATCGGCAAAGGCCAGCGCGCCTTGTTGGTGGCGCAGCCCAAGACCGGCAAGACGGTGATGATGAAACACATCGCCCATGCGCTGGTGGCCAACCACCCTGAGATTCACCTCATCGTGTTGCTGGTCGACGAGCGACCCGAGGAAGTGACGGAAATGGTGCGCGGCGTGCGCGGCGAAGTCATCAGTTCCACCTTCGACGAGCCCGCCGCTCGCCACGTGCAAGTGGCAGAGATGGTGATCGAGCGCGCCAAGCGCCTGGTCGAGTTGAAGAAGGACGTGGTCATCCTGCTCGACAGCATCACGCGCCTGGCGCGGGCCTACAACAACGTGTTGCCTTCCAGCGGCAAGGTGCTGACCGGTGGTGTGGACGCCAACGCGCTGCAGCGACCCAAGCGCTTCTTCGGCGCGGCGCGCAATGTGGAAGAAGGCGGCAGCCTCACCATCATCGGCACGGCGCTCATCGACACCGGCTCGAAGATGGACGAAGTCATCTACGAAGAGTTCAAGGGCACCGGCAACTGCGAGATCCACCTCGATCGCCGCATGGCCGAGAAACGCGTTTACCCATCCATCCTGATCAACAAGAGCGGCACGCGCCGTGAAGAGCTGCTGCTGAAGCCCGAAATCCTGCAGAAGACCTGGATCTTGCGCAAACTGCTCTACAACATGGACGAGATCGAATCCATGGAGTTCGTGCTCGAGAAGATGAAGCAGAGCAAGAACAACCTCGACTTCTTCGACATGATGCGCCGCGGCGGTTGATGCCGAACGCTGGTCTATAATTTTGGGTTTTTCGCCCGCTGAGCGAATTTGTTTTTTCAGCCCCCGGCAAGTGCGCTGCATGGTGCAGCGTGGCTCCCGAACATGAACACCGAAAGTCCGGAAAACCGGAACACGGGAAACCAAAGAGGCATCTGATGAAAGACGGCATACATCCCAATTACCGCGAGGTCTGTTTCCAGGACCTGTCCAACGGCTTCAAGTTCGTCACGCGCTCCTGCGCGCCGACCCGGGACATGATCAAGCTGGAAGACGGCCGCGAGTTGCCGCTCATCAAGCTGGAAACCACCAGCGAGACGCACCCGTTCTACACCGGCACCCAGAAGAGCATCGACAACCTGGGCGGCCGCGTCGAGAAGTTCCGCAACAAGTTCGCGCGCGTCGGCTTGAAGAAGAGCCCCGCTCCTGCGGCAGCTGCCGAGCCCGCTGCCGACGTCGCCGCCGACTGACCGCGTGGCCCACGGCACCCGTGCAGACAAAGGCAGCTTCGGCTGCCTTTTTTGTCGCCCGTGCCATCCATGCTCAGACGGCAAAGGCGGCACGGCTTTCGCGCGCGGCCACGCAGCTTCGTTAGCATCTGCCCTGCCTTGAACAGCCCGAAGCCCGCCCTGGTCACCGTGCGCGGCGCGCGGCGCCTGCCGCGCGTGCCACTGTTGCTGCTGTGCGCCGCCTACCTGCTGCCAGGCCTGGTCGGCCGCGACCCGTGGCGCAATGCCGATGTCACGGCCTTCGGCCAGATGGTGGCCATTGCCGAGGGACGCACGCCCTGGTGGGGTCCGATGCTGGGCGGGCTGCCTGCCGACACTGCCTTGCTGCCGCATTGGCTGGGCGCCGTCTTCATCCTGATGGGCCAGGGCTGGCTCGACCCCGCTCTGGCTGCGCGGGTGCCCTTCGCGGTGCTGCTGGCACTGACTCTCGCGCTCACCTGGTACACCACCTTTCACCTGGCCCGCACCGAAGCTGCGCAGCCCGTGCCCTTCGCTTTCGGCGGCGAGGCAGAGCCCATCGATTACGCCCGTGCCGTCGCCGATGGCGCGGTGCTGGCGCTTATGGCCACGCTGGGTCTGCTGCAGCTGGGGCACGAAACCACGCCCGAACTCGGCCAGCTGTGCGCGATGGCGCTGTTCATCTACGCGCTGGCTGCTGCGCCCTACCGGGTTCGCCTTTCGCGCCTGGCCGTGGTCGCCGCCCTTGCCTTGCTGGCTGGCAGTGGCGCGCCCAGCATGGCGCTGGCCGCAGGGCTGGCGGGCCTGGTGGTGTGTGCGTTCTCGCGCTACGCCCAGGTGCGCGCGTTCACCGTCTGGGTGGCCGTGGCGATGGCCGCTGCCGGCCTGCTGGCCATGCTCCTGGGCGCCTGGCGCTGGCGCGTCCACGGCCTGCAGCCGGCTGATTTGCAATCGCTGGCGCGCCAATGGTTGTGGTTCATGTGGCCGGTGTGGCCGCTGGCGCTGTGGACCCTGTGGCGCTGGCGGCGCCATCTGTCGCACCGGCACCTGTCAGTGCCGCTGGTGGCCGTGGGCGTGGCCCTGGTGGCCAACGTGGCCATGGGCGGTTCAGACCGAGCCTTGATGCTCGGCCTGCCCGGCATGGCGGTGTTGGCAGCCTTTGCGTTGCCCACACTGAGGCGCAGCGCAGCAGCGGCCATCGACTGGTTCTCGATGTTCTTCTTCACGCTGTGCGCCATCACCATCTGGGTGATCTACATGGCCATGCAGACCGGCATACCGGCGAAGACAGCGGCCAATGTCGCCAAGCTGCTTCCGGGCTTCGAAGCGCCGTTCTCAGCCCTGGCCTTGGTTTTCGGCGTGGCCGGCAGCCTGGCCTGGGTGTGGCTGGTGCGCTGGCGCACCGGCCGCCACCGTGAAGCCTTGTGGAAGAGCTTGGTGCTGCCGGCCGGCGGCGTGGCCCTGTGCTGGTTGCTTTTCATGACGCTGTGGCTGCCGGCGCTGGACTACGCACGCAGCCCGCGCGTGCTGGTGCAGCGAGTGGCGACCTTGGTGCCACCGCAGGCCTGCATCGCCGGCCCGACGCTGCCGCCGGCCACAGTGGCAGCACTCGAATACTTCGGCCGCTGGCGCGTGGACGCAAGTGCATACGCGCTGCAGGGTCCTTGCGACCACCAGTTGCTGGTCAGCAAAAGCCAGCCCCTGCCTGCGCCCTCACCGGGCTGGCAGCTGGTGGGCCAGGTGCGCCGGCCCACCGACCGCGACGAGATCACGCAAGTGCTGCGCCGCAGCGCGCCCTGAAACGCCGGCTGCCCTCAGGCAGCCACTACTTCGCGCCGTCGCCGCACGCGCAAAGCGGGCAGCACCAGCCGGAAGCAGCTGCCCTTGCCGGGCTCACTCTGCACCTCGATCTCGCCGCCATGGCGCTGCGCCACGTGCTTGACGATGGACAGGCCCAAGCCCGTGCCACCGGTGTCGCGAGAGCGGCTGCCATCGACACGGTAGAAACGTTCGGTCAGGCGTCCGAGGTGGTCACGCGCGATGCCGATGCCGGTATCCTGCACTTCGATCTCGCCACCGCCGTCGTCGCGCCACAGCCAGCGCAGCTGAATGCGGCCACCGTCCGGCGTGTAGCGCACGGCGTTGTTCAGCAGATTGACGACCGCGCTGTAGAGCTCGGTTTCGCTGCCTGCCACTTCGACATCGTCGCCACCCTCGCTGACCAGTGTGTGGCGGCCGGCGGACAGAACCTCGGCATCGCGCCGTGCCTGGCGCATGACGTCGCCGATACGACACCACCTGTCTGGCGCTGGCCGCGGGCTGCCCTCCAGCCGGGCAAGCGTCAGCAAGTCGCCAACCAGGGACTGCATGCGATCGGCCTGTTGGCCCATCAATAGCAGCACGCGTTGGCGTTCGGGCTCGGACAACGGCAAGTGCGTCAGCGTTTCAACAAAACCCGCCAGCACCGTGAGCGGCGTGCGGATCTCGTGCGAAACGTTGGCGACGAAGTCGCGCCGCATGGCCTCGGTTCGCTCGCGCGCGGTGATGTCCTGCGACAGCACCAGCTTCATGCCGTCACCATAGGGGCGCACCAGCACCGACAGTGAACTGCGGCCCAGCGGCCCGGGGAACTCGACGGCTTCGTCATGACGCCCGCTCTGCAGGTGGGCCACGAAGGCCGGCGTGCGCACGAGGTTGGTGACGCGCTGGCGCCGGTCGCGTTCAGGGTCGAGGCCGAAATGCTCGGCGGCCACAGAGTTGCACCATTCGATCTGGTCGGCCGCATCGAGCAGCATCACGCCGTTGGGCGAGGCCTCGATGGCCGAGAGAAACTGCGCCAGGCGTTCACTCTCGCGCAGGGTGCTCAGCTCGCGCGCGCGCAGGGCCTTTTCGGTGCGGTAAGCCAGCTCGCCCCAGAAGCCGCTGTCGCGCGGAGCCGGTGTGGTCAGCGGGCCGCGCAGCCAGTTCATCAGACCCTGGCCACGCCGGGAATCTCGCAGCACCACCAGTATGAAGACCAGCAGCCCGCCCAGCACCATGCCCACCCACGGGCCGCTCAACAAGCTTCCGCCGAAGGCTCCGAGTGCCGCACCCAGCAATACCAGGAGGACCGCACCCAGGGTGCGCAACAGCCACCAGCCCATGTTGCCGCCTGCCGTGTGCTTGCTGCCGGCGCGCCGTCAGGCCGAGGCGCTGGCGGGCTGCTGCGTCAGCCGATACCCGGCGCCGCACACGGTTTCGATGAGGCCGGCGCTTTGGACGGGACCCAGGGCCTCGCGCAAGCGCTTCACATGCACGTCGACCGTGCGCTCTTCGATGAAGACGTGATCGCCCCACACGCGGTCGAGCAGATGCGCGCGACTGTGCACGCGCTCGGGGTGGCTCATGAAATAGTGCAGCAAGCGAAACTCTGTCGGTCCCATCTTGGCATCGTGCGGCTCGCTGCCCTCGCCGCCCAGACGCCGCGTGACGCGGTGAGTGGCGGGGTCAAGACGCAGCCCACTCACCTCGACTACCGTGTCCAGGGCCTCGGGCGCGCGCCGGCGCAGCACGGCGCGGATGCGAGCCAGCAATTCCTTGGGTGAGAAGGGCTTGCTGAGGTAGTCGTCAGCGCCCGCGTCCAAGCCGCAGACGCGGTCATCCTCCGCGGCACGCGCCGTCAGCATGATGATGGGCAAGGCGCGGGTGCGTGGGTCTGCACGCCAGCGCTGCGCAAGCTGTTGGCCGGTCAGGCCAGGCAGCATCCACTCCAGCAGCACCAAGTCTGGCAACTCTCGCGCCACCTCGCGCAGCGCCGCATCGCCATCGGCAGCCAGCACCACTTCGAATCCGGCATGGCGCAGGTTCATCGCGACGAGCTCGGCAATCGCTGCCTCGTCTTCCACTACCAGCACCCGGGGCATGGTCGTGTTGCGGCTCAACGCACCGCGTTCTCGACGTCAGCCATCGAGCTGTGGCGCACGTCAGTGCCCTTGACGACGTAGATGATGACTTCGGCCAGGTTCTTGGCGTGATCGCCCACCCGCTCTATGGCTTTGGCCACGAACACCAGGTCGATGCTCGACGAGATGGTGCGCGGGTCCTCCATCATGTAGGTGATGAGCTTGCGAAGCAGACCATCGAACTCCTGGTCGATCTGGTCGTCCTGCTTCAGCACTTCGAGCGCATGCGCGGTGTCCAGACGGGCAAAGGCGTCCAGGGCCTTGCGCAGCTGCGCGATGGCGAGATTGGCGCCGAAGGCCAGGTCACCCACCGGCAGGCGGGTGGAAACGCCGGCACTGATCAGCCGTTGCGTGGTGCGCGCGATGCGTGCGGCCTCGTCGCCCACGCGCTCGAGGTTGGCGATGGCCTTGCTGACTGCAATCAGCAGCCGCAGGTCGCGCGCGGTGGGCTGGCGGCGCGCGATGATGGCCGAGAGGTCGCGGTCGATGACCATCTCCATCTGATTCACGAGCTCTTCTTTCTGCAGCACCTCGGCAGCGATATCGCTGTTGAAAGTGCTCAGCGCGTGCATGGCCTGCACCAGCTGGGCCTCGACGAGGCCACCCATCTCCAGCACACGGGCCGATATGCCGCTGAGATCTGCGTCGAACTGGGTTGAAAGGTGCTTGTCGCTCATAGTGCCATTCTGACGCGCACGAGCGTCTTCAGCCGAAGCGGCCGGTGATGTAGTCCTCGGTGTCCTTCTTCTTGGGCTTCATGAAGAGCTCCGAAGTCGGGCCGAACTCGACCAGATCGCCCAGGTACATGTAGGCGGTGTAGTCGCTGCAGCGTGCGGCCTGCTGCATGTTGTGGGTGACGATCATCACGGTGTAGTCGGCCTTCAGCTCGTGGATCAGTTCCTCGATCTTGCCAGTGGAGATCGGGTCCAGCGCCGAGCAGGGTTCGTCCAGCAACAGCACCTCGGGCTTGATGGCGATGCCACGTGCGATGCACAGCCGCTGCTGCTGCCCGCCCGACAGGCTGGCGCCGTTCTGGTTGAGCTTGTCCTTGACCTCGCCCCAGAGCGCGGCTTTCTTCAGCGCCCACTCGACACGCTCGTCCATCTCAACGCGCGGCAGGGTCTCGAACAAGCGCACGCCGAACGCGATGTTGTCGTAGATGGACATCGGGAACGGCGTCGGCTTCTGGAAGACCATGCCGATCTTGGCGCGGATGAGTGTCACGTCGCGCTTGCTCTTCAAGATGTCTTCGCCGTCCACGCTGATGCTGCCCTCGGCACGCTGCTCTGGATAGAGCTCGAACATGCGGTTGAAGACGCGCAGGAGCGTGCTCTTGCCGCAGCCTGAAGGCCCGATGAAGGCCGTGACCTTGCGCTCGGGGATGTCGAGGTTGATGTTCTTCAGGGCCAGGAATGAGCCGTAATAGAAGTTGAGCCCACGCACGGAAATCTTCACGCGCTCGCTGGTCGGCAGGTCGACTCTGATGTCCATGGAAATCCTTGTGCTCAATACTTGTTGCGGAAGAGCACACGCGCCAGGATGTTGAGCGCGAGCACACTCATGGTGATCAGGAACACACCGGCCCAGGCCAGCTCTTGCCAGTTTTGGTAAGGGCTCATCGCAAACTTGAAGATCGTCACCGGCAGGCTGGCCATGGGCTCGCCCAGGTCAGCGGTGAAGAACTGGTTGGACAGCGCGGTGAACAGCAGCGGCGCGGTTTCACCTGCAATGCGAGCCAGCGCCAGCAGGATGCCGGTGATCACGCCCGCACGCGCTGCTTTCAAGGTCACGGCAGCGATAACCTTCCACTTCGGCGTGCCCAAGGCGTAGGCCGCTTCGCGCAGTGCGTTCGGAATGAGGCTGAGCATGTTCTCGGTGGTGCGCACCACCACCGGGATGACGATGAGCGCCAGAGCCAGCACGCCGGCATAGCCGGAGAAGGTCTTCGTCGTGGCCACCACCACCGAGTAAATGAACAGTCCGATGACGATGGACGGTGCCGACAACAGGATGTCGTTGATGAAGCCGGTGACAGTGCCCAGCCACGTACGTTTGCCGTACTCGGCGAGATAAACCCCGGCCATCACGCCGATGGGCGTGCCCAGGGCCGTGGCCAGACTGACCATCATCAGCGAGCCGACGATGGCATTGGCCAAGCCGCCGGTTTCGGCCAGCGGAGGCGGCGTTGATTCTGTGAAGACCGTCACCGCGAGCCCACCTACGCCAAGGCGAATGGTCTCGATCAGGATCCAGCTCAGCCAGAACAGGCCAAAAGCCATGGCTGCCAGCGCCAGAGTCAACGAGATCGCGTTGATCACCTTGCGTTTGCGGTGCAGCGCCGTTCGGCGCGCGTCCATATGGGTGAACGCGCTCATGTCCCGGCCCCTTCGCCGCGGCGCAGTTGGCTCAACAGAACCTTGGACAGCGACAGCACTACGAAAGTGATGAAGAAAAGCACCAGCCCGAGATAGATCAACGCCGCCTGATGCAGGCCTTCGCTGGCTTCAGCGAACTCGTTGGCCAGGGCGGAAGTGATGCTGTTGGCCGCCTGAAACAGTGACAGGCTGTCCAGCTGGTTGAAGTTGCCGATGACAAACGTGACAGCCATCGTCTCGCCGAGAGCGCGGCCGAGGCCCAGCATGGTGGCACCCACCACGCCGGTCTTGGTGTACGGCAACACGACCTTGGAGACAACCTCCCAGGTCGTAGCGCCCAAACCGTAGGCCGATTCCTTCAGCAGCGCCGGTGTCGTCTCGAAGACATCCCGCATCACCGCCGCGATGAAGGGAATGATCATGATGGCCAGGATGATGCCGGCCGAGAGAATGCCGATGCCCACAGGCGGGCCCGAAAACAGCGCACCGAGCACCGGTACGTCGCCGAAGGCGCCCTGCAGCGGCAGCTGAACGTAGGTGGCCAGGATGGGACCGAACACCAGCAGACCCCACATGCCGTAAACGATGGATGGCACAGCCGCTAGCAGTTCGATGGCTACGCCCAGCGGGCGCTTCAACCAAGCCGGTGAAAGTTCGGTGAGAAAGATCGCGATGCCGAAGCTCACGGGCACGGCGATGAGCAGCGCGATGAAGCTCGTCATCAGCGTGCCGTAGATCATGACCAGGCCGCCAAACTTCAGCTGGACCGGGTCCCATTCGGTGGAAACCAGAAAGCCGAGGCCGAACTCGCGTATTGCGGGCATTGCGCCGATCACCAACGAAGCGATGATGGCCGCAAGCAGCAACAGAGTCACCCATGCGGCACCATGTGCCAGCAGCGAGAACGCCGTGTCAGCCCAGGGCCAGACCCTGCGACGGCCGGGCGGATCACCCAGCGGAGAGGCTCGCTCCATCTTTTTCTTTTCGGGATAAGGACTGGAGGGGAGTGTAGCGGCCATGGGGCCTCCGCTGAGGGCACAACCGGGCGGCTGGCGAGCCGCCCGGAGGCAGGGTCACTTGAGAGCGATGGGCTTGCCGGCAGCGTCCTTCAGGTTGTCGGCCCACTGTTTGCGAACCATGTCCTTCACGGCAGGCGGCAGCGGCACGTAGTCCAGGTCATCGGCCATCTTGTCGCCGTTGGCGTAGGCCCAGTCGAAAAACTTCAAAACATTCGTCGCTGTCGCCGGCTTGTCCTGCAGCTTGTGCATGAGGATGAAGGTGGCGCCGGTAATGGGCCAGCTGTTCTTGCCCGGCTGGTCAGTCAGCACCTGAAAGAATGACTTCTGCCAATCTGCGCCGGCCGCAGCCTCCTTGAACGCGACGTCATCGGGCTTGACAAAGTTGCCGTCCTTGTTGCGCATGAGTACGTAGCTCATCTTGTTCTGCTTGGCGTAGGCGTACTCGACATAGCCGATGGCGTTCGGCAGGCGCATCGTGAATGCGGACACACCTTCGTTGCCCTTGCCGCCGGCGCCGACCGGCCAGTTCACGGCAGTGCCCTCACCGACCTTGGCCTTCCACTCGGCGTTGACCTTCGACAGGTAGTTCGTGAACAAGAATGTCGTGCCCGATCCGTCGGCGCGGCGCACGGGCGCAATGGCGACATCCGGCAGCGGAACGCCGGGGTTCAGTGCCACCAGCGCAGGGTCGTTCCACTTGGTGATCTTGCCCAGATAGATATCGCCCAGCACCTGGCCGGTCATCTTCATCTGACCCGGGGCGATGCCCTTGATGTTCACCACGGGCACCACGCCGCCGATGACGGTGGGGAACTGGATCATCCCGTCCTTGACGAGGTCGGCGTCGGTCAACGGAGCGTCGGTGGCACCGAAGTCGACAGTCTTGCCCCGAATCTGGCGGATGCCGGCGCCCGACCCCACCGACTGGTAGTTGATGCGCGCACCAGTGGCCTTGTTATAGGCATCAGCCCACTTGGCGTAGACCGGTGCGGGGAAGGACGCACCAGCGCCAGTCACGTCCTGAGCGAAGGCGCCGCTCACGAACAGAGTGGCAGCGGCGGCAAGAGTGGCACGGCGGAAAAGATTCATCGGGTGGCCTCGGTGTCTGCAGAAGTTGTCAACGCCCTGCAGTCTAGGGAGCTGCGATGACACTGGCGTGACAGCCACCGGCCCCGTCGCAAAGTGATGACAGGCCAGCAACACCGTCACGAATCCGTCATCCAAGCGCCCTAGCCTCCCTCATCGTCCCTCACACTCAATTGGAGCACTCGCTCATGACAAGCTTCCGCAGAACCATGCTTATCACTCCCGCCGCGCTGGCCCTGGCTGCCCTGGTAGGTTGCGCCACCACGCCGCCGCCAGCCACCATTGCAGAGACTGCGGCCCGCACGCCGCAGCTTTCGACGCTGAACAAGCTGATCGTCGACGCTGGTCTCACCGAGACCCTGCGCGGTGCCGGGCCTTTCACGGTGTTTGCGCCCAGCGACGAGGCGTTCAAGGCCGTGCCGGCGAAGACCATGGCCGAACTGGCCGCGAACAAGGAACTGCTGCGCTCGGTGCTGACTTACCACGTGGTGCCGGGCAAAGTGATGGCGGCCGACGTGAAGACAGGCAACGTCAAGTCGGTGCATGGCGCCAACCTTGGCGTGGCACGCGCTGGCACCTTCGTCACGGTGGAAGACGCCGTGGTGACCCAGGCTGATGTGGCCGCAACCAACGGCGTGGTGCACATCATCGACAAGGTGCTGATGCCACCGCGCCGCTGAACCCGCCGTTCAACCCGCCGCGGCGGCCTCGGCCATACGCTCGGCGCAGCGCCGGCCCAGCGCCGCGTCGCGGGCTTCGACCATCACGCGCAGCACGGGCTCGGTGCCGGATGCTCGGATCAGTACCCGCCCAGCATCGCCCAACTCACGCTGGGCGTTGCTCTGTGCGTCGGCCAGGGCGGCGTTTGTCTTCCAGTCGCTGCCGGCACGCAGACGCACGTTGATCATGGTCTGCGGGAAGAGAGACACGCCCTCCAGCAGCGCAGCCAGCGTCTTGCCAGTGCTGCGCACCGCCTGCAACACCTGCAACGCGCTGACGATGCCATCGCCCGTGGTGTGGCGGTCCAGAGCCAGCAGGTGGCCCGAGCTTTCGCCGCCGAGTTGCCAGCCTCGCGCTGAAAGTTCTTCCAGCACGTAGCGGTCGCCGACCTTGGCGCGCACCAACGGCACGCCACGGCGTTTCAACGCCTGCTCAATGGCCACGTTGGTCATCAGCGTGCCCACCACGCCGGGCACAGGCTGGCGCTGTGCCAGCCTGTCCATGGCAATGACGTAGAGCAACTCGTCGCCGTTGTAGAGGCGCCCCTCGGCGTCTACCAATTGCAGCCTGTCGGCGTCACCGTCCAAGGCCACGCCGTAGTCTGCACGGTGCTCGGCCACGGCCGCCACCAGGGCCTGGGGCGCGGTGGCGCCGACGCCGGCGTTGATGTTCAGGCCGTCGGGCGCGCAGCCGATCTTCACGACCGTGGCGCCGAGTTCGTGGAAAACATCGGGGGCCACGTGGTAGGCGGCACCGTGGGCCGCATCGACCACGATCTTCATGCCGCGCAGCGACAGCGCGTGCGGCACGGTGCTCTTGCAAAATTCGATATAGCGGCCGCTGGCGTCTTCCAGACGGCGCGCCTTGCCAAGGCGGGATGAATCGGCCCATTGCGGCTCGCGCTGCAGTTCGGCCTCGACCGACACTTCCCATGCGTCGGGCAGCTTCTCGCCACGCGCCGAAAAGAACTTGACCCCGTTGTCGGCATAGCCGTTGTGCGAGGCGCTGATGACCACACCCAGGTCCAGCCGCAAGGCGCGCGTGAGGTACGCCACCCCAGGCGTGGGCAGCGGGCCACTGAGCAGCACATCGACACCCGCCGACGCGAAGCCGGCCTCGAGCGAGGACTCCAGCATGTAGCCCGAGATGCGCGTGTCCTTGCCGATCAGCACCGCAGAATAAGGCTGATTGCGCCGCAGCACCTGGCCCACCGCATGCCCAAGCCGCAGCATGAAATCAGGCGTGATGGGGCTTTGGCCGACCGTGCCGCGAATGCCGTCGGTGCCGAAATACGTTCTGCTCATTTTTGTCATCTCCTTGGGGGCCGAATTCTCTGCTGCTTCGGCGCGAGCCTCGTACCCTCCGAGGGGCGCTTGTGCTTCGTCTCGCTCAGCGGGCGGTCTGTGCGGGTGCCGGTTTGGGCGTGGTGGTGGAGATGGTTGCAGGTGCAACGGCCTGCCACACCTTCAGGGCGTCCACGGTCGCGGCGACATCGTGCACCCGCACGATGGCGGCGCCTCGGTCCACCGCGGCCAGAGCCGCGGCGACACTGGCGGCCAAGCGCTCACCCACCGGGCGGCCGGTAATCAGGCCCAGCGTACCCTTGCGCGACCAGCCCACCAACAGCGGGCGCGGCAGGCTGCGGCAGAGCTCGGCCTGCCGTTGCAGCAGGGCCAGATTGTGTTCGGGGGTCTTCGCAAAGCCGATGCCAGGATCGAACACCACGCGTTCTGCGGCAATGCCAGCCGCTTCCAGTACGCGCAAGCGCTGAACCAGGAAAGCCGCCACTTCGGTGACCACATCGCCGTAATCGACATGAGCGTGCATCGTGTCCGGTTCGCCGCGCATGTGCATCAGGCAGACGCCGGCATCGGCGTGCATCGCCACGCAGGCCAAGGCATCCGGCCGTTGCAGCGCTCGCACGTCGTTGACGATGTCGACCCCCATATCCAAGGCGCGCCGCATCAGTTCCGGGTTGCTGGTGTCCACGGAAAGCGGCACCCCCAGGCGCAGTGCTTCGGCAACGACGGGAAGCACGCGGGAAATCTCTTCTTCACTGTCGGGTGCAAGCGCGCCTGGCCGGGTGGACTCTCCGCCGACATCCAGCAAGTCGGCGCCTTCTGCGACCAGCTTCTCGCAATGCAACAGTGCCGCTGACACGCTGGCGTGGCGGCCACCATCAGAAAAGGAATCGGGCGTGACATTCACGATCCCCATCACCAGCGGCCGTGCCAGGCTGATGCGAAAGCGGGTGGTCTGCCAGAACTGCCAGATGGCACTCATGTTGCGGGGCCCCAACGGAAAGCGGGGCCGAAGCCCCGCTTGAACATACACATGCCCGCCGCTTCAGGCAGCGGCCGGTGCGCTGTCGGTGCCAACGCTCGAAGACGGCCCACTGGGCGGCTTCGCCGACGACGGAGTCCAGTCCTTGGGAGCCCGGGGGGGCTTGCCGGCCATGATGTCGTCGATCTGATCGGCATCGATCGTTTCCCATTCAAGAAGCGACTGCGCCATCGAATGCATCTTGTCCTTGTTGCCTTCGATGTGCTTGCGGGCAATGGTGTATTGCTCGTCGATGATGCGGCGGATAACGCCGTCCACCTTGCGCATCGTGTCTTCAGACATGTTGGTCGTCTTGGTCACGCTGCGGCCCAGGAACACTTCACCCTCGTTCTCGGCATAAACCATCGGGCCGAGCTCGTCGGTCATGCCGTAGCGGGTGACCATGTCGCGAGCGATGGCCGTCGCCCGCTCGAAGTCGTTGCTGGCGCCAGTGGTCATCTGGTTCATGAACACCTCTTCGGCAATGCGGCCGCCGAAAAGCACGCTGATGGTGCTGAGCATGCGCTCCTTGTCCATGCTGTAGCGGTCACCTTCCGGCAACTGCATGGTCACGCCCAGAGCGCGGCCGCGCGGAATGACCGTCACCTTGTGGACTGGGTCGGTTTTGGGCATCAGGCGCGCCACCAGGGCGTGACCCGCCTCGTGGTAAGCAGTGTTCTTGCGCTCGTCTTCAGGCATGACCATGGACTTGCGCTCGGGGCCCATCATGATCTTGTCTTTGGCCTTCTCGAAGTCGAGCATCTCGACCACCCGCCCGTTGCGGCGTGCGGCGAACAACGCTGCCTCGTTGACCAGGTTGGCGAGATCGGCACCACTGAACCCAGGCGTACCCCGTGCCAGGATGTCGGCGCGGATGTCTTGCCCCACCGGCACCTTGCGCATGTGCACGTTGAGGATCTGCTCGCGGCCACGCACATCGGGCAGTGTCACGTAGACCTGGCGGTCGAAACGGCCCGGACGCAACAGCGCTGGGTCGAGGATGTCGGGGCGGTTGGTGGCGGCTATCACGATGACGCCGAGGTTGGTCTCGAAGCCGTCCATCTCGACCAACATCTGGTTCAAGGTCTGCTCGCGCTCATCGTTGCCGCCGCCCAGACCGGCGCCGCGGTGGCGACCGACGGCGTCTATTTCATCGATGAAGATGATGCAAGGCGAGCTCTTCTTCGCCTGCTCGAACATGTCGCGCACCCGGGCAGCGCCGACACCCACGAACATTTCCACGAAGTCCGAGCCGCTGATCGCAAAGAAAGGCACCTTGGCTTCGCCGGCGATGGCTTTGGCAAGGAGCGTCTTGCCGGTGCCAGGAGGCCCGACCAGCAAGACACCACGGGGGATGCGACCGCCTAGTTTCTGGAACTTCTGCGGGTCTTTGAGGAAGTCCACCAACTCCTTCACCTCTTCCTTGGCCTCGTCACAGCCGGCGACGTCCTGGAAGGTGGTGGTGTTGTTGGCTTCGTCCAGCATGCGTGCCTTGCTCTTGCCAAAGCTGAAGGCACCGCCCTTGCCGCCGCCCTGCATCTGGCGCATGAAGTAGATCCAGACGCCGATCAGAAGAAGCATCGGACCCCAGCTGACCAAAATGCTCATCAGCAGACTGGGCTCCTCGCGCGGACGCACGTCGAACTTGATGTTGTTAGAGATGAGGTCCCCGACCAGGCCGCGGTCCAGGTAGGTCGCCGTGCTGCGCAGACGCTTGTCGTCCGAGGTGACGGCCAGAATCTCGGTGCCGCCGCCCGGACTTTCCTGCAGCGTCACGGACTTGATACGCTTGCCGCGCACCTCTTCCAGAAAGTCGGAGTAGCCGACTTGGTTGCCTTGGGTGGTGCTGCGGTCGAACTGCTTGAAGACAGTGAACAGCACCAAAGCGATCACCAACCACACGGCGACCTTCGAAAACCATTGATTGTTCACCGCGGCTCCTTTTCCAGTTCAGCGGCACGACGGGTCGGATTCGACGCGCCGCGTTCCACGGTATGTGGGGGCGATTCTAGGGCAGTCAAGGGTATGAGGGCGTCTGGCAAGGCGTTGTGCTGCAGGGTGAAAAGGGTGTCGGATGCACGGCTGCGAAGGCTTGCACCGTGGCTGAATTGAAGGTTAGCGGGCTTTCAGTCCCACGCCGACCAGAAAGGTCTCTGACGACTTGTCGCGCGAGGCCTTGGGTTTAATCGGCTTGACAGTGCGGAAGGTATGCCGGAAAAGGGTTGTCAAGGTGTTGTAACCACTGCCATGAAAACACTTGCAAACCAACGCGCCGTCCGGGCGCAGGTGGTGGACCGCAAAGTCGACGGCCAGTTCCACTAGATGTTCGATGCGTGCGGTGTCGGTGACCTCGATACCCGAAAGGTTGGGCGCCATGTCTGAGATCACCACGTCCACCGGCTGGCCGCCAAGCGCGTCGTGCAACTGCCGAGCCACGGCTTCCTCGCGGAAGTCGCCCTGGATGAAGTGCACACCTTCGATGGGCTCGAAGTCGAGCAGGTCCAGAGCGATGATGGTGCCGCGCAGTGCACCTGCCGCCGCGCCTTCCGGGGCGAAGCGGCGGCGCAGGTACTGGCTCCAGGCGCCGGGCGAAGCGCCCAGGTCAACCACCACCTGCCCGGGGCGGAACAGGCGCAGCAGCTCATCGATCTCCTTCAGCTTGTAAGCAGCGCGTGCGCGGTAGCCCTCGCGCTGAGCAAGCTTGACGTAGGTGTCGTTGGCGTGGTCGTGCAACCACGCCTTGTTGATCTTCTTGCTCTTGCTGTCGATCTTCATTCGCGTCCGATAATACGGCCATGACCGCCATTCAGCTTTCCCCCGCCCAACGCAAGGAGCACCGCTCCGAAGCCCATCACCTGGACCCTGTCGTCATGATCGGCGGCGATGGGCTCACGCCTGGCGTCGAGAAGGAAATTGACGCGGCGCTGAGCGCACACGGCCTGATCAAGGTGCGGGTCTTCTCCGACGACCGCCCGGCACGCGAAGCCATGTTGGCCACGCTGGCCGACAAGCTGGATGCGGCACCCATTCAGCACATCGGCAAGCTGCTGGTGCTGTGGCGGCCCATCCCGCCCAAAGAAAGCGCGCCTCGCGAAGACCGCCAGCCGGGGCCGCGCACCGTGAAACTGGTCAGCTTCTCGAAGAGCGGCAACCACCGCGCCACGGTAAAGAAGGTCAAGGTCTTCGGCAACGAACGCGTCACCGCCGGCGGCAGCATCAAGCGTGTGAAGAAGCGCGTCACCAGCGTCAAGAAGAAGGCGCAGGCGCAGTAGCTGCTGGCCTGGCGGCGGCACGCCAGGCGAGGGCCAGCACCAGCAGCCCCTTGACGACGAAGAACACGGCGCTGGTTGCATGCAACTGGCCGAAACTCAGGCTGCCCTCGCCCGCCCGAGCTGCGGGCATCAAAGGCAGGATGCCGAAGTAACCTGCGACCGTGCAGAACAAGGCGCCCAAAGCCAGCACCATGCCGATGCTGAACTGTGGCCCTCGACCCGCCTGGACAGCTTGGCGCGCAGCCAGCCGTTCAAGTGTCAGCAGCACCACGCCGAAGGCCAGGCTCGTGTCGGCATCTTGCGCCAGCATGCGCCCTACCAGGCGGCCAGCCTCTGCGCCGCTGAGCTGGGCAAACACCGCCGGCGTGGCCAGCAGGGCTACACACAACAACCAACCAGCCCACAAGCCGGGCAGCAGAAGCCGCGTTCGCTCGAGCAGCAGCGGCATCAGACGTAGCGCACGTCCACAATTTCCCAGCGGCGAACGCCCCCCGGGGCTTGCACCTCGGCCACGTCGCCCGCTTCCTTGCCGATCAGTGCGCGCGCGATCGGGCTGCTGATGGAGACCAGCCCCTGCTTCAGGTCCGCCTCATCGTCACCGACGATCTGGTAGGTGACCTTGGCACCGCTGCTTTCGTCTTCAAGGTCGACCGTCGTGCCGAAAACCACCTTGCCCCCGGCGTCCAGCGTGCCGGGCTCAATGACCTGTGCCGCGGCGAGCTTGGACTCGATCTCCTTGATGCGGCCCTCAACGAAGCCCTGCTTGTCCTTGGCGGCCTCGTATTCGGCGTTCTCGGACAGATCGCCCTGAGCGCGCGCCTCGCTGATGGCCTGGATCACGGCGTGCCGTTCCACGGACTTCAGCCGGTGCAGTTCGCTCTTCAGCAGTTCGGCGCCGCGACGCGTGAGGGGGATGGTGACCATGAGAACCACTTGCAATAGGCGAAAGTGAATCCGCCGCAGGACCCCCTGGTAAGGCGGCCTGCGGCGGACAACGAGAGTGTGAGTCTAGTGCAGTTCGGACTGCAATTGCGTGTGCAACTCCTGCAAGGAGACCACCGTCAAGCTGTCCTGGTGTTTCAGGGCCTCGGTGGCTGCTTCGGCGCCGGCCATGGTGGTGTAGTAGGTGATGCGGTGGGCCAGCGCCGCGGTGCGGATGTAGCGTGAATCGGCAATCGCCGTGCGCGTTTCGTCCACCGTGGTGTAGACGAGCTGGATCTCGCCGGCTTTCACCATGTCGGCAATGTGCGGCCGGCCATCCTTGACCTTGTTCACCACGCGCACCGGTATGCCGGCTTCGGTGAAGGCCGCTGCGGTGCCCCGGGTGGCCACCACCTGGTAGCCCAGCGCCACCAGATCACGCGCCACGACGATGGCACGGGCCTTGTCGCTGTTCTTCACGGTGATGACCACCGTTCCCTTCTCGGGAAGACGCGAACCTGCGCCGAGCTGGCTCTTGAGCATGGCTTCGCCGAAAGTCTTGCCGACGCCCATCACCTCACCCGTGCTGCGCATCTCGGGCCCGAGGATGGGGTCGACGCCGGGGAACTTGTTGAAGGGAAACACCGACTCCTTGATGCTGAAGTAGGGCGGGATGACCTCACGCGGGGCACGGCCGTCGGCGCTGGTCTGCGAGGCCAGAGTCTGCCCGACCATGCAGCGCGCCGCAATCTTGGCCAGCGACTGCCCCGTGGCCTTGCTCACGTAAGGCACGGTGCGGCTGGCACGAGGGTTCACTTCCAGCACGTAGACCACCGCGTTTTCGCCTTCGCCTTGCACGGCGAACTGCGTGTTCATCAGTCCCACCACCTTCAGCGCCCTGGCCATCACGGTGGCCTGGCGGCGCATCTCGTCTTGCAGCGCCTGGCTCAGTGTGTACGGCGGCAGCGAGCAGGCCGAGTCGCCGCTGTGGATGCCGGCGGCTTCGACGTGTTCCATGATGGCGCCGATCATCACCGCGCCGGTGGTGTCGGCGATGCAGTCGACGTCGACCTCGATGGCGTCGTCCAGGAAGCGGTCGAGCAGCACCGGGCTCTTCTCGCTGACCTGCACGGCTTCGCGCATGTAGCGGTTCAGGTCCTTATCGCCGTGCACGATCTCCATCGCGCGGCCGCCCAGCACGTAACTCGGGCGCACCACCAGCGGGTAGCCGATCTCCTGCGCCAGCACCAGCGCCTGCTCTTCGGTGCGGGCGGTGCGGTTGGGTGGCTGCTTCAGGCCAAGTTCATGCAGCAGCTTCTGGAAACGCTCCCGGTCTTCAGCCATGTCGATGCTGTCAGGACTGGTGCCGATGATGGGCACGCCGCAGCGTTCGAGATCGAGCGCCAGCTTCAGTGGCGTCTGGCCGCCGTACTGCACGATGACGCCCAGCGGCTGCTCTTTGGCGACGATCTCCAGCACGTCTTCCAGCGTCACCGGCTCGAAGTAGAGGCGGTCGCTGGTGTCGTAGTCGGTCGACACCGTCTCAGGGTTGCAGTTGACCATGATGGTCTCGTAGCCGTCTTCCCGCATCGCCAGCGCGGCGTGCACGCAGCAGTAGTCGAACTCGATGCCCTGGCCGATGCGGTTGGGCCCGCCGCCCAGCACCATGATCTTCTTGCGGGTCGTGGGCTCGGCCTCGCACTCTTCTTCATACGTGGAGTACATGTAGGCCGTCTGCGTGGCGAACTCGGCAGCACAGGTGTCCACCCGCTTGTAGACCGGCCGTACACCCAAGGCGTGACGGCGCTCGCGCACGGCATGCTGGTTCGTGAGCATCAGCTTGGCCAGGCGGCGATCGCTGAAACCCTTGCGCTTGATGTGGCGCAGTTCACCTTCGTTCAGGCTGTCCAGCGTGCGGGCCTGAAGTTGTTGCTCGATCTGTATGAGTTCTTCGATCTGCGCCAAGAACCAGGGGTCGATCGCGGTTTCTTCAAAGATCTCTTCCAGGCTCATGCCGATGCGGAACGCATCAGCCACGAACAGGATGCGTTCGGGCCCGGCGTTGCCGATCTCGTCGATGATCTCGTCACGGTCGGAGCTGCGTTCAGTGAGCCCGTCAATGCCCGTTTCCAGGCCGCGCAGGGCCTTCTGGAAGCTTTCCTGGAAAGTGCGGCCGATCGCCATCACTTCGCCCACGCTCTTCATCTGCGTCGTCAGGTGGGGGTCGGCAGCCGGGAACTTTTCGAAGGCGAAACGCGGAATCTTGGTGACGACGTAGTCGATGCTCGGCTCGAAGCTCGCCGGCGTGGCGCCACCGGTGATGTCGTTGCGCAGTTCATCGAGCGTGTAGCCCACGGCCAACTTCGCCGCCACCTTGGCGATGGGAAAACCCGTGGCCTTCGATGCCAGCGCCGAGGAACGCGAGACACGCGGGTTCATCTCGATGACGATGAGCCGGCCGTCCTGGGGGTTCACCGCGAACTGCACGTTGCTGCCGCCAGTCTCGACGCCGATCTCGCGCAGGATGGCGATGCTGGCGTTGCGCATGACCTGGTATTCCTTGTCGGTGAGGGTCTGCGCCGGGGCCACCGTGATGCTGTCACCGGTGTGGATGCCCATCGGGTCGAGATTCTCGATGCTGCACACGATGATGCAGTTGTCGGCGCGGTCGCGCACGACCTCCATCTCGAACTCTTTCCAGCCAATCAAGCTTTCCTCGATCAGCAGTTCCTTGGTCGGCGAGAGGTCGAGGCCGCGCTTGCAGATCTCTTCAAACTCTTCCGGGTTGTAGGCGATGCCGCCGCCCGTGCCGCCCATCGTGAAGCTGGGTCGGATGACCATCGGGAAGCCCGTGCCGCCGATCTGGGCCACGATGCTCTTCTGCACCGCCAGCGCTTCTTCCATGCTGTGCGCGACGCCGCTCTTGGCGCTGTCAAGGCCGATGGACGTCATCGCGTCCTTGAACTTCATGCGATCTTCGGCCTTCTCGATGGCGTGTTCATTGGCACCGATCATCTCGACGCCGTACTTGGCCAGCACGCCGTGGCGGTGCAGGTCGAGCGCGCAGTTCAGCGCCGTCTGGCCGCCCATGGTGGGCAGGATGGCCATCGTTTCGCCAGGAAAGGCCAGCTTTTCCTTGGCGATGATCTTTTCGACCATCTGCCAGGTGATGGGTTCGATGTAGGTCGCATCCGCCATGCCGGGGTCGGTCATGATGGTGGCCGGGTTGCTGTTCACCAGCACCACGCGGTAGCCCTCTTCGCGCAGCGCCTTGCAGGCTTGTGCGCCAGAGTAGTCGAACTCGCATGCCTGTCCGATGACGATGGGGCCGGCGCCGATGATGAGGATGGTCTTGAGGTCGGTGCGCTTAGGCATTCAGGACTCCCGGCGGGCCGTCCCCAGGGAGGCCTGCGCCCCCTCGGGGGGCTGCGAACGAATGTGAGCTTGAGGGTTCATGAGCACTCCGCCATCAGCGTCGTGAAACGATCAAAGAGGTGGGCGATGTCATGCGGCCCCGGGCTGGCCTCGGGGTGGCCCTGGAAGCAGAAGGCGGGCTTGTCGGTGCGCATCAGGCCCTGCAAAGTGCCGTCGAACAGGCTGGTGTGCGTCGGGCGCAGGTTCGCGGGCAGGCCCTTTTCGTCTACCGCAAAGCCGTGGTTCTGGCTGGTGATGCTGACGCGGCCGGTGTCCAGGTCTTTCACCGGGTGGTTGGCGCCGTGGTGGCCGAACTTCATCTTGAACGTCTTGGCACCGCTGGCCAGCGCCAGGATCTGGTGGCCCAGGCAGATGCCGAAGGTGGGGATGCCGGTCTCGATGAGTTCACGCGTCGCGTCGATGGCGTAACTGCAGGGCTCGGGGTCACCGGGGCCGTTGCTCAGGAAGATGCCATCGGGTTTGAGCTTCAGCACCTCGGCCGCGCTTGTCTGCGCAGGCACCACAGTGACGCGGCAACCGCGGCTCGCCAGCATGCGCAGAATGTTGAACTTGACGCCGAAGTCGTACGCCACGACATGAAACTCGGCGTTGCTGAGGGTGCCGTAGCCTCCTTCAAGTTGCCATTCGGTCTGCGTCCACTCATAGGGTGCGTTGACAGAGACAACTTTCGCCAGATCCAGCCCGGTCATCGAAGGCGCAGCCTGCGCCTTGGCTACAGCGGCCTGCACATCGGCGGCCGTGATGGTGTGGCCCAGCGGGAAGCTGACGATGGCGCCGTTCTGCGCGCCCTTGCTGCGCAGCATGCGCGTGAGGCGGCGGGTGTCGATGCCGGCAATGGCCACCGTGCCCTCTTGCGCCAGGTAATCGGCCAGGCTCATCGTGGCGCGGAAGTTCGAGACGCGAAGCGACACGTCCTTGACGATCAAGCCGGCCGCGTGCACCTTCGTTGCCTCGACGTCTTCGGCGTTGACGCCGACGTTGCCGATGTGCGGGTAGGTCAGCGTGACGATCTGGCGGCAGTAACTCGGGTCGGTGAGGATTTCCTGGTAGCCGGTGAGCGCGGTGTTGAACACCACTTCACCGACGGTCAAACCAGGGGCACCGACACTCGTGCCGAAGAAGGTGGTGCCGTCTGCAAGGGCAAGCAGCGCAGGCGGCAGCAGGGGAACCAATGACAGCGACAAATGAGAACTCCGGGGTTCGCGCGCACACAACGCCTTGTTGCGTCCCCTGGACACCGGGGCGACGACAAGGGTCCGAGGGGAAACCGACGACAGAGTTTCGCTGAGGCTGCGTAGTTAGCGGGTAAACCGCCGGAGTATAGCGAGCCGGCTCAGACGACCAAGGCGGCAATGCCGGCACGTGCAATCTGCGCATCTTCCGTTGACTTGACACCGCTGACGCCCACAGCGCCCACGCACTGGCCGTCAACCAGAATGGGAACGCCGCCTTCCAGCATGCCGTGCAGTGCCGGCGCGCTGAGAAAAGACACGCGGCCGCCGTTGATCATGTCTTCGTACACCTTGCTTTCGCGTCGGCCCAAAGCGGCAGTGCGCGCTTTGGCGGGAGCGATTTCGGCCGATATGGGCGCCGCGCCGTCCAGGCGCTGCAGCCACAGCAAGTGGCCGCCGTCGTCGACGATGGCCAGGGTGACGGCCCAACTGTTGTTGTTGGCTTCGGCTTCGGCGGCGGCCGCAATGGCCCGCGCGTCGTCCACGGTGAGGGTGGGTTTGGTCTTCATGCGCACGACGATAACGCGGCAATGCCGCCCATATCGCCAGGCTGGCTAGGGGCATGCTCCCGCCGGACCTCGCCGCCTAGAATGCGGTTCGCGCCAGAGATGGGCGCTTCACTCACTTCTCGGAGGTTGTTCCATGAACGAAAGCGTGCAGAACTATCCTGGCGTGGCCGGTGGCGGCGCGCTGGCGGCGCAGCGCAACCGCGTGCTGCGCAACACCTACTGGCTTCTGGCCCTGTCGATGGTGCCTACCGTGCTGGGTGCATGGGTTGGCGTGCAGACCGGAATGATGCGCGGCCTGGGCATGGGCATGAGCACCATTGTTTTCCTGGTCGGTGCGTTTGGCTTCATGTTTGTGATTGAGAAGTTCAAGAATTCAGCAGCGGGCGTGCCCATCCTGCTGGCCTTCACCTTCTTCATGGGCCTCATGCTGTCTCGTCTGGTCGGCTCGGTTCTCGGTCTGGCCAACGGCAGCAGCCTGATCATGACCGCCTTTGCCGGCACCGGCGCGGTGTTCCTGGGCATGGCCAGCATGAGCACCGTGATCAAGCGTGACCTGTCGAACATGGGCAAGTTCATGTTCATCGGCGTCATCCTGCTGCTGGTGGCTGGCATCGCCAACATCTTCATCCAGAGCAGCGCACTGATGATCACGCTGGCGATGCTGGCGATCGGCATCTTCTCCTTCTTTATCCTGTACGACCTCAAGCGTGTGCGGGACGGTGAAGAGACGAACTACATCACCGCGACGCTCGGCGTCTACTTGAGCGTCTACAACATCTTCACCAGCCTGCTGATGATGTTGGGGATATTTGGTGGTGAGCGCGAATAAGGCGTCCCGGCGCCATTGAGAACGGGGCCTTCGGGCCCCGTTTTCTTTGGGGCGTCAGACCCGGTCGAAGACTGCCATGCTCTCGACGTGCGCGGTGTGCGGAAACATGTTCACCACGCCGGCCAGGCTGCAGCGGTAGCCGCCCTGGTGCACAAGCAGGCCGGCGTCTCGCGCGAGCGTCGCGGGGTTGCAGCTGACATAGACGACGCGTTGCGGCAGCGCAAGGCCACCCTCGGCATGCAGGTCGACCACGGCCTTGGCCAGCGCAAAAGCGCCCTCGCGCGGCGGGTCGATGAGCCAACGCTGGGCACCGCCCAACGCGTGCAGATCCGCAGGCGTGATCTCGAAAAGGTTGCGCGCTTCGAAGCGAGTCTTGTGCGCCAGGCCGTTGAGCCTGGCGTTGTCGCGCGCACGGGCCACCAGCGTCTCGCTGCCTTCGATGCCCAGCACGCCAGCGGCCCGTGTTGCCAGCGGCAATGTGAAGTTGCCGAGGCCGCAAAACCAGTCGATCACCTGGTCTGCGGGCTGCACGTCCAGCAGCTTCAAGGCGCGGTCGACCAGCACGCGGTTGATGTGCGGGTTCACCTGCGTGAAGTCGGTGGGCTTGAAGGGCATGGTGATGCCGAACTCGGGCAGGCGGTAACTGAGCGCAGGCCCGCCCTCGTCCAGCAAATGCACGGTGTCGGGCCCCTTGGGCTGCAGCCACCACTGCACCTCATGCACGGCGGCAAACTCGCGCAGCCGCTGCGCATCGCCGGGCGACAGCGGCGCCAGGTTGCGCAGCACCAGCGCTGTGATCGGACCTTCATCACCCTCGCCTGCGGCCAACTCGATCTGCGGCATCTGCTCGCGCAGTTCCATGCCGCCGATGAGCGCACGCAGCGGCATCAACATCGCACTCACCTTGGCCGGCAGCACCGGACAAACTTGCATGTCGGCCACGTAGCGCGACTTGCGTTCGTGGAAACCGATCAGCACCGTGCCCTTCTTGTGCACATACCGCACCGACAGCCGCGCGCGGTCGCGGTAGCCCCAGGCTGGCCCCTCGATGGGGCGCAGAAGGCGTTCGGCCTTCACCTTGGCCAGGTGCCACAGGTTGTCTTCCAGCACACGCTGCTTGACGGCCACCTGCGCGGCCGGGTGCAGGTGCTGCATCTTGCAGCCGCCGCAGGCGCCGGTGTGCAGACCGAAGTGCGGGCAGCCCGGGCGAACACGCTGCGAGCTCTCACGCGAAAGGGCCGACATCTGGCCCTGCTCCCAGTTGTTCTTCTTTCGCGAAATCTGCACCTGCACGCGTTCGCCAGGCAGCGCGCCTTCGATGAAGACGACCTTGCCCGCGCCCGGCTCGACGGGCTCGCCCGCTTCAACTGCGGGTTTGGGCCGATGCGCGATGCCCTGGGCATCGAGGTCGAGAGACTCGACCTCCAGCCAATCAAATCCGCTGGTCATGCGCAGGGGTTCGCGGCGGCGCCGGTGTCAGCGCACGGGCAGCAGCCGCGCGGGGTCGACGGGCTTGCCCTGGCGGCGGATCTCGAAGTGCAGCTGCACCCGGTCCGCATCGCTGCTGCCCATCTCGGCGATCTTCTGGCCGCGGCGCACGGCTTGGTCTTCCTTGACCAGCAATGTCTGGTTGTGCGCGTACGCCGTCAAATACGTGGCGTTGTGCTTGACGATGACGAGGTTGCCGTAGCCCCGCAGGCCGGCGCCGGCATACACCACACGTCCGTCTGCTGCGGCCAGCACCGGGTCACCGGCCTTGCCGGTGATAGCCAGACCCTTGCTCTTGAGCTCGTCGAAGCCCGTGGCCACCGGGCCTGCGGCGGGCCACATCCAGTTCGGTTCACCCTCGGGGTCGCGCGGCCCGGCGGCAATTGGCGCCGACGCAGCCACTGCCCCAGCGCCTGCTGAAGCGGCAGCAGCAGCGGCAGCGGCAGCGGGCACAGCCACGCCGTCCAGCGGACGGTTCTCGACACGGCCGGCAGCAGCCACAGGCCGTGCGACGACGGCTGACGGATCGACCGCAGGCGTCACGACGCGCAGCACCTGGCCGACTTCGATGATGTTGGGGTTGTCCAGGCCGTTCCAGCGCGCGATGTCGCGCCAGTTCTGGCCGTTGTCCAGGCCGACGCGAATCAGCGTGTCGCCCGGTCGCACCGTGTAGTAGCCGGGCTTGCCGGCGTTTTCGATACCAGGGGGTGGCGGCTTGAGCGCGCTGCCCTCTGCTGCGGGTACGGTGCCCGCCGCGCTGCCTGCAGCCGGGGCCGTGGTGGCGGCAGGCCGGGCTGCGGTAACAACGGCCTTGCGGTCTTCCACCGGTGCGCGGTGGCCGGGCGATGCGC
>Ga0209490_10000535_pt1 | contig 37882 bp, 15 predicted proteins | sample MAT06_FD_187209 | JGI IMG/M metagenome (GOLD analysis project Ga0209490, IMG submission 187209) | Freshwater microbial communities from Lake Fryxell liftoff mats and glacier meltwater in Antarctica - MAT-06 (SPAdes) (version 2) | ecosystem: Environmental > Aquatic > Freshwater > Ice > Liftoff...
AGCCACGAATCAACGAGGGCGTTGTTCACGTCCTTGATGCCGGTGAAAGTCGCATCGGGACCGATGTTGAGAAAGCGGCTGGAGCCGCCGGCGAGTTCGTAGAAATTGGAGGTGCCTTTGGTGTTGGTGCAGTTGCGCGCTCCCCACCAACCGCCGGAAAGCGGGAGAACGCCGAGGGTAGGGGTCGTAGTCGTCGTAGGTGCGAGGTTGGCGGGGTAGCGGCCGGCGGCCATCACTTGATCGAGCCAGTAGAGGGCGACGGAGTTATAGGTAGCGCCGGTATTTCCAAACGTATGTCCGCGGCCCCAGCACATGGCGACGGCACTGCGGGTCAGCCCGAGTTTGCGGTGCTCATTCATATCAGGGAAAATTTCGTCAGGCGGACTTTGGGTGCCTTCATTCTGGCCACCGAGGTTGAGCGCGGGGATGGCAGCCATGGCGGCATTGAAGACGTAGATGGGAGAGGTGTTAACCGGTGGGGCTGTCCACCCCTGTTGGGCGAGGATGGCGATGGTGCGTTCCGGCCAGATGCCGAGCGATTCGGAAGACGCGTAGGAGCCTGCGGACATGCCGCTCAAAACAAAGGGTGCGTTGAGGATTTCTGCCCGACCGGTGGTCTTGGCAATCTGGGACAGGCGATCAAAGAAGAACCCTAGGCTGGGTTGCGGAAAATTCGCCACTAGTGGCGAGCCATCATAATTGCTTCTCGGGCTGACGACGGCAAAGCGCCACTGATCCGCAATTTTCCGGAAATTCGGATCGGTGGTGAAGTGGCGGTCATCTCCACCGCTGCCCGGCCACCAGAAAAGGATGCCCCGGATCGGACCGGGACCGGGCGGGAGGCTAACGCGATAGGTGGAAGGCTCCAGATTGTCGTTGATGTCATAGACCGTTGAACCGGTATTTTGAATCGTGAGCAGGGCAGAAGGGACCGCGCCGAGGACGGCGCTATTGGTCGGAGCAGAGAGGTTAATCGCCACGTTGAGCGCACCATTTGCACTGCCCGTCGCGGGCAGCGGCACGCTAAAGGTTTTCACCGCGGCATCGCCGGCGGCCCAGGTGAGCGTGCCCGAAGTGGTGGTGTAGTGAGTGCCAGCGACACCGGCACCGATGCTTGCTTGAAACTGGCCGACGGCGGGCAGGGTGCTGCTGGTGGTGTAGTTGACGGAGACACTGCCGGTGGTGCCGCCATCGCGGCGCACCGAGATGAGGGCACTGCCACCATCCGCACCGTAGAAGCGACGGGAGGTGAGATTAAGCACACCGGCGGCGGGTGCTTGGGCATCGGTGATTTCGAGCTTGGCGGTGGAGTTCGCGCCCAAGGTGCCGCCGACAGAGGGGCTCACTAGGCGGGCAGAGTAAGTGATGGTCCCCTGCACGGCAGAGGCAGTGGCGAGGGGATATCGTGTTTCATTAAAGATCAGGATCGAGAACGGTATCGTCTTGGGCGAGCTATCGCCATTTGCCCAAGTGAGTGTGCCTGCTGAAACCCAGCCTTGTTGGCCGTTCACAGGGGCGAAATTACCGCCAGCAATATCAGGCCATCGATATTCTTTAGCGTTATTGGTCGTTTCGTCCGCCCAGACGCAGAAGTCCACGCTGAGCACTCCCGTGCTGCCGCCGGTGCGGGTGACGGTCATCACCGTGGGGTTGATGAAACTTTTACCATTCGGATCCGTATAAGCGACGGGGATGCTCTCAGATACAGTAAACACGGGCTGCGAGAACTGCACCGTGCCGGTCTGGGCAAAGGCTGATGAAAGCGTGGCTACTAAAGCGCAAAGAAGGACGAGTAGTTTTTTCATGATACAGAGTGATTGTTTGTGAAGGTTTCCGTGAGGTGAGATAGTGGGACGCCGAAGAAGAATCTACCCCTATGAGTCCATAGGCAGGAAGCCGGTCGGGACGTTAATTGTTTTTTAAATCTAGTCGTGCTAACTACCATATAATCACTATCGCAACTGTAGGATTTTAAGCCAGCAAAATATAAGTGAACGGCCTTAATTAAAGCTGATATTTTGGTGGCTCAGGTTTGCGTAATCGATACCCGAACAGGCAAATTAAAAACGCCCGTAACGACTTTAATCGTTACGGGCGTTAAAAACAATCTATCGGCCTAAGAACTATTGACCTTGTCCACGGGAGAAGCCTGGCTTGCCGTCAAAGTTGTATAAACCTTCCAGTTTCACAAATTCTAATCCTGCCTTGGTGATACGATCAAGTAAGGTTGTGATTTGGCCGTGTTGGACTGAGCCTGTGCTCTCATCAGGCAACTTGAAACGACAACGGAAGACATCCACACAGAAGGTCTCAGCTAGACCATTTGGCCAAACGGCCATACCACGGTTCGAGAGCATTTCTAGCTTCATTCCATCAGCTTCCAGAGGCACTAGTCTAGCCGCTAAATCTTTCGGCGCGCCTTGGGTGAACTCGATAAAAATGTCTGCGCCGACCATCTCACGTTTTTCCGTCGAACGGACGTAAATGGGACGTTCGGTCATGGGCTTTTTAGGCGCATTGGCATAGGAGACAGCCTTCAGGACGTTCGGCTTTTGACCCACACGATCCGAGACAGCTTGAGCAAATTCTTTCGTGCCCACTTTTTGTTTACTAACAGAATCATCAAAGATGTCGTAGGTATGGACACCGTCTTCAATGGTCTTGAGCCAAGCATTATGCGCACGCTCCGCTGCTTCCGATTGCCCGATGTGGACAAGCATCTGCACGGCTCCGAGAAATAGGCCTGAGGGGTTAGCTAGATTTTGACCAGCGCGGCGAGGAGCGGAGCCGTGGATGGCTTCAAACATCGCACAGGAATCGCCAATGTTAGCCGAGCCGGCTAAGCCGACCGAGCCAGCGATCTGAGCAGCCACGTCAGAAAGAATGTCTCCATAAAGATTAGGCATAACAATGACATCAAACATTTCTGGCGTGTCGGCTAACTTAGCGGCACCGATGTCTACGATCCAATGTTCCTTCTCAATGTTAGGATATTCTTCTCCAATTTCGTCAAACACTTTATGGAAAAGACCATCGGTCAGTTTCATGATGTTATCTTTGGTGAAACAGGTGACTTTTTTACGACCATAAGCTTCAGCGTATTTAAAAGCATAACGGACGATTTTTTCGCAACCAGGACGGCTGATAATTTTCAAGCACTGGTAAACGTCTTGGGTCTGACGATGCTCGATCCCAGCGTAAAGATCTTCTTCATTTTCGCGCACGATGACGACGTCCATAACCGGATGCTTCGTTTCCACAAAGGGATGGTAAGAAAGGCAAGGGCGAATATTTGCATAAAGACCGAATGCTTTACGCGTGGTGACGTTTAAGCTTTTAAAACCGCCGCCTTGTGGGGTGGTGATAGGAGCTTTCAAGAAAACTTTCGTCCGGCGCAAGGAATCCCATGAGGAAGTTTCAATACCAGCGGAGTTGCCGCGAAGATAGACTTGTTCTCCAATCTCAATTGTCTCAATGTCGAGTTCTGCTCCTGCTGCTTGGATAATTTGGAGCGTAGCGTTCATGATTTCCGGTCCGATGCCGTCGCCATACGCCACAGTGATAGGTGTCTTTGCCATAGTAATGATGTCCTTATTATTTCTCTGTGCTTGAACCGTAACCGACCCAGACCCTGCTGGAGATTAGGAGCCAAGCTTGTGCTGCAATTAAAAAAGAAAAAAAGTGCCAGAAAGAAAAAAATACTGCAATAGGAAAGGGTGATGCTGCGACTATTTCCCACGCGGCTCGGACCTTAGTCAAGGTTCCTGCTGGGGAGCTTATTGGCCCTCTCCTTTTTGAGTGGCAGATCAATCTTGGCCAAGTTTAACTCGTAAAAACAGAATGTCCTGTTGATCGACGGGACGATTAGCGGCTAACTTAGATTTAAGCAAGTCTAGAGCCGACACACACCTAACCAGCGTCCCGCCTTTTTCTTGCAGGAAAAGGGATTCTTTTTCAGCTGAGGCAAATTGAAGTCCAGGGACGACAAGATGAAATTGTAAAATACCCAAGGCTAGCTGCTCTGTTTGAAGAAAATTCTCTCCCTTTGAACCTAATAAAACTACAGGTAACTCTAAGTCATCTTTTAAAGCTTCATTAATTAAAGCATGATTAGCTTCATCTTTACTAGGTATAAATAAGTCCCAATCCATTGAATAGCGGGGTAGTCCGTGGAGGCGCATAGCTTGCCCCCCAATTAAAAGGTAGCGCGCTCCCGCTTGATTTAACTTTTGGAAGATGGTGTCCATTCCAGTGCTCCTTGGGCTGATAATTCAATCAAGCGATTTTTAAATTCCTGCATTTCTCCATACGACTTAAAACGCTGCGGGGGAAAGCGCGGCCAAGCGTGCGGCAACGGAGCTGGAGCCACCTGAGGATTCTTAGCCCAGAGCCGTATTTTAGCATCGTAGTCATCATGGATTCTATTTGACTGCATGGGTGCAGAGTAGCATGTGAATGAAGCAAGGTGCAAGGTTTAGCGTTTTGAGTTTAACCATAACTGCTTTCCATGTTAGAAAGATGGAAAGACAGGGAGTTTTTTTACCAAGGCTCTGCCCGCCCCGCCACGGCGGGAAGGGATAACACGGATAGGGGACAGATAAGCGCATTGCGCCAATGAACAATGACACTGGTGGGTAAAGGTGATACGCTCCAACGTGCGTGCGCTGTAACTCAAGATACGCTCTGCCACCACCTCATCAATCACTCCGTAGTGCGCTTGGTAGCTTTCCATCCACAGCGGCAAAGTAGCCTTCCAACGCACCCCACAGGGCTGCTCAAACTAAACCTTCTAGCGAAGAGTAATTTTTGACCCCTTCCCTAATGCGTCTAGTATATAGATGCCCTTGCGAGAGCAACCGCTTATTTATGTGCCAGTCCCCGCCCTCGCTGAATTCCGCTTTGGTGTCCTCCAATCTACCCAACACACCGCCATGCAGACATGGATGGCTAAAGCCCTCGCCACGACCGAAATTTTGTCCGTTAACGACGAGTCCACGCACTTTTACGCCGCCATCCGACTGGAGCTAAAAATGTCCGGCACCCCCATCCCCATGAACGATCTCTGGATCGCCGCCATCGCCCGCCAACACCGCTTCCCCATCCTGTCCCGCAACACTCATTTCGATGTCATTAAAAAACAGCAACGTATTTCGTGGTAACCCGTTTTTTACAGGACCAATTTTAGCGTAATGAGTTCGAAAGGTTTAAAATCTATTTCCCATTTTCCATCTTTACCAGCCACGGGTGGGCGGGGCTCTTCTTCTAAAAGATTAACCTTTTCGCTATATTCTATATTAATCGTGCTTTCCAACGTAGCGGTGCCGCGCGAGCCATGACACTCGTAGAGCCGCAGAATAAGATCATCACTGTCTTCCGCTTTTTTAATGGTGTCCAAGATGAGGTGCGGAGAATCAAGCGTGAACCAGCTCTGAGACGTTGCACTGGCCGTCGGCAGAACAACCCAAGGGGTATTAAACTCTTGAGCACGTCGCACGACTTCTCCCGTCACGATGGAACCGGCATGAGGCAAGAGGGCATAACGGAAATGGTGCTGGCCTTGATCCGCCTCGGGGTCAGGGCTGGTCGTGCCACGGAGGAGTGACAGGCGCATGACATTCCCATGAACGGCGTAACCATATTTACAATCATTAAGGAGTGCCACGCCGTAACCTTCTTCTGAGAGATCAGCCCAGAAATGAGCCGAGGATTCAAAACGGGCAATGTCGTGAGAGGTGTTGAAATGGGTGGGTCTTTTTACGTGACCAAATTGAATTTCAAAGCTGGCTTCAGGGGCACGAACGGCTACAGGAAATTCGACTTTGAGGAATTGGTGTCTCTGACTCCAGTCCACCTCACAAGCGAACTCGAGCATGGAAGCCTCCGCCGTGAGGAAGCATCGGACGATCATTCGGCTTGTGCCGAAAACGTAATTAAATTCTAGTCCAGCACGGAGCGGCCCTGTTTCGATGATACGGGCGGAGTGAGCTACTAGGTGTGAGAATTTTTCCAAATGGGTTGGATCGACATCCCAAGCATCCCAAGCGTGCGGGTAATCTTCATGAAGAACAAAGCGATTAGCGCAGGCGCCTGACTCAAGCACGTGGCGCTGGTTGGCTAGGTCAAACAGGGACGTGATTTGTCCCTCCGCATTAAAAGTGGCACGTAGAAAGGTATTTTCTAAAATCCAGTTTCCCGCCTCTTCCCGCACGCTGACGGGTAATGGTGTTTGCCCTCGTAAGGGAGTGTAGCCACAAGCAGGAGCGTTGGCCAACAGGAGATACTTCGCGTCATAGCTGAGCTGACTTCCCTCGACGGCTGTCGGGCATTGGACCAAACCGCTGCGATCCCAGCCTAGGGTATTAATTAGGGTCTGCCCTTCTGGCTGATTTTGAGGAAGTGCCCGCTGCGCTACCTCGGCATGAAGGGTGTTAAGCGTCTCTAGTGCTGCGGTGTAATCGCGGGCAGAGTCTTCATAGACGGCTTGAATCGAGCTACCAGGAAGGATGTCGTGGAATTGATTAAGTAGAACCGTCTTCCAGACTTGATCGAGTTTGGTGGAGGGATAGGTGATGTTTGACCCCGTAGCTAAGCCGATTGCGGCGAGTAGCTCGACATCGCGCAACAGGCGTTCGCAGCGACGGTTGTCACGCTTGTTGGCAGCTTGAGTCGTATAGGTGCCGCGATGATATTCAAAATAGAGCTCGCCCACCATGACGGGTGCCTCATCTAACTCCTCTTTTAATCGGATAAAGAAGTCCTCGGGCTTGCCTGTGCTAACGCGGGGGAAGCCTTGGAAATCTTCGAGCCGTTCAATAACTTCCATCATGTGATGAGTAGGGCCACCGCCGCCGTCACCGTAACCGAACAGCATCATGCCCACACTAACACGGTCGTGATCAACGGCGTTATTTTCATGTTGATGAAAATGTTTAACCAAGCTGTCTGCGTCGAGGGCATTGTAGGTATCCGCCGGGGGGAAATGGGTCAAGACGCGCGAGCCGTCGATTCCTTCCCAATAAAAATTTTGGTGAATAGGTTTATTAAACTGGTTCCAAGAAAGCTTTTGCGTAAGAAAAAATTCAATCCCAGCGCCGCGCATGATCTGCGGTAAGGCTCCCGAATAGCCGAAGACGTCGGGGTTCCAAAACTCACGACAGTAACGACCAAATTCTTTTTTAAAGAACCGTTGGCCGAAGAGGAATTGGCGCACGAGTGATTCGCCCGAAGGCACATTACAATCTGGTTCAATCCATGTGCCGCCTACGGGACTCCATTGACCACGCTGCACGGCGGCTTGGATGCGGGTGTAAAGCGCCGGGTAAAGTTCTTTCATCCACGTGTATTGCTGGGCTTGGGAACAGGTGAAGCGGAACTTCGGATGCCGTTCCATAATATTCAAAACGTTGCTGAAAGAACGAACGCATTTGCGTTTCGTTTCGGCTAAAGGCCAGAGCCAAGCCGTATCAATATGAGCGTGGCCGATAGCGACGATTTCATGAGCGTAGGTGGCGTTGCGGTGGGCGTATATTTCTTGTAATAAGGCGGAGCCAGCAGCCCATGTGGCGGGATCTTCACTATCGCATACATTACAAAAATGATTAAGGAGTTGCAGAACACGACCGGGCCATGCAGGAAGTTTCTTGGTCGTGGGTGAGACTGTCGGCAATCCTGACCAAGGTTCTGTGCTTTTTAGTTGGGGTAAATTTTCTAACCATTTTAAGGGAACGAAAAGGTCGTGGGCAAGCCGCCAAGCCTGGTCGTTACGACGGATCAATTTCACCTCATATAATTGATAACGAACGGATGTGGGTGTTCCAACACCGCTCGAGGCACCCCAAAGACTGTTGCAGGCAATTTCAACGTAGGCGTCGAGCTGCCCAGATTCAACAATAGCGGCAGGTAAGACCGCGTCTACCCGTCCGCTTTCACCGAAGATAGCCGTGTCTTCATGATTAAATCCGTGGTAAGGTTCCGCCTTTAGCCAAAGGAGAGCCTCACTGCCAGAATGGAAGCGGAAGGCCACCGTGCTGCCACGCCAATGAGCTGGTATCTGGCTCCGCACCCGAAGCCAATGGGTGGACCAAATGGGAGTGAGGTCGTGACCAATTTCCACTTTTTCATAATTAAGGGAACAAGCTTGTTCGTAAGGGATGCGGTCAACGGGTCCCGCCATTTCCATTTGAACAGAGCACTGCTCAGAGATTATTTTTCCGCAGAGACGGGAATAAAATTGGGAAACGCGGGACAGGGTTAGTTCGGGGTGTTTAAGGCGTGGCATAGAATTTATTAGTTACTTTTGAAATTTAGGAAGAGTGGCTTGAAACGGTTCGGCGGGAAGGCCGTCAGAATTGTAGAGATGGGCTTGCGGGCTATTTGCCCACGCATAACGGATGCTGCGCGGTTGGGGAACCTGAGGGTTAGAGATGATGAGGTTCTCCCCTTTTATCTGAATGTCTGCCCAGTAGAAAAGTTGATCTGGGCCAGCCACTGCTATGTTCTGTTTCAAGTCACCCTTAGCCACGAGACCGGCACTCACATCCTTAAATGGAAGGGTAATGATGCCCTTTCGTGTTACAGAAGCTGAGTTAATAAGTGGGCTCGGGCCACGCGAAGGAGTAGGAATATTATAGGTATTCGCTAAAGCTAAGGAAGAAAGCCGCAGAGCAACGTCTTGCTTGTTCAATGGGTGAATGTCGTGGGGGTCGCCTATATCGATCGCTACGGCTAGACCCGTGTTAGTGACCGCATCTCGGACCTGCGCTTGGGACAGACGGAGTTCGGCCCAATTACTTTCACTAGGCTTCGTGGGCAGTGGAGTTTCCGTGCCGTGGTAGTTAGCGAGTTGCACGATGAGGAAAGGAAAGTTACCCTGCCCCCATCGACTACGCCAGTCGGTGATGAGCGTTTTAAGTAGGGTGAAATATTCCCTCGGTGCGCCCGTATTACCTTCTCCTTGATACCAAATAACCCCACGCATGGCGTAAGGCAGCAGCGGCGCAATCATGCCATTAAACAATGTAGAGGGCACGTACCGTCTTTCACCTGATGAAGGGGAAAGCGGTGGTAGGGCGATGGCGAGTTCCGTGCGGCAACTCCACTCGCCGGTCAAACTTAAAGGTAACTCAGCAGGATTGTTCTCAAGACGTAGTTGCATATCAACTCCGGGTCCCACAAAGCCGCCCATGCCTTTATGATCAAAAATACGAATGGCGATCGTGACAGAATTCGATGAAACGAGTTCAGCCGGAATGCTGTAACTACGAGGCTTGGCATAAGCATTGGGGTCTTCCGCTCCGATGCCTCCGACACGTTTTCCGTTAACGTAGGTAATATCGTGATCATCAATCACACCGAGGGAAAGCTTGAGAGGTTGCCTTACCCATGCTGCGGGAATTTTCACCTCACGACGAAACCATATGGCACCATTATATGAGAGTCCCTTATTTTGGAAGTAAGTCGGCTGCTCCATTTTAGGCCAGTCGGCGGGAGAGGTTTTAAGATCAGGCATCATCCAGTCGGCGGCTTCGGCGGAGATGCCAGGATCACGCCGTATGTCTTCATTAAGCCAAGCCCCTTGATCAGTCAGGCGTTGGCGGTAGGCGGCGGACTGTTTTTGATACGCTGCGACATCAGGGGCGTAGCGTTTTTGGAGGGAGTAATAACTCTCCATGTAATGCTTCAACTCTGGATTATTTTCTAGAGCTTCTGCACTCGTCCAAGATTGCGCAGGGGTGCCACCCCAAGAACTATGAATGAGCCCGACGGGCGTGTCCCTAAGCTTAGTATGTAATTGACGACCAAAAAGATAAAGGACAGCCGAAAAAGTGGCGGCACTCTCAGGCGTGCAGACTTTCCATTGTGCGTTGACTTTTTCTTGGGGAGTAAAGGCACTGGTATGAGGCACATTAAAAAGTCGTATGTTAGGATAATCTGCCCCAGCGGCTTCCTGCTTACCATTCTTAGCGGAGCTTAAAGCCCATTCCATATTAGATTGACCCGAGCCGAGCCAGACTTCTCCAACAAGTAAATCTTGGATGACCACCTTAGAGCTGCCCACGACTGTGAGAGCACGACTGGTGGCATCAACAGGAAGGGCTTCTAACTGGACGATCCAGCGACCTTCCGCATTCGCTGTGGTTTGACGGTTTTGTCCAGCGAAGCTTACGCGGATGTTTTGATGAGGCTTGTCCCAGCCCCAGATGGGTAATGGAAGTCCCGCTTGCAACACGGCATGGTCAGTAAAGAGAGGATGAAGCGTAAGCGTTGTCGGAATTGCTGCTGCGGCAACCTGTGCGCTGTTGATGAAAACACAAGAAAGCGCTAAAAGCAACAGAGACTTCATCACGAAGTACGTTAAAGAATATTAGCCATCATGGCAAGAAGATGCTGGGTATCTGTTGAGGGAAACTGGATAATATCTGATGGGATCATTTCTATCTCTGCTTCTTTATCGAATTTCAACTCTTTTGCCCTTCACTTCGTGCCTTGCCTGTCGAAGAATGAGCCTAAACAAAACTATTATTTTGATTGCAGCTTCAAGTATTGAGCCCGATACTTTGTGAAAATCATATTCCGCACCATCACTTTTTATGAACATCAAATCCCTTGTCTTTTTAGCTCTAGCATCAGGTATTATCGTCAGTAGCACCACGTGGGCGGATGAACTTCCTGCCAATTTATTTACTGAACCAGTTTTTACGGCCTCGCCTGATGGAAGCATCGTGGGCTGGAGACAGGGAGGGTTTGTCGGGGGAAATCCTGAAACCAATAAAAATTACGACAACTCAGCTACACTCATCACAGAAAACGAACAAACCTTTATTAGAGTTAACTGTGATCCTAGCCAACCCAATTTCTTTAACTTTGCTGTCACCGCACCCGCTCGTTTCCCACTACTCCCTGAGTGGAGTTCTATTGAACTATCTGCTCGGATAAAAGTTAGCGAATATGTTCAGGGCAGTCCTTGGGGAGGTTTCAATTTATGGCTTATTTTCTACGACGTCGAAGGCAAGAAACTGGATGACTCACAAACCAGTTTACGGATCAAAATGGACCAAGATTGGACTGACAGCAAACAAGTAGTCCAAGTTCCTGCTGGAGCCGTCGAGGTGGAATTTAATTTGTGGTGGCTGGCTTCAGGTGGCGTGGCGGAAGTGTCTAATCTAGTCTTAAAGCCCCTAGCCGCAGCTCCTGAAGTGCAGCCGTAACCTCACGTCTAATCTCATCTTATCACTATTATGTCAACACACCTGCGCCCTCTCACTTTTTCGAAACAAAGCATCCTAGCCGCTTTCTTCTGCATGATCAGCCTTTACAGCTCGCTTGCTCAAGAAAAGCCCGCCCTTCCTCAAGGTGAAGCCTTTTTCTGGGGTAAAGAGCCCGTGGTGGAAACCAGTGCCACTCGTGCAGAAATCAACCTCAATGGCCTCTGGCTTTTTCAGCCCGGTCAGGGCGATAAAAAACCGGCCGCAGCTTGGGGTGCTATTCGCGTTCCAGGTTCATGGGAGATGCAATCCGAGTGGGGTAATACCGTTATGCCGGGTCTCGTCGGCAAGTCACCCAAGTGGGACGGGGTCACCTTCATAGACCACCCCGTGAAGCCAAATCAAGTAGCACGCAGCTATGTCCTGAATCTCGCAAACGCTTGGTATGAGCGCGAGCTCAGCATTCCCGCCGCGTGGAATGGTCGGAAAATAGTTATCGATTTTGAACGCGTCAGCACGGACGCTACCGTTTATCTCAATGGCCAAGAAGCAGGGAAACTCCACTGGCCAGGCGGAAAACTTGATCTAACGGCTTTGGTCAAGCCGGGCACTACTTACAAATTACAAGTGCTCGTCACGGCTGTAGGCAGTGAAAAAGAGTTGCTCGTTGCTATGCGCGAAGACTACGCTGACAAGGGTAATAGTGGCTTGAGACAAAGAGGAATCATCGGTGATGTCATGCTCTATGCCATGCCCACTGGTCCTGTCTTACAGCCGATCGCCGTGCGCTGTTCTGTCGCTAAAAAAGAAATCAGTCTCCTGCTACGAACCGAGAACCTAAAAGCAGCCGTCACAGGTAAGGCGGTAGCCACCATTAAGACGTGGCCTGAGGGTAAGGAAGTGAAAAAACTTGAAGCCCCCGTCAGCCTAGATCCGACTAAGGAGACAACCCTGACTTGGCCTTGGGCCGATGCCAAACTCTGGGAAATCGGAGAGCCTAACCTTTACACCGTAGCAGTGAAAATTGAGGCGCCGGGTTTCAATGACGAGCGCAGCGAACGCTTCGGTTTTCGGGAAGTCCGCACCGAAGGGCGTAAGATATTTCTCAACGGAAAAGAGTTCCGCGCCCGCACCAGCCACGCCGATGCTGATACCATAGGTGGCATGAAGGAAGTCGCCTATAATACGATAGAACGCAGCCTAAACTATGGCTATAATTTGTTAGAAATCTGGCCTAACGACACCTTCCGGCGTGGCTTTGCGGACTGGCGACCTAACTATGCCAAGTGGGCGGACGAAAAGGGAATCCTCATCTTTATGCCCGTCGTCCGGACGGACGACATCTTTGATTGGAAAAAGCCAATCCCTGAGGATAAAATGGCTATCTGGCTTGCGGCCAATAAAACGCATATCGAACGTGTGTGGAACTCTCCCTCCGTTTTAGCTTACCTGTTTTTTGGCAACGAATTCATGACCGCAGACGATCAAAGTCCCTACCGTTTAGGCAACCGTGCTGCCCTCATGCAAAGCCAACAGCGCGATGTTACCGCTGCTGCCGCTCTGCTAGAAAAGATACGATTGTTTGACCCCTCTCGGATGTTTGGCTCACATTCTGGTGCTGCCGTGGGTGACTTCCAAACAGTCAACCACTACTTAGGACTTAACCCCTTGCAGGAGCGGGAAGAAACCCCCGCCATCTGGGCCGCCTCAGGAGATATGCCCTATGGAGCGGTGGAATTTTGCACTCCTTTTTCTGCTGATCTCCACCGTGCCCGCCGCAGTTGGAACACCAGTAGCGAAGCCCTCGCCACGGAGTTCATGGCCGTCCAGCTAGGCTCTAAAGCCTATGAAGCGGAAGAAGATGTTTACCGTAAACTTGTTGTTGACCGTTTTAACCTTGCCACAGGTAGCTACACTGGTTGGCCTGGTGGGTTGGAACAAGGGCAAGTAGGTTTTGGGGACTACCCTCCCTACCAAGATTTTCAGGCAGAACAATTCTTACGAGTATGGCGTTCTTGGCGCACTTATGGAGTCAATCTCGGTATGATCCAATGGGAAAAAGTCTTAGAAGATAACTCTAAGGCGGAAAAGGAATTACCCCCTTTCGAACCTGGACGCCGTGGTGTTTACTTCTCCACCGTGCCGGGCAGCTGGGTGGGCTCAGGCTCCATTGTGACCAAAACTCTTAAGCCTTACCAGCGCGCTTACTATGACGGTATCCAGCCTATCGTGGCCTACATCGGAGGCCCCGCTCAAGACGGAGGCTGGGTCGCAAAAGACCATCACTTTAGCTCAGGTGCACAAGCGCAACAATCCATCGTGATTGTCAACGACAGCCGTCAAGAACAACCCTATAAGGTAAACTGGACACTCACCACAACCGGCCAAGAGAAACCCTTGACGGGGGAACTCACGGGTCAAGTTCTCGTGGGCGAATCTAAGATTATTCCCCTCACCTTTACCGCGCCTACCGTAACGACCAAAACAGATGCTAGCCTTAGCATGGTAGCCCAAGTCACCGCCGCGCCGAATACGATAACCTTAAACGATACCAAAAAACTCCGGTTCTACCCAGCATCCCCCGCCGTCTCAAAGCTTAAAATTCAAGCCTTTGACCCCGAAGGTAAGACAACCAAACTCCTGCAAAGCCTCGGCTATACCATCACACCTTGGCTCACTGGTGCCCCCACGGGAGCAGACCTCGTTGTCATTGGACGCAAAGCCATGAACGATCCTAAATTCCCAAACCTTGCATTACGTGATTACCTGAATGGCGGCGGAAAAGTCGTCCTCTTCTCCCAAGACCCTAACTTGCTACGGGAACGTGGTGGTCTCCGCATTCATCAATGGATAGGCCGTCAATTCTGGCCCCTAGCCACCCAACTCAAGCACCCCTTACTCGCTGGCCTAGATGCAGAGGACTTAAGAGATTGGACAGGTAGCTCTACCTTAATCCCTCCACATAATGAAACCGATCTCGTAGCCTCAGCCAAACGTCTCAGCTACCCCACCTATGGATACCGCGTCGGCGGACGGGGTGGGGTGAGCAGTTCCATCTGGGAAAAACCCCACCACAGTGCTTGGACTCCCCTACTAGAAGGCGAATTTGACTTAGCTTACTCCCCTTTGATGGAACTATCCTACGGGAAGGGACTTCTCGTCCTCAACTCCATGGACGTGGAAGATCGAGCCGACCCCATGGCGAGCGACTTAACCCGGCGCGTGGTGGAATACACCGCCACCGCTAAACCTACCCCACGCCGTAAAGTCTTTTACACTGGTGATGACGAAGGTGCAGCCCTACTTAAAAGCATGACTATTATTGCGGAAAAAAGCATGGGAGCACCCGCCACGGGAAGCCTCTGGGTCATCGGCTCTGGAGCTGACGTCTCGGACTCTGCTCTGGAATCCGCCCTTAAGGCAGGCACCCATGTCATGATTATCGGAGGTAATAGTAAACTTCCCCTTGGTCTCACCACCAAAAAAACTATTTTCGGTAGAGGCCCAGAAACCCTACCCACGTGGCCGGAACTCGCAGGAGTTTCCCTATCTGAAGTTCGGCTCCGGGCCGACATAGAACTTTCCTTAATTCAACCCGTAGAGGGCTTAGAGTTGGCTGCTAAAGGTTTGATTGGACGAAAAGTTGTTGGTGCAGGTTCCCTCATAGCATTCCAAGGTAATCCCAACTCTTTAGATGCAGGCAAAAAAAACTACCTGCGTATCAGTGAATGGCGTTGGCACCGTGCTTTGTCCCAAATCTTAGGAAACCTAGGAGCCTCCTTTGAATCAGATACAAACTTCTTTGATCTGAAAATTAATACCTTCCTTCCAATCGATTTGGCGGGTCAGTGGAAAGTTCTATTGGAAACAAGCATGCCTGCAAGTGAAGACATGAATAAACCTAGCCTAGACGGCACCCCACTTGATCTCGCTAAAACTAAGGCGGGCTATAACGACAGTTCTTGGGATTCAATCCGCCTTCCCGCCATGAACAAACTCGGCACCATTGACCTAGAAAAAATTGATGGCTCCCTCTGGCTTCGTCGTAAAATCACTATACCCGCCGCATGGAAAGGTATGGGAAATTTGAGACTAGTTCTACCCACTTTAGATGATCATGACCTCACCTTTCTTAACGGAGTAAAAATCGGCGGCGTTGGCAAAGAAAATACAACAGCATGGAACACCCCCCGCATCTACTCGATTCCAGCCTACGTCGTCAAACCTGGGCAGGATAACGTCATTGCTATCCGCCTCTTCGACCAATTCGGCGGCGGTGGCATGGGCGGCGGAGACACACCCCTGACCGTTCGGATCGAATTAGTTAAAAATCCAGAAATTTCCTCTTTTTACTTACCCGGATTTAGCATGGACCGGCAAGACGGAGACGACCCCGCCCGCTACACCCGTTGGTGAGCCTGATTACAAATGGGAACTTAGGATTTAAGGCGATCTTCCTTTAAAAACGCAGACCGCGTATAGGCTTTTTTCAAATTAGTTGTGCATAACCTTGGGATCCTGCCTTTCGTAACAACGTAACGAAAAATACTAAATCTGTTAAATATTTTTTACGGTTAGAAGCCTCTTTTCTATCAGGTGAATAAATTAATCACTGGTAATTTAATTGTTCATTTTAATAAAGTAATGACTATCCCTTCCTTACATCCTCTTTCCTTTTTCCCCTCACGACTGATCCACGGAGCCGAGTTCACACGGATGGGCGTGAATGGGTTTTCCTACTGAACGCAAATGATGCGGATGCAACTCTGGTGCTCCCTGCGGGAACATTGACAGACGTGGAAACTGGTCAGGCCGTGAGCGGTTCCATCGCCATGCCTGCATTTACCAGCCGCATTTTTCAACGTAGCCCGGCGTGAAATCATACGGAATCCTCGCTCTAATTTTGGCTCTGATGTTGGGTCAAAGTTTCGGCGCACAGCCGTTGGAAGTTTGCATACGGCGGATAAAGAAATCAGTCCGTTGTAGCCTTTCTGGAAGGCGACCGGCCTCATACACGGGACCATGCTCGAAGACCTCGTGATGCAAGCTGATCGTTCAGCTCCAAGATCGTTACAGAAAAGAGACCGTGCGGATGAGCCTAATTGACCAGCAGCGAAAGCGAGATGCGCCGTGCCTTGGGTTCTGCGGCGGCGCGGGCTTCTTCGAGCAGTGCGGCGGCTTGCGCGGGACGCTCGGCGGCGACGGGTTTCTGTTCACGGTATTCAGCCGGGTGGTTGCGTTGCCAATGATTGGGCGTGGCGGCTATCTGGGCTTCCCAAGTTGCGAGGGCGGGCTCGATCGCCTCAAGGGTGAAGGGGCGGGGAAGGTCGCCGCCCAGATGGTGTTCGACCATGGGGATGATCCGGATTTTACCGATGAGAAACCAGCGCTTTTGTAGAAGCTCTAAAACTTTGCGGGCTTGGGCGAGCTGGGGGGTGGGGAACTCCGCGAGGTTGACGCCACGAGCGAGGTCGTCGGCGTCGAAGGTGGCGATGTTCTGATCGTCAATCTTGAGTTGATAAGTGCCTGGCGCAAGACCTTGCACGCGGAATTCTTCACGATTCAATTCGGTTTGGAAAGGCACCCAATCCAGCGCGGGCGCCGCCTCGGGGCTCACCGGGAAGGGCAGAGCATCGGCCGAATAGGTGAACTGAACCGAGCGCTCGGTGCTGGTGAAATCGCTAATGATGCAGTTCTCCGCGCGCCGCACGCTGCTGGTCGCGGCATCGAGGTGGGCGATGGCTACCGTGCCGCGCACGCCTTGGGCTTGGAGGAAATAATACGCGGCGACGAAGTGTCCGGGTTGGCCGGGGTGAATGCGGTCGCCGCTGATGAGGGTGAACTCCGGGGACTTGGATTGAAGGCGGCGATTGAGCGTAGTCATCGGCGTGTGCAGATCGATGAACTCAGCGCCGGTTTCGGCGGCGATAACGCGAGCTCTGCGCCCGAACTCGGCGAGGGCATCGTTGCAACCGGGCAGGTTGGTCCCGTCTTTGCGCATGGTGTCATCGAAAGGCGTGGGCGAAAGCAAGACCACGCGACTGCCGATGCCTTGGAGACGAGCGGTGATCTCGCGGAGATTTTTGTCGTAGGTGGCGATAGTGGCGGCGTGCCTCGCTTCCAGTTTCGGCTGATCTTGGTCGGCGGCGTATTTGCCACGATTCACATCGTTCATGCCGAGCATGACGGTGGCCACGGTGGGCTTGGCGTAGGCGACGTCCCAATCGAAGCGTTTAAGCACGCCGTTCGCGGTGTCGCCGGGTATGCCTGCGTTGATGTAGGCGAGCGGGCGATCGGGATAGCGGGTGAGGTAGAACAGTTCGATGTTCTGGGCATAAACGCCGTTGGTGGAAATGCTGTCGCCAACTGCAATCCAGCTATCGCCGGACTTAAAGGGCTCGGCAGCGTTGAGGGTAGTGACGAGGCAAACGAGGAGGGTTAAAAAGCGCATGGAAAACATTGGTTAGGCGTGGCGCACAACGGCGACCTGGGTTGGATGGACTCTGAGGGGGATTGGATAAGTGGTGGCGGCGTTTTTAACCGCAGATGGCGCAGATGGCGGGTCGAAAGCGTGTAAGTGAAGGTGTATTGTTTGGCGTTGAGTTTGTAGTGGTCGAGGGCGTCAGGGCCGCAGCTTTGCGTGCCGAGGCCGCGGTGGGCGGCGTCGAGGTAGATGATCGTTTCGGCGCGGGGCGTAATGTCAGTCGTGTGCTTGGCGGCGTAGAGGTCTTCGGCGGTGTAGTGGCTGACGTTGAACTCGAAGAGCGGGGCGGCAGTAATGCGAAGGGCGGGGGATTTGGTTTTACGGGCGGGAGAAATTTCGAGCCAGCGGACGTCGGTGTGGTGACCGTGTTCTTGGGGCATGACGTAGTCCACGTATTCGGCGGTGACGGTGGTCTCGTAGCGGGCGACGAGGCTGCCGGTTTTGCGGTCGGAGTAGTTTTCGACGGGGCCGCGTCCGAAGTAGGCGAGATTTTCGTAGCCGGCCACGAGGTCGAGACGGACGCCGACGCGGGGTAGATCGGTCATGTCGGCGGTGCCGAAGGCGATGACGTTGTCCACGACAAGGCTTCCGTCGGCGTGCAAGGTGTAGCGGTGCGTGTGGATGCAGTCTTCCCAGTTTTCGCGTCCGGATGCGGTGTGCGAGAGCGTGACAGTGACAGAGCCGTCCTTGTTGGTTTTGTGGGAGAAGGCGTTTGGTTGGTGTTGGAGCGGCTGGGCGATGAGGCCGAGTTTTTGCCAACGGCCGAGGGCCTTCCAATCCTGTTGGGTCCAGAGTTTGACGCCGTCGTTGTCGGTGGCGGCGCGGTTGAGTTCGACCAGCGGACCACGGGCGAGGAGTTCGACGCCGCTAATGCGAAGCGAGGAGAGCGTGGACGTAGCGCGGTCGAAGGTCACGACGGTCTCTCCGGTGCGGAGGAGGAGGCCGCCGACGGTGTCTTCGACCAAGACCGGTTTGCCTTTGATCGAGCCGATGAGTGCTGCTTTCGGCGCGGCGGTTAACGCGAGTTGAGTCCAGGCGACCTCGTGGCCGCGTTTGGCGTAGCTGGAGTCGGCGGCGGTGGTCCAAGTGACGTTAAGGTGAGCTTCGGCACCGGCGGGGAGTTTGCCGATAGCGATGGCGATGTCCTTCGATGCGCCTGGGGCGAGGGCGAGCTTGGGGAGTTTTCCGCGTTTGGTGGCGACGCCATCGATGAGGAGTTCCCATTGGCCTTCGAGGCGGGCAAGCGAGGAGAAATCGAGGTTGTTGGTGATGCGGATGCGGCCGGATTTGCCCTTAACTAGGGTAACTGTGACGGGCTGGGCGAGGTGTTTGAACTCCCACATCGCGGGATGCGGTATCCGGTCGGCGGATACGAGGCCGTCGCAGACGAAGTTGGCGTCGTTGGGTGTGTCGCCGAAGTCGCCGCCGTAGGCGAAGAATTCGCGGCCGTCGGCGGTTTTTTGGCGCAGGCCGTGGTCGAGCCATTCCCAGATGAAGCCGCCTTGGATGCCGGCGCGGCTGCGGAAGAGTTGGAAGTAGTCCGAGAGGGAACCGTTGGAGTTGCCCATGGCGTGCGAGTATTCGCAGAGGATGACGGGGCGGGCCAGCGGGTGGAGTGGTGTGGGCAGGGGAGGACGCGGGCGGCCGTCGCGGGGGTAGTAGAGTTTAGCGGCGTCCATCACGGGGAACAGATCCGCGTAGGATTTAGGCGCGGTGGTGGGGCAGTGTTTATCGGCGAAATCGAGCCATTCGTTGAGGTCTTTGAGACTGGTATACATCGGGCAGATCACGTCGGTGGCGGCGGAGCCGTGGGCGAACGTGGCGGAGCCCTGCCAGAGGGAAATGGCACCTTCGTAGTGGAGCGGGCGCGACGGGTCGTAGTGGCGAATCCAGCCAGCGGCGGCGTCGTGGGACGGGCCGTAGCCGGCTTCGTTTCCGAGCGACCAGAGGATGATGGCCGGGTGGTTGATGTCGCGGATGACCATGCGCATAGCGCGGTCAAGCCATGGCGTGGCGTAGCGCGGGTCCTGGCAGAGGGAGTTGTGAAAGTCGTGGGACTCGGCGTTGGTTTCGTCGATGACGTAGAGCCCGTGTTCGTCGCAGAAATCGAGGAAGCGAGGGTCGTTGGGATAGTGGGAGCAGCGAACGGCGTTGAAGTTGAACTGCTTCATTAGGACCACGTCGCGTTCCATGGTTTCGGCGGTGAGCGCCTTGGCGACGTCAGGGTGGTGGTCGTGGCGGTTGACGCCCTTGATGAGGATGCGACAGCCGTTGATGAGCAGGTCGCGGTCGCGAATCTCGACTCGGCGGAAACCGGTGCGGATGGAGGCGTGGGAGAGAGCGGCACCAGAGGATTTCGGAGGTGTGAGGGAAACGACGACGGTGTAAAGTGCGGGGTCTTCGTGCGACCAGAGGCGGAGCTTGGACGAAGGGATATCGATGCGCAGACGCGAGGCGCTGCGGTCAAAGCCGGTGGAGGCGCGCATGTGGCCGATCTCGGCGACGGCGGGCTTAGCGAGCACGGGGCGTCCGCGTTGATCGAATACCTGCACGCTGACCCGGGTGTCGGGCAGCGGGAGATTTTGCGGGAAACCGGCGGTAATGAGAAGGTCGAGCGAGGCTGTGCCGGCGGCGAGGTTGACGTCGGGCGTGGCCTTGATGTCGGAGATGTGGATGGTTGGCGTGGCGTAGAGACGGACCTCGCGGTGGAGACCGCCGAGACGCCATTGGTCCTGATCCTCGATGGCGGAGGCATCGGAGTATTGGACGACGATGGCGATGAGCTCGTGTTCGATGCCGGGGCGCACGAGGGGCGTGATGTCGAACTCGGCGGGAAGACGAGAGTCTTTGCTCAGGCCGACGGCGACACCGTCCACGTAAACGGCGAGAACGCTGTCGGCGCCGCCGAAGTGAAGGACGACGCGGTTGCCCTGCCAAGCGGGAGGAATGCGGAAGAAGCGACGGTAAACACCGGTGGGGTTTTCCTTGGGCGTGAAGGGCGGCTCCTCGCGGAACGGCATCGCGACGTTGGTGTAGTGCGGGCGACCGTGGCCGTGCATCTGCCAGTTGGACGGAACCGGAATCACGCCCCACTCGGCGCTGTCGTTAAAGGGGCAGCTGTTGGTAAACGGTTGGGCGTCCTCGGGGCGGCGCTCGAGGCGGAACTGCCATTCGCCGTCGAGGGATTGCGACCAGGCGGATTTGTTGCGAGCGCGGGACCGGGCTTGGGCGGCGGTTGAGAACGTATCGAACGTGGCGCGAGGAGGCAGCTTGTTGAGTGAAGTGAGCTCGGGGTTTTCCCAAGCGTTGATGAGGCCGTTCGTGAGCATGGTAGAGAGATGGGGTAAGTGGTGAGTTAGTCGTGGCGGACAACGGCGACCTGGGTTGGCTCGAGTCGGATTGAGTTGGAAACGGGGCGGTCGCTGATGAGATCGTGGCCGCCGGCGGCGAGGGGAACGTCGAGCGTGTGCTCGGCGTGGTTGATGTAGAAACGCAAGGTGCGGTCTGCGTTACGGCGTTCGACCACTTCGAGGAGCGGCGTGGTGCTGAGCGGTTCAGGCAAGAGGCGCGCTGCGGCGAGATGTTCGGCAACGGCTGCGATCAGCGGTTCAGTGAAATAGCTGCCAACGTAGTAAACCCAGCCTTTGCCGTGGCGGCGGCGGGTGATGGCGGCACTGCCTTTGAGGTGTCGGGAATCCCACGTGCCGACGACTTCGGTGCCCGCGTCGGGGAGGAGCTGTTCATACCAAATGTCGGTGGGGACGGTGTTATCGCCGATACGCAGCGTGAGCGGGCGGAGGGCGGCGCGGTTTTGGTGTCCGTATTCCTCCACAGTCGCGCCGACGAGCGGCCGCAGCGCGCCGGGCAGGGTTTCGGCGACGACATTGTTGTCCATGTTCTTCGAGCCGGTGCGTGCGCCGATCACGAGCACGCCGCCTGACTCGACCCAAGCAGACCACGCTGGTATCCACGTCGGATCGATCAGCGCGAAGTGCGGCACGAAAAACGTGGAGACGCCCGCAAGAGTATCGGCGGGATGGATACAACCCATCGCGTGTCCGGCGCGGAAAAAATAACCGTGGATTTTTTCGGCCATTTGCCGGGGACCGGGCAGCCCGAGGGGAAGCGCGGCGTGGGCGGACTGGTTTTCATGGTGTGCGCCGCAGACTGCTATACGCACGGCGACGGACGTGCCGAGAACAGCGGGGCCAACGCGACGAAGTTGGGCGCCGAGTTGCGCGGCCTCGCGGTAGCGGCGGCGGGGGACGTTGTCATGGTCGAGGACGCCGCCCCAGTATTCCTCCGCACCGAAGCGGCAGGTGCGCTCGCGGAAGAGCAGAATGCCATCAGCTCCACGAGCGATATTGACCCAGGCAAACTTACTCATCTCGCCGGGCTCGGGGGTATCGAGCAGGTAGTTGTTCTGCCCACCGGCTCCAGATTGCTGCTCCAGAACGACGAAGTTGCCGGAGTAGGCGCGCACATAATCAGTATTGAAGGCTTGATTAGCGGCGCGCTTGGTCGGGTCGAATTCAAAGAGCGGATAGGAATCGTAGCTGAGGAAATCGAGGTCGCGGGTGAAATCGCCAGCGTAATCAATGTGGCTGAAACAGCCGTTGTGGGTGATCCACCAGTTCGGATTTTCGGCACGTAGGAGGGTCGTTTGGTCGCGTTGGAATTCAGTTACGCCCTGCGAGAGAAAACGGGAATAATCGAGAATCTGCGCGGGGTTGCAGTGTGTGGGCAGGCCGGCGCGAGGGGTTTGCACGTCCTCGAAGGCGTCAAAGGTCAACGCCCAGAAGGCGGTGCCCCAAGTGCGGTTCAATAAATCGATGTCGTTATGGAAACGCGCACGCAGAAACTCCACCCACGCAACTTGCGCGGCGGGCGAGTGGTCTTCGCTGAAGTGGCAGTGAAACTCGTTGTCGGTTTGCCAGCCGATGACGTGAGGATTTCCCGCATAATGCTTCGCAAGCGCCTGGGTGATTCGGCGGCTGTGGGCGCGATAAACTGGGCTGAAGTGGCTGGGATGCTGACGGGAGCCGTGCTGCATGGTCACGCCCTCGGCATTGACGCGCAGGACTTCGGGGTAACGTAGCGTGAGCCAGCGCGGGGGCGTAGCGGTCGGCGTGCAAAAAATTGTGCGGATGCCCACTGCGGCAAAACGCGCAATGGTCTCGTCGAAAAGCGAGAAATCGAAACGGCCTTCCTCGGGTTCGAGACGATCCCAAGCAAACTCCCCCATGCGGATGACGTTCCAACCGGCGGCTTGAAAGAGCGCGGGGTCGCCGGCCCGGATGGCATCACCCCAATGCTCCGGATAATACGGCGAGCCGTAGAGGAACTCTGGCAGTTGCGTCGGGCGGGTGTGGGTGAGCGGGTGTGAGTTCATAGTAAAACGAAGTTGCGGGCGGGGATGGTGGCGGAGGCGATTTTGATGAAATGGCGGTTTAGCATTAGCGACGTGGCGAGCAGCGGGCTGAGGCGCATGGGAATGATTGTAGAATTTGGAATACCTAGGAGATTCTGGTGCCGCCTTATGGGGGTAATTAAAGATGCAGGTTCCAGTTTATTCGCTGGTTTGTGGGGTCCCTGGCAGCTTCCATTCGCTGGCCCATTCGATTTTCAAAGCATCGTCGGTGAAGGTGATCGGCAACCAGATATGACGACCGTCAATTGCGTCTTCCGGCGACCAAATATCGAACATTGCAATCAACAACTTTGATTGGCCGGCTACTTGAAAGATATGGGTGCTTTGACCGCCAAATGTTTTATCCGGCCCGAGATTATTGTGAGGGTTGGTGCCTACGCAGGGATTACCGAGCTCCGTCCATGAGCCGAGCATAGAGTCCGCCACTGCCGAGCGTGCTGCATTGGGTGCCCAGCCGGAGCAGCCCGAACTGAGCATCCAATAGCGGCCGTTGTGCTTGCAGATGGCCGGAGCCTCGTGCGATTTTCCCGGAAATACTCGTATATACCTGCCGGTGAAACTTAGGTAATCCTCACTAAGTTCGCTGATGTGTAGGGTCTCGTTTTCTTCAGAGGCGGCGATATGATAGACCTTGCCGTCATCATCGAGAAATAAGGTCATATCCCGGGCCATTTGACCGCCGGCAAAGTCACGTTGAAGGAAGTTTTTCGGGCCGGGCTGTTGGTCGGCCTCAGTGACATTGAGCGGCCATGCTCCGGCGTTGGGTCTTAGCGAATGGAGATATTTAAACGGGCCGGTGGGTTGATCGGCCACGGCAACGGCTGTTCTGGCGGCACTGTAGCCTTGACCCTTTAATTCAAGATGGAACCACATCACGAATTTTTTGGTTTGCTGATTATAGATTACCTTAGGCCGCTCAATAATGCACTCTTTGGCGATGTCGCTGGTAGGATCTTCTGACACGGGCAAGGCCACGCCGGCGTCAGTCCAGTTATACAAATCGGTCGAGCTAAAACACCTCACGCCTACGTGAGCTATATTGCCGGCTTCACCGGCTATTTTGTGTTCGCCGAACCAGTAGTAAGTCCCGTCGTGAAACAACACGCCGCCACCGTGGGCGTTGATATGCACACCATTGTGATCTGGCCACCGCTCATGGTTAATGAACTGGGTCCGAAGTGCTGGCTGAGTGGCGGGTTCGCTGGCTGAGAGCGGAGTCAGCGACCCTGCCAGAGTTGCGGTTAGTGATATAACAATGATTTCGGATTTCATAATGATTTAGATTTAAATTTTTGATCTGTGCCACCTGAGCGCCAGCGATGGTCGTGAAGGGTTACCAATTGTAGAACCTAGAGGGTTCATCGCCCAAGGCGAAATCGCTGCGCCAGTCGGCGTGATACGGGCCGGGCGGGAGGACGATCGGCGCAGGATCGGCCAGTTCTAGGCGGAAATCCTCGGCGTGCGCGTTGAAGCCGCCGCCGCCGAGACGGTCAAACACGCGGATAGCGAGGCTATTGCCGCTGGCTTTGAGCAGTGCTGCGGAAATGCGGTAAGCGCGCGGGGTGGTCCAGTAATTCGGAGTGGATACGGTGGTCTGGCCGACCTCGGTGCCGTTCACGTAGGTGGTATCGAAATCGTCAATGGAGCCGAGTTTGAGCAGCAGATCTTTGCCGGCCCATTCCGCCGGTAGGTTGAAGGCACCCCGGAATACCATCTCACCATCGCTCGTTGACCAGGTGCCGCCCAGAGTTTCTAGGGTGGTTGGCATGGTCAGCGATGTCCAAGAAGCGGTGTTGGCATCTTTGGCTACCGCCGCCTTTGCCTTTGCGCTGATGCCGGGATCGGAGATGCCTTCTTCGCTGGCGGGCACCAAGCCAGTTGGGAGCACCTTCCAGTCGGCGCCGCCGAGTTTGAAAAAGGTCAGCTTCTCAGTCGGGACAGACTGGGCGAACACGGACACATCCTGTTCAAGCGATGCGCCGAGGTTTGCGGCTATCTGGGCAATGGTGCGCGTCCAACGCCAACGGGTGCGGCGTTCGTAGGTGGTCTTGTCGGCAGTGAGCACTACGGGATCGGCTTGGCAAAAAATCGCAACACCCTTACCGATTTTCACCCGCGCAAGCAGGCCGTCGGCGGCAAGTTCGGCTCCATCCGTGACAACGGGCACGGTGCGCTCAGAACGTGTGCGCAGGTCGGCGACGCCAAGTCCACGCGTCTCGGGCCATGCGGCGGGTGCGGGCGCAATTGAGAGTGCACGGGGCGCAATCTTCACGCCGAGCAGGCCAGTGGCGCGGGGGAGGATGAGTGCCTTGCCGCCCCGCGTAAGGAAGTCACGGAGGGCCGCGTCGTCGGCCCACTCCGGGCCGACGATCACGAGGCCACCAGACGGGAGGCTTTTTGTAGGCGTGGCTTGGATACCGACGGAGGCTAGCAGATCGGCCCCGCCGCCGACGACCGAGGTGGGCAGTGCGGGAATGAGGGGCGCAGTGGCGGCGTAGTTAAAGAGGTTTCGGGCGAGGCGTTCGGCGGCGGGATCCGCCGAAGCTTGGTCTTCGAGGTCGAGTTGGCTCCAGATGAGGCGGCCGGCGCCAAGGTCGAGTTCCATGAGCGGGCTGTAGGCGAGGGCGAACTCACCAACGAGGATGGGACGCCAACCAGTGCGGTGCGGCACTTCGATTGCGCCGCTGGAAACGACGTGACGGTTGCCCCAACGCCAGCCGTGTTCCGGGCTGTTCATGCCTTTGATCCGAGGCAGCCACGGATACGGCTCGTGGAGTGTGGTGGTGCCGGTCCAGTCGCGCAGGTGCTCGGGTTTGAGGCCGTCGAGCACGGGGTGCGGGGTAGACGAGCCGACAGGAAAGGCGCGGCGGGACTGTTGGTAAGAAACGCGCAAGCCGAGTCGGCGCAGGGCATCGGGTTGTTGCACGCTGACGAGGGCACGGCCTCCGGTGCGGACGTGCGCTTCCAGAGCCGGGGGGAGTGCACCGTCGAGACCGAGCGCCTCGCGGCCGACGACTACGAGTTTTCCGGGTGCGGGCTTACCGTCCCACGCAGTGGTGTTCCAGCCGAGGCTGCGTAGTAATGAGGTGGTTTTTCCGACTGGATCGAGGAGCAGGAGTTGGGTTTTCTCCTGCTCGGCGGATAATTTTGTTGGTGCCGGCGCAAAGACAGATAGGGCGAAGGAATCTTCGAGTATCTTGCCGCCGATGCGTACGGTGGCGGTGAGAACGGCGGAGACGTCTGCCTTGGCTTTCGGTAAGTCCACGTTCAGCGAAATGAACTGGGTTGATGCTGGAGTGGCTTCGCCGGTGGCCTTGCTTTCAGTGATGATGCGGTCGCCGATCTTCAAGGTCCAGGTGACGTCGTAGGGGAGCGTCTCACGGCGGTCGTTGAGGAGGGCTATTTGTTTTACCACGGTAGCACCGGCGCGGTAAAGGTGGGCGCGATCAGTGAAGGCGTCGGCGGGGCCGCAGATCCAGGCGAGCAGGTCGGCGTTGGCGATTTTGAAAGCGTCGCCGGCGGGGGTGAGTTTCCCGTCATCGAAGACGTAGCCATCATCCCAGGGGACCATGCCGCCGGTGATGCCCCAGGTGCGCCAGGCGCGCCACGAGTCGCGTAGGAAAAGCGCCTGCAAATCCAAGAAGGCGGGGGCGAATTTCCCGGTCTTGTCCCAGTGCCAGCCTTCGTAGGTTTGGTCGCCTTTGAATTGGCGGGCGATCTCTTGGCGGTAAGCGGCTGGTTCGGTCACGAAGGCTTGGTCGCCGAAGTAGATAGCGGAGTATTCGCTCATCATTGGTTCAGTGCCGGAGGTATTCCCGTAGTTGTTACGCCCGCGCATGTAGCTCGAGTAAAGGGGCGTACCGAACTCGACCATCATCGCGGGCATGTCGCCATATTTCACGTATTCGGAGAGCCACTCGATGCGCTCCTGCAAGGGGATGAAGTTCAGGTAAACGTTGGGCGCGTAAACATCGCCAGCGGTGCCGCCATTGTGGACGAAGATGGGGCGGGAGGAATCGAGAGCGCGGAGGATGGCGAGGCCGTTGTCGGCGCGGTCGTAGTGGGTGCGCATGACTGGGCTGCGTTTGAGCGCTTCCTCGCGGTGGACCTTGCGCTGGCCGAAGATGCGCGGATCGTAGAGGCTGCCGAGCATGTTGCCGCTGGTGCCCCACATGATAATGCTGGGGTGGTTGCGATCGCGGCGGATGATGCGCTCGGCGGCCTTGCGGTATCTTTCCACCTGATCGGGGCGCGCGATCTTGGATCCCATCCAGCCCATGTCGGGGGCGACGCCGCTCAGCAGCACGCCACGGCGATCGGCTTCGGGGAAGTTGACGGTCCAAGGCTCCATGTTGCGTCCGCGGTCCTCGGTGCTTTCGGGCCACATCTCGAAGAAGTTGGTGCCGAGTGCTTGCCATTTATCCCAATGGGCCGGGCCGGCGAGGGAAGGGCGGAGGCGGATGGGCGTGCCGTTGAGGATGAAGTTGCGGCCTTCGATCCAGAATTCGCGGAAGCCGAAATTTTGTGCGTAATCATCGCTCCATCCTTCGCCGGAAACTTTGAGGCGAAGGGTGTAGAGTTCGCCTTTGCCCAGATCCCAGCGGCGGGCGTCGAGCCAGGGCCAAGTCAGCGTGCCCTTGGCGGCGGCGGGAAGAGTGCCGTTAAACGTGCGCTCGACACTGCCGTCGGGGGCGAGCATCTGGGCTTCGATCTTCAGCGGCTGGCTCGCATTGGGGGGGAGTCCGGCCAAGGTGATATCGAGGGAGACCTCATTTTTTCGAGTCGAGGTGCGCACGAAGACGTCGTCCACTCGAGTTTTGGCGGGGCGGCTGACCAAGCGCACGGTTTTAATAAGGCCGGCTTGGCTGAGTTCGGATTTACGCGTCTCGTTCTGGCCTTCGTTATCGCCCATCGCGATGAGCACGGTACCGGGGTCGGCGGAGGCGAGCACGCGAAGGGTAAGGGTGTGGCGGCCAGGGGTGAGCAGGTGTGCGAGTTCAAGTTCGCCGCCAGGCCAGCCGACGGTGCCAGCCTTGGTGGTATCGACCCAGACGACGGCGTCAGTGGAGACTTTGTCGAAGGCTAGGACGATGGAGCGTCCAGCCCAACTTGCAGGGATGTCCACGGTGCGGCGATACCACGCGGCGGATTTTTCGCGTGAGGCGAGGGACTCCCAATCGCCGGAGGTGCTGCGGGCGAGGATGGGGTTGTTGTTCCGGGCACTGTAGTTCCCGGGGACGCGGATCCAGCCCCACTCGCCGGCGGGGGCGGCTTGGTCGGTGAAAGTGCCAGGGATGAACTGCCAAGGGCCGGACAAATCGAGGGATGCTCGCGTGGAGGAGATTTCAACTGGTGTGCCCTCCCAATTTGGCGAGGCGCCGTCGGGTAGTTTGGCTGGGCCGGCGGCGAAGAGGGTGGAAGTAATCAAGAACAAAGAAAGAAAGTATTTCATAATAAAAGAATTGAGCGAGTGGGAGATTGAGTGCGAATGCCGAAACCTGAAGCGGGTGGTTTAATGAGCGAGTTGCGGGTGAACGGGTGTGAGATCATGTCATAATTTCGATTGAAAGAATTGTGTTGAGGCTCATAAACCTTATCAAATGAGGGTGAAATTATTCTTAATAGTTGTCAAGGCAAAGGCATCATAATAGGCGTTTCGAGCATACCGCAGTTCACATGGCCATGTTGAAAAAAACGGAGGCGTGAGCCAGAAAGTTCTCAGACTAGGGGGGTGATGATAAAGTGGAGACAAGTAAATTGGGTAAAGCTGTCCCAATGGCGCGGGCGTAGAGAGCATGGCTGGCGGCGTTGAGGTGAACGCCATCGTCGGCGAGAAGCGAAGATGGGGGCAATCCCTCGGTGCGGGCAGCGGCGGCGATGTCGATGAGGGGCAGGGACAAGGTGGTTGCGAGGGTGAGAAACGCTGCCTGATACGGGGCAAAGTTTTCGGATTGGGGGCGGTCGTTGCCTTGCTTGAATAGTCCTCTATCAATGAGGTCGTGACCGCCAATAAGCACAGGCGTGCCGCCGTGGATGCGAACGACGCGGACGATTTCGGAGACGTTGCGCTGGTATTCGGTGAGGCTAACGCGGGGGATGCGTTGCCAGAAGTGATGGTAGGCGTCGTTGATGCCCGTAGTGATCAGGCAGAGACCAGGGAGGTTCGGCAGAACGTCTTGATCCATACGGTCTAAAAGTTCGCCGCTGTGACGTCCACTGAAGCCAGACACGATAACACGGTGCACGCAGGGTTGGGCGGCATCGAGGTGGATTTGTAAAAGATTGCACCAGCCGTTGGGGCTGGAGCCAGATTCTGTGATGGAGTCGCCGAAACAGATGATGTTCATGGGGCAGATTGTGGGTGTAGTGTGGTCGGTGAATCGGCGGGCGATTTAAGGAGAGAGTTGCGGGTGAAGGGGTGTAAGATCATGTCATAATTTCAATTGAAAGAAATGTGTTTGGATCCCTGATCCTTGTTTGGGTAGGCTGAGAATTTTCCCGATAGTTGTCAAGGCAAACGCATTAAAGTGCAGTAGCACGAATTGACTAAAATGAAATGACGCCTAGATGAATGTTCATCCTGAAGTCATGAGTTCTGTGAGTAAATGCGTGAAGACCTAGAGAAGAGGTAGCAGAGCCACACACACTGAGGCGGGGCAATGCATCATTGCGTGTGTTTGGAAGAAGGGTGCGCGGCCCTGCGGCGAGTGAAGGGCCGCAGGGGAAACCGAACAGCCGATTGAATACCATCCTAGCCATCAAATCACCAGCACGCACGGAAGGGCTGAATGGCGACTTTTGGTAATGTGACCGGACACGTGGCTGTCGGTTTGAATTCTCCAAACCAAGCTTCCACGGCGACCTCCTGCATCGGTTCTTCTGGTTCATAGGCGCAAAGCAAGTTATCAATAAAAGGCAGGTCGTATTCAATGTAGGGAGTGCCAAACGTGGTGTGACAGACGCACGTATGATCGGCTGCGAAGGAACGCCAATAGGTGAACGGGATGTGTTCGATCAGGCGCATCGTACCGATCTTCATGTGCTGAGTAACATAGTAGTTCATGAATACCACGTCGTAAGCCGGAGCTTTGGTCTTTATGTCATAGTGCGAGGGGTTGATGAGGTGATCGACCTGTATGCCGCGAGAACGGAGGGCCTCGTCAAAACGTGTGAGATCGTCTGGCTTACGACTTTCGTTTGCGTAGCGCAGCGTAACCGTTAGGACTCGCTTTACCTTCTGTGGATTGAGGGGAAAATGGGCTTTGTTCTTCAACAAGGTAAGCGATTGGCGTGCGGCACTCATTGCGGCAGAGTTGGCGGCCGCCTTTTCGTCCGCAGATGGGGATCTGCCAAAGGGGTTCTCAAACAGTCCAAGCTTTCTCTTCATCGCTAAGACACGGCTGGCGGACTCGCGCAAACGTTCTTCGGAAATGCGTCCAGAACGGAAAGCACGCAGGAGGCGTTCCCTGTCTTTTAACGAGTCGGCAAAGAGATATACATCTCCGCCGGCCTCGACAAATTTAACAATCTGTTCGTCTTCCGGAGCCCGACTGCTGAGGCCAACCATGACTGCGGCATCAGAAATGATGACCCCTTGGAAGCCCAGACGGTTGCGGAGCAGATCTGTCAGTAGTCTTTTGTCCAACGTTGCAGGGAGACACTCAGCAACATCTTCGTCGAAGCCCTGCCACGCCGGCAGGCTGATATGTCCTGGCATGATCGACATCACGCCGTCATCAATCACTTGCCGCCAGATTCTGCCGTAGGTCGTTTCCCAATCCTCCATGGGAAGGGAGTTGACTGAGGTGCACAGGTGCTGATCCCGATCATCTATCCCGTCGCCGGGGAAGTGTTTTGCAGTGGCGGCAAGGCCGTATTCTTGGAGCGTGCGAATCCACGGGCGGAGGAGTTCACAGGTGCGCTCCGGCTTGTCTCCGAGCGCACGGGTGTTGGTGACGGCGTTCAAGAAATTCAAGTTGAGGTCAACCACGGGCGCAAGCGTCCAATTCACGCCCAAGGACCGCGACTCAAGGGCGCAGGAACGAGCCATTTCGCAAATGAGTTCAGGTGAATGGGCGGCACCCATGGCCATGGGCGAAGGAAAGTCAGCGGCAGATTCGGAGAAGCATCGGGCACTCTTTTCGACGTCAGCGCAGATGGCCAAGGGAACTTCCCGATTCGCTTGAAGCGCTTGGATGCTGGACTTGAGCTTATCACCATCGCAGGCGCTTACAAAGTAACAACCCACTAGGAATTTAGACAGGTGCTCGGTGAGTTCATCATTTGATTTCTTGGTGTCCAGAGTCGGGCAAAGCATTTCGGCGATGCATTCTTCCGGGCCGTAATTGGAGGGAAGTGAGGTCATCAGGGGGGGAGGTTGTGCCAAAGCGGGGCGGAGTCAACCTGATGTTTAACAACAATCTGATTTCGACAGTAAGGGTCAGACCAAGCGCCCCCTTGATATAAGCTTGCTTCGATTATGGGGCAGTCCTCGAGCAGCCTTGGCCCGGCGGTGCCCAGGAAACCCGTGATGAAGCACCCTCCGAAGCCGATTGCCATCCAGCGCGAATGCGCCTCCAACGGATAATAGTCGAGCCATCCCCAAGAAAGAGCCGGCCAGGCATCACCCCGAAAGCCGAGGCAAGCAATCCCAGCGGGAAAAACAAACGGAGCGGCTCGGCGGCACAGCGTTCTATGATTCTGAGGAAGGTTTTCATGTTCTTCTTTGCTCCATCCTGAATCCAGCCCACGCCAGTAAAAAGGTGATAGGCGAAAGGTTTACCAGCGATAATACCGATAGGGATCGTCGCCGTATTCAGTGTCTTCGTTCCAGTTATCCACGTAAGGATTCAGCCGGTCGGTTTTGGGCACCAGGAGTCGAAGGTGAAAACCGTCGATCCGGCCGTTTATGCCCGCGTCTTTGTCCGGCGCGAACTGACGGATCGCGATCACATTCTTCCCCGCGCGAATCACTCCCCGTTGGATCCGATAAGTGCGAGGGACGTTCCATGGATTCGCATTCTTCGGATCGGAATTCTTCGACATGGAGCCGATTTCCACCCCGTTAAAGGTGACTGTATCGAAACTCTTAATGCCGGGAATGTGTAGAATCGCAACCTCCCCTTCCCACTTTGCGGGTAGTTCAACCTCGCGCCGCCAGACCGCCTCGCCACTCACTTCCAAGAAACGCGGATGATTGCCCGGCAAATCGAAAGTTCCCCAATCAGCGACATTGACCGAGTCACCCATCAAGGACTGGGCGGTAGTGCTTATTCCCGGGTCCGGGTGCGGCTTCTCCCAAGGAGCGACCGGCAGTTCACTCGTGAACTTGACCGACCACGGCCCCGCAAGATTGACCCGCATGACCTGCGGATAAAACACCATGCGGTCAGCCGCAAAGCTCGCCCCGAGGTTGGCCAACACTTGCGTGAGGGCGCGCGTGAGGCGCCACTGGGTGTGCTTGAAGTAGGGAGTTTTTTCTAAATCAAAGCCCAAGGGATCGAATTGGATAAACACGATACGCCCTGCCCCCACCGCACGGGTGCCGAGCAAACCGTTGCCGATCACTGAAGCACCTTTATCCAGCACGTTGAGATCGAGCGGCGTGCGCCAGCGCAGATCGGAAGCCGACAAACCGCGGGTGAGCACGTTGGCCTCAGGGGCGGTGCCGCCGAGAAATCCCTTCTCCGAACGCAATGTCGTGCCGAGGCGTGCAGGCGTGTCGCCGCCTGGCTGGGCCAGCATCACGACCGTGCCGCCTTGGCGGGCAAAGGCTTCCAGTTGTTGGTCGGACAAATTGGTCGCGGCATCAACAATCATGAGCTTGGTTCCGGCAACCGGCGCATTCTCGGAGCGGAAGTTGACCCCTGCGTGACGCAGCAGCGCCTCACCCGCTTTGGAACCCACGTAAACAACCGCCTCTTCCCGTGCGACCTCAACGGGGCGGCCCGCCTGCGCTAGGACGCGGCGAGCGAGGCGCTCGGCAGCCGGATCAACCGCAGCCTGATCTTCCAGATCCAAAGTGCAGAACGTCAGACGTCCTTTGCCATAGCCGAGCTCCATCAGCGGCGAGTAAGCGAGATCCCATTCCCCTTCGAGGAGCGGCGTCCAACCGCTGCGATGCGGCTTCTCCAACATCGCACTGCTCACCGAACCGGTGTTGCCCCAACGCCAACCGTGCGACGGCCGGTCGGCGGAGAACGCCGCATAATCCGGACGCGCTTCCAACAAGGTTCCCTCCCCGTTCCAATTCGCGAGGTCAATGGCATCCAAGCCTGCCACAAAATCCACCGCCGTGGGCACGGGGAAAAGCCTGCGCGCTGGCACCGGAGCGACTCGCATCCCGAAAAAGCGCGTCACGGCCACCGGGTTTTGAGCCATGATGAGCGCGCGCCCGCCCGCCGCGACAAATGCGCCGAGATCAAGCGGCAGGCGCCCGTCCTTCAAGCTCTCGCGGCCCAGCACAAGCAACGCACCGGCCGCAGGCGCTTTACCGGCGACAAACGGCGTATAGGCTACGCCGAGTTCCTTCAGGAGTTTCGCCGTATGCCCCGCTGGATCGTAGAGCACGATCGCCGGCGCGGCAGTCTCGCGGGCCGGACCATAGACGCGAAATGCAAAACGATCCTCTTGCACGCGTCCGCCGATATCGGCCGACAACACAAAACTCAGGTCGCGTTTTTCACCCGCCGCGACGTCGTTGGCTCCGCTCTTATAGCTAAGCGGCAGGAGGCGAGTTTCGCCCACCTTCAGCTGTCCCTTGAACTCACCCTGAGTAACGACGAGGCCATCGGCGCCCTCCACGCGCCATTTGGCGCTAAACGGTTGTTTCGCCCGCGTGTCGTTGAGCAACGCGACTTGTTTTTCAAGCGTGCCGCCCGCCGCAAGATGATGGCGTTTTTCGTGGATGTTTTCCGCCGCGCCGGCGATCCAGGCCAACGTGGGTCCGTTCGAGGCCTCGAATGCTTCGCCAGCGGTAGTCAAGCGGAAGCTATTCGTATCTCGAAAGGACGTGGCAAGAGACTGCGTCTTCACCGACGGCACGAACCAACCGCGGCGGCCCGCTTGCCAGACTTGTGGCACGTTCTCCGTTTTGATGCTGTCAATGGCATAGCCACCATCCCACGGTATCATCCCGCCGGATACGCCCTCGGTGCGCCATGCCCGCCACGTATGGGTCACGAAGAGCTTCGCCATGGCTTGGAACACAGGGCTATAATTAAGCGCAGCGGACTGCTGCCAGTTTTTCCAGAGTCCTCCGGTCTTTTCATTGGGGCTTACAAAGCCTTCACCGACCGTTCGTGCATAGAGGTCACCTTGGAGGGCATACGCCTCCGGCCCGAAATACACCGACGCATACTCCGCCAAAAATGGTTCGGTTCCAATACTGTTCCCGAAACCATCGCGCCCGCGTAAGTAAGAGGCGTTAAAAGGCGTCCCAAATTCCACGCCCATGTAAGGCATGTCGCCCGTGCGGGCCCATTCACTGAACCACTCCTCGCGCTCTTGGAGCGGGATGAAATTCAAATAATGATTAGCCGTGAAAACATCGCCAAACATACCGCCTTGGTGATGGAAACGTAGGCGCGTCGGATCAAAAGCAGCCGCCAACTTGTCGCCGTCGGCCTGCGCCTCGTAATTGCTTGCCATTTTAATGGTGGACGGCATCGCACGCCGGCCAATCCAGCGAGGATTTTGGTCGTGGTTATGACCACCCATGTTTCCAGATATGCCCATCATCACGATCGAGGGATGATTACGCAACCGCCGCCAATCTTTTTGAAAAAGTGGCAGCCACGCATCGCGCCCTTCCGGCGTGGACCAAATCGGCCGGTAGCCCGGCCCGTTGGTGAATTCATTCATCCGCACCGAAGGCACTACGAGCAGCATGCCCGCAATATCCGCCCCTTCAGCCACCGTCGAATCTTGCACGCGCGCGCCGCGATCCTTGGGCTCAGGCCACACTTCCACCAGATTTTTCCCATGCTCCATCAACCGCGCAAATTCCGCCGCCAGCGTTTCGGGGGTAGGCATGACTCCGCTAAAACCGCCGTAGAGCGAAGGCCGGATCCGGATGCGCGTGCCGTTTAAGTAAAATTCACGGCCTTCGGTCCAAAACTCGCGAAAGCCGAAAGTCACCGGCCAGGCATCGTCAACGGTGCCCTTGCCATCGCGACTTACCTTCAGTTCGAGGCGATACAGGTAAGGATCATTCGTATCCCACAGGCGTGCATCGGGCCAATCCCAGCCTACATTCCTCACCACCGATGAACTCGTCGGCGCAGTCTGGGCATCCGGAGCCGACGTGACGGCTTTGAGTTTAAACGTGCGGACTGTCGAGCCGTCGGCGATGCCTTTGACCACGGCCTCCAACACGACCGGTGTGCCGGGCTTGATACCCGCAAATTCCGTGTCGAGCTCGAGGCGCTGTTTACGGGTGGAGGTTTTGACAAACACATCGGTGATGCGTGCCGTGGCTGGCCGAGCCGTGAGCACGACGTCACCAGTCACACCCCGCAGGTCCAGCTTGGCTTTGGTCGTGGTGTTCTGGCCCACGCCCATATAGTCAATGGCCTCCTTGGCCGTATGCACGGCCAAGACGAGCAAACGCAATTTCTGCGCTCGCCCGAGAGTGACGTGTTTTGTAATGTCGATTTCGCCCGCTGGCCACGCCACTCCCGCCACGTGGACGCCGTCGATCCATAGTTCCGCATCCGTCGCCAGACGATCAAAGGAAAGCACTACGGCGCGATCCTTCCACTCCGTCGGCACGGTGAACTCCCGTTCATACCAACCGCGCCTGAGCTGTTCATTCCATTGCGCCCACTCTTCACCCTTACCCGCTTGCTGCACACCTGGAAACGATGAGGTATTGGAATAATGGCCCCACTTACTGGAGCCCCAACCACCAGGCACCCAGATCAAACCCCAGTCAGCTTTATCGGAGGGACTTTTTTCACTGGGCCCTGCGGCGGGCAACCAACGCCACAATCCATTGAGCACGATTTCCGCCCGTGTGGCGGAAACTTCGACCGCCGGACCCGTCGGCGTGGGCTCGGTCAGCGGAACTGGGGTTTCCGCCATCAGTCGGCCGATAACCGACGCCGTTAACAAAACGAGTACTAGGGTTTTTGAAACTAAGCATTTAATCATGGGGAAACAATAGTAGAAGTTTACTTGGGTTAAGCTGCGGTAGGTTTTTTACCAGCGGTAGTATCGGTAGGGGTTGTCGCCCACTTTGCGCAGTTCTCGCTTGGCCTGCCATTGGGCCTCGGTGGTGTCGCCGGGCTCCACGTCCTCATTGCGGAAATCCGGGTGGTAAAAAGGCGAGGGCTCAGCCGCCGCGCGGAGACTGATCAGAGCAGGGTCGCCGTGCCAGCCGCCATGAATTCCGCGATCCCATGATACGATGGCCAGGAGGTTTTTACCCGCAACAACGTGTTTTCCAGGAATCACATGTCCACGCTGCAGAACCCAGTGATCGCTGCTAGCGATCTTCTCGCCGTTGAAGAACGTGGTTTCCTCTTCGTCCACACGTCCGAGTGCGATGAAAAGATCTTTGCCCGCCCAATAGTCCGGCAGGACGAACTCCTTGTGATAGACAACTTCTCCGTCGGTATAGCGCCATTTGCCACCGTAGTTCTCGATGTAGGAAGGTACGTGTTGTTTTTCAAATCCTTCCAGAGCCACTCCGGGTTTGGTAAACTGAAGCGCTTCTTTCGAGATGCCTGGATTCGTGTTCCATTTCCGGGTCGGGCTCTCGGGCACGGCTTGGGTGAGCTTTACGTCCCATTCGCCAGCCAGCATGAATGCAGGCTTGGGCTGAGCGAGCAGGCCGAGGAAAACGTCGTCGTTTTTGAAGCTCGCGCCGAGATTGGCCAACACCTGGCTGAGTGCACGCGTTTGCCGCCAGCGGGTGTAGCGGAAATAGCTTTTGGCATCGGCAGGCACGGCGTTGGGCGTGAGCTGGGTATAGACAAGAACGCCGTTCCCGACCTTGCGCCGGGCCAGCAGACCATCAGCACCGATTTCGACCGGAGCCTCCGCTTCGAGCACCCAGCCATCGGCTTCGTTGCGCCAGCGGAGGTCGCTGACATTGAGGCCGGCGGCTTCCGGCCACGCGGGTGGCGTGAGAGAACCTTTGAATGAAGCACGTTTGACGGTTTTCACATCGCCCCAGCCGCGATCATCGGCGCGGGGCAAAAACAGCACGCGCCCGCCTGCTTTGGCATAGGCTTCCAGTGAGGCTTTGTCAGGATTAGCATCCGCGCCTACGATCACCAGACCGGCGGATGGGTCGGGGGCGGAGGCCTTGGTATATTTTACCGTCAGGAAATCCAATAGATCCGCGCCTTCCTTGCCGCCAAGGTAGAGAACCGTTTCTGCCTTGGGCTGGATGGGGGCGTTCTTTGCGTATTCCACGATCTGCGCGGCCAGCTTGCGAGCGGCCGGATCTTTGCTCACAGCGTCTTCGATATCGAGGGTGCAAAAGATGATGCGCCCCTTACCCGCTTCCATTTCCATGAGCGGGGTATAGGCGAGGTCGAACTCGTTTTCCAAGATCGGCCGCCAAGAGGTGCGGTGAGGTTTCTCGATCGGCGCACTGGTCACCGAGCCGCGATTGCCCCAACGCCAGCCGTATTCGGGAGCTGTGTTAAAACCTGCGTAGGTGGGATGGGATTCCACCAGCGTGCCGTGCCCTCGCCAGTCGCTCAGATCCGTTTCGTCCAGACCTGCAACCACCGGATGATTTTTATCGAGACG
>Ga0209490_10000538_pt1 | contig 37731 bp, 34 predicted proteins | sample MAT06_FD_187209 | JGI IMG/M metagenome (GOLD analysis project Ga0209490, IMG submission 187209) | Freshwater microbial communities from Lake Fryxell liftoff mats and glacier meltwater in Antarctica - MAT-06 (SPAdes) (version 2) | ecosystem: Environmental > Aquatic > Freshwater > Ice > Liftoff...
TTTCAGTTTAGTTACCATGAATCTTACGTACGGCAACAAACCATTTTAAGGAGTTGACCATGTTCAAATCATCCAACAAACCTAGCCCTATCGACAGTCTAATTGGCGCAGGCACAACGATTCACGGTGACATTAATTTTACCGGTGGGTTACGTATCGACGGCACCATCAAAGGCAATATCAAGGCGGTAGGCGACAAGCCAGGCACGCTGGTGTTATCAGAGTTAGCCAAGATTGAAGGCGAAATCGAAGTGGGTCATGTGGTTGTTAACGGTACTGTGGCAGGACCGGTGCGCGCCAGTGAATATTTAGAACTCATGCCCAAAGCGCGTGTCACAGGCGATGTGACGTACAAAACTATCGAAATCCACGTTGGCGCTATTGTGATGGGTCGCATGGTGCATATTGGTGAATCACGTGTAAGTGATAAAATCATTGAGTTCAAACCCGCTAATAATGCACAATAGCAATCGCACGATAGAAATTTATGTATTTGCCCAAATTTAAATTTTTGCAACACTGATCAGGAGATCAAAATGAATGACATGTCGATGATGCCCGCACCGTTACTGTTTACCGACAACGCCGCCGATAAAGTTAAATCGCTCATCGTTGAAGAAGGTAATAACGATTTGAAGCTACGCGTATTTGTCACGGGCGGCGGGTGCTCAGGTTTGCAATACGGCTTTACATTTGATGAAATCACCAATGAAGATGACACCATCATGGAGAAAAAAGGCGTCCAACTATTGATCGATCCGATGAGCTATCAGTACTTAATTGGCGCTGAAATTGATTACTCTGAGGGGCTAGAGGGCGCTCAGTTCGTGATCAAAAACCCAAATGCGTCAAGCACTTGTGGATGCGGATCATCGTTTTCAGTTTAGTTATCAATGATGGTGACAAACAAAACGGAGGCTTTGGCTTCCGTTTTTCGTTGGTGTGTGGAAAACGAAGGCTTATCAAAACCCAACCTAGCAACTTGCTAGACCCTAATCGTTAATCACTTTCAAATGGCTAGCACTTTATAATTATTTTAAATCAAGTCCTAAAACAGATTATCTTTGTATTACGCGCATGTCACCTACGCCATTACCACCGCCACCACCACCGCCAGTACGCGCGAACGTAGCAGCTAAACTGAGCGTATTCGGCACGCCTTGGCCATTGCCGCCGGAATTATTGCGGGTGAGGCTTAAATACATCACGGTACGTTTTTTGCAGATGCCGGAACCGCGTGCTTTGCTACGTAACGGGCAAGATATTTTGCGCTGGGCGCAGCAAATGGAAGATGACAATTTGCCGCGTTCGGCCAATGAGTTGGTCAGATTGGCTGTAGAAGAAGACCCAAATCAGCGCGTTCTATGGCTGTACTTACTCAGTCAGGCTGTCATCGATGGGGACGCGCGCGAATTCGGCGAATTGGCGCGATTATTTAGTCAGCAGTTTGCTGATGATGAGTTGCTACACGATATCGCTCACGTTGGCGGCGTGCTCGCACGCGATGTGAGCCAGGCACGCATGATGCCGGCTTTACAATCGTGGAATGCGGCGGCATTGTTGGCACGTGATAGTCGCACCCAGCGCACTTTTCATGACGCGCTTCTGCGCGAGATTAGCGCGCAGGTTAGTCCACAAGTAAGCGGTGTGGCATGATTAACACGCCCACAAATACGCCGACGTTACTCAATGAATCTGAGCAACGTGAATTCACCCAGAAACATCTGTCACTTGAAGTAAGTGCGGCGAATTTTATAGCAGGCGACGCTATTGATTCCCTTGGTCAAGCGCTCCGTTATTTTGAAGATCGCACCAGAGCCGACCGTCAACATTTGATCGCCACCAATACCTTAAAAACCAGAGGTGATTTGATCGCAAGCGAATGGATTTACGCCCGCTATCAGCATTTATTGGCAATGGCATTTGCTGCCATGTCGCGCAGTTTTGGCGGTGCACCAGCAGGCAGAGCCTCACCCGCACAAGGTGCTGCTTTGGTGTTGGTTGTGGCCGCGCAACTGGTGAAATGGCGTAAATACTCAGGTGGTCGCGCGGACAACGTGGCGCGTGAATATGCCCACACCGCCCTACGCCAAGCAAAGTTACACCGCGTTGATGGCGCGGTGCTGACCACGCGGATTGATGAGCGCGTGCATGAAGCCACGGTTGAGGCGCTCTATTTGCGGGCAATGTTGCTTGAGCGGTTTAGCGGCGGCAGTTTGTCGCCGCGGCGTTTTGAAATACTGGATACTTGGCTCATCACCTGGATGGGCGCGTTGTGGCTGACGCGTGAGCCGTCGGCAACCGAACCAATGTTGGCGCTTAACTTAGCCGACATTGAGCGCGGCTTGATTCCCTACGTGCCAATCAGCCCGCCGATGCCGATTGGTGAGAGCGAATTCTTTTCGAGTTTGCGACCGATTAAACGTCAACTTGAACGCGTGATACAGGCATTTCATCAAGGCAGTATTTTTCCTGGCTGGGGAATTGGGCTCACGATGAAAATCGAAGAGCATATCGCAGTAATTGAATTTTTAGAACGTGAATTGCAGCTCATTGATGAATTCCGCTCTGCGGCAAGCGGTGTCGCACAGGGTCAAGCCAAGTCACGTGGTAAACGTGTGACACTTAGTATCAACACCATCGTGGCGGTGTATTTTGGCTTTAACGAAATATCAACACTGGCCTTCGATTTGTCGCGCGCCAATTCCGTTGCCGGCGGTGGTGCTGAATTAGGTATACGTAATGCGATTCGGCTGCTCGATATTAGCGAAGGCGGGCTTGGTCTTGAAATGGTGGATGAGGACGCACGTCGCTTGCAGGTGAATGATCTCATTGCTATCAGAATCGAGAAAGGCCGTCCGGCGGTGCTTGGTTTTGTGGCGCGCAAATCCACGCTGCAACGGCCCACGGGAACCTTGGTCGGCATTAAAGTGCTCACCAAGACGCCGCTTAAGCTCACCATGGATCGCGTTAACGAATCAAACCGTTGGCAGCCATGTGAAGGATTATTTGTCGCAGGGTTGGCTCAGGATGGATTTGCCGACTCTGTGGTCATGAGTGAAGCCGAGTACGTTGCCAACTCACTCGTCGCGGTTACGCTGCAAGGCCGAGTGCATGAGTTTTATGCGCGGCGCGTGCGTGAGCAGGGCAACGGTTGGCGCATGGTGGCAATTGATGCCGTTGACAGGCTAGCTCAAAATTAAAACTCAATTATTGGCGAGCATATTGACGCATTTATGCTTGGATATGCCCGCCAGTATTGATGTTTCACAAATTGCAGTCTAGCCGCAGTGAATTGCAAATAGAGGAACCTTTTCCGCACTTAGTCGCAAATAATTCAGTAACAATCGCGTTGTCGTTTAGAGTCAAGCTGTCTCAAAACTTGCCCTAAGTTTACCCAAAAACAATTTTTCCAAACATTTCCCACGAGGAAGGGCTTTGATCATGTCATTTGCAATCAAAAAAACATCACCACCACAGTTTGTTCGTCGCACGTGTGTTACTGCCGTATTAGCCACAATTTCTACGCTCACTTTTGCGCAAGCGCCTGTAGCACCAGCAACGCCGGGTGCGCCGACTGTTGCACCGGCTGCAGCGACAGCAGGAGCGCCTATTGCACCAAGCGTTACGCGCCCTTTCAAAGACATTATCAAAGACGCCAAAATGACGGCGGGTTTTTTTACCACCTACCAAAAAGACGAAAAAGTATGGCTGGCGATCAAACCGGAGCAATTTGATAAGCCGTTTTTCTTCACCTTCAATATTCCGCAGTCCGTCGGCGAGCGTGGCCTGTACGGCTCGCAAATGGGCGGTGCGGAGATGGCGACATTCAAGAAAATCGGCAACCAAGTACAGTTAATCGCAAAAAATGCCGAGTACTACGCCACACCTGGCACGCCGCAAGCGCAGTTTGTTTCGGAAGGTTTTTCTGATTCGCTACTTTCCAGCGCTGCAGCGGTGTCGGCGCCCGATCCTGAAACAAAAGCAATTCTGATCGAAGCCAATAGCCTGTTATTTGTGGATATTCCTGGCTATTTAACGCGCCTTGAATTCGCCTACCGGATGCCGTTTGGGTTGGACACCCGTAACACCAGCTTTTCGCAGGTTAACAATAACGAAAACATTACCGGAATGCGAGTACAGGCGCACTTCAGCGTACCGAAATTAAATGCACCATCAATTGTGCCGTCGCCGGTGCCGCTGCCCACGCCGCCGCAATCTGTGCCTGATCCGCGTAGCTTATTTGTAAGCTTTTACTACTCATTTGCAAAGCTGCCTGATACGCCGATGACGCCTCGCATTGCAGATGAGCGCGTGGGCCACTTTGTGTCAACGCGCACCAATTTTGATGAAGATACGTCACCGAAAGTAAAGCAGCATTTTGTCAATCGCTGGCGTTTAGAAAAGAAAGATAACGCGGTGGCAGTCTCTGAACCAAAAGAGCCCATCACGTTTTGGATGGACAAAAATATTCCGATGAAATACCGTAACTCGGTCGAAGCCGGTATTCTGGAATGGAATAAAGCCTTCGACAAAATCGGTTTTAAGAATGCTATTGTGGTGAAACAGCAAACGGATAAAGATTCGTTTGACACCATGGATGCCCGCCACGCCTCGGTACGTTGGTTCGTTGGTGCAGACGTTGGCTTTGCCATTGGTCCATCACACAAAGACCCACGTACCGGCGAAATATTGGATGCTGATATTGGTATGTCCGACGTGTTCGGTCGAGGTGCTAGACGTTTAGTGAGTGAGGATATTGGCAAGCCGCTTGTGTTTGATGCCGCCATGAATGGGGCGATGTCCCCCACCTTAAAACAAGTCGCGCAGCAATCACTTTTTATGCAGTGTAACTACATGGCTGAGAAGTCGCACGACTACCATTTTGCGATGGACATTTTGGAGGCGCGTGGCGTCGAGATGGATTCAGCAGAAGCCGAAAAATTAGCCCAAGCCTACGTGCTCGATGTGATCATGCATGAAGTCGGCCATACGTTAGGCTTTCGGCATAACTTCCGCTCCTCTACAATTTATTCATTAAAGCAAGTGCAAGACCCAGCCTTTACTAAGGTCAATGGCATTGCCGGCTCGGTGATGGAATACAACCCGTTTAACTTGGCCGCGAATGGTGACAAGCAGGGCGAATACGGCATGTCAACGTTGGGTGCATATGATTATTTGGCGGTGGAATACGCCTATAAACCGTTGGATGCAAAAACCGAAAAAGCGGAGTTAGCCGCGATTGCTGCGCAGACGACAACCAATCCATTGCTTGCTTATGCGACCGATGAAGACGCCATCGTTGGCATGGACCCAGAGGTCAATCAGCGTGATCTGGGGAACGACCCTATTGAGTATTATAAAAAGCGCATGAAGCTATCGCGCGAATTGTGGGATCGCGTGCAAACGTTGCAACTCAAACCTGGCGAAAGTTATGAGCGTCTTACACGATCATTTGCATCTGGCTTTCGCGCACTTTCGCAAATTACCCCGTCGGTTGCCAAATATGTCGGCGGTGTGAAACATTTGCGTGATCGCGCAGGTACAGCAAATGCGCTTTACACGCCAACGCCTGCGGCAAAACAACGTGAAGCCTTGTTGCTAGTTACCGATGGCTTATTCAAAGTCGATAGCTTCAAATTCAAACCTGAATTTGTTGCCCGCTTGTCTATTGATCATTTTGATCGTTGGGGACCTGGCCGTATGAATGCCGATATCTCGATTGCGAATTCAGTGCTCAATTTGCAACGCGGTGTGCTGGATATTTTGTATGCAGACGCCGTCGCGCAACGTTTACTTGATAGCTTGGACAAAGTGGCGAATCCAGCTAGCGCGATGAAATTAAGCGAAGTCTATGATGCATTGCAAAATGCGATTTGGGCCGAGCTTCGCACCGGTGGCGATATCAGTCTAATGCGCCGTAATTTGCAACGCGAGCACATTAAGCGCGTCACCAACGGCTTAACGAGGCCGGGTGCCAATACGCCAGCTGACGCGCGTAGCTTGATGCGTCGTGAAGCGCTGCAGCTACAAGGCCAAATCCGCGCCTCAATGGGTAAATTTGCCAGCGTGGAAGCCAAAGCGCATCTTGAGGAAAGCTTGAATACCTTATCGGAAGCGCTTAAAGCGCCGTTGCAACGGACTGGCGCGTAGTTTTTAAATGTAGTGCAGTGGCTGCCGATGGTTAAGCCAGAAATATTCGCAGCAACATTGCAAAATTCCCTTATAATTCAAGGTCTTGATTTTCATTTTTTAGGAGCACACTATGGCAGGCGAGAAAAAGCGTACACGTCGCAACACGCTAGAGCGTCGTTGTTTAGGTAAATATTTCAAGCGCCTATTTATAGGCGCAAACAAATCAACCTTTAAGATGCTCGAAGCAGTTAAGAAAAACTAATTGTTTGATATCCGTTAGGTACACAGCAAAAAAGCCGCTCGCCGAGCGGCTTTTTTGTGGCTTTTTTCAGCCTATCGCCCAGACTAATTCTTGATTGCCGTCGCTAAGCCTTTCCCGCTATAATTATAGGCTTAGCTAAATTCGCAAATAGGCTCAATTTTATCGAAAGCTAGGAAATGTTAAGTCTCGTAAGACATCGCTTTGTTGTCGGCAACTGGAAACTAAATGGTTCGTTGAAAACGAATCAAGCGTTATTGAGCCAATTGCAAATAGTTGAGTCGAAAGTGGGAAAAACATTGGCGATTTGTGTGCCAAGCCCGTATTTATTGCAGGTTCAGCAGTTTTTGTCTGAAACAGCTTGCCAGTCAATGAGTTTTGGTTCTCAAGATGTGAGTCGATTTTTAGAAGGCGCCTACACGGGTGAAGCTTCAGCCGCAATGGTGGCTAATGTTGGGGCAAAATTTGCAATTGTTGGGCACTCTGAGCGCCGTGCAATATTCGGTGAATCTGATGCAGTAGTGGCAGAAAAATTTGGTCAAGCGTCGCAGGCGCAGTTGACGCCGATTTTATGTGTGGGCGAGACGCTCGCCGAGCGTGAAGCGGGAATGACAGAAGTCGTGGTGGCGCGTCAGTTGTCCGCCGTCATTGCGGCACACGGCGTTGCTTCACTTGACAATGCAGTGCTCGCGTATGAGCCGGTTTGGGCAATTGGGACGGGTAAAACGGCAACGCCCGATATGGCCGAAGCGGTTCACCAGTTTTTGCGCGATTTTGTGGCGCGCCATGATGTTGAAATCGCCAGCGCACTACCAATCTTATACGGTGGTAGTGTGAAGGAAAGTAATGCGGCGTCGCTGTTTATGATGCCCAACATTGACGGCGGCTTGGTCGGCGGTGCGTCTCTGGTCGCAGCAGAATTTTTAGGCATTTGGCACGCGCTTTAAGTTGAATAAAGTCGTGTTGAAATAACAGTAATTTGAACTTAGGAAAAAACAGTATGTTGGCTTCAATTATCTTGACAATCCACGTAATTTTGGCGATAGCTATAGTAGTGCTAGTCCTTGTTCAGCACGGCAAGGGTGCCGACATGGGTGCCGCATTCGGTACAGGGTCGGCAGGTAGTCTATTTGGCTCATCCGGCGCATCGAATTTTCTATCCCGCTCTACGGCAGTGTGCGCGACGCTATTTTTTGTTACCAGCCTAGGGCTCACCTATTATCATGCACCGCGTGGGCAAGGGTTGACATCTGGCATTGGCAAGAGTGTGACGACGGAGGGCGAGACGAAAAAAGCAGGGGCAGACGCAATTCCATCGCCGACAGCACCTGTTCCGCCCGCAGCACTTTCTGCACCTGCGGTAGCTGCACCTGAGTCATCGGTGCCGCCAGCTGCCCCGCAAATTCCTAAGTAATTCACATGTTGCACCGCCGCAAAGGCGGCTTTTAGCAGTAAAATTCAGGAGTTAGCTGCAACGTTACAAATTAGGCCGTCGTGGTGAAATTGGTAGACACGCTATCTTGAGGGGGTAGTGGCGAAAGCTGTGCGAGTTCGAGTCTCGCCGACGGCACCAACAAAATGTTGATTTGCAGTTTGACTTAGCCAAATTGAATTTACCTTCAAACTGAGTGTTTGCTAGGTTAATGTATGGAAGTTTAACTGCAGGGTTTTACACAGATCCTCGCCAGCATAAAGATGTCTCATTACTCGAATGCTTGAGAATTATTTCCCCATATTGTTGTTTATTGCCATTGGTCTCGCCGTTGGCGTATTGCCAGTTATTGGCACCAAAGTCCTCTCGGTCGTGCTCGGACATGATCGTCCCGATAGCGAAAAATTATCTCCTTACGAATGCGGCTTTGAAGCCTTTGAAGACGCGCGCATGAAATTTGATGTGCGCTACTATTTAGTCGCGATTTTATTTATTTTGTTTGATTTAGAAATTGCGTTTTTCTTCCCGTGGGCAATTGTCTTGCAAGAACTTGGTTGGTTCGGCTTTTGGTCAATGATGGTGTTTTTGGGCATTCTAGTGATGGGCTTTATTTACGAGTGGAAAAAAGGCGCGCTAGATTGGGAATAGAAATACGAAAAAAGTAAACACCTACTTTTTTCCGCGCGAATTAGGGCAAATTGCTGGCAGCGCCAGACAATTTGCGAACGAAAAAATGTGTAGTTTGGTCAATGGAGGATTAAATGCCTGAAGGTGGAAATGGCGGCGTATCGAATCAAGGCTTTGTGACGACATCAGTTGACTCCCTACTCAACTGGGCACGCACCGGCTCAATGTGGCCGATGACCTTTGGCTTGGCCTGCTGTGCGGTCGAGATGATGCACGCGGGTGCATCGCGCTATGATTTAGATCGTTTCGGTATCGTTTTTCGGCCAAGCCCACGCCAATCAGATGTCATGATTGTGGCAGGTACTTTATGCAACAAAATGGCGCCTGCGTTGCGCAAGGTCTACGACCAAATGTCGGAACCACGTTGGGTGATCTCGATGGGTTCGTGCGCCAATGGTGGTGGCTATTATCACTATTCATACTCGGTGGTACGCGGCTGTGATCGCATCGTACCCGTTGATATTTATGTGCCTGGTTGCCCACCGACGGCTGAAGCGCTCTTGTATGGCTTGATTCAGCTACAAAATAAAATTAAGCGCAACAACACGATTGCGAGGGCATAGTCGTATGTCGGTGAAACTTGCTGCTTTGCAATCCGCACTGAGGTCATCCCTAGGTGACAAGCTTCAGGCGTTAATTGTTGATCATGACCAAGTGATTGTTGAAGTCACTGATGCTGATTACATCGCAGCGGCCTTGATTTTGCGCGACGATAAAACGCTCGACTTTGCCCAGCTAATTGATCTTTCCGGCGTCGATTACGCCGATTGGGGCAATGGCGTCTGGAGCGGCCTTCGCTACGCAGTAACATCACAATTACTTTCGATCAATCTTAACCATCGTGTCAGGTTGCGGTGCTTTTGCACCAACGATGATTTGCCGATTATTGATTCGCTCATTCCTGTTTGGAATGGCGCTAATTGGTATGAGCGCGAAGCGTTTGATTTATACGGCATCATTTTCACCGGCCACCCAGACCTACGTCGATTACTGACTGACTACGGTTTTGTCGGTCACCCATTCCGAAAAGATTTTCCTGTTTCTGGCACCGTCGAAATGCGCTATGACGCCGTGCTAAAGCGTGTCATCTATCAGCCTGTGACCATTGAGCCACGCGAAATTGTGCCGCGTATCATCCGCGAAGAAACCTACGCAAGTGGATTAAATGCAGGGCACAAGCCATGAGTGAAATTAAAAATTACACCATGAATTTTGGTCCGCAGCACCCCGCTGCGCATGGCGTACTGCGTTTGGTATTGGAATTAGATGGTGAAGTGGTACAGCGCGCTGACCCACACATTGGGCTACTACATCGCGCGACCGAAAAGCTTGCCGAAACGCGCACCTATATTCAAAACGTACCTTACATGGACCGTCTCGATTACGTCTCAATGATGGTTAATGAGCACGCCTACGTGATGGCAATAGAAAAATTACTTGATGTCGATGTGCCGTTACGTGCGCAGTACATTCGGGTGATGTTTGACGAAATCACCCGAATTTTGAACCACCTACTCTGGCTGGGCGCACACGCACTAGATGTAGGGGCGATGACAGTATTTTTGTACGCCTTTCGTGAGCGCGAAGACTTAATGGATTGCTATGAAGCAGTATCTGGCGCACGTATGCATGCCGCCTACTATCGTCCTGGTGGTGTGTACCGTGATCTACCAGAGCGTATGCCGCAATACAACGCCATAAAAGGTAAAAATGCAGCGGCGATGAAGAAACTCAATGAAAATCGGCAGGGTTCTATGCTTGATTTTATTGAAGACTTCACCAATCGTTTTCCGAAGTACGTAGATGAATATGAAACGCTGCTCACCGATAACCGTATCTGGAAACAGCGCTTGGTCGATATCGGTATCGTTTCGCCTGAACGTGCCTTGCAGCTTGGCTTTACCGGTCCTATGTTACGCGGCTCTGGCATCGCGTGGGACTTGCGTAAAAAGCAGCCGTATGAGGTCTATGACCGCATGGATTTTGATATTCCAATTGGCACTAACGGTGACTCTTATGACCGTTATCTCGTTCGTATTCAAGAATTTCGGGAGTCAAACAAAATCATTAAACAGTGTGTGGATTGGCTCAGAAAAAATCCGGGGCCAGTGATCTCGACCGATCATAAGGTCGCCCCACCATCACGCGAGAGTATGAAAACCAATATGGAAGAGTTGATTCATCACTTCAAACTCTTCACCGAGGGTTTTCACGTGCCGCCCGGTGAAGTCTATGCAGCGGTAGAGCATCCAAAGGGTGAGTTTGGTATTTATCTGATGTCAGATGGCGCCAACAAACCATATCGATTGAAAATTCGTGCGCCTGGCTTCCCGCATTTAGCCGCGCTCGATGAAATGTCGCGCGGTCACATGATTGCTGACGTGGTGACGATTATTGGGACGCAAGATATTGTGTTTGGGGAGATTGATCGATGAGTGCCATCAATTGCCGCACAATAATTGTTACTGATGCTGTCAATTACGTTGAGGATATATAGCTGTGTTGTCTGATGCATGCAAACAAAAAATTGATCGCGAAATCGCCAAGTATCCGACCGACCAACGGCAATCGGCGGTAATGGCGGCGCTAGCTATTGTGCAGGATGAACGCGCGTGGTTATCGAATGCGTCAATGGATGAAGTGGCGGGTTATCTTGGTATGGCGCCCATTGCGGTTTATGAAGTTGCCTCGTTTTACAATATGTACAATTTAAAGCCGATGGGGCAACACAAAATTACCGTTTGTACAAATTTGCCATGCGCTTTGTCGGGCGGTGTGGCGGCGGCTGAGTATTTGCAATTGAAACTCGGTGTAGGTTGGAAAGAAATGACAAAGGACGGTAAATTCACCTTGGTTGAAGGCGAGTGCATGGGCGCTTGCGGCGACGCGCCGGTGCTAACCGTGAACAATAAGCGCATGTGTAGCTTCATGTCGCATGAAAAGCTGGATGTTTTGGTCACGGAGTTATCAGCATGACGACTTTCATCGATTACGGCCCTGACGCCACAATCATGCGTGGTATTACGGGCGAGAATTGGCGTTTAAAAGATTACGAATCGCGTGATGGCTATCAAGCGATAAAAAAAATATTCAACGAAAGCTTGAAGCCTGAAGATGTTATTGCGGAAGTAAAGAAATCCGCTCTACGTGGTCGCGGTGGTGCGGGTTTTCCGACGGGGCTTAAATGGAGTTTTATGCCGCGCGCATTTCCGGGACCAAAATATCTGGTGTGCAATACCGATGAGGGCGAACCAGGCACATTCAAAGACCGCGACATTATTCGCTACAACCCCCATGCGCTAATCGAGGGCATGATTATTGCCGCCTATGCAATGGGCATTCCCGTCGGTTATAACTATATTCACGGTGAGATTTGGGCAGACTACGCGCGCTTTGAAGAAGCGCTTGAAGAAGCGCGTCGAGCAGGCTATTTGGGCAACAATATTTTAGGCTCAGATTTTTCGTTCGAGCTTCATGCGCATCACGGCTACGGCGCATATATTTGCGGCGAAGAAACCGCATTGCTAGAGTCGCTCGAAGGTAAAAAAGGCCAGCCGCGTTTCAAGCCACCATTCCCCGCATCCTACGGCTTGTACGGTAAGCCCACTACCATTAACAACACCGAAACCTTTGCGGCAGTGCCCGACATTATTCGTAATGGCGGTGAATGGTTCTTAAATTTGGGTAAGCCCAATAACGGCGGCACAAAAATATTCTCAATTTCTGGTCATGTGAATAAGCCGGGCAATTATGAAATTAAGTTGGGCACACCATTCGCTAAACTGTTAGAGATGGCGGGCGGTATGCGAGGTGGCAAAAAAATAAAAGGCGTCATCCCAGGCGGCTCATCAATGCCCATCATTAAGGGCGACATCATGATGACGCTCGATATGGATTACGACACGATCCAAAAAAATGGCTCCTACCTCGGCTCCGGTGCCGTCATCGTGATGGATGAAGATACTTGTATGGTCAAAGCCGCCGAGCGCTTAGCCTATTTTTACTTTGAAGAATCGTGCGGGCAGTGCACGCCGTGCCGCGAGGGCACTGGCTGGCTGTATCGCATCATTCATCGGATTGAGCACGGCGAAGGCCGTGTAGAAGATCTCGATTTATTGCTTAATTTAAGCGATCAAATTCAAGGCCGCACCATTTGTGCACTTGGCGACGCCGCAGCCATGCCGGTGCGAGCCTTTGTTAAGCAATATCGCGAAGAATTTGAATATCACATCAAGCATAAGCGTTGCATGGTCGCTTCTGGTGGGTACTCAACAGCGCCCGTTGAATATGCGATGGCGGCAGATTGAGAAATCGAATGCGTAAAAAGCAAAAAGTAAAAATATGATAAAGCTCACCATCGACGGCAAACTGGTAGAAGTGGAAAACGGCGCAACCGTGATGGAGGCGGCGAATAAACTCGGCGTGTTTGTGCCACATTTTTGTTATCACAAAAAATTATCGATCGCGGCTAATTGTCGGATGTGTTTAGTGCAGGTTGAAAAAGCGCCAAAGCCTTTACCGGCATGTGCGACTCCTGCAACTGAGGGCATGAACGTACAAACGGCGTCAGATTATGCGAAGGCCGCACAGCGAGGCGTGATGGAGTTTTTGTTGATTAACCATCCGCTAGATTGTCCAATTTGTGATCAAGGTGGCGAGTGCCAATTGCAAGATTTAGCGGTCGGTTATGGCAAGTCTGCTTCGCGCTATCAAGAAGAGAAGCGCGTGGTGTTTCATAAAGACATCGGCCCGTTAGTGTCGATGGAAGAAATGTCGCGCTGCATTCACTGCACGCGCTGTGTGCGCTTCGGTCAAGAGATAGCGGGCGTGATGGAGCTCGGTATGGCCGGGCGTGGCGAGCACGCCGAGATTGTGTCGTTTGTCGGGCAATCAGTTGATTCCGAATTATCCGGCAACATGATAGATCTATGCCCGGTTGGCGCACTTACCTCTAAACCATTTCGTTACTCTGCGCGTACGTGGGAACTATCGCGGCGTAAATCTATTGCACCGCATGACGGCCTAGGCTCAAATATTATTGTGCAGGTAAAGCAAGACCGCGTGATGCGGGTATTGCCGCTAGAAAATGAAGCCATCAATGAGTGCTGGATATCAGACAGAGATCGTTTTTCGTACGAGGCGTTAAACTCCCCAGATCGTATGACCGAGCCAATGGTCAAGCGTGATGGCAAATGGCTCGAAGTTGATTGGCAAGAAGCCTTGCAGGTAATAGCCGATGGCCTAAAGTTAAACGCAGCAACAGCGCCTGAAATGCTTGGCGTACTTGCTTCGCCGACTGCCACTCTCGAGGAATTGTATTTGCTCAATAAACTCACGCGTAGCCTTGGCAGCAACAATATCGATACGCGTCTGCGTCAACGTGACACCAATGCGGACGGTAAGCAGGCCGGTGCGCCGTGGCTCGGTATGCGAGTAGCTCACATTGTGGACATGCAAAGTGTATTGCTCATCGGCTCCACACTACGTAAAGAACAGCCGCTACTTTCAACCCGCTTTAGAGATGCGACTAAGCGCGGTATGCAATTAAATGTCGTGCATGTTTCTGATAACGATTTGCTGATGCGGGTTGCGAATAAAACCATTGTGCAGCCATCTGAATTGCCAACGGCATTGGCATCAATTGCTAAGGCACTGGCAGAACTTAAAAATGGTGCGTTCCCGAGCGAAGTTGCCAGTGCGATTGCCGATGTGGCTATCACCGATGTGGCGCGCGCAATAGCGAAAAACTTGGCAGAGAAAGACAAGACAGCCGTTTTCCTTGGTCATTACGCGCAGCAGCATCCGCACGCATCCGTATTGCATGTGCTCGCACAGGAAATCGCTCGGTTAGCGGGCGGCACGTTGGGGCTATTTGCAGCAGCCGCTAATAGTGTTGGGGCGGCTGCGATCGGCGCTCAACCTGATGCAAACGGATTATGTGTGCAGGCCATGGTGGATAAGCCGCGTAGCGCCTATGTGCTGTTAAACGTAGAGCCTGAAGCCGATTGCAGCAATGCCAATACGCTTACTGCAATATCGGCAGCGACCTTTGTTGTTTCAATGGCGATGTTTAAAAATGATGCCGCGCTGCAGTACGCGAATGTCATTTTGCCCATCGCGCCTTTCACTGAAACTGCCGGCACCTTCGTGAATATAGAAGGTATAGCGCAATCATTTAATGGCGTGGTGAAACCACTTGGAAACGCCCGCCCTGCTTGGAAAGTTATCCGGGTGCTGGGTAATTTATTGGGCTTGCAAGGCTTTGAACAAAACAACATTGAAGCAGTTCGCCATGAGATTGCGACTGACATAAATTGGTTGATGGCAACGAAACTGAATAACGCTGTGAGCGGTATCAAAATCGATTTAGGCGCGTTCGTCGTGACAGATGCACTGACGGGTGAAGCCATTCATGAAGTTGGGATTTATGATGTCGATAGCATTACCCGCCGCGCACCGAGTTTGCAGCTAACGGCTGATGCTAAAAAATCACGCGCGGTTGAATACATGGCAGCCGCGGCGGAGTAATGGTGGACGCATTTATTCAAACACTGAACGCGCAATTCATCGCCACGCTGGGCAGTGAAGTCGGCTCCACCGTCTGGTACTTGGCAAAAACGCTCACGATGATTTTGATGGTGATGCTACCGGTCATATTTTTCGTGTTGTATTTTCAATTGGTCGAGCGCTGGGTCATCGGTTGGATACAAGTTCGCCGCGGACCAAATCGGGTTGGGCCATTTGGCTTACTCCAACCGATTGCTGATGCGATTAAGCTGTTACTAAAAGAGCAAATTGTCCCCACAGGTGCGAATAAATTTTTATTCTTAATTGCGCCTGCGGTGGCGGTAGCACCGGCGATGGCGGTGTGGGCAGTGATTCCGTTTTCACCGACTTGGGTCGTATCCGGTGCGGACGCTGGTATTTTAGTGGTGCTAGCGATGACTTCAATGGGCGTTTACGGTGTGCTCTTGGCAGGTTGGGCGTCAAATTCCAAATACGCGTTTATCGGTGCGATGCGCTCCGCTGCGCAAGTGGTGTCGTATGAAATTGCCATGGGTTTTGCGATAGTCGGTGGCTTGATGGCCGCGCAGTCGCTGAATTTAACCGAAGTGGTTGCCAAGCAAGGCGGTGCTTACGGATTGTTTGAATGGTTTTTTATACCGCTCTTCCCGCTTTTTGTGATTCAGTTTATCGCGGGTGTGGCCGAAACCAATCGTCATCCGTTTGACGTCGCTGAGGGGGAATCTGAAATTGTGGCGGGGCCGCTAGTCGAATATTCCGGCATGACGTGGTCATTATTTTTCTTAGCTGAATACGCAAACATGTTGTTGGTTGCGGTTATTTCTGCGCTGCTATTTTTGGGCGGTTGGCTGTCACCATTTCCGCAGTCATGGGGATTTTTAGGCGAAGCGTCTATCCTTTGGCTTTTTGCCAAGCTGGCCGTGCTGATGTTTATATTCTTGTGGATACGCGCGTCATTTCCGCGTTATCGTTATGACCAAATTATGCGGCTTGGCTGGAAGGTATTTATCCCAATTACCATTGTGTGGATAGTGGTCACGGGCGTGATGCTGATGGAGCCGATACGAAATATCGCGCCGTTTTCAATTTGGTTTGGAAAGTAACAGGACACAATATATGTGGGATAGAGCCAAAGATATTGCCAATACTTTTTTGCTAACCGAGCTATTGCAGGGCTTGCGATTGACTGGGCGTCATCTGTTTGAACGCAAAATTACAGTGCAATTTCCGGAAGAGAAAACGCCGCAAAGTCCGCGCTTTCGTGGCCTTCATGCGCTGCGTCGCTATGAAAATGGCGAGGAGCGCTGTATCGCCTGCAAGCTGTGTGAGGCGGTTTGCCCGGCGTTAGCGATTACGATTGAATCTGAACAACGCGCCGACAACACGCGCCGCACCACCCGGTACGATATTGATTTAACTAAGTGTATTTTTTGTGGCTTCTGCGAAGAGTCATGCCCGGTGGACGCCATCGTCGAAACCCATTTGCTCGAATATCACGGCGAAAAACGCGGTGATCTTTATTACACCAAACCGATGTTGTTAGCAATCGGCGACAAGTACGAAGCAGAAATTGCGAGTCGTCGGGCAGAAGATGCAAAGTACCGGTAACGTTGGCTGATGTTGCGCGTTCATTGTTATGTGTAGCGGGGAAATAAACTTTAATAAAATTTTGCATGACCAAATTCAGCGTTGAATGCCACACGCCAAACCAAAATAACAAATCCATAAACACATGTCTTTTCAGCTAATCACTTTCTACCTCTTTTCCTTCGTACTCATTGCCGGTGCGCTCGGTGTGATTACCTCGCGTAATCCAATTTATGCGGCGCTATTTTTAGTGCTGAGTTTTGTCACGGCAGCGGGGCTGTGGATGTTGTTGTTTGCGGAATTTTTAGCGCTGACGTTAATCCTAGTTTATGTCGGTGCGGTGATGGTGCTATTTTTGTTTGTGGTGATGATGCTTGATATTAATTTTGACAAGCTACGCGAAGGCTTTCGACAAAACGCGTTTGTAGCGGCGCTGGTAGGGCTGGTAATGTTGGCCGAAATGGCAATCTTGCTTTCAGGCAGGGCGATGGGGCTAACCACGGCGATGCCTGGTGCGCCAGCAGCTGTATCTAACACCAAAGAATTAGGCCGCGTGCTTTACACTGAATATTTGCTGCCCTTTGAATTGTCTGCGGTGGTGTTGGTTATTGCCATGGTCGCGGCTATTGCGCTAACGCTGCGTGAAAAGCGTAGCGCTAAGTCGCAAGATATCAGCGCGCAAGTCCGCGTCAAACGAAATGATCGCCTAAAAATTATTAAGATGGACGCCACCGTTGAGTTACCCGCGGTCGGTGCAACAGTGGCCGACATTGCTACTGAATTACCTAAACAATAGTGGCCATCATCACCATGATAAAAGCACGTCGCACATCACGGAGCACGCGTTGATTACCTTATCTCATTACTTGGTCTTATCCGCCATTCTGTTTTCGATTTCAATGGCAGGCATTTTTTTGAATCGAAAAAATCTGATTGTGTTGCTCATGTCCATTGAGCTGATGCTTCTCGCAGTGAATATGAATTTCATCGCCTTTTCGCATCACTTGCAAGATTTGAATGGCCAAGTATTTGTGTTTTTTATTCTGACTGTAGCGGCAGCGGAGTCGGCGATTGGTTTAGCAATATTAGTGATCCTTTTCCGTAACTTAAAGAGCATTAACGTGGAAGATATTGGAACATTAAAAGGCTAGTATTGGCGGGCGTTAACAGGCATTTATTGTTGAAAATGGCCGCCAATAAAGGGGTTTTTATTTTGCATAAACCTGAGCAATCCCAATTGCGCTCAACATGCCAGTCTGTCTTGCAAGTAAGTTATTGGCTGTATGTAACTGCACCGCGTTCGGCAACAAGCAGGCTGTGGCCGGATAGAAGATTTTTAGAGGCACCAACATTTGCGTTCAACATTCATTAGTTAATCCACCGAAACATGATCGAACATAAATTCGCCTTACTCGCTGTGCCCATGTTGCCACTCGTCGGTGCCATCTTGGCGGGTTTTATCGCGCCAAATCTGGGACACACATTGGGTCGTGCATTCGCCCATAGTGTGGCAATACTTGGCGTGCTCGGCGCATTTATCTTGTCGTGTTTTATTTTTCAAGATGTGTTGGCCGGCAAGAGCTTTAACGGCGCTATTTATACATGGCTGGTCACTGATGGTGTTCGTTTTGAAATAGGCTTTCTCGTTGATTCACTGACTGCCACCATGATGTTGGTGGTCACATTCGTCTCGCTGATGGTGCACATTTACACCATTGGCTACATGAAAGATGACGACGGCTACACCCGTTTTTTCGCCTACATTTCGCTATTTACGTTTGCGATGTTAATGCTGGTGATGGCGAATAATTTCTTGCAGCTATTTTTTGGCTGGGAGGCGGTCGGACTGGTGTCGTATTTGCTGATTGGCTTTTGGTACAAACGACCCAATGCGATCAAAGCTAACCTCAAAGCTTTCCTTGTCAACCGTGTAGGCGACTTCGGATTTTTAATTGGTATCGGGCTCATCTTTGCCTATTTCGGTACGCTTGATTACAAAGCCACATTCGCGCTCGCAGAAGGCTTCAAAGACACAATTATCTCGCCCATACCAGGTTGGGAGTGGTCGCTTATTACCGCAATTTGTATTGGACTTTTTATCGGCGCGATGGGTAAATCGGCGCAGTTTCCGTTACACGTATGGCTGCCAGATTCCATGGAAGGCCCCACACCTATCTCCGCACTTATTCACGCGGCTACCATGGTGACGGCGGGTATTTTTATGGTGGCGCGCATGTCGCCCTTGTTTGAAATGTCAGAGACCGCACTGTCGTTCGTGCTCATCATCGGTGCCATCACCGCGCTGTTCATGGGTTTTCTTGGCATTGTGCAAAATGATATTAAACGGGTCGTGGCGTACTCCACATTGTCGCAGTTAGGCTATATGACAGTTGCGCTCGGCGTCTCGGCGTATTCGGCGGCGATTTTTCACTTGATGACACACGCGTTTTTCAAAGCATTGTTATTTTTGGGCGCAGGCTCGGTCATCATGGGTATGCATCACAATCAAGACATGCGCTACATGGGTGGGGCGTGGAAGTACATGAAGATCACCTGGATAACGTCGCTGATCGGCTCGCTCGCGCTAATTGGTACGCCGTTTTTCTCCGGATTTTATTCCAAAGATTCCATCATCGAGGCGGTCAAGCACGCTACTATTCCCGGTGCCGGCATTGCCTATGTTGCGGTTGTGTTGGGTGTCTTCATTACCGCGTTTTATTCATTCCGCATGTACTTCTTGGTGTTTCACGGCAAGGAGCGCTACCACGACATGCCGCATGATCCGCACCACGCGGATGAACATGAGCACCACGGTTTGGCAAAAGGTGAGAAGCCTCACGAAAGTCCGTGGGTGGTGTGGGTGCCATTGGTGCTGCTGGCGATACCGTCTGTTTTTATTGGTTTACTGACTATTCAGCCGATGTTATTTGGAGATTTTTTCAAAGGCGTAATTGTGGTGTTTCCGAACCATGATTCGTTGGCTGTCTTGCGTGAATATTTCACGACGTGGGCGGCGATGGCGCTACATGGTTTCCAGACGCTGCCATTTTGGATGGCGTTTGCCGGTGTGGCGCTCGCATGGTTTTTTTATATGAAGCGCCCGGATATTCCGGCGGCGATTCAGAAGAAATTTAGCGCGATTAATACGCTACTTGAAAACAAATACTACCTAGATCAATTTAATGAAACCGTATTCGCCGGCGGTGCAAAAAAATTAGGCTACGCGCTCTGGAAATTTGGTGACGTCACTATCATTGACGGCATTATGGTCAATGGCACTGCCAAGGCGATCGGCTGGTTCTCCGGCGTGGCGCGACAAATACAAACAGGCTACTTGTATTCCTATGCGTTCTGGATGATTTTGGGGGTGTTTGGATTACTCACCATCGTGTTCTTGAAATTGGCGTAATCGAAAAATAAATGCAAACAAGTTCATACCTACTTAGCTTGACCATCTGGGTGCCCATCATCGTGGGCATATTAGTGTTGTGCTGTTATCGTGAGGAACATAAGTCACTTGCGCGCTGGGTGGCGCTGGCGGGTAGCGTGTTGAGCTTCATTGTGACAATCCCGCTCTGGCTGGGCTTTGACAACACTACCGCCGCCATGCAATTTGTCGAGCGCTATCTGTGGATACCGCGCTATCAAATCCACTATGCACTAGGTGTAGATGGATTATCGATGCTGTTTATTTTGCTCAATAGCTTCATCACGATATTAGTGGTGGTGGCCGGCTGGCGCGTGATCGAAGAAAAAGTGGCGCAATATTTCGCTGCATTCTTGATCATGTCGGGCCTGATTAACGGCGTATTTGCAGCAATGGATGCGATATTGTTTTACCTCTTTTTTGAGGCGATGTTAATCCCGATGTTTCTCATCATCGGTATTTGGGGCGGCCCACGTCGGGTATATGCGGCGATGAAATTTTTCTTATACACCCTGCTTGGCTCGCTACTAATGTTGGCAGCACTTATTTATTTGTACAACATTACGAACGGCAGTTTTAACATCGCGGATTACCATCTTGTCCCGCTCAGCATGAACGCGCAAATCCTTATTTTCTTGGCCTTTTTCGCCTCATTCGCGGTCAAAGTGCCGATGTGGCCGGTACACACATGGTTGCCAGATGCGCACGTAGAGGCGCCTACCGGTGGCTCAGTGATCTTGGCGGCAATCACGCTCAAAATTGGCGCGTATGGTTTCCTCCGTTTTAACTTGCCTATCGCACCTGATGCCGCATACGCCTTATCCGGCATGATGATTGCCTTGTCATTGATTGCCATTGTGTATATCGGCTTTGTTGCACTCGCGCAGTCAGACATGAAAAAGCTCGTCGCCTATTCCTCCATTTCGCATATGGGATTTGTGACGCTTGGTTTTTTCTTATTTAATTCGCAGGGAATTGAAGGCGGCCTCATCCAAATGATTTCCCACGGCTTTATTTCCGCCGCGATGTTCTTGTGTATTGGCGTGCTGTACGACCGGGTGCATTCACGTGAGATATCAGCCTACGGCGGTGTGGTGAATACCATGCCGAAGTTTGCGTTTTTCGCGGTATTTTTTGCGATGGCAAATTCGGGCTTGCCGGCAACCTCAGGTTTTGTCGGCGAATTCATGGTGATTTTAGGTGCGATGCGCGTTAATTTTTGGTATGCGTTTGCTGCCGCTACTACGCTTATCTTAGGAGCCGCTTACACGCTGTGGATGGTCAAGCGAGTCATATTTGGCGAGATTGCGAACGACAATGTACGCGGGTTGATTGACATCAACGCACGTGAGTTTTCAATATTGGCGGTGTTGGCACTCGCGGTGCTGTTCATGGGGGTGTATCCGAAACCCTTCACTGATGTGATGCATGTTTCTGTAGATGCACTCATAAAGCACGTTGCTCTTGGCAAGTTGAACTAAGCAAATATCATGATGACACTTGCACAAATTAATTTAGAAATCGCACGGCCTGAAATTGGCTTACTCATCTTCACTTTTGTGTTGATGGTTTTTGATCTTTTCAGCAAAAAAGTCTATCGTGCGGGCGTACTTTTTTGCGGCGCTATTGTTGGGTTAGTGCTCACCATTGTGAGCGTATTTCACACGCTGGGAGATTTGGTTGCGGGCGCGCCGCAATACGCGTTTTCAAATATGTTTGTGGTCGATCAAATGTCGACCGTACTAAAAATTGCCTTATTGGCAAGTGTGGCCGTACTCATCATCTACAGCCGCGACTATTTAGAAAAGCGTAAATTATTTACTGGCGAATTTATGTTGCTGTTGCTATTCGCCACCCTCGGCATGATGGTGATGGTATCGGCAAATCACTTCGTTACGCTGTATTTAGGCCTAGAAATTTTGGCGTTATCCACCTATGCGATGGTGGCGCTTAATCGGGATTCCGCGGTATCGACCGAAGCGGCGATGAAATATTTCATCTTAGGCGCGCTAGCATCTGGCATGCTGCTCTACGGTATGTCGATGATTTATGGTGCTACCGGTACGCTGGATGTTTCGGCGATCGCGAAGTCTATTGAATTTTCACGCGCCAATGCGCCACTCATTTCATTCGGCTTGGTATTCGTGGTGGCAGGTCTAGCTTTTAAGTTAGGCGTAGTGCCATTCCACATGTGGGTGCCTGATGTGTATCAAGGCGCGCCCACACCAATGACGCTATTTATCGGTTCCGCATCAAAAATTGCCGCATTCGGTTTTACGGTGCGAATCTTAGGCGACGCGTTGGCAGGGGCAACGGGTGAATGGCAAAGCATGCTCGTTATCTTAGCGGTTGCATCGCTCGCCGTCGGCAACATCATCGCGATTGCGCAGACCAATATCAAGCGCATGTTGGCCTACTCCACCATTTCGCATATGGGCTTTTTATTACTCGGTATTTTGGCAGGCAGTAAAGAGGGTTATGCGGCGTCGATGTTCTACATCGTCAGCTATTCGCTCATGTCACTTGGTGCTTTCGGCGTTATCATGTTGCTTTCGCGCGAGGGTTTTGAAGCCGACAATATTGATGACCTGAAAGGTTTAAACACCCGTTCTCCTTGGGTCGCGTTTTTAATGCTGACGATGATGTTTTCTATGGCAGGCATCCCGCCCTTCATCGGCTTCTTCGCCAAACTCGCGGTTTTAGAAGCGGTGCTACAAGTAGGCTACACCTGGCTCGTGGTGTATGCGGTAGTGATGAGCGTGATTGGCGCGTACTATTATTTACGCATCGTTAAACTCATGTACATGGATGAGCCACTCGATACCAACCCAATCGTTGCGAGGAAAACCATGCGCGTTGCATTGGGTGTCAATGCTCTCGCGGTGTTGCTTCTTGGCCTTGTGCCCGGAATTGGGCTAATGGGGCTTTGTTTAAATGCGGTGCAGAGGTCATTGTAGTTTTTTTGACTGCATTATCATTACCGTGGTAATGTGCGTAGATGGCTATCGCACAATCCAAAATTACCGCGCAAGGGCAAATCTCAGTTCCGGCAGAGGTTCGTCGGAAACTTGGGTTGAGCCCTGGCGCTACCATTGCGTGGGAAGAGCACGACGACACCATCGTTGTGCGCCGGGTGGGCCAGCACTCATTTGCGTCCGTGCATCAGGCACTATTCGGCGCGTCCTCGCCAACTGTGGTTAAACTCAGCACTAAGGACGGTATAAAGAAATATATGCAGTTGAAGCATGGACGTTAGTTAATGCCATGCACTCACTCGACACTAATCTCTTAGTGAGATTATTAGTGCAAGATGATGCCGCACAAGTTATCGCGGCAGAAGAGTTTGTAGAAAACGGCGGGTGGGTCTCACATCTAGTGCTGGTAGAAACCATCTGGGTCCTTGAATCCATTTATGCGCGAACCCCGCGACAGTTGGCTAACGCGATAGCGTTATTGCTGAATCACACCAGCATCACGCTGCAAGAAGTCGATGTTGTTGCATTTGCATTAGCCAATTTTCAAGCGAGACCTGCAGTGGGTTTTTCAGACTGCATGGTGCTAGAAATAGCCCGCAAGGCAGGGCATTTGCCCCTCGGCACATTCGACAAAGTACTCGCTAAACTACCGGACGTAAAACGTGTTTAGCAATTCTAAGCGGGGCGATTGTGAAAATTAGATCAAGTGCTTGGTTCGTGGCGGGGTCAATCCTTGGCGCATTAGCATCCACTTATTGCTTCTTGTGGATATTCTCGGCTTCGAGTTTAGCAACAGGTTATTGCGATGGGAAGTTCTCGTTTTTTGCAGAATCTTTTCGTTGCAGGCAAGTGCACATTGCAATTATTCTGTCTATCTTTTTTGCGGCGCTTTGCATCTACCTTGGTTGGAGAGCGGCTCGACCTATTCAAAATGCTACCGACTGAATGCGCGACAATGCGGGTCAGATCATGCAGCAATGGCAGAAAATGATTTGCAATGTAGATAAGTGGCGACAGGCTCCACCTAATAAACGCCTAACATCACGCCGCTCTAAGCGAATCCACAATTTTCATTCTCGCGGCGCGCATCGCCGGTAGAAACCCGCCGATGAATCCCATCAGCAGCGAAAACAAAATGGTTTGAATAACGATTTTCGGTGTTAAGGCGAACGAAAACGCGAGCTGCGAAAACGATTGGAAATTGAGCGTGGAGATCGTGATCGCTTGCAAGAAGGTGGCAAAGAATAAACCCATCAAGCCGCCGACTAATCCCAACAATAATGATTCACTCAAAAAAGCCACCAGAATTGACGGGCGGCGAAAACCTAATGCGCGCAGTGTGCCAATCTCGCCCGTTCGCATTGCCACTGAGGAATACATCGTGATTGCCGCACCAATGATGGCACCGATAGAAAAAATGACTGACAGCACGCTGCCTAAAATAGAAATGAAAGTGGAGAGCGCGCGTGATTGGTCTTCATAAAATATTTGCTCGCGCTTAGCATCAAGCGTTAAGCGCACGTCGGCTTTGATATCTTTGACGAGCGAATCATAATTATCGCTGTTGGTGAGCTTCACAATGATTGAAGAAAAACCGTTGCGCCGAAACGCCTGCATCAGCTGCGTCACGTCACCCCATATTTCCGAATCGAATGCACTGCCGCCAGCATCGAACACACCAACGATGGTCCACTCGCGCTGGGCGAAGCGAATTGATTGACCAATTTGTGTGCCATCAAAATCCGCATGGACATTACGGCCCACCACAATTTCAGATGAGCCAGTTTTAAACATACGGCCGGTCTTAATTTTCACCTGAGGACGTAGGGTGAGACCCATCGGTGAGACGCCGCGCGTGACGATATTAGAGCCTTTGTCTTGCCCGGTTTTGAATAGTGAGATTAAGACGAGCGACTCTTTAGACGCCATTACCTTGCCATCTTTATTGCGTGCAACTTGCGGCATCGACTCTACGAGACTTGCTTGGTCGCGCGAGACGCCACTTTGTATTTCAGTCTCCGAGCCTGCACGTATCGCGACCACATTATCTAAACTACCGGTGCCGCCCATGGTTTGTTTTAAGCCGGCATCAAGCATCAGCACTGCGGCAAATACGAACACCACCAGCGCCATACCGGATGCGGTAAGTGCAGTCGTGAGCTTACGCGTCCAGAGGTTACGAAATATATAAGAGAATGGTATTTTCATTTTTTTACGAGGCTAGCGTTGTTTAACATCGAGCTACATCAACCGACATGCCGTAAGCCATCGACAATCTTCACCCGCGCGCTGCGTATGCTGGGCACGATCGCTGCCACTATACCTACCACGAAGGCGCAAATAATTTGTAGCTGCACGGTAGAAGGCGTGACCGCAAATACCGCAAACGCCGCGCCAGCAGGCGAGCTTGCAAAGCCTTGTGCCATCGGAAACGTCAGCAATATGCCGATCAAAGCACCCATGAGTGCGAGCACCATGGCTTCGCCAAATATCAATGCGCCGACATAAAAAGGCGAGAAGCCCAACACTTTCAACGTGGCATATTCGGCGATGCGTTCGCGTGCGGTCATCGCCATCGTGTTTGCCACCACCGCCATAATAATAAAAATGACTACAAACGACACCGTGCGTATCGCCACCACAATTGCTTCAGATTGTGCGACAAAACCGAGCTGAAAGGCCTTCTCGGTTTCCGTTAAGGTTTCAGCAAGTGAGTTACGAAATAAATTATCAATTTCTTTTGAGACCTCCGCCGCGCGCGAAGCGTCCTTAATCTCAATGTTAAATGCACCGATGTTGTCACCGCGTCGCGGAAAGCGCCGTTTTATGTCTTCGTTAATGTAATCCCACTGCATAAAAAATTGCCGCGTAATGGTTGACTCATCTTTGCCATCAAAAATACCGCGTATCGTGAATTGCCAATTGCCTTGAAAAATAGTGCCGCGTATGGGGATGGTGTCGCCCACTTTCCAGCCAAATTGATCCGCTAATTTACGTCCCACCATCGCACCCTGACGGTCGCGTTTGAAGGCGACTAGTTCCTCAGACTTAATGATGAACTCCGGAAACATTTCCAAGTAGTTGGTGTGATCAATAGCGAACTGTGGAAAAAAATTTTTAGGTTCTTTGTAAATGCCGCCAAACCATTGCGAGTAGCTTACCGTTTTCACGCCCTCCACCGAGCGCATACGCTCGCGGTAGTAAACCGGCATTGGAAACACCAGTGAAATCGCGTTACGCGTGACTAAGCGTGTGCCTGATGACGCATTGGCGCCCGCATACCAAGCATCCACCACCGTTTGCAATAGCCCAAAGGCGACGATGGCCACCACCAGGCCGGTGACGGTGAGTGCCGTGCGAAGCTTGGCGCGAAACACATTTTTAAAAATGAGTTTGAAGTAATACATCTTAATTAATTGACCTCGTCAATCAATTCGCCTTTTTCTAAATGCACCATGCGCTTTGCTGCCTCTGCCGCATGCGCATCGTGCGTTACCATGATGATGGTTTTGCCAAGCGCGCTGTTTAACTCTTTGAGCATATTGAGTACGTCGGTGGCGGATTGTTTGTCAAGGTCGCCGGTTGGTTCATCGCATACCAGTATTGTCGGGTCAGTCACCACTGCACGCGCAATGGCCACGCGCTGTTGCTGACCGCCGGAAAGCTCATTTGGGTAATGATCCATTCTGTCCTCTAAGCCCACCATGTTGAGTGTGAGATGAACCCGCTCGCGACGTTGTGATTTATTTAAGTTGGTTAACAGCAGCGGCAGCTCAACATTTTCAAAGGCGGTGAGCACCGGCATTAAGTTGTAAAACTGAAAAATAAAGCCGATGTTCGACGCGCGCCAATCAGCAAGATCGCCTTCGGATAATTTGGAAATATCCTCACCATCAATACGCAAAATACCGGCGGTGGGTTTATCAATGCCGGCAATCAAATTGAGTAGCGTCGATTTGCCAGAGCCAGATGGACCCATGAGCGAAATGAAATCGCCACGCAAAATATTGAGCGAAATATCGCGTAGCACTGGCACATCCTGGTCGCCACGGGTGTAGGTTTTAACGAGATTTTTTATCTCGACTAAGACAGGGCTGTTCGCAAGTTGAGCCGACATTATTATTTCTTCAGCACCACGATGGCGCGACCATCGTCGAGTTTTTCGCTTGGCTTCAGTACCACTTTATCGCCGGGCTTCACCCCGCTCACACGTACCAAATCGCCGATTTTTTCCCCGATCACTACCGGGGCGGCTTTCACCATATTTTTTTCGTCGATCACAAATACCACGTCTTTTCCATCACGTTGTGTTACCGCAGCCGCCTGTATCGCGGTAACAGATTTACGCTCTTCCGGTTTGAGTTGTCGCGTGAGAAAGGCAACTTTTGCGCTCATATCAGGCAGCACACGCTTATCTTTTTCGACGAATTCAATTTTCACCAGCACGGTGGCTTTTGAGCGATCAACTGTGGGCACAATCCGGCTCACTTTGCCGATGAGGCGTAAGTCTGGAAAGGCATCGAGTTGAATCTCTACAGGCATCTCTAAAACAATTTTGCTTAGACTATTTTCAGACACATCTGCTTCGACTTCTAACGTATTCATATCCGCTATATTGACAACCGCGCCGACTGAGCCCGCAGCAGACGAAAACGGCGTGATGATATCGCCGACATTCGCATTTTTGGTCAATATCACGCCATCGAATGGTGCGCGAATGGTGGTTTGATCCACCGCTACGCTGGCTGCACGAAGGTTGGCTTCGGCCACACTAATCTGCCCGTTTAGAGCGGCAACGACCGCCTGGGCACGGTCAAAGCGTGCCTTCGCCGTATCGAGCTGTGCACCAGAAATGAAATTTTTCTTAGCCAAATCTTCAGTGCGTTTTAAATTCGCATCCGCATCGCGCAAATCTGCTTGGCCTTGCTCACGGTTGGCTTTGGCTGCGCGCACACCTGCGCTCGCTTGATCTTGAATAGCGGTGACTGATTTATTTTCAAGCCTTGCCAATACATCGCCTGCTTTTACAACGGAGCCTTCTTGAACACCCAAGAATTCGAGTTTGCCAGTGGCAGTGGTCGATACCGCAGCCTTGCGAAACGCGGTCACACGCCCGGTTGAATTAAGGGTGGTAATCGCCTGCGATGGATAAGCCGACGATACCGCTCCTGCCTCCACGTCAATTGCGCCACGTCCGCCGCGCAATGTAATAAATGCACCGATGACGACTGCCAGCAAAGCCAAGATAGTCCACCATTTTTTGCGGCTGCGCTTACCGCTAGAAAACGCTTTTTGACTACGGTCAATCGTTAGTTTGGATAAATCAGGTGTGGACACGGTTAGGCCTTGTGCGGAAAAAATAAGATGAATAGAGCCACTAAATTATAGGCGACAGGCAATTATGCAGAACGCTATTTCGCGCCAAAGTGCTGTTTTTTATATCCCAATGGATCACATAGAGCGCGAATGGTTTTGAACGCGGCAAATTGTTAACCGAGGCTTGCTTCGGCTATAATTTGGGCTTCTACTTGCCGGGATGGCGGAACTGGTAGACGCACTGGACTCAAAATCCAGCGGTGGCGACACCGTGCCGGTTCGATTCCGGCTCTCGGTACCAACATTTAAGCCCACCTCAGTGGGCTTTTTTGTGGCCTTCGATTATGTAAAGTTAGTCTCTGCGCCTAATGAGCCCAATCACTCTAAAACCAGAACATGAAAACATCCGACTTCGATTACATCCTACCTCAGGAGCTAATTGCTCAGCATCCCGCTGCCACGCGCAGCGCGAGCCGTATGCTCCACCTTGATGGCGCGGCAGACAGCGTTACGGACCGGCAATTTATTGATCTGCCGAACCTAATCAAACCGCACGATATCTTTGTTTTTAACGATACTAAAGTGATCAAGGCTAGGCTATTTGGCATCAAGGAGACGGGCGGCTCAGTAGAGGTTTTGGTCGAGCGCATATTGCCTGCCATTGATGGCATTGCCAATGTGGCAATGACGCATGTACGTGCATCAAAGTCGCCTAAGCCCGGCAGCCGATTGCTATTTGCAAATCAGGTCACCGCAGTAATGGTCAGGCGCGTGGAGGACCTATTCGAGCTGGCGTTTGAAGGAGACGCGAGCGTGTATGACATCTTGGCGAAGATCGGCGAAGTGCCGCTACCGCCGTACATTACCCATGAGGCTGTGGGGGAGGATGAGTCGCGCTATCAGACCGTGTACGCCAAGGTAGACGGCTCGGTCGCCGCACCCACGGCTGGGCTACACTTTGATGAGGCAATGCTCGCTGCCCTTCAGGCGCGCGGTGCCGCACTAGCATACGTGACCCTCCATGTGGGTGCAGGCACGTTTCGTCCGGTCAGAGATGACGATATTGCCGCGCACAAGATGCACAGCGAATGGTACTCGATTAGTGAAGCCACGGTGGCGGCGATCAACCAAGCGAAGGCTCGTGGCGGGCGCGTGATTGCCGTGGGAACGACTAGCCTACGCACGCTCGAGTCAGCTTCTAAAAATGGCGCTCTTCACGCGGGCTCGGGCGAGACCACCTTATTCGTCACGCCAGGGTTTCAATTTCAAACGGTTGATAGGCTCGTTACTAATTTTCACTTGCCAAAGTCAACGCTCATGATGTTAGTGTCGGCATTTGCGGGCTATGAAAATACGATGGCCGCGTATCGTCATGCGGTTGTCAATCAGTATCGCTTTTTTAGCTACGGGGATGCTATGTTGATTGAGAAAAAATAAAAACATGACTATTGGCGGGTGTTTTCAGCACTATTTTCTTCGAAACGCCTGCTGTCATTGCAGGCTAGGCTCCTCTCCTTTAACAACGGAGGAGCTGATGCAGGCTCACGAAACTCGCCAATTTACGCCGCCAAATGCACCCGTGATTGCGCCGCCACATGCTGCTTTAAAAATTCCATCTGGTCGATAAGAATTCGTCGATTCGCAAGAATTAAAAATTCTGCGCGGTTCGGGACATACGGCGCGTATAACAATTGCATGTTCGCCTCCTCAAGTAGCCGATTGCCTTTGCGTTCATTGCAGTTGCGGCAGGAAGTAACGACATTCATCCACGTATCCTGCCCTCGCCGTGAGTAGGGGATGATGTGATCCCTTGTTAGTTTCGCGTGCGAAAAAAGTCCGCCACAGTATCCGCAAATATTGCGGTCGCGCTGAAATAGCTCGCGATTATTTAATGGTGGCGTTTGATTAAAGCCTCTGATTGCCATTGCCTTGCCGCGTATAGCAATGATGGATGACGCAGTGACGGTAGAGACTTCGCCAGTGTCGCGGCTTTTGCCGCCATTCACCGTAAAGGCTTCCGAGCCAGTCTCCCACGCCACGCGTTGCTTTGCGTAATACCACACGGCGTGTTGCCACGTAATCCAGCGATGCGGTACGCCATTTTGATCCAGCGTCAGAATCAGTGGAAAGCGCTTGGCTTCGGGCGAAAAAATCGAGAACGCCGGCTCGTGTGCGTCCAGAGCAAGTTTGGCCGCATGTTGCTGGGCTAAATTCGCTTTTTGCTGTGCAGCGAGGTTGCGTCGCTGTTGGTGTGGGGAATGCACTTTGTCTCCTTAAACGGTCAAGCTTGTTGGCGGATTTGGAACGAAAGGCGATAATTAAGCCAACTTCTTCAACACCCATCAAGAGTAATCGAAAATAGACGCGATGGGAAGCCTTCATTCATCTCACTTTTGCACCTTAAAACGAGAAAGCCAACAATCATGAACCTAGATAGAGTCGATTCTGGACGCGATGTGCCTAATGATGTCAATGTGGTGATTGAAATCCCCATGAATGGCGACCCGATTAAATACGAGCTGGATAAAGCCACGGGTGCGTTATTTATTGATCGTTTCATGTCCACCGCCATGCATTACCCGTGCAACTACGGTTATATCCCGCATACCTTGTCTGACGATGGTGACCCGGTAGATGTGCTGGTCATTACGCCGTATCCGCTTATTCCTGGCGTGGTGGTGCGTTGTCGTCCGGTGGGCATGTTAAAGATGACAGATGAGGCTGGTGGCGACGAAAAATTACTCGCAGTGCCCATTGATAAGCTCACGCCGATTTATAAAGATATTAAATCGCACAAGGATTTGCCGCTGGTGCAGCTCAATCAAATCTCCCATTTTTTCGAGCACTACAAAGATTTAGAGCCAAAAAAATGGGTGAAAGTAGAGGGCTGGTTTGGCGTAGCCGAGGCGAAGAAGGCGATAGCTGATGGCATCAGGCGATATAGCTCGGCCAAGAAAAAACCGGCATTCTAAATCGGTTATTAAATGTTAAAAACTGGATTAAGGTTTTCACTTAAATTAATTGTTCATTTGATTGATACATCAAGTTTAAGGTTATAGTGCGCATACAAAAAAGAGCCGTATGCGGACATGATGCTCAGTTAAGCTCCACGATCATTTCCAAGCATATTTTTCGCGGCATTTAACATCAACATGCACACTACATCCAATGGACAACCCAACGTTCAGCATTTCACTCGCCGAGTGGGGTGTTGACTATGCTGTACTTTCGCAAATTCGTTTCACCGTTTTTGTACGTGAACAAGGCGTGCCTCCCGAGCTAGAGCTAGATGAGGCGGATGCGAATCCGGCACTTGTAATCCATGCTGTTGCGCGCGATGCGCACGGCAATGCTATCGCCACCGCACGTATGGTGCTCGATTCAGCGACGCCACGTGTTGGACGTATGGCCGTGTTGCGGCAATGGCGCAGGCACGGCGTTGGTAAAGCAATACTTGATTTCTTCTGCCAATACGCCAAGGAACGCGGCTACCAAACCGTGCGTCTCAATTCACAAACGCATGCAACGCCGTTTTATTACAAACAAGGGTTTCTTTCGCAAGGCAGCGAATTTGTAGAGGCGGGTATTCCGCATCTAGAGATGCGACGAAAGTTGTAAGCGTTTACAAAATTTAGGGTGCGCTACTCGCTGCACTACGCGCCAATCTGTACAACAAAACCGATGCGCAGGATCATGCAATCCCTGCGCTCTACAATACCGGGTATGGCAAGTCGAGTAAGTTGAGCTGGTGCGTGAGGGCGGCGTCTAAATACAAGCTATTGCTAGTAATGGCGTCGATTTGCGCAACAACGAGTGCTTCTACCATCGTCCCGTTTTTAGCCGCGAGTGCGATAGTGCCAGCAGCCTGTTCGGCAAACGCGGGTGAATAGAGTGGCGTGCCGACGATGGGCAAATTGTCCGCGGCAAAAGTCACTCGCACCATGCGGCGTTTTAAAATGCCGCGATATTGTGTGCGAGCAACAATTTCTTGGCCGGGATAACAGCCTTTTTTGAAATTGACCCCGCCAATCAATTCGAAATTTACCATCTGCGGCACATAGGCGTCTTGGGTTTCTACACTGATGTCGATAATGCCATCGCGGATACCGGCTAAGTCCCAATCATTTCCACCGACACGTGAGATTGTCGTCGATAGCGTTTGCCATGTGGAAATAGCGGTCTCAGTTTCCGCGAAGATCAAGGTGCGCTGATTTGATAAGCGAATAACCACTCCTAACTTGTTTGCCTCACTCTGCATTAGATTGCTCGGCAATGGGATTGAGGAATTATCATCCGCCAACATGCCCATTCGTTGCCACCCATCACTAACATCTTCAAGAGTTACTTTCGAGCGCAGCACAAACAGGCTGAGTCGTTTTTGGATTGTCTGCTGTATTGATTTTTGCAATAACAAAAAGTAGTGTGCATCGCTGCGCCAAATTAAAAATGTGACGAGTAATCTGCCCTTCGGCGAACACCAGCCATTCCATTGCGCCTGCCCAACGCTAAGTGCGACGACATCATTGGTTAACTGCGCCTGTAAAAATTTTGCGGCCTCTTCCCCGCTGACTTTGATGACGCCGTAGTGTGATAAATCGCACAGAGCCGCGTTGCCATCAAGTTTGCGGGCATCTGCAAAATGTGTAACGCGGCCATTTGTAAATACAGCACCTGCTGATTGCAAAACTTGTAACCAACGCTCGTTCATCTAACACCCGTTTGTAATGACCGAAGAAGTAGGCAATTAAGCCACTCTTCGGTCAATGTGAATTGAATCGACATTATTCATGATTCTCATTGAAGCGTACTCACAATCTATTGTAAATTTGTATTCATGAACGATATTAACGATCCGCGCTGGATTCAACTCCGGCCATCCACCACTAATTTAATCCTCACATTAGCTTCGGCGTTGCTGGCGTGCAGCGTGCTTTGGTTGATTGATATTGAGGATTGGATGCGGGCGATTATTTTATTGCTGGCGATGTTTGTCTTGGCAATTGATGTATACGTCGTGCGCTTCAAATCAAGCGATGCCGTTGCGGCGTTCTATTTATTTGAGCGTGAGGTAATTACCGCGGTTAATCCCGATGCGCCGTTGTTGGCATCATCGCTTCCATCGAAACAACTATGGGTTCGCATTCGTTTTTTGAATGTTGCCAAGCGTGGGGCAGGTAAGTCAGCGGCGGAAATTGAGGCGTCTGTGCATAGAGCGCCTTATGTCTCGACCTATTTCTCAACCATTCCCTACACCCTGCCCAATGATCCTAAATGGCGGCGCTGGCTGCCGAGGATGATCTCGTTGTGGGGCGATAGCCTGGATCGTGAGGCGTTTCGTCAGGTGCGGGTGCAATTGAAATGGCGGCCTGATTCGTAAGTCGTGAGTGGGTGGGAGGATAGGCGCTTCGGTATAATTTCATCTTGAAATTCACTCTCTAATCTCACCGCCAATGAATCCAAGTCAAGCCGCTTCCCCCAACATCATCACGCTCAAAGGCAGTCGTGCCCTGTCAGAGTTCAGGCTTGAGAAATGTCGCGTAAATCTTGCCGCGCTAGGACACAACGTTGGTGCGATATCGGCAGAGTTTCTGCACGTTATTTTCACCTCACGAGCGCTCACGCCCATTGAGTTTGATGTGCTTGAGAAGCTGCTCACCTATGGGGATAATAAATTAAAAGTCGAGCAAGAGCGGGCAGTTTCGGACAATATTGCTTCGAATGCGCCGCCAATAGTTGTCTTTCCGCGTATTGGAACGATCTCGCCGTGGGCCTCCAAAGCCACCGACATCGCGCATAACTGTGGGCTCAGTGCAGTTGAACGCATTGAGCGTGCGACGGTTTTTAGTATCGATGGATTCGCCGCATTTTCAGCAAGTGCGCGTCAAAAAATTGTCAATCTGCTCCATGACCCGATGACCGAGACGGTACGTGACAACATTGCAGCCATCAATGAGTTATTTATCGAGCAAGCGCCGCAGCCGCTCGCCAAAATAAACGTCATCACCGACGGTAAAGCCGCTCTACATGCAGCCAATATCAATCTTGGTTTAGCGCTTTCTACAGATGAGCTTGATTATTTATTTGATTACTATGCTCGCATCAAACGAGACCCGACTGATGTTGAGTTGATGATGTTCGCGCAGGCGAATTCTGAGCATTGTCGCCATAAAATTTTTAACGCGAGCTGGGTAATTGATGGGGTTGCAAAGGATAAAAGTTTATTTGCGATGATTCGCAACACGCATTTAGTGAGCCCTGAAAAAACCATCGTTGCCTATTCTGACAATTGTGCAGTCATGGCAGGTGCCACCATTGAACGCTTTTATCCGACAAACAATCATCAATATCAATTTCACCACGACCTAACGCACGTGTTGATGAAGGTTGAAACGCATAATCACCCAACGGCAATCGCGCCTTGGCCTGGTGCAGCCACAGGTGCGGGTGGCGAGATACGCGATGAGGGTGCGACTGGCACTGGCGCCAAACCAAAAGCGGGGCTAACCGGTTTTTCGGTATCGAATTTACGCATTCCACAGCATGAGCATCCGTGGGAAAGCAACTACGGCAAGCCCACGCGGATTGCCTCGGCACTCAACATCATGATTGAAGGCCCGCTCGGCGGGGCAGCGTTTAATAATGAATTTGGTCGCATCAATTTATGCGGCTACTTTCGTAGCTTTGAGCAGGCGTTTGATGGCGCTATGCGCGGCTACCATAAGCCCATCATGATCGCGGGCGGGCTTGGCAGCATTAATGCCTTGCACACACAAAAAAAAGCGCTGCCTCAGGGCACGTTACTGATACAACTTGGCGGGCCGGGCATGCGTATCGGCCTAGGCGGTGGTGCGGCATCTTCTGTTGAATCGGGCGCTAACACAGAGTCGCTCGATTTTGATTCCGTCCAGCGCGCAAATGCGGAAATGGAGCGCCGTTGCCAAGAGGTGATTGACACCTGTTGGCAGCTGGGCGAGGCAAACCCAATTTTGTCCATTCACGATGTGGGCGCGGGCGGTATTTCCAACGCCTTACCAGAGTTAGTGCATACCGGCGGGTCGGGGGCGATATTTGATTTACGCAAAGTGCCCTCGATTGAGCCCGGCATGAGTCCCAAAGAAATTTGGTCAAACGAATCGCAAGAGCGTTATGTGTTGGCAATCCATCCTCAAGCGCTTCCACAATTTCGCACATTTTGTGAGCGTGAGCGTTGCCCGTTTGCGGTGTTGGGCGAAGCGGTTGTGGAGCAAACGTTAGTGGTGGCGGACCCGCTGTTTCAAAATAACGCCGTTGAAATGGACATGGATGTATTACTCGGAAAGCCGCCGCGCATGCATCGTGATGTAGCCAGCCTGCCCGTTAACGCCACCGCATTTGTGACAGATGATATTGATCTTAAGGCAGCACTGTATCGCGTGCTGAGTCTACCCACGGTGGCCGATAAATCATTTTTGATCACTATTGGTGATCGATCCGTTGGCGGACTCACCGCACGCGATCAATTTGTTGGCCCATGGCAAGTCCCGGTGGCCGACTGCGCTGTCACCTTGCTGGGTTACAACACCTTGCAAGGCGAGGCCATGGCGATGGGCGAGCGTGCGCCAATCGCACTCTTAAATGCGCCGGCATCCGGCCGCATGGCGGTGGGCGAGGCCATCACTAATATTGCGGCGGCGGATGTGACAAACATCGGCGATATTAAGCTCTCCGCCAACTGGATGGCAGCCTGTGGCGTGGCGGGGGAAGATGCGAAATTATTTGCTACCGTTGAGGCAATCGGCATGGCGTTATGCCCCGCACTGGGCATTGGCATTCCGGTGGGTAAAGATTCGCTCTCAATGAAAACGGCTTGGCAAGAGGATGGCGTTAATAAAGCCGTCATCGCACCGGTGTCGCTCATCGTCTCGGCATTCGCGGTAGTTGAAGATGCCACGCTAACACTCACGCCGGTGCTGGCAAATGACGCAGATAGCGAACTTATCCTGATTGACTTAGGGAACAAAAAAAATCGCCTCGGCGCATCGTCGCTTGCACAGGTGTACGGGCAAGTCGGCGATACGCCGCCCGATGTTGACGATGCGCTAGCGTTGAAAAATTTCTTTCATGCCATTCGCACGCTTTCTAGAGACAAAAAAATTCTCGCCTATCATGACCGGTCAGACGGTGGGTTAATTACAACCATTGTCGAGATGATGTTTGCCGGCCATGTCGGCGTAACGCTCAATCTTGATACGCTCATCTATAACGAAAAAGAAACCGATGTTGACGATTACGACACCACCACGACCTCGTTAAAGATTGCGGCGAATGCCCACACGCTCGCCGCATTGTTTAGTGAAGAGCTTGGCGCGGTAGTGCAAATTAAAAAAAGCGACCGTCAGCTCGTCATGCAAACATTGCGGGATGCGGGCCTCGGCCAACAAACGGACATCATCGGTCACATCAACAGCACTGACGAATTGCGCCTCATCCGCAGTGCGAAACCGGTGCTCACTGAAAAACGCATTGATCTTCACCGCACGTGGAGTCACACCAGTTATCTCATTCAGTCACAGCGCGATAATCCTATTACCGCCAAACAAGAATATGACCGTTTGCTCGATGCGAACGACACCGGGCTTTTCGCGAAATTAACCTTTGATGCGCACGACGATATTGCCGCGCCCTTTGTCAATTGCGGCGCAAAACCAAAAATCGCCATCCTGCGTGATCAAGGCGTGAATGGTCAGCTTGAAATGGCGCATGCATTCACCAAAGCAGGTTTTGTCGCCTTTGACGTTCACATGACCGACATTATTTCTGGCCGCGTCTCGTTAAGTGATTATCGTGGTCTTGCGGCGTGTGGCGGATTTTCTTATGGCGACGTGCTGGGTGCCGGAGAAGGCTGGGCGAAATCTATTTTGTTTAACGCCCGCGCTCGCGATGAATTTAGTCATTTTTTCCAGCGCAATGATGTCTTCGCCCTTGGCGTATGCAACGGCTGCCAGATGATGTCTAACATCGCCGCCATTATTCCCGGCGCTGAAAACTGGCCGCATTTAGAGCGTAATGTCAGCGAGCAATATGAAGCCCGCACCGTGCTAGTTGAGATACGCGAATCACCCTCAATATTATTTCGCGGTATGGCGGGCTCAGTAATCCCCGTGCCGACCGCGCACGGCGAAGGCAGAGCGGTGTTTCGCAATATGGAAGCGCAAAATGCGGCGCGTTGGTTAGCCTCTGCGCACTATGTCGATAACAACGGTCGCGTAACCGAGACCTTCCCCGCTAACCCGAATGGCTCGCCACTCGGCATGACCGCTTTCACCACGCCAGATGGCAGATTCAACATCATCATGCCGCACCCGGAACGCGCCAGCCTGAGTCACAACTTATCGTGGCATCCAGCGAC